>Ga0123519_10003606_pt1 | contig 25574 bp, 35 predicted proteins | sample YelNatPaOPRAMG02_FD_87396 | JGI IMG/M metagenome (GOLD analysis project Ga0123519, IMG submission 87396) | Hot spring microbial communities from Yellowstone National Park - Yellowstone National Park OP-RAMG-02 (version 2) | ecosystem: Environmental > Aquatic > Thermal springs > Hot (42-90C) ...
GGTGGTTAAATTTTACAACCAACATTTTCCCAATAATAAAATTCCTGATGATTTAATTCCTTATCTAATTGACGGTTCGCGACGCGAAGATGATATCCCGCGCTGGATGAACCATTTTTATGAAGCGTTGAATCGCGCGCAGGTCATAACCTCGCTCAAAATCGATTTCTTAATTTTTTAATCTTCTATCCTAATTTTAAGAGAAATCCGAACGCTGTCAAATGTCAATCTGTGGATAACTCCGAACGATTAGTGCGCCTTTTTTCTGATGTATTTTTTCTCGTCTCGGCGGTATATTTCGTGAGCCGTTGAAACAGAAATATTAAAAAAACGCGCTAATTCACGAAATGTCCATCCGTTTCGGCGCTTTCTAACTAAATCTATATTTCGTTTAGTGTTCGGCTTCATTTAATCTCATTATAAACAACACTCCGAACGTGTCAAGTTAATAACTAACGCCCCTTAAATTTTCGGTATCTTGCTTCGAGTTCTCGGTCTGTCATCATTGTGTAGACCATCGTGCTTTCTATTTTTGCGTGTCCGAGGATATTCATTACGTCCGCGTTCGTCCCGCCTTTCTGAATTATTTCGTGTCCCATGTGATGTCTGAAGCTATGAGGATTGAGTGCTGGCTTGATGCCTGCTTTGTATGAATAACTACGAAGAGCATCTGTGATGGCTCGTGCGCTTAAGCGGCAGCCGCTGTTTGAAGCAATGTTAACAAATAATGCGTGTGGATCGATGTGTTTCATTCTTCTGGCTAATTGTTTTTTTCTTTCTAACCATTGAAGAATATTTTTATTTGTTTCTTTCGTCCAGAAAATTTCTCTGAATGGGCGCGTGCCTCGCGATTTTTCGGTTTTAATAATTGCCTTCATTCTACTAAAATCTAAATCTTCGATATTAAGTGATCGTAATTCGCCTACTCGCACTCCTGTGTCCCATAATAAATTAATGATTGAAAGGTTGCGAACGTGGCGCGGGTCTTTTCCGTCTTTTGGAATAACAGAAATTATTTTTTGGTATTGCTCTTCGGTAGCGCTGCGTGGAATGCTGGGCATCACTTTGGGCATAGGTATAAGTTGAGGATCAATAACTCGATAACCTTGCCGCATGTAAAAATCAAAGAAACTTCTTAGTGCCGATGCTTCGCCAACGAATGCTTTTTCTGTCCAGCCGAGCTTTTTAAGCATTGCGAAATAGTCCAAGATATCGTCCAGAATAATATTTTCTATTTCGGCGTCTTTGACAAATAAACAAAACTTACGCAAGTCGTAACTGTATCCTTTGAGAGTGTTTTTCTCGCTCCTGTAAGAACGCCACTCTATGAATTTATCTATTGCTTCACTTATCCTCATAAAGCACGAAACCCGCCGAGACAATCAGCGGGTTCGTGCCGTTTCCGCAAGAATAAATCTTGCGGGCGTAAAACCGCCACGTGGCGGTAGTAGAGTGATCAGCTCTACCATCGTTAATTGTGGCATAAATTCGCTGTTGTCTCAACCCCCGCGAGCGGGAGTGACCCTTTCGGGCAGCGGTTATTCTTTTTTAATTTTTTCGAGTAAAAAATAAACCTATTTATTAAAATTGTCAAGGGCGAGGCGTCTTTCTAAAAAATAGAGGGCTTGTAGTAAGCCCTCTGGTTGCTTGTCGTGATTATGGCGGCTCTTCGGCTTTGTTGTTCCTGATAATTTTGTAGATGCTATAAATTTTTCTCAATGCTAATTCTGCGGTTTCTTCATTTTTGAATTCTTTAATCAATTCTGTTGTCCATGCTTTTTTACACCAGCCGTTTTTGAAACGAATAACTTCTGCTCGTAAAATTTGCTTCCCTTGTCTCCAATAAATATACTCCTTCATATCTCCTCCTTTCTTTTTCTTTCATTCGTTTTAATCTTATTAACAATTCAATCACCTCATCTAATGTCCTAACGCCGAAAATCTTATGCCATAAATCATGTCTTTCTGCTTTAATCAATAAAAGATTGTCTGGTGAATCGCTACCTCCACGACATCGCGGTATTAAATGATGGTGATTCCTGCGACTTTTTTTCTTGTGTTTTGCCATTCTTTCCCCCTTTCTTTTTTTAATATCAAAAAGCAATCATCGCATAACCCGTGACTCATATCGGGCATCTCTTTGTCGTCCGCTTTTTTTCTGTAAAATTCGCACGGCTTTTCGCAAATTAAACAATCACATTTTAGCCACCTATCTTGATCAAAAACACAACACCCGTAAACTACTTGACACCGAATACAACAGCGATACATTCTTCTCATTTCTCACCTCATTTTTTTAAATTTTTAACGTACTTGCCCCAGCAATGTCCGCTCCATCTATACCACGGCTTGAGACCATAGTTTTGATAAAGCCAGACCGCTGCCTTGAGGTTGCCTTGCCACTCGTAAATATCAATCTTCATCGCCTTAAAAAAGTCATACCAAACAAGGCGGTTGATTTGCCCGTAACCGATATTGCCAGAACTAATTACTACTTCGCCGTCTTTTCCGAAATGTCGCCAGCCCGATTCACACTTGATAACTTCGCGTAAAATTAGAAAATCTCGATACCTCATACCACTTTCTAAAACAAGGTTATACAAATAAACTTTTGCCTGTTCTTCCTGTGTTAATTCCCGTATGAATTCTGCTTTTGGCAGCATTTTTTTCAGCTCTTTATCTATCAATTGTTGCATTCCGTACCATGTTGCGCTTACTACAAATGTCGCCAAAATCAGAAATTGTGCGATGTATTTAAACATAAGCGGCGGGTGTTTGCTCCCGCCAAACCCTTATTGCTGCTGTTCCTGTTGTGCTTCTTTACGAAAAATTCCCCATGATAAATCTTTTCGGGTGAATTGTCCTATGATCCAGAGAACCGCTCCGATCCCCTGTAAAATAGCAATTATTGCTTCTGTGAATATGCCTTCGTCTAAATCTAAACCGAAGGTGCGAAGAAGCGTCGCCACGATTGCGATGTACATGCCGACGCCTGCTTTTGAGATTGTTGTAAACATATTAGTTGTAAAGTTCATTTAATTTCGACCTTGTTTTTGGACCGACAATGCGACCTCCGAGCGCGTCAAGCTCGGCATCATCGGCGACTTTATATTTCTTTTGAAAAGCAAGCACTGCTTTGGCGGTGATTGCGCCGTAGTAGCCAGTGCTTTCTGTGTTGATCGGAAACAACCCTTCATATTTCAAAATATCTTGAAGGGCTTTTACGTCGTTGCTTGTTTTATTGAAATTTAAATCTCGCATAAAATTGTATTTTGGTTTTTCTGTTGTTTGTTCGGCAAATTTAAAGTTAATCAAATAAGCGGCAAATGTGTTTCTCTCTTTGTGAAAATCTTCAGTAATAATCCTTCTGCCTTGTATGGCATATTGAATGCCCCAGCTGTCTTCTATGATTAGGGCTTTTTTGCCTTGATATAAAGTAAAATCTACGGCTGTGACGCTGTGGTGCAGTTTCGGGTCATTGGTTTTGATAGTAGGAACATCTAACCATTCGTCGTAGTTGAATTTATACCAAACCATTACTCCTTTGCCTGTGGTCTGGATAATTGAGGCGATTGTTTCGATGTCGCCAATTGGTAGAATCACATAATTATTAACTTTGAAAATGGCACCCACTTCTTCCTTGTAATTCTCTATTCTGACTGCGTCCATCTGGGCATCGTTCATGCCTTGTGACGGCGCTAATACTTCAAGCGTTACGCCTTTACGTGCGATGTTTAGGGCATCAACGCCCCACATACCGCTTGCTGGTTTATTTTGACGACGTTGATAAATATGAGTTGCTGAAAAATGAACGTAATCGCCGTTTTTTAACCAGTAAAGAATACCAAGAAGTTTCGCCGCTGTTTGCGCTACGCAAGATCCGCTTCCGTTTTGATTAAAAATCGGAAACTTTCGCCATTCTTCTGGCTTCTTCTCTATCCAGTTGACTGGATTAATACTTGCGACAATTTCTTGAAATTGATAATCTTTCTGGCGCTCATCTGGCGTACGGGGATCTTCCAGTGCGCCTGTGCCGAATTGCTGTTTTTGAAATAAATTTTTAAACCAGTTTATGTTCATGGCTTTATTTTTCTTTTAAGAAAAACGAAATAACTGAAACAATAATGCTTACCACTGCAGAAATGCCCGCTACAATACCTTTGTGGCGAGATATTTCTTGCTCAATCGTATCAATGCGACAATCGTGTTTTTCTATGCTTCCGTTGATTTTTCTCAAGTGTTCTAAAATTCCATCGATTTTACCCTCGATTCTTCCGATACTTCGTTCTAAATTGTTAAGTTCGTTTTCGTTCATATTTTTGTTAGTTAGAAGTAGGTAATGACAACACAAATTCCAGGAGCTCCATTGCCACCTGAACCGCCATAAGTTCCACCAGCCCCCATCGAACCTCCGCCACCACCGCCACCGCCATATAATCCTCCCGCTCCTCCCTTTCCTCCGACTGATGTCCAACCGCCACCGCCACCTCCGCCACCACATCCACCTAATGGTTCATTGGTTAACACACTTGCTCCGTTTCCTCCGTCAGAACCACTGCCACATCCGCCGCTACCACCAGATATATTTCTGGTAACTGTTTTTCCTCCTCCGCCTCCACCACAAGTAGTGCCCCCAGATGATGGTTGTCCTCCACCTCCGCCACCACATCCACCGAAAACTTCGCCACTGGCACCTGCACCAGCATTCCCCCCATCTGTTCCATTACTTAAATTTCCTTTTCCTCCTGCACCGCCTGGAGCGGGGTTACTACCGCTAGCTCCCCCTTTACCACCACCAGCACGCACATAATTACCAAATGTAGTATCTCCCCCGTCACCTCCGCTGTTTCCAGGAGAACCGCCACTTCCACCTGCTCCTACTGTAACCGCCACAGAGGATGGTAATAAATCAGCTTGTAGAATTTGCCTTGAAGCACCACCACCTCCTCCGCCACCCGCAGATCCAGCATTTATTCCCTTTCCTCCTCCGCCACCACCGCCACCACCAATACAGGTAACTTCTATAACCTTCGCACCTGCTGGTTTATACCAAGTTCCACTTGAAGTAAATACTTGTACATCTGGTGATGCTGATTTCGGTTTCAACATAAATGGTCTCACATCCCTCAAAATATACCCCTGTCCTGCTGTGTCTTTATCTCTTATCTGAGCTTGTCCAACCCTGTTGTACACTTCGCAAATTACTATTTTATCCGATGGATAACTTGGCGGTGTTGGATTGGCTGCTTCTGTTCCTGCTACTATTGAAAGTGTGCCTGAGCTATCAATTACTAATAAATCTATTCGTGGGTTACTTGTTGGCGCTGTAAATTGCGGGCTGTCGCCACCAGCAAATTCCACTCTCGTGTCTCCGATAAAAAATACACCTTTTTCGACTTTTAATGTTAAGTTTGGCGTGCTTTGTTCGTGCGCCAAAAGCTGTGATGCTCCGTAGGCATCGTCTATTAAATTGTTGTATTGCGCGGCTGTTGCTGTGTCGCCTGCGTTGACTTTTGATGCTTTTGCCATAGTTTTTAATTTAAATTTAAATTTCTATCTCGACCTCAAATGTTGAATCCTCGCCTGATGATTTAGTGTAAGGGCTACCAAATAAGGCGCGGTTGAATAATCGACCTGATGAAAGTGTTCCCGATCCGTCAATAAATGTGCCAAATTCTGTATATGTCCCATTTGGAAGCAAGGCATCTGAAAAGAAAAATCTAAGTGTTAATAAGTTAGACGATATTGTATAACCTGAAATCGCGGCGCGGACGGTTGGAGTTTGAAGTTGTGTATCGCTGTTAGATGGCGGATTTGTACCAGTGCCAATATCTGCGTGTGTAATGTTTAAACTGTATGTATTGTCCCCAGCTAATCTTTTAAGAATCAAATTTCGCCCCGTGTTTTCGCCTAAAACAATCAGATTTTTTGTCCACTCCGAAATTCGCAGAATCTGATTCGTCCCTGCCTTTGTGGTGATAACCCGTATCCTACCTTTTATTTTTAGTTGTTCATTTTCTTTTATGACCATGTTCCAAAATTCCAAACTAAATCATTCGACCCGCTAACGCCCCATTTGTATGGTGGCGATTTTTTGATTGGAGTTTTAAGTGTGTCAAAAATTGACATCTCTTCATAAAATGTATCTAATCTTTGAAGTACTTCGTTTGTTGCAATCGTAATGTTCTTTTTGTCTTTACTTAGTAAATCAACCATCATGTCTGTGAGAGTAATGTCGCCTGATGCTATCATGCTTACTTCATACTCTAAGTGATCACTGCCTCTTGCTTTGGCATTAATGCGATTGATTTTGAAAAATTTATTAAGTCCGCGAATATCGCTACTAACAAGAATTTTTTGACCTGTGCGAAGTCCCGCTCTTGTTGTTTTAAATCTTGCTTCAAAAACACTTTCAGCAAATTTTTTAAGTTCTGCTTTGGCTCTGGTTTGGGCTTCGGCTATACTTGTAATGCTTTTATCAACTATCGCGTGCTGAAACTCGCCATATGTTGAAATTGAAATTTGATCTCTGACCGAAGCGATGATTGGAATAAAAGCGTCGCCATAAATTACAATTGTGTCTCCGCTGGCTGGCGCTGTCGTGAACCTAATAAATTTTTCATTGAAGTTATAAAGGCAGTCTACGGTGTTTGGATTGGTTTGTTGGTCTGTGCCGATTGTTTGAACGACCCCGTTCTTTTTGACCGTGATGTTATCGTATCTATAAGCCAGTTGAAATGTTTTGCGCGTACCGTCTCCGATGTATTTATCAACAGAATCTGCTTCACTTATAGTTTTTTTGTATTCCCCGCCTCTTACAAAAACGTGATTTTTAAGATTTAAGATTGTTTTATTAATTTCGAGAGTTTGCCATTCAAAATTTCCGCTGGTGTCATCTAAATTGAAAGGTGCGACGTTTGTTTCTTCGTCAAAGAAGTGAATGTCTTTATTTGCGTCTACATACCAATCCCAACCAATTTGATCAGCTAATTGAGTTAAGGCGCGGCTTACTTGTTCATAATTAAATTTTATTGACCCGACGGTTAGGTTATCTCCTTTGACATTGTTAGTTGTAAATCCACTGGTGAAGGTGTTGATGATATCAAGCACGATTGATTTGGCGCTCTGGTTCGCATAGGATTTGGTTACAAGTTTACCGTCAAGTTTAGCGCTCCAATCTTTACAGCGACATTCGTAACCGATGAGTTTTCCCCCGATAATTTTTTCATTTCTTTCTACTAAAATTCCACCGAATATTTTTTCGCCGTTTTCTAACAATTCAATCGTATCACCAAGATCTGGAATAGTTTTCGCGCCTGTCTTTTTAATCAGAAATTCAAGCCGATCGACTTCCTTTGTCAAAACCGAAGTCCAAGATAATGACGACCAATCAATTGAGCTGCTTCTATCTACATTGTTAATTTTTAGCGTGAGCATTTATAGTTTTAATTGATATTTAATGACCTTTGCGATGGCGTTTCCGAATTTTTCTGCTATTTCCATGTCAGTGTAAAAATCACCCTGTAAGTTAATCGTAATACCTCCCGTGCCTAAACCACCTAATCGGTTTAATGGAATAATTGCTTCTGGACCCGCTTCGCCGACCATGCCTAAGATTGGCTTGGTAACAATTCCGCCTTCTTGAAAAGGAATTATCTTGCTTATGCCTGATTTAATTGTTCCGCCAACAGATGAAACAAGTGATTTTGCCGCATTGACAGCGCTTGATAATGCGTTAATTAGTGATTGAACTACTCCTAAAACCGAGTTAACCGCATTTTTAATAAAATCAACCACGCCTTTGGTTATATCCTGAATTCCCAGAAAGTTTGTTTTCCACGCTGTATAAAGTGCTGTGCCAACGCTAATTATGGCTGAAATAGCGGCAACTATTAGTCCAAATGGACCAAGAGCCGCTAAAGCAGTTGACGCGGCTACAACGAACCCTGCTCCAACCATGCCAATCAATAAACTACCAGCAATGGTTAGAAGTGTGTTGTGTTTTTCTAATACCGCATTGATGCCGCCTTGTGCCTCGACCCATCTTAATATCGATTGAATAACCTCTTTAATAAATTCTACAAATGGTTGCCCTATTGCTTCCTCTATCTCTCCAAGATAAGTTCTAAGTGTTTGAGTCATACCAGTTAGTGTTTCTGAATATCTTTCTGCTTGCCCTTGTGTCGCTCGCATAACTGATTGAAGGATTGTTTGTTTGGATGCGTGTTCATCTATGTCAATTCCGAATTGTTTAAGTAATCTTCCACCGCCCTGAAAAGCCAAAATTAATGCGTTCGTTGCCTCTTCTAAACTGATGCCTCTAAAACGCGCTAAATCCATTGCCGCCTGAAACGCTTGCATTGTTAGATTGATGTCTCCAGTTGCCTGAAGGAGACGCGCCATACTCACTGCCGATTCTTCATTATCAAAACCAAATCGCATCGCAGCATTTGCCGCTTCTAAAATTTGACCCCTGTATTGTTGAAGTTTTGGCGGTAATGAACTCATAATTGCGTCAAACTTTGCCATTTTTACTTCTGATTCGGCAAACGCATTAATGCTTTTTAGTAAAGTTGCGCCTGCTATCGCCGCCAACGATCCTGCTAATATACCCGCTTTTAATCCAGCAAAGTTAAGCGAGCCCCCTAAATCAGAAACATCATTTGAAAGCCGATTTAAAGCCGTCGATGCTTCATCTCGGACTTTCACTAAGATATTAAGTTGGCTTGTTGCTTCCGACATTGTTTTGTGTTATAATTTTTTGGTCGATAAATAATGTGTTGTTTTTTTATGGCTTTTAATCAAGTCAATCAAAAACTCTCGGGTCTACAAATTTTTAAGGTTTTGAGCGGCATTTTCTTGTTTGCTATTATTTTGCTTATTATTATTGCCATATCCTCTAATAAATCCCCAAATAAAACCGTAATCCCTCTTCAAGCCAAATCTATTTCTAAAACTACGTTTACTGATCTGGATCGCTATAAATCTAATTACATAATTGAACGGTTTGTAGCTGATGGTGTATCAAATATCCTTTCACTTTCAAATAGTTACGATGATGTAACTGTTAAACTGAATGGAGAAATTCAACTATTTTCTACCTGCCCTCATCAAACATATAATCTTTGCTACGATTTTTCTGGCAAACGATTCATCTTTCGATCCGCCCCATTTAAAGACTCTGAAATAACTGTTCGTGGTTTTCCTTTGTCAAAATAATTTTTTTATTATTTTGTTGTTGTCCGTCTTTTGATTTCTTCACTCTCCGCTTTTAGCAATGCGCGAATTATATCAATGAACCAACTCGGCTGATTTTGGTATTCCTGATAAGTCCATTTCATTTCTCGGCAAATCAGCGCGGCAATCATTTCTTCTCTTAATTCTGCCTTCCCTAAGGCGAAATAGCGTTCCCATGTGTACGCTATTTCGCCGTCTGAAAATTTCCTGACTTTATTTTGTTTGCTTCTGCTACGACAAAATCGTATTCTTCTGGCGCACTATCTAAAAGACGATCAACGATGTTTTCTGAGCTGCCATCATAAGAAATAACCGCAACCTCAATAAGTTTCTTTTCTGCTTCATCCATAACTGAAGCGGGTATTTCATCTTTAACTTGCGCCGTATTACTTTCTATTTTCATTTCTTTTAAGAAGACGTTTCTCAATTCATTTCTTTCTCGGGCATTAAGGAAGGTTTTCATAACGATCTCTTTTCCAGATGGTGTTTTTATTGTTTTGGTTTCTCTTTCCATAATTTTTAGTAAGAATTAACTGTGTTATTGCATAAAACGCTTATCATTTTAGCGTCTGATAAATCATAATGCGCTTTGAAAGCGAGAGTTTGCATCACGATGTCGTTGAGTTTAATCGGTCTCGTGATTTCCTTAAAAATCACTTTATGAAGATCAATTTTAATTCTTGGGTTTGATGAATTGCCGATAGTCACATCGTTATTAACCAAATCAAGCCTCATGGCTTTTTTGGTCGCCGTTAATGCCACTTCTTTGAAGTCTGTTTCGTTTTGCCAGATCGCTTCTAATGTCCCCTCGATTGAGAGTTGCTTATTGAGAAGATCTATCGGAGAAAGGTTACCAAGTGCGAGGTCTTCTTCGATGTTCTTCTCAATCTTGAGCGTCAATGATCTAATGTTCATTGGCGACGCCGCATCTAAACCTGCCTGATTTGAAGCTAATTTGAAAGTAAAGTGTTTATGTGTGAAGCGGTTTTCGGCTGTTTGCGATGGCGTCAATGTTGCTGTTTCTCCTTTCTTGGCTTTAATTGTGACCTTGTAATTAAGAATTTTGCCAAGTTCGTAGGCAATTTCTAATGTCTGGATAACGCCGAGCGCGTGTTTATAATCTTGTCCGCTTAACGGATCGTCGATGCCGATTGTCAAACTTTGGTGTTGCGCTCCTTGTTGGACGCTGATTATGTGGTCATAAACGGTTGTCTCGCCGCTTTTGAGCGCGCTACTAATTGCGCCTAACGCCGCATAAAGCAATAACGGAAAGTGGCGGTCGCCAATTGGCGCTTCCCAGTTTCCTTCTGCCCATTGTTTGACTATTGTTTGTCCGATTGAATCCTCGATAACGCCAACGGTTGCATCGTCAAGCACTTTTTCGTCCTTCTCTTGAATATCAAGGCTTGAAAATGGTATCCAGTAGGACGGATTTACTGTCGTTCCTCTGGTTGTTTCTTTGCCTATACCTAATGAAAATAGTCTACCAATTCCTTTCATGTTTTTTATTCATTAATTATTTGACTTTTTTCGACCTTTTTTCTTTTGCTTTGCCAGATTTCTTCCGCTTCTTCGCGGCTTCTGGCTAAAATTGTTATTGGTTCGTATTCTCCACTGCCTGCGAAATGAAATTCTTGAAGTTCGCCCTCAATTTTTGTTTCGCTACCGACTATTTGTTTGTTTTTCGCGTTTTTTATCATGGTTTTTATTTTTTATGTTCTTGTGTATGTCGCCCGTGCTTTGATGATAATTGAAAATACGATGAATGATCTTGAACGATCCGTAATTGTAGCGACTGGCGACGCTGATGGTTCGACCCCGCCATCAGCTGTTCCGTTTAGTGTCGGGTTGTCGTCAAATCGTTTCATAATTTCATCTCTTAAATCTTCAATCTGTGTTGCATTTTGTATATTTTCTCCTTTTTCTAAAATTACAATCTCAAAAGAATAAATTCTGATATTATCTCGGTTCGTTAGTGTTTCTGCTTCAATGCTTGGCGATAAAAGAATCGCAGCTGGATATTTGGCAATGTCTCTATCAAAAATATTTGAAACCTTAAAGTCGTCTACCTGAACTTCGCCGAGTATGCCTGCTGTCACTAATGCGTCCAGCTCGGTTTTGATTGCATTTTTTAGTGTTGTTTCGATGCTCGCCATGATGACTAAAATTGATTTGCCTTATTAGCGATTTCTTGATTGACCTTATCAAGTGCTTGTAAAAATAATTTATTAATCTCTGGCGTTGCCTTTTTGGCTATTTTTATCATGAACGGATTCGGCTTTGTGCCAGGATGCCTTACTCTTTTTACTGGATGTTCTGCTCCTTCCCAGTAAAGCGCTCTTTTGAATTTCGGAAATATTTCGTGCGGGCGTGTGCCTTCGTGGACATAAACTGCATATTTTACTGTCGGAAACCACCTTGCCCATAATCTACCTGTTGCAAACCTGAAACTTTGCAGAAGAAATCCTGTTCTGTATGGCACTGGATCGTTTTTTAACGTGTATTTTGCTAACACTGCCTGCGACGCTACAATCGCCTTCTGAAAAATTGGCTCACTGATTTTCGGGTAATCTCTTAGCGCTCTTCGCAATGAATCCAAATTTTTAATTTCAATTTCTATGTCCGCCATGTTAGATGAATGCTGGTAATCGACGATATCTGGCGATTGTTTCTCTGTCCTCTGTTGTTATATCCTGCGCCCAGTTAATCGTTCCGCCTTCAAATGAATCATTGACTCTTCCTTCTGACTCTCGGCGCTTGAACCAGCGAATAACCAATCTTTCGGCTAAGTCTGTAATGTCCGCTGGTAGGGTATGCTTGCTTGTATCTCCTGCATTTGCGAAATCTATTTTATATCCCGCTTTGTATGTAAAACGCACCGCATTTATTCCCTTAATCAAACCGTAAAATTTGACGATGCCTGATTCTCCATTATCAAGTAATTCGTAATCATTAGCATTGAAATCAGTCCATTGAAGATCCGAAGTTGAACCTGAACGATATTGTGCTGAGATAATTTCTGAAACTGGTATTTGTTTCAAAAAGACCATATCCTGTATTTCGCCGTGAATAGAATAAACCTCGTCCGTATAAATGGTCTCTTTAAACCTTCGGTTTGTCTGGTTTTCTATAAAATCAGTCGCAGCATTAATTAAACGCTGAATAAGCACATCATGTCCTGTTGTGGTTATGGCAAGGCGATCTTTAATACGTTGATCCGTTGTTAATGCGTAATCTAATAATTTCTCCATGTTTTAATGTTTTTAAATTTTTAGAGAAGCCTCTCACGATATCCCCAGTTTTCACCAGAGAGTCGGTATTGAGATTCCTCAATTTTTTCAGGGTTTTATGTTTATATTTTTGAGCCCCCGCTTCTCTCCTCTTGTCTTATTGTCGCCAAGAGGAGAGTCAGCCGAAGCTCAGTCGTTAGTTGACTGGCTCTTGGTAAGCGCGACCAAGCAGTATTACGCAAGCCGCATCAAAACTTGGTGATGTGCCTCCAGGAGTAGCAACCGCTCTTAGATATCTCTTTCGTGAAGTACCTAAGCCCTCAATTCTTAAAATTTGCGAATTATTCGCTGCTGTTACTTGTGCGAAGGTTGCGCCGCTAACATCAGACCAAGTTGAAGCATCATCTGACTCTTGAATTTTGACATTAAGAGTCGGGCTTGTGCCTGAAACTGCGCCAACTTCAAGGATAGCCGCTGCTGAATTATATCCCTGCGTATCAACCGAACCACCATTAGTGTTTGAGCTGATAGTTTGCGGTCGGATTGTTACTGCTGCTTTAATCGCATCATAAACACTGCGCATATTTTATTTTTTGGCTTTCCTGCTCCTCTTGGGCTTGACAGCCGCCTCGTCCTCGACCTTTGCGCCCGTTGTCACGGGTACGGACTCCAGCGCGACGTACTCGTCGCCAAGATTCGCCGCCTCTTCATCCGTTAGCATGATAGTTTCGCCAATTTCTCGGCGTCCTCCCCATGCTATCGGTTTTATGACTTTATAAATTTTTTTTTCTTTTGTTGTGTTCATAATAATAATCTTTCTCTTTCTCCTCCCGTCCTGAGGAAGAGGTACAGGAGGAGAAAGAGTTTAATCGCTAAAATTAGGATGCCGCTGTCTTGATAACGGCAAAGGCTGCTGGAAGGACTACAGCCAAAGCATGACGATGCTTGTAGACAATTCCAGTCTGGTCTGATAATGCTACTTCTTTACCGCCGAAGCTGCCTGAGGCAAATTGACCAACACGCAATTCTCCTTTATCTCCGTAAGCAAGAGCTTTTAAATTACCGAAAATAGCAAACTTAGTTGAAGCTGCTGAATCAGAGATGGCTGGAAGATGGCGTGTGGTATAGACAGGATAGCCAAGAATTGAACCTACTGGCTTTGGACCACCACCTTGTGGGGTTTGTTCGGCAAACCCCGTATTGTTGTAACCAAAGATGTAGTTGCCTGCGCTATCCTTCTGAGATCGGATTTTCGCCCAGACAGTGCGGTTGAAGAAGAAGGCTGCACCCTCTAAGACCGACTCCTCAACGCCACCGATGGCATCTGATGCCTCCTCAATGTCAAATTTGGCAAAAGTAGTTTTGCCGCTTGCCATTGATTGCACCGTAACAGTTGGATGATTGAGAATGCCAACGAATGGTTTACCGTTCCCTGCGAAAGCTTCTTTATCGATTCGGTTGGCTAAGGCTTCACCGCCAAGCGCTAACAACCAATCAGCTAAGTTGACACTTGCATCTTCTAATAAGTCGTTGCCGAGCACGAAAGCAAGCTGCCATTTCTTAGCGATAAGATTGGCGCTCTTAAATGTTAGGCCAGTAACATTGCCTGCCGAATCGACGCCGAGATATTCGCCTTCGAGGAATGAACCTGTATAAGCAGGAATGCCGAGTTCGTCGGTTTTCATAGGCCACTTTTGCGCTTGGCTCATAACTAAACCGACAGAAGCGGCAATTCTTACAATCGCATCAGCCACCTCTTTGCTCACGAGATAACCACCTCGCGAATCTACTTCTTCAATAAGAGCTTCATTCGCTTTGGTTGAAACTCCAGCAAGAGGAGCGTTGCGAACAGCTTTGGCAAATTCTATTTTCTGCTCATCGGTCAAGCCTGATCTGTCGTAGCCGAATAAGGCGCGCTCCACCCTCATTTGACTGACGATTTTGCGCGTTTCGGCAGCAACGATAGGACTAACAGCCTCGCTAAGGCGCTTCTCAAGCACCGAATCAATGGCTGTTTCCAGTTTGCCTTCTAATTCTTTTATAAATTTCTCGTCCATTTCTTTTTTGCTCGCTCATTAAATTTTTCGAGCGATTTACTGGTGAGGTTATTGATTGAGCGCAAGACTTGACGAACTGCAAGCCACTCATCGAGAGCTTTAATGTCAAACCCTGCGTCACTCGACCTTTGTTTTGGCGTCCCTTTCTGGGATTCCTCCGCCACGCCACCCTGCTCATTATTGGTTGAGGCAGCGTTTTTGATTGCTTTTTTAATTTTTTCTGCTCCTTCTTCTCCATACTCACTGCGAATTATTTCAATAATTGCTTGTGAATGACGGACGATCGCATCGTCTACTTCTGATTGAAGTGCAGCAAGTTCTGCTCCAATTTTTTCTATGTCTTTCTCTGGTTCTGATTCTTGTTCCTGATTTTGTTCTTCATCTTCTTTTTGCGATTCTTCTTTCATTGATTTTTCTGGCGGTTCTTTGTCAAATTGTGCGTAGTGTTTGGCTAAATGGTTATAAACCGAATCCCATTCATCGTCTGGGATATCTACTCCGCCTCTTGCGCCCATTAAAGCCGCCATTGCCGCCGCAACTCCACGCCAGACGACTTGAAGTTCGCCGTTGATAACTTCGTGGTGTGGTAATTTGTACGCTCCGAATGTTTCTTTGTTTTCTACGTCGTACCAAGCAAAACCCCTGCGGTATTTTTCCCAGTTGATTGTGTCTGGCTCGCCTGATCCATCGCTTGAAGCCCACTTTCTAATTGATAGTTCTGCTTCGCCCGCGTCCCATTCTCTATCCTCTGGCGCTTTCGGCGTTTCTTCAAAAGAAACTGCGGTCTTGGTGTTCACGATGCCCGTAATTCCTTTGGTGGCGAGCATCGGAAGATCAAGACCTAAACTTTGCGCCTTGCTCAGTGAAAGAGCGAATGGATTGGCTGGAACTGGAACAAAACTAAACTCTAAAAGTTCCGCTTTTGTAATTTTATTTCCGTCTGTTTCAAGTGGAATAAAGCCGACCGAAGTGGCACGAACAATTTTCAAGTCGTAAAGCCGCCGCACTTGCTGAGCAAATGGATTAGCATCTTCGGGTGCAAACATTCCTTTGGCAATAAGTTTGCCGTCTTTAACTTCTATTTCTGTGGCAATGCCAATCGGCAAACTGAAATAATCATGCGCCCATAAAACAACAGGATTCATCCTGTAAAATGAAAGATCCCAGCCGTTTTGATCAATAGTTTCTCCTTGCCTATCAATATCGGCTGTTGAAACTACGACCTCAAAATTACCCGCGTCTTCGGCGGCTTTTGTTCGGGTGATAAAATCCTGCACCTCTTTCGTTTGAAGTTGTTCAGCGATTTTTGTTTTTATTTCTTCTGTTAACTTTTTAAATGTTTCATTCATATTTTCAAAATTAAATAAATTTATTTTTTTTCGACCTTTATTCAATAGAAATTTCTTCTGGTCTAATGTAACAGCGGCAGGAAGGATGAAGTGGCGGGTATTCAACGTCGCTATAATCAATCGCCAGTATTCCTCCTTCATTGCCTGTAACCTCATCTCCTTTTTCAAAGAATTTTTCTTCAATATCTATAACTTTGCCGTGCATTGAAGCGCAGAATTCGCAAACTCTTTCGTCCGCTGCTGTGTACCATTTAATCGTCTTAACTACTCCGCTCTGCTGCCACGCTTCTTTCGTTGCCGCGTTAGCGATTCTGAATGTTTCGGTTCTGGCTACTTGCTCAGCGCGGACTTCATCGCTGAAGTCATACACCTGAGAAACAAGATCTTTTAACTCCTCAAGGCTTGCGCCCTCGCTCAATCCTTGCTCTAATTTATCCCTCAAAAGAGCTATTGTGGTTTCGTTGTAACTACGAGACATAAGCTCGAGCGCCCGCTCAATCGCTCGGCGTACTTCTGGCGTTATCGGATCGGACAAATCAATGCCTAAAAGCGATGCCGCTTCTCTCGCTTCTTTTTCAAATAAATCAGTGGCTATTGGACTTGATAAATCTATAAGCAAACTTACCCACTCGTCTTTATTGAATAAATCGTCTTCGTTAATTGCTTTTGCTGTTTTTATTGCTTTTTCAAGGTTCGCGATCACTTCTTTTTTCTGATCGACATTAAATTTTTTTATTGCTTCCGCCTGCGCTTTTTCGTATGGTGTAACTCTGTTAACGAATGCTTTCCATAAAATTTCGTATTCATCGTCTGTCATATTGGTGATGTTTTTGCTTTTCTGGTCTTTCGTCTCTTTTATTTTTTGAGATGTTTCTTCCATTTCTTTGGCTAATTTTTCGGCTATTGATTTCGCTATTTCTTTTCTTTTTTCTGCACTTCTTGAATATTGAGTTTTTCTTCTGGCTGGTTTAGCGCTTCCACTAGTCTTGGCTTGTGGTCTTTTTGGCGCTTTTCTCTCTTCTGGCTTGCCTAATGGAACGCTTGAAAAGTCAGTCATTACGCTATCTCCGCCAGTAATTGGAGGTAAGCCCTCTTCTTCTCTGACTTCGTTCACACTTTTGTATGGCTTGTTACCGAGCGCGGCTTGATATTCTCTAATTTTTAATTCGCGGTCGTCTGGCACTGGATCAACGAAGTCAAGAAATAAATCGTCTCCATAGCGCGGCACTAAAAATTCGTTTAGGTAAGAAACAATCATCTGGACCTTCGGTTTAATCGTTCGTGCCGCGAACACATAATTGGCGGTTTCGGCTGTGGCTCGGTTTGTTTCACTTTCTGCTGTTCCGAGAATTGTTTTTGGCACTCTAAATCCTGCGAGAATTTTGTCTCTCATCACCTGCTGTAAGTTGTAGAAATCCATATCTTTCGGGTTATCTGATAGTGGCTGATAATCTGTACCTTTTGGCAAAGCAGCAACCTGATAAGAATTTTCCGCTCCTTTATAAATTGCTTCAAAGGATTTTTTCAAAATTTCTAATTGTTCTTTTGTGAAAGCGGTTTCTGATTTTAACAACCCACTGAGCCTTGCTCCGTTTTTGAAATAGTTAAGATTTACCTGGCTGGCATAATTATCAGCATTTATCCAGTCAAAAATTGCCTGAACCGTTCCTATTCCTTCGTATGGATCGTTAGGATCTGGATATTTGAAATGGATAACTTGATATGGTTTCAAAGTTTTAGTATTGTTACCAACTCTGTATTCGTAGCCCGAAATAAAATCTGGGAGGTTCTTTTTAATCGGTTTAACAAAGCGTGGGTTCAAAATATAAATTGCACTTGGTGCGTCATCTTCTTTCTCTACTCCGTCTAATAGCCAGTAAGCATTGCCCGTGAGTTCAAGGTGGGCGGCGGTGAGGTATTTCAATTCAAACCCTGTTTGGAATGAATTGACGCCGTCCAGCAAATCAAGTAAAGGGTGTTGATAGATTTCTTTCTGGTTTGATTCTCGGTCTAATTCAAAAAGTTTTAGCTCAACATTGGCTACGGCTTCAGCAATAGCGCGAATGCAAGCATAAACCCACCCTGTGTTTAATGCCATTGCTTTGTCCGCCGCGATTTTCTTTGTGCCTTGCCAGATAAAAAATGAATCGGAGCCGCCTAAACCATAAGACAGCGGCAAGTTTTCAATGTGCGCTTTTTTAATTACCCCTATCTTGTTTAGAAATTCATTAAAAATTGACATTGCTTGCGAAATAAAAAAGGGGCTGACAATATGCCCCGATTGAATCAGAACATATTGTCAGCCCCGTGTGGTTCTTCCACTTGAAGCTGTTTCCGCTTGCGCGGAATCAATTTTCAATTTGATTTTATTTTACCTTCAGAAAATTTATTGTCAAGCCCTTCCTGTGGATAACTTTTTTTCTCTTTTTTAGAGAGAACGAATGTATGAGTAAAAAGTTTCACAAAAGTGGGATTGTTTGAAGTTCTTCAATCGCTTTTTTGAATTCTTCTGGTCTATCAAAATTTAACATTAATCTAACTTCTAATGTTCGCACCTGTCCGTCTTTGATGGTGATATTCTCTATTCTGGCGTAATGCACGGCTTCTAAAACACGAAGCACGCGGTCTTCTCTTTCGGTTACTTCGCGTAATATTCTTGTTTTCTGTTCTTTATTGCTCATAATAATCCGATGACTTCGGGCATTTCTAATCCTTGCCGCGAAAGCCCGAAAACTAAATAACAAAAAGCGTCCATTAGATCGTCGTGATCGGTCACGCCAAAATTTACTAATTGGTCTATTAAATCCTCTGCGCCTTTTCTCGGAAATAAAATTGTACCATTTTGAATTAATGTTGCTGCCGTTCGCAATCTTGCCCGCTTGTCCGTTCCTGCTTGCATCGGCTCAACAGGAATCATTGCTCTTTGGAATTCTTCAATCGCTGCCTGCTGGTATGCAACCTTTTCAGGAAAGAAAATCGGAGGTGCGTAAATGCTAATTGTCCTATAAAGCGAAAGCGCCTGCTGTTTTGTTTCGTGAAAACTTAATCGCTCATTGATTGGATTTGGGAGAATAAAAATTTTCGGCACACCATCTACTAAAGCGCTTACGCCCGAAACCATTGCTGTGAAATCGGCGGTTTCTTTTTTTGAAATCGCAAAATCAACACCAACGCCCGCCTGCATAATACCTTCTGGGAGTTCGTCGTAGTATTGTATCCATTCCTCTTTCACTTCCTGTCCTTCTGACGGGACGACCTTTAATAAATACTCGCGAAGCCAAGCGGTACGCCCGACTTTTTGTTCTTGTTTTTTAATTGATTCTGGTGTTGGATATTTTCCTTGCCATGTCACTCTTCCTTCTGAATCAATTAATGGGTACTCTCGGTGAAAGAAAATCGGATCGTTTTTCAATCGAGCGATTAAAGAGTCAGTGTGAAGAATATTTCCGATGACAATTAATCGTGCATCTGTTTCTTCGATGGCTGGGATGATATCACTTCGCAACCAGCGCTCAGTTTTATCTCGGTATTCTTTCTTTTGAACTTTTTCGAGCTCTTCTGGATCATCGACAATGACGAGGTCTGGTCTGAATTGACGATGACGCAATCCTCTGAATTTTTGCCCGCGCGATCTTCCCATGATCCTTGCGCCGTTTGCTAAGACGATATTCGTTTCGGCGAATTTCGTGAATCCAGTTTTTATGATTTTGATTTTTTCTTCATAATCAAGTTTCAATAATTCGTTTGTTTCGAGTTCGCTTCTAATGTTTGCGATAGTTAATTTTACTATTTCGTCTGTTTCGTTGATCGGAACAATAAATTTTGCCTTCTCTTCCAACGCTGCCCAGAGCGGAAGCGCTAAACAGGCAGTGCTTGACTTCGCTGATCCTCTAAATCCGATTATCTCCAAGAATTTAATTTGCCAGTTTTCCAATAAAGAAATCATCTCTTGGTGAAAGGATGCGGGAGGTAATGTCAGATAGTGCGGGAGGTAGACAATCATGAAACCCAGCAGTGTTTTTGCCATTTCTCGCCGCGTGGATTGATCTTCCAGTAATTGAGCCATCGTTTCTTCGTCAATTAAGTTATTTGATTGTATTTGAATCAATTGATCCATTTGTTTGTGGAGGATTAATGATTCCGTAGTTTTTTAATGCGTTTAAAATAAGAATTTTTTTCTCTTGGATTATTTCGTAAGTGTGTGTGTGTTTCATTTCAAAAGTTCCAAGCTTCCTTTCAAAAATTCCTGCGTCCATTTTGGCTTCAAAAAGTTTTATTTTGGCATCGATGATTGTCTTTGCCGCTGCTACTCTTGCTCGTTCGTCCATCGTCTGATCAAGAACAATTCGCCACATCTGAATACAAAGTTGCTCGGTCTCGTCTTCTAACTGCGCGATGTGCTGCTCGACCTTTGCTTGGTCAAAACGATGAATGCGCTCACCCTGAATCTTTCTTTTTAGTTTAACAATGTAATGAGGATCAAGATTGATCGGATTATTTCTATCCTCTTTTAGTAAATTACTAATCGCGATTGCGCCTGCGCGAGGATTTAATGCGAGCACTTCTCTGACTCGTTCCATGTGATATTGTTCGGTTTCTTTTTTGTATTTTGGCATGGCTATTCTAACTCTAATAAACTATCGATGATGTTGTGTTGAATCGGTGGCGGGTTTTTGAAGTCCTCTTTTATTTTTTCTGGATCGCCCTTAAAAAATCCGAGTACCTTGTGGTGAACCTCTAAAAGCTGCGGATTTCTTAGAAGTGAATGGTCGCCTCTATAAAAAGTGTATAAGTTCTGGTGCGTTTTTACGACTTTTCTTTTACGCATATTTCGTTCTGCTCGGTGTGGCGCAGTGGCGAGCATCTGGACATAAATAATTTCATTGTAAAGTTCAAAAAGCAAACGAATGATTTCGTTTGTATCAAAGCCAAGTGTGGCGGTTTTTGCTGCGTCTAAGTTATGAAGTTCGGTGATTAAATCTGCGAGCGATTTTTTATCAAATTTTTCTTGCGCATTTAATCTAAGGTTTGCCCGTTTTTCATCTTCAATATGTAAATTAACAAAAACAGCGGGCACTTCTGTGAGCCCTTCTGCCTGCGCTGCTTCAATCCTGCGGTGTCCGCCGACAATGACATTTCGCCTGTCTCCGCACCGTTCGCATTGGTGTGTGTTGACTACGACTGGCTGTAAAAATCCGTATTCTTTGATGCTCTGGCGCACACTTGCGAGGATGTGGTCGCTTTTCTCACGCGGATTATAATCAGCTGGTCTTAATTCACTAATTTTTACTTCTTTTATTTCTATGTTTTTAATTTTTAAATATCTAAGAAAAATTTAATCGCTCGACGCCATAACCATTTCGGAAACCACCACGGACGCGGCTTGAAAATTTTTAGCATTGCGTGTTGCTGCGCTAAAATCGATGCCCGAATGTCTTTGTTGTACCAACGCCTTATTTTTTTTATTGCTTTTTGGCTCATAACTTTATCTAACACTTACACCTCTATTATTTCTGGTTCTCGTGATTTTGGTTGCCAAACCACGATCCATTTTTTAACCAAACTCGGTGTTTTATATTTTTCAAATTCTTTCGCGGCTTCGGCTACATTTTTCTTGCCAAGTTTGACTTGGACTAAAATAGCCCACTCTTCTGAAATAGCAAATAAATCTGAGCCGAGCTGATCTTGTTTAATAAATATTGTTTTTAAATCGTTTGTTTTTTTGTCACGCGTAATCAACCTTCTTATCTGCTCTAAATAAGCAACCTGATAACCGAGTTTTTCAAGCCACGCCTTCGTTTTGATTTTGTAATATTGCCCTTTATTTGCCATACAATACAATTATCTTAATTTTTTATTTTTCTAAGATGGTTTTAATTTGCGTGGCTGGTGAGCATACTTCGCGCCATTTAACCCAGTAGCATTATCCTATCGGTTAACCTTGCTGGTTGCACCACGATTTTTCATTTCGCCGCTCTTTCCGCCGCCGCTACTTGCTCTTGGATTTCGTTTATCGTCTGAAAAGAAAACTGGCTCTTGAAAAGTTCAGTTTTTAATTTAGCCAAACGCTCGACCAATTCGTTTGACTCTATTTTTTTGACTGGTTCTCTAATGTATCTTGCAGCGAAAATGTCAATTTCGCGCCAAAATTCTGAGTCATTCTGGGCGCGATTCATTAATCCGTTAATAATTCCTGCTGAAAGAAAAGTGGCTATTGACGGGCTAAATTTTCTGAAGCTCGGATGAGCCAGGAAGTAAATGGCTAATTGTTCTAATTGATTTTGGCTTAAAATCTCCATATCAAGCACTCTTTTAAGATTTCTGGCGTCCTTGCCTGTGATTATTGGTTTGATGCCGCGCGTGCGCTGTGTTGTTTCGTGCCAGAATTGAATGAATTGATTATGCTCTTTATGAGGTTTTTTCTTTTGTTTTTCCTCTTTTTTTTCTGTTTCCTGCGGCTTTGCCGCATATATATTTTTTGTATAATCGGTTTCTTTTGTAGTGTGTCCTTTTTGCGTGGGTCTTTTTGTCACACGATGTTTTTTTATTATCGTGTGTCCTTTTGTCACACGATGTTCTTCTGGTGAATCGTCAAATAGTGTTTGCGGCGGGTGGTGAAGGTTTAACCTATAAAAAATCTTACCGAATTTTGCCCTGCGTTTTTCTGCTGTGTCTAATAGTTCCCCGTCTTCGCTTCGGGCTTCGATAAGGTTGTATTTTTCGATTAGGTTTTTGATGGCTTTGGAGATGTGTTTGGCGCTGCGTCCTGTCTTTTTCATGAGTTGCCCCCTACTGATCCAGTCTTTTTCTTTTCGCCGTCCAGTTGCTTCATCTTCTATCCAGCCGAGTGTTTGGTCTGCCACTACAAGAAGAATTCTAAGTTCTACGTCTGATAAACGTGGCATCCATTCTCTAATTATTAAATGGGGAATCTGAGTTGTATTTGGAATAATTAAGTATTTTTGATCGTTCATGATAATATAAAACTTAGAAAAGCCTATTTAAAGCCGCGAGCCGACGCTTTTTCTCTTGGCGCTCGTATTCTTTGACATGCCAGCAAGTGCCGCGATATTTATATGATGGGCAGTTACAAATAATAGTCGAGCCGATGTCTATCACCTGATAGATTGTGTTGCGCTGCGTTTTTGATACAAACTCCATCTTTTTTGGTTTGTTGATTTCACTGGGCGGGCGGCGGTCTCCTGTTTCAGTAGGATAACCCATTGCCGCCCGCCATTCTTGTATATTGATTTTTCTTTTTTTGACTACTCGTTCGTCTGTCGGCAAATATTTACCTCGCTGATTGAACCAACGCCGACACCTTTCAATGCTGGTTGCTTTGGCTATTGGATCGTGTCCGAAGGTTTCGCAGACAAGTTTAACGAGCGCCCGATCATCGTTCCGTGTGTGCGGATAGTTTTGAAGAATAAATTCAGTTTGCTTTTTAAGTGTTTTGATTCCTACGTAGTCCATAAAAGATTAACCTAATTTTTTGAGTCGCTCCTTTATGGTTTTGCAGGCAAGGAACGCTTCTTGGTCGTCCTTGTTGTCGCTAAAAATCCGCCATTCAAAGTCGCCCGTGTCTTTACCGAATCTAACAATTACCCTGTGATCAATCTTTTTGCCTGTCATCTCTTCATAGGCAATCTGATAAGCCGCTGTTTGGAGAGCATGCTCTGGATAAATACCGTTTGAACTTTTGAAGTCAAAAAGAACTAATTTTTTGCCTGTTTTACCGATGGCATCTAAAACACCAGCAAAGCCATGTTTCTGGCTGTAAATAATCATTTCTGATTCCAGCCATTTTACTTTTTGGTCTTTCTGGAATTGAAGAAAAGCAGTAATGCCATTTCTGATACGATCGTCTTCTGGTATTTCTGGTTTTTCGCCTTTGATCCAGCGGCTGACCCATTCGTGGATTTGTGTTCCGATATCTGCGGCTTCTTCTTTGATTCGGCGGTGTTCTTTTGTCGCTTCTTCAATGTCAAGCGTGGTTATCTGCTCGCCGTTTTCGATTTTGGCGAGCAGATATTGCTTGGTAAGGTTGACCGCCCAATTGATTAAGGCGCTGCTTTTGTCAATTATTCCCGTGAAGGTAGTAACCGATGGGATTAAGTTGCCCTCTTCGTCCCAGAATTTGTGTTTTTCGTCGTCAAAATAGATCGTTTTTTTGCCAGATTTGATTGAGGTTATCATGTTATTTTTTAACTACCGCCGCTAAAAATTGAGCTTTCATCATCGAGATGTATTTTTTGGTTGGGTGGTTGAGGTCAAGATTGTGACCAATTTTTGCCTCGATGAATTGCTTCTCTTGTCCGACCTTTGCGCCGTATTGTCTGGCAAGGGCGAAGAGTTCACTAATGTCTTTATCATCGCTGAAAAGCGGTTTTTGTTTGTCTGCTTCGTCCTGAATCTCTTCTGCTGATACGATTGCAGCGCTACCAATCACCTGAGCTTCTTGGTCTGTGATTTGTTTCTGTTCGTAAAGCTTGGCAATGTTTGCCAGCATTTCCTCATGAATTTTTACGCCGAATGCTTCAAGGATGGCTCGGTTTCTTGCTCTGGTCTGCGCCATGTGGTTTTGGTAACCTTTAAGCGTTCCCATTTTTTGGGTTGATGGTGAGCATTCGCCGATAATCCAATCGGTTATATCTTTATCTACGTCTCCCTCTACCAATTTGCAGGCGCAGATTGCTTTTTCGGTGTCATCGTTAGCGTATTTGATCCAGTTATATTTAAACTGGATATTTGGCTTGTACTCTTTTGCTTTCTGCGTAAGCCCGAGCTTATTGATGTACGGAATGTTGCCGAGAATGTTAACGCCAAAAGGCGAAACGCCTAAAACCTTAGCAGTGACGAGAATTAGATTTCGTTCTCTTATCTCTTGAGAAGTTTGTGGCTTGTTCATTAATCTTTGAGCGCCAAGCCAGATTGCTTTTTTATCGTCAGTGGTTGTTTTTTTGACTATTTTTTTGGTTGTCATGTTTTTGAGGTTTTTGTAATTTATCGGTGGATGTCAGAAATCTTCTTTGGGTGAATCGTCGCCGAAAACCCTTGATTTCTGGCATCCGCCGATGCGACCATTTTATTTTTTATTGGCGACGATTTCTTGTTGGCAGAATCCGCATACTTCTGGTGGCATCCAGTGTTTGCAGTAATTTCCTTGTTGTTCTTTTCTTATCTTCTCGTTGACCGCGTCTCTTACTAACCCTGCTATCGTTGCTTTTTCTCCTTCTCTTTTTTTCTGTTCTCTTAATTGATAAAGTGCTGCGATTGTTTCTTGCGGAAGTTTAATTAGATACATGTTGAAGTAATCGCACCACGTGTTTGGCTTGCCATAACCAGAAGGGATTCCAGTATCCTGTTCTGCCTTCAAAGGCGATTTGAGCCAGACCAGTAAATAGAATGGCTAAATCTAAGAAAACAAAAACAAGGATTGTGGTAATGGCGATTTGTAACACTTTTTTCATGATGCTTTTTTGTTTTTTGAGCTGATTAAGGCACAGCGTAGCCCGACCTTAAAAATAAAAATCCTCGCTTTTTGAGCGAGGTTTTTTCGGGCTGCGCCGCGTTGAATCAACCATTTTTATGACCCAGTTTATAATCGCGGTTTGACTGATTCAACTTTAGGCACTTGGCAAAAATCAAAAGATTGGGCGCAAGATAGCAATAATCAAAATAGATTGACTTATAAAGTACCA
>Ga0123519_10003610_pt1 | contig 25559 bp, 19 predicted proteins | sample YelNatPaOPRAMG02_FD_87396 | JGI IMG/M metagenome (GOLD analysis project Ga0123519, IMG submission 87396) | Hot spring microbial communities from Yellowstone National Park - Yellowstone National Park OP-RAMG-02 (version 2) | ecosystem: Environmental > Aquatic > Thermal springs > Hot (42-90C) ...
CCAGATCCCACCCAGCAGCGGCAGGCGCAGCAGCAGCTCGTCCAGACGTTCTCTTCCCCGCTCCGAGTGGGCATACCACCGCAGGCCCAGCACGACTGCTACGACCGCGGCGGCGAGCATCCACCACGCCTTGTTCAGCAGGCCGCGATGGCCAGCAGCGCCTGCGTGATGAGAGGCAGCGTCTGCTCCAGCTCCTGGAACAGGGCCGCGAGCTTCGGCATGAGGAAGCCCAGCACGAATGTCACCGCCCCGATCGCCACGGTGATCAGCACCGCCGGGTACAGCAGCGCCGAGATCACCTGGGAGCGGTGCCGCTGCGACTTCTCGAGGAAGTCCGCGAGGCGCAGCAGAACCGCGTCCAGATGTCCGCTCGTCTCGCCGGCCCGCACCATGTTCACGTAGAGGTCGGGAAAATGCCGCGGGTGGCGCGCCAGGGCCTCCGATAGCGGCCGCCCCTCCTGGACGTCCGTCCGGATCGTCTCGATGAGCTGCTTCAGCGCGGGCTTGCTCGCCTGCTCGTGGAGCACCGTCAGCGAACGGAACATGGGAAGGCTGGCCGCGACCATGTCGGCGAGTTGCCTGGTCATGACGACGATGTCCGACGTGTTTATGCCACGCCGGCTTCCCGTCTGTCCCGGCTGAGCGACCCTGAACTGCGCCGCCTCCGAGATGCGCGACGGGAAGTATCCCATGTCGCGCAGTCGGCGCTTGACCTCGTCGGCGTCCTCGGCGGCGATCTCCCCCGTGATCGCCTTTCCCCCTCGGTCGAGCGCTTCGTAGCGAAACCGCGCCATCTATCCCTTGTCCCTCCGGCCTCCCCCTGGCGACCCTCCAACCCGCGCCGCCTCCCGCACCTGGCTATACCTCATCCCGCTGACACACCCGCACGAGCTCCTCGATGGTGGTGCGCCCCTCGAGGACCTTCTCCCGCCCGTCGGCCAGCAGCGTCCTCATCCCCCGCTCGACCGCATATTGCTTCATCCGGCTCGACGAGGCCTTCTCCACCGTCATCCGGCGCACTTCCTCGTCCACCACGAACAGCTCGAACACGCCCGTCCGCCCCAGATAGCCCTGGCGGCATCTCTCGCATCCATTCGCGCGGTACAGCGTCACCCCGCCCGCGCGATCGGCCGGAAGCCCCAGCTCTCTCAGATCGTCCGCACTCGCCGCGAAGGGCTGCTTGCAGTGCGGACACAGTGTTCGCACCAGGCGCTGCGCCAGACAGCCGATCAGCGACGAGGCCACCAGGTAGGGCTCGATGCCCATGTCCACCAGCCGCGTGACGGCCCCCGGCGCGTCGTTAGTGTGCACGGTGCTGAGCACCAGGTGCCCCGTCAGCGCGGCGTGGATCGCGATATCCGCCGTCTCGCGGTCGCGGATCTCGCCCACCATGATGATATCCGGGTCCTGGCGCACGATGTGGCGCAGCCCCCGGGCGAACGTCAGCCCGATGGCCGGACGGACGCTAATCTGGATGGCCCCGGGCAGTTCGTACTCGACGGGCTCCTCGATCGTGATGACCTTCTTCTCTGGCGAGTAGATGTGATGCAGGGCGGCGTGAAGCGTCGTGCTCTTACCCGAGCCCGTGGGACCGGTCGCGAGGATGATGCCATGGGGTCGGGAGATGAGCCGCTGGAACTCGGCGAACGTGTCCTCCCGCATCCCCAGGTCCGTCAGCCGCATCAGGCTCGCGCTCCGGTCGAGCAGACGGATCACGGCACTCTCGCCGTGGAGCGTGGGGATGATGGACACCCGCAGGTCGATCATCCGGTCCGCGAGCCTGATCCGGACGCGTCCGTCCTGCGGAAGCCGGCGCTCCGCGATGTCCATGTCAGAGATTATCTTGATGCGAGAGATGATTGCGGGGTGCAGGTGCCGCGGCGGCGACGAGGCATCGTGCAGCACCCCGTCGACCCGGTAGCGCACCCGCAGCTCTTTCTCGTGCGGCTCGATGTGGATGTCGGAGGCCCGCTCCTGGATCGCCTGGTGCAGGATGAGGTTGACGAGCTTGACGATGAGGGCCTCGCGGGCCATCTTCTGGAGGTCGGCGATCTCCAGGTCCTCCTCCGCCATCTCCTCGGTCTGCATATCATCGATCTCGCGGAACATCCGCTCCATGTAGCACTGCTCGATGACCTCGGAGACCTGGCGCGGGCTCGCCACAACGGCCCGCACATCGCGGCTGGTCAGCAGGCGAAGGTCGTCCATAGCCGTCACGTCGAAGGGGTTCGCCATGGCGACGATCAGGGTGTGGTCCTCCTCGCGCAGCGGCAGCACCTGGTGGCGCATGGCGAACTCGCTCGGCACCTGGGCCAGCACCGAGGGCTCAATCGTGCGGTCGAGCGCGCTGACGTACTCCAGCCCCAGCCGGCGAGCCACCGCGGAGTAGATGTCCTCCTCCCGCGCCATTCCCAGCCGCGTGATGGTCTCGTCGAGCCGCTCCAGCCCCGGGTTCCGCGCCGCCACGGCGGCCTCGAGCTGCTCCCGGCTGATGACCCCTGCTTCGACCAGGACCTCGGCAAGCGGGTCCTGAGGCGCTTCAGCCATCCAGTTGTCCTCCTTACCAGGCGGGACGGAAGAGGTGTCGTCGCCACGCGCGGCTCCGGCCTCTGCCCGTCCGCGGCGCGGTCAGAGCGGCCGCTCGCTGTGCTATTAGACACGCGCGGGAGGGGCGAGTTCCACCCCGTTGCCCCGCCAAAGCACAGCCCTCCGCCACCGTCACGCCAATTATACAGGAAAGCGCGGAGCATGCCTAGGAGCGCACCGACGCCCGCCGAAGCCGCGGCCGCGTGATCATCCACTATGAAGACGCGGTCGTTGAGTATCGAGGCGGCGCGCTGCTGCTCGGCATCCCCCGAGGACACGGTCTGGGTTCACCGCGACCTCGCCGGGACGTCGTGGAGTGAGAGAGATCAGCCGCACCAGATAGAGGGCGCGACCGGGGCCGCGACGCGGACCGTGATCGCGCTCGCGGAGCGTCTAGCAGGAGGCGTGCAATGAGACAGGGTGGAAGCGCAACAGGGGTGTTCCTCGCCGGAATCGCCGGCGTGCTCGTCGGGAGCGGGCTGCTCTATCTGCTCGTCGGACGGGCACCTCAGCGAACGGCAGCCGTCAAGGTAGACAAGACGTACACGCCGGCCGCCCGGTTCACCACGGAGTCCCAGGATGCCATCGAGGCGGCCATCGCCAAGGTTGGCCCGTCGGTCGTCAACATCGACACGCTCATCACCCCGAGGAGCGCCCGGCAGGATCCCCTCCTCAGGGATCAGGCCATCCCCAGCCAGGCCTTCCCCGAAGAGGGAGAGGGAAGTGGGGTCATCATCGACGGCAAGAACGGGTACATCCTCACCAACGCACATGTCGTGCGGGATGCGGCGAAGATCCGGGTCACTCTGGTCGACGGCCGCAACTACTCCGCCGACGTGGTCGGCCACGACCTCTACTCGGACGTCGCGGTAGTCAAGGTTCCCGCCAGCGACCTGCCGTCGGCGACGCTGGGCGACCCCGACGCGGTCCCCATCGGCGCGTGGCTGATCGCCATCGGCAACCCCTTCGGCTTTCAGCACACGGCCACCGTCGGCGTGCTGAGCGCCCGCGACAGGCAGATCCAGGAACCCAACGGCGTCCTGGTACAGGAGCTGCTCCAGACCGACGCAGCCATCAACCCGGGCAACAGCGGCGGCGCGCTGGCCGACATCGACGGCAACGTGATCGGCCTGCCCACCGCCATCGTCCCCTATGCCGAGGGCATCGGCTTCGCTGTGTCCATGAACGTCGCCCGCAGGGTGGCCGACGAGATCATCCGCACCGGCAAGATGCAGTGGCCCTGGCTGGGCGTGTCAACCACGACGCTGACGCAGGCTAGAGCGGCCGAGCTTGGCCTGGCGGCAAAGCGGGGCGCCCTCGTCCTCGCCGTCCAGAAGGACTCGCCCGCCGCCCAGGCCAGACTGGAGCCCAACGATGTCATCGCCCAGGTGGGGAACACGCAGACCAAGACGGCCGAGGATCTGGTCGCCGCGATCCGAACCCACAAGCCGGGCCAGGACGTCTCGCTCAAGGTGTGGCGAGGCGGCAAGGAGATAACCGTCACGGTCAGGCTGGGCGTGGCCCCCTCCGCCCCGGTGGCGCCGCCGCCTCCGAGGCGCCAGCGGTAGCAGCCTCGTCCGTACAAAGGGTGGCTGAGCGCTCGCGAGGGGCGCTGGGTCGCCCGGTGTCAGGTCTGCGCGTCCGTCCGATAGTGGCAGCCGCGGCTGGTGCGGTTGCGCCGGGCCGCGTCTGCCACTATGAGCGCGGCGGCGATGCCGTTGCGCAGGCCAACGAGGGAGTCCGCAATCTTCGTCTCTCGGTAGAACTGCTCGATGCGGTGCTCGAGGTAGCGCAGATCGGCGATGGCCCGATACAGGCGCTTGCCGTTCCGCAGGATGCCCGCGTAATTCCACATCGTGCTCTTGATCATCATCCAGTCCTGGATGATCAGCAGGGGATCGATCTCCTCCGTCAGCCCCTCGTCGTGCCAGGGCGCGATCGCGTCCGGCAGGCCGCGGTCGAGCGCGGCCTGCCGCGCCGCCGCGTCGCGGGCCGCCTGCCAGCCCCAGAGAATCGCCTCGGGCAGCGAGGTCGACGCCAGCCGGTTCGCCCCGTGCACGCCCGTGCAGCTCACCTCTCCCGCGGCGTACAGGCGCTTGATGCTGGTCCTGCCCCGCGTGTCCACCTTCACCCCGCCGCAGAAGTAGTGCGCTGCCGGCACCACCGGGATCGGCTCCCTGGTGATGTCCACCCCGTATCTCAGACAGGTCTCGTAGATCGTCGGGAATCGCACCTTCGGGTCCACCGGAAGGTTCGACAGGTCCAGCAGCACGTACTCCTCGCCCCGCTTCAGCAACTCCTCCTGGATCGCTCTCGCGACGACGTCGCGGGGCGCCAGCGACCCGTCGGGGTGGTATTCCCGAAGGAACTCCCGGCCGTCGCGGGTCCGCAGCACCGCCCCCTCGCCCCGCACCGACTCCGAGATCAGAAACCGGTCCGCGTCCCGGTGGTAGAAGGCCGTGGGATGAAACTGCACGTACTCGGCGTTGATGATCTCGGCCCCCGCCCGGTGCGCCATCGCAAGGCCGTCGCCCCGGGCGACGGGGGGGTTGGTCGTGTGCAGATAAAGCTGCCCGAGGCCGCCGGTCGCCAGCACCGTGCTGGCGGCCAACACGCGGTGCACGGTTCCGCTCTGCTGGTCTAGCACATAAGCGCCGAAGCACTCGACCTCCCCGTAGATCGCCAGGGGGTCGCGGGCGTGGTGCGGCACGGTGATCAGATCCACCGCGGTCTGCGCCGGCATCAGCGTGATGCGCGGCTGAGCCTTCACCGCGGCGAGCAGCTTCCTCGTGATCTCCCGACCTGTCGCGTCATCCGAATGGACGATCCTTCTGCAAGAGTGCGCAGCCTCGTGCGTGAAGTCGAGCTGCCCGCCAGGGCCGCGGGTGAACTCCACGCCGATCTCTCCGATGAGGAATTCGTTCACGATCTGCGGGATATGTTCGGCCAGCATGCGCACCGCCGCCGGGTTGCACAGGCCGTCCCCGGCGGCCATGATGTCCTGGGCCAGCGCCTCGGCCGTATCCCCGGGCGGCCGCGCCACGATGCCGCCCTGGGCGTGTCCGCTGTTAGATTCCTCTGGATCGGCCGCGCTCGTGATCAGCACCACGTCCAGGCCCGCGCGTGCCGCCTCCAGCGCGCACGCGGCCCCGGCCGCCCCGCACCCGATGACCAGCATGTCGGTGATGATGCTGTTATCCAGCAGACGCATCTCTGGCCTACACGCTCCCTCGGCCGGCCCCCGTGCTCCCCTTTCGGCGCCGCGGCAAGACATCGGCCGTCAGACCGACTCGGGGATCTCTCGCGCTCACCTGCAGCGGCGAGGGGCGAACCGCCCGTCCGCGGGGGACCTGCCGTGCAATTGCGACATCCCGCGCTTCGGCGCTCCCTCAGGCATTCCTGCTCGCGCCGGACGTGATCCGTCGGCCGGGCGCGCCTTGCTTGTCTTCACCTGTTCCCTGTGCTAGAATCACCGCGTGAAGCATCAGTCCCGAAAGGCGCGTATCTCCGACGTCCCCGCGCTGCATCGCCTCATCAACTCCTTCGCCGAGCGGGACCAGATGCTCCCGCGCTCCCTCAACGAGATCTACGAGAACCTGCGCGACTATGTCGTCATGGACGCCAACGGCGAGGTCATCGCCTGCTGCGCGCTGCACGTGACCTGGGAAGACCTTGCCGAGCTCCGCAGCCTGGCCGTCCGCGAGGACTACCGCGGCCAGGGCAGGGGAGGACAGCTCGTCGCCTCGTGCCTGGAGGAAGCGCGGGCGCTCGGACTCCCCCGGGTCTTCGTGCTTACCTACATCCCGGGGTACTTCGAGCGCTTCGGGTTCCGCCTGGTCCAGAAATCCGACCTGCCGCACAAGGTCTGGAGCGAATGCATCCGCTGCCCCAAGTTCCCCGACTGCGGCGAGGTTGGGATGATCCTCGACCTGGACTGACCCGGAGGGGGCTCAAATGCCGACACGACGCGTTTTTGTCATTCATGGCTGCAACCTCGACCTGCTCGGCCAGCGGGAGCCCGAGATATACGGCCGCGCGACGCTGGACGATATCAACCGCGATCTCCGGGCCCTCGCCGCCGAGCTGGGGGTCGAGGTGGACTTCATGCAGTCCAATCACGAGGGCGACCTCATCGACGCTATCCACAACTGCCGGGGCTCTGCCGACGCCATCATCATCAACCCGGCCGGGTTCACGCACACCAGCGTCGGCATCCTGGACGCGATCAAGGCCGTCGGCCTACCCACGGTCGAGGTTCATCTGTCCAACATCCACGCGCGGGAGGAGTTTCGGCGTCACTCCGTGATCGCCCCCGCCACCATTGGCCAGATATCGGGGTTCGGCGCGGACAGCTACCTTCTCGCGCTGCGCGCCCTCGCGGCCCGCCTCGCCGCCGAGGCGCCGCAATGACCTCGCCGACCGCAGCCCGCCTGGCGCGCCTGCGCGAGCGCATGCAGTCCGCTGCCGTCGACGCCCTGGTCGTCTCCGCCCGGAACAACGTACGCTACCTGAGCGGGTTCAGCGGATCGTCCGGCGCCCTGCTCGTAACCCCGCACGAGGCGCTGTTGTTCAGCGATTTCCGCTACCGCATCCAGGCCGCCGAGCAGGCCCCGGATTTCGAGTTCGTCGAGGTCCAGCGGCACCTCATGAAGGCCGTCGGCGAGCGCGCCCGAGCCGATGGCGCCCGCGCGCTTGGCTATGACCCGGCGAATCTGACGTGCGAGGGGCGAGATGAGCTGTCGGCCGGGGCCGGCGACGGCGACCTGCGCCCCTGCGCGGGGCTGGTGGAGGAGCTGCGGGCCCTCAAGTCGGCCGACGAGGTTGAGCAGATACGGGCCGCGGCGGCCCTCGCCGATTCGGCCCTCGAGCGCCTCATCCCCATGTTGCGGCCGGGCGCGACGGAGCGGTCGCTAGCCGTGGAGGCCGAGTTCGCGATGCGCCGTATGGGAGCCGACGCCGCGGCCTTCGACGTCATCGTTGCCTCCGGCCCGCGGGCCGCGCTGCCGCATGCCGAGCCAACTGATCGCGAGCTTGAGGTCGGCGACGTGGTGGTCATCGACATCGGCGCGAAGCGGCACGGCTACTGCTCCGACATGACCCGGACTTTCGTCGTCGGCCGCGCGTCACAGCAGATGCGCGAGGTCTACAGCATTGTCCACCGCGCGCAGGCCGCGGGCGTGGCTGCGCTCGCGCCAGGGGTTGCCTGCGCAGATGTGGACGCCGCGGCGCGCGCCATCATCGCAGATGCCGGATATGGCGAGGCCTTCGGACACGGCCTGGGCCACGGCGTCGGCCTCGACGTCCACGAAGCCCCGCGCCTGGGCCGGGACGAGGAGACAAAGCTTGCGGTCGGCCACGTCGTGACCGTCGAGCCCGGTGTATACCTTGCGGGGGTCGGCGGCGTTCGGCTGGAAAACCTCCTGGTCGTTTGCGAGGGCGGGCCGGAGACGCTCACCAGCTCGCCGCTGCCGGCTGAGCTTCCCATCGTCTGAGCCTCGGCGGCAACGATGCGCGACTGTCTGGCAGGGCAGGGAAGGGCGTTTCGCCTGCGAAGTCAAGCTGAACGTGGACGGAAAAGGAGGCCGGAGATGAGACGGCGGTATACTGTTGGCCTGGTCGCGGCGCTGTGGCTGGGACTGACCCTGCCGGCGCACGCGGTTGTGCTGCGCTACGACCCGGAGGTCGGTCAGGTGACCAAGCACAAGATTGAGATGGCGGGGCGCACCGAGGTCACCATGCCTGGGATGCCAGACACGATGCGCATGGAGATGACCAGCCTTATGCGGTACACCCAGAAGGCGCTCTCCAAGCAGGGCGGTGTCGCGCGGCTGGAGACCAAGTTCACCGGCGGGAAGGTGACGGTTAGCGCCCAGGGGGAGACTCAGACCATGGACATGCCCACCACGGGGCGCGTCGTCGCCGATGTTGACGGCCGGCGCCGGGTGGTGAAAGTGATCGAGTCCGACCTCGGGAACATGGGCGTCCCCGGACAGATGGGCGCCGCCCCCGACGCATGGTCGAGCTGGTCGAGCTTCGGGGCCTTCCCCGAGCGCGACCTGAACCCCGACGATACCTGGACCGATAAGCTCACTATCCCGGTCACCCCGGGAAGCGCGGAGGCCACAATCACATACACCTCCAAACTCCTCGCCCTGACGACCTTCCAGGATCGCAAGTGCGCCAAGATCCGCACCTCGTTCCAGGGCCCGCTCAAGTTCGACCCCTCCGCGTTCGGCATTCCCGCCTCCGGGAGCGACGAGTCGGCGGTCACCGCGACGCTCCAGGGCGACCTCGTCTGGTACTACGACTATGAGAAGAGCGTCGATGTCTATGGCGAGGGCACCGTGGGCATGAACATGAGCATGACCATGGACATCGGCGGCGGCCCCCAGACCATGCAAACCAAGATGCTCCTTAACCTGAAGACCAGCCTGGAGAAATAGAGGCCGCCCGCGCATGAAAGCAGCACGCCTGCTGCCGGCCCTCTGCCTCTCGTTCCTTTTGGTCCTCGCGCCGGCCGCGCGCGCCCGCGCGGCGGCCGACGCCCCCCTCATCCCGCGCTCGGAGATGCTCACCGTGGACGAGATCCGGCCCGGCATGAAGGGAATCGGAAAGACCGTCTTCCACGGCACCAAGATCGAGGACTTCGGCATCACGGTCCTTGGCGTGCTGCGCCGCGTCGACTTCGACCTCGACCTGATCCTGGTCAGTATCGACTCCGGCCCACCAGTGAGCCGGGGGTACGGCGTCGTGTCCGGCATGAGCGGAAGCCCCATCTACATCGATGGGAAGCTCATCGGGGCCCTGGCTTACACATGGACGTTCTCCAAGCGACCGGTTGCCGGCGTCACCCCCATCGCGCAGATGCTGGAGGGCTACCGGCCAGGATCGTCCCCGGCGCGCCGGCAGGGCACTCTTCGGCCGACCACGCCCCTGCTGCTTGACGGCGTCCGCATCGAGCGGGCCGTCGTCTCCCCGCAGCCCGCGCCGCCAGCCTCCGCGAACTCCGGCGTCCTGTCCCTCGTGCCGGTCGCGACCCCGGTGCTCGTCAGCGGCATCGGCCTCGGGCCCATGTCGCGGCTGCGGTCCGTCCTCGAGCCGCTGGGCCTCACGCCGCTCGCGGGCGCCGGCGCGGTGGATCACATCGACGCCCATATCGAGGCCGGCGCCGCCGTCGGCGCCCGCCTCATGGGCGGCGACCTCGACCTCACCGCGATAGGCACGGTCACCTACGTCAAGGGCGACGTCGTCCTCGCCTTCGGCCACGGGGTCGCCGGCCTGGGGACGACAGAGGTTCCGCTCGTCGCTGCCCAGGTCCACAGCGTCCTGCCTTCCGCGATGCTCTCGACCAAGCTCGCCTCGGCTGGCCAGACCCTCGGTACCTTTAGCGAGGATCGCCTCTGGTGTCTGGGGGGCCGGCTCCGCGCCAAACCCTCCCTCATACCCGCGGTCGTCAAGCTCACCGACCAGGACCGGGCCGTCGCCCGACGCTATGCCTTTGAGGTTGTCCGCAGCCGCACGCTCACCTCTCCCCTGCTCACCTCCGTGATCGGAGATGCCATCGACAGCTTCAGCCCCGCCCCGGAGGGGACGACGAAAATCCGCGTCGCAGTCGAGGCCGAGGGGCTCCCCCCGCTGATCAGGGAGAATACTTTCGCCGGCGACTCCGGCCTGGGCCTGCTTGCTTTCCTGCTCGGATCCGGTGGCGCATCGTCGGCGACCCAGGAGGTTTCCCAGATCCTGGATGCCCTCCAGAAAAACGACTTTGGCGAAGCCAAGGTCACAGACGTCTCCGTCGAGGTCGGGCTCAGCAAGCGCCGCCGCACCGCCCGCATCGAAGAGGTCTACATCGCGCGCCAGAGCGTGAGGCCGGGCGACGAAGTCGACGTGCGGGTGACCCTGCGCGTCACCGGCGAAGGGCGCGTCACCCGCGTGCAGCGCTTCCGCGTCCCCGACTCCTGCCCGCCGGGCCGCCTCCGCGTCGGCATCGCCGGCGGCCGTTCCGCGGAGTCGCTTCGCATGCGGCTTCGCATCTCCGACCCCACGCCCCAGTCCCTCGCGCAGAAACTCGAACAGATGCTGGCCCGCCCGAGCAACGACGACCTCGTCGTCGACCTCGCGCTCCCCACCGTGGGCATCGAGGCGCGCGGCTACGCGTTCCGCGACTTGCCCCCCGCGGTCATCGACGTGCTGCGCTCGGCCACCGCGACCCACCTGCGGCCGCTGCGAGATCACGCCGAACAGCGCACGAAAAGCGACTGGGTCGTTTCCGGCCAGGTAGTGCTCTCTCTGCTCGTCGAAGGCGACCAGAAGGACAAAGCGGGCGGCGCGCCCGGCCCGGAATCGGACTCTTCGGTGCTCGATGAGGGCCTTCCCGGCCTGGGCGACGTGCTCTCCGTCCTCGAGTTGAGCGCCTCCTCTTTCTCCTGGCGGCCCCAGGCCGCCGGCCGTGGGGAGGAGGACTCGGTCAACACCGAGGCGCCGCCCAAGATGCCCGAGTGGGACGAGGTCCAGGCCGTCGGCGAGAGCGAGGTCACGACGCCTGCCATGGAGGGCGAGCCGCCCCAGACGCTGCCGGCGCGCGGCGAGGCCGTCGGCCGGCTTGCTCCGATCTGGCGACTTCGCGACCAGAAGGACTTCGCGGCCGGCAAGGCCGAAGGTGTCTCGCTGCTCGCCGACGGAGGCGTCGAACTCGCGCCCGCCGCGGCCGTCGTGGCCCAGGTGGCTTCGAACTGCATCTGGCCGGTAGCGGTGGCCTGCGACGGATCGGTCTATGTGGGCTCGTGGGAGGATGGCGCCCTCCGCAAGTTGGCGGGCGGAGAGACCACCGTCGTCCTCGAGACCAAGGACGCCGCGATCCAGGCCGTGGCCGCTGCGCCCGACGGCGCCATCTACGCGGCTGCCATTCCGAGCTGCACCATCTACCGCATCGCGCCGGGGGCGAAGCCGCAGGAGATCTGCAGACTCGACGCGCAGGTCGTCTGGGCGCTCGCGGTGGACCGCGCGTCCAATCTATGGGCGGCGACCGGACCGCAGGGAAAGCTCTACCGAGTCGGGCCGGACGGCTCCGTGACTCTCGCCTTCACGGCGGCCGACCGGCACATCACTGCCCTCGTCGTCGCACCCGACGGCACGGTGTACCTCGCGACCTCGCCCCTGGGAAAGGTCTACGCAATCGGCCCCGAGGGCCGCGTCCGCTCGGTGTGCGAGATCGAGAAGGCCGCCGCGCAGAGCATTGGCGTTGACGCGCAAGGCAACATCTATGTTGGCACCTCGCCAGACGCGCGCGTGCTGCGGATAGACGCGCATGGCAGCGTGCGGGAGCTGCTGAAGCTAAAGGGCAAGCACGTACTGGCGCTCCACGTCACCGCGGACGGCCGCGTCTACGCAGCCGCCGGGCCGCAGGCAGAAGTCTTCACGATCGACGCCCGCGGCAAGGCCGCGAAGCTGTACGACCCCAAGACGGCTTTCGTCGCAGCCATGGCGACCGGCCCCTCGGGGGCCCTCTACCTGACGGCGGCCGATACCGGCCGGGTGGTCAAGCTCGACACCGCGTCAAGAACCTCGGGCCGCTACACGTCCCCCGTGCACGACGCGGCCGCTGCCGCGCACTGGGGGGCTGTGCGATGGCAGGGCAACCTGCCTTCCGGAGCGGCCGTTCGTATCTTCACCCGCACGGGCGACACCGCCTACCCCGACGCGACCTGGAGCGACTGGGCGGCGGTCGCGCCCGCCCCGGGCGCCACTGTAAACAGTCCTCCCGCTCGTTTCCTCCAGTTTCGACTTGACCTCGAGGGAACGCCCACCGCGCCCCCGCGCGTCGATGCTATCGAGATCACCTACCTGCCGGCCAACCGCGCGCCCGAGGTCTCCCTCATCGACCCCAAGGGCACCGAGGTCTGGTCCGGCAAGAAGACCATTCGCTGGTCGGGCAAGGACCCCGATGGCGACCTCATCGACTACGAGGTGTACTGGTCCACCGACCAGGGCAAGACGTGGACGAAGATCGAGAAACCAGCCGAGCCAGAGAAGGCCGAGGAGCCCGAAGCAGCGGAAGCCGCGTCCGACGAAGAAGCGCAGAAGAGAGAGGCGCCCGCCGCGGGCCGGACGAACGCGAGCGGCCGGAGTCCTTCGGCGCGAGCGCGCGCGAAGCCGCCGGTCGGCATCAGGGCCCAGGTCGGCTCCGACTTTGAGTTCGACCCCGAGGACCTTGATGATGGGGCGATCGAGGACATGCTGGCTGAAGCCGCGGCGTCGAAGGTAGGGGAGGAGTCCCGCGAAAAGCCGGAGGAAAAGCCGGCCCGACCGTCGGCGACCAAGCTCGAGTGGGACACCACTGGCGGCCCCGACGGCGTCTATCGCCTGAAGGTCGTGGCGAGCGACAGGCGCTCGAATCCCGCGGACCCGCGCGAGGCCGAGGTCATCTCTCGCTCGTTCGTTGTGGACAACACGCCTCCGCAGGTGATCGTTGACAGAACCCGGGCGGACGACTCTCCCCCGCCCGGCAGCGTCGTCGTCTTCGACGCCGGCAGCTATGTCACGAGCGCGGAGTTCCGCATCGACAACGGCGACTGGCTCGCCGCGATCCCGGGGGACGGGATCTTCGACGGGCAATACGAGGTAGTGTTGCTTGACGGCAGTCGCCTCCCCGAGGGCCAGCACACCCTCGACATCAGGGCGCGCGACGCGGCCGGCAACACCGCCACCGCCACCCTTCGCTACGCGAAGGTGGCCGGCGGGCCTACCCCATCCTCATGAAGATCTGGAAGTCGTGCGGGTTGCTGGCTACCGCCATGGCCGCCTGCGGGGCAACCTTCCCGCTCTTCACCAGGGCGATCAGCGCCTGATCGAGCGTCTGCATGCCCTCGGCAGCCCCGGACTGAAGCACCGACGGAATCTGGTGGGACTTGCCCTCGCGGATGAGGTTCCGGATCGCCGAGGTGGCGACCAGCACCTCCTGCGCGCAGACCCGTCCCTTCCCGTCGGACAGCGGCAGCAGGGTCTGGCAGATGATCCCCTCCAGGACCGTCGACAGTTGCACGCGCACCTGCTCCTGCTGGTGCGGCGGGAACACATCCACGATCCGGTCGACGGTCTGCGCGGCACTGGTCGTGTGCAGGGTGGCGATCACCAGGTGTCCGGTCTCGGCGGCCGTGATCGCCGCGCTGATGGTCTCCAGGTCGCGCATCTCGCCAATCAGGATCACGTCTGGGTCCTGCCGCAGCACGTGTCGCAGCGCATTCTGGAACGACTTCGTGTCGCTGCCGACCTCCCGCTGGATGATGATGCTGCGCTCGTTGCGGTGCAGGAACTCGATCGGGTCCTCGATCGTCACGACGTGACACCGCCGCGACATGTTGATCTCGCGGATCATCGCCGCCTGAGTCGTCGACTTGCCCGAGCCGGTCGGCCCGGTGACGAGCACCAGCCCGCGCGGCCGGAAGCACAACGTCTTGATCACCTCCGGCATGTTGAGCGCGTCCAGCGACGGCGGGTCGACCGGGATCGCCCGGAACACGGCTCCGGTGGTGCCGCGCTGTCGGTGCACATTCACCCGGAAGCGCGACAGGCCGCGCACGCTGTACGCGAAGTCCAGCTCGTGGTGCTCCTCGAAGTAGCTGATCTGGTCGTCCCGCAGGATCGCGTACACCAGGTCGTGCATCTTGCTCGGCGACAGCTTCTCCATGTTGAGCGGGACCAGCTCTCCATCGATGCGCAGCGTCGGAGGCGCGCCCGCGCTCAGGTGAAGGTCGGAGGCGTGTCGTTGCATCATCTGGTTCAGCAGGTCGTCGACGTGGAGCACCTCGTCCGCTTTCGGCGTATCGTCGACCGCCTTCCCCGGGGCCTTGCGGGCCGGACTCCCTGTGGCCTGCTCGCGCGCCTCCTTCGCCAACGCGGCGTAGAAGCGGTCGATCGCAGCCCGCACCGCCCTCTCGGTAGCCACCAGCCGCTCCAGACGCAGGCCGGTGCGGGCCTGGATGAGATCGCACGCCAGCGTGTCGAGCGGATTCACCATGGCGACGTGCAGGGAGTTGTTCATCCGAGACAGCGGCACGCATCCGAACCGGCGCGCCATCGACTCCGGCAGCGCTCGCACCGCATCAAGGTTCACCTGGACCTTGTCCAGGTCAATCGTCTTCAGGTCGAGGTGGTTGACGAGGACCTGCACGATTTCCTCGGCTCCCACCAGTCCCAGCTCGATGAGCACGCTCCCCAACCACCTGCCCTGCGTCCGGTGGATAGCCATCGCGCGGTCTAGCCTGGCGCGGTCTACAAGCCCCTGCGCGATCAAAATCTCCCCGAGTTGCTCGCTGTCCGATGCGAGCTGCGCTTTCGCGCTTGGGCTGGGCTTATTCTGAACAGTGGTCATGCGCCAATGCCTCTCCTGCTGACAGTGTTCTGAGCTGTGAAGATGCTATTGATTCTCACCGTGCGGTCTCGTGCGAACGCGCGTAGGCCGGCCTGCCCCGCTCCCGGGCCGGCCGCTCCGCCTCCGGTTGGCCCTCTTTCTCCCGGGGCCGCGGGGGCTCCGGTCTCGACAGCACCGCGCAGAGGGCGCTCACGACCGCGGGGTCGTAGCGCTTGCCGGCCTGAATCTGGAAGTGAACCAGCGCCTCCTCCTGCCCGATGGCCGGCTGGTAAGGTCGGTCCGAGGTGAGCGCGTCGTAGCAGTCGGCCACCTGAAAGATGCGCGCCACCAGGGGGATGTCCTCCCCGGACAGCCCGTCGGGATACCCGGACCCGTCCCACGCCTCGTGGTGGTTGCGCACCAGCGAAAGCGCCTCCGGGCTCGGCTTCAGCGGGCTGATGATCCGCTCTCCGATCAGGCAGTGCTCCTGGCAGATCGCTCGCTCGTCCTCCGTGAGTCGGCCGGCTTTGAGCAGAATCGCGTCGCGGACGCCGATCTTTCCCACGTCATGCAATGGCCCGAAGACCTCGATGTCTCTCACCAGCTTCTCCGGAACGCCCATTTCGTGAGCGATCCGCGCGGCCAGCTCCGCCACCCGCTCGGCGTGGGCGGCCGTGTAGTTGTCTCGCGCGTCCAGGGAATTCACCAGCGAGCGAACGGTCGCAAAGTACGCCTCCCTCAGCTCGGCGTGAAGCTGGCTGCTCTCAATCGCCTTCGCGGCCATGTTCGCCAGCGTGGTGAGCAGCCTCAGGTCGTCGCCCGTGAAGTGCGGTCGGCCGTCTGCCCGCCGCGCCCCCAGCACCCCGGTGAGCCCGTTCTTCAGCCGCAGGGGCGCGCAGATGAGGTTGCGCAGCGTGTTGAGCGCCTCGATTTTGCGCTCGATTCCCGCGGGGCTGGTGTCGTCGTCGGTCAGCACATCCATCCAGTCGCTCTCGTCGTCGCCGTCCTCCGCCCCGCGGTGCGATCGCCGCTCGTAGACCGCGGCGCCTGTCTTCGCGTCCACCAGCACCAGGGAGGAGGAGTCCGCGCCGACGCTGTGCACCAGCGAGTCAGTCACCAGTCGCGAGATGTGATCGATGTCCAGCGATCCGGCCAGCTCGGCGCTGGTGGAGTAGAGGCCGCGCAGTTGCGTGATGCGCTCGTCCAGCCTCGCCACTGCCTCCTCTAGCTCCCCCAGGAGCCGCCGGTTCAGGAAGCGCTGCTCGCGCTCCTTCGCACCCAGGTACAGCACGCTGCACACCACCAGCAGGCCCAGGCCCACCACGAGCACCGTCTCGTCGTAGGTCATCCCCGCCGCGAGCGGCTGGTAGCCGAAGAACAACACCACGGCCAGCCACGCGCCCAGAATGACGATGAAGCTAATGGCGATCCACAGGATCTCCTTCCGCTTCTCGTCCGGGTCCTTCAGATCCCGAAAAGGCATATGCTTCAACCTCCGGCCTCCTGCGGGCGGCCTCGGCCTGCCCCCCTGGTTCGGTGCCCAGCTTGGTTGCTACAAGTAGAACTCTTGCCACGACACCGGCGACCACTGCGTCTTGCCCTGTCCCGGCAGCGGCAGCCCCTTCCACACGTCGGAGTAGGTCACCACGATCCCACCGTTCGTGCTAACGACGTCGGCCACGATCGCGCCGTTGATCACCACTGAACCACTCACGGTCGCCGACGCATCGTCCACCACGCTGTGGGCATAGATCAGCCCGTCCACGGTGGCGTTCCCGCTGATCTTGATGGCCTTGGGGCTCATCAGCGCCAGCGTATCGTTGTCCGGGTTGACGGCCGTGACGTCGCCCGTGACCTGGATCGTCCCCGTCGCCACGATGACGGCCTGGCCCGAGAAGTTGCCGCTGATCTTCACGTTGCCCTTGACGAAAATCACCCCGCTCAGGCCGACCATGTTGGAATTGTTGAACGTGACGTTTCCAACGTATTTGGTCGTGGCGATGCTTTCGTAGTAGTCGATGTCGATCACCGGCATCGTCATCGGGGCGATGTTCTGGTGCACGTGGGTCGCCGGAACGCCGTCGGGCACCCAGTTGGTGGTTCCGGTCGCGTAGAGGGAACCCGACGGGTCCATCTTGAACGACGTGCCCTTGAACGTGATGTCGCCGTTCGCGTAGATGTCGCCGCCCTTGCCGCTGGCGTCCGGGTACACGGCCCCAGCCCCGTTCAGCACCAGCGGGCTGTCTGAGAAGATCGCCCCCTCGAACACGCGACTCACGTCCCGCAGGTACGAGGCCACCACCAGGACGCGCATACGCTTGTTCGTGTTCGTGGTGCCGACCGAGTCGATCAGGCAGCTATCGGCGATCCCTGCATACGGAGCCGTCACGGTGTACGACACCGAGCCCCGAGACAGGGTGTAGCTGTCGGAGAACCTCCCCGTTGTTTCGAGGGCGGTGTTGATGCCGTCGTAGTCCTCGTAGAGCTTGCAGATCGCCATGTCCACACCGGACTCGGCCAGCGAGAACGCGTCCCGCCGCTTCTGGTCGTCGGACGCTCTCGCCAGGCCCTGAATGGCGCTCTGAAGCAGGGAACCGCCCAGCAGCAGCAGCGTGGTCAGCGCCACCATCGCGAGCAGGAAGACGCTGCCGCGGCGGCTTGCGTCGCCTCTGATACGACCTGGCAATACAGCCATTCACTGCCTCCTGGTTCCCGCCGCCCCGACGAAATCCGGCTCGTGCTCGTTGCGCCCCTGCGCGCCGCGGGGCTCCGGGGCTCCACCTTCACGGGGGAGAAGCCCCGCTAGTTGTTCCGGAGAGCGATCTCTCCGTTCATTGTCGCCTGAGCTGTCTTGTGGCCCTGGGTCTCCCGCACGGTCACCGTCACCTCGACCGACCGCAGCCGGTAGATGTCGGGCCAATAGATGAACATGGGCTTGGGGTGGCCGGTGGCGTCCTTCGGGTTGTCTACGATGTTGTCTGCGATGGCCTGCTGCCGCACGATGGATCCCGCGCCGCTGACCTCCCGGCGCCACAGCTTGGTGCCGTCGAGCGCGAGATTGCCGTTGTCGTCGCCCCGATAGTACAGCACCCAACCCCCCGGCACGAGATACGGATGGCCTTCGCCATCCACGGACACCTGGTTGAGATAGACGCCCTCGCTTCCGCTGTACGTTCGCGCCGGCTCCTGTATCGCGATGCCGATGTCATTGTACGGCGGCGACATGGGGGTCGCCGCCATGCCCGCGCGAACGTCCGGCCCGATGCGCTGGATCGCCCACGCGGCCTTCTGCTGCGCGTAGTCCTCGGTCGCGCCTCGCAGCCACGCCCGCATCGAGACCGTGTAGATCGCGCTGATGACCGCGATGATCGCCACCATCACCACCATGGCGATGACGAGCTCCGGCAGCGTCACCCCCCGTGCTTCCGCTCCAAACCGTCTGCGCTGCATCATCTTTCCATCCGCCCTGTCCACCCCGGAGCCGGCCTCACGGCCGATTCGCGATCAGCGTCTGCATGGCCATCCTGCCGGCAGTCACCCCGCCGCCGCTCCAGGTGATGGTGATCGTGACGTTCTTGAGATTCGGGTAGTAGCCGCTGGGGCTCGTGTAGAAGTCGATGTCGATGACGCCCTGTCCGTTGGGCAGAGCGGGAACGGTGAAGCCCACCTTCCCGGTCATGTCAGAGTGCTGCTCGATGATCGAGTAGCCCTCCGCGCTCTTGAAGATATCCGGGTCTACAGAGCACCCCGAGAAGCCCGCGCTGCGGATGCGCTCCATCTGCTGCTGCATCGCGTTGAGCGCGGTGCTGATGCGCTTCGCCTTCTCACTGGAGATAATCCCCGCCACGAACATGGCGCTGATGCTGGTCAGACCCACGCCCAGGATGAAGACGGCCGCGAGCACCTCGATCAAACTCATTCCTCTTCTTTTGCGCCGCACCATCTTCTCTCTCCAGCTTACGCGGGGATAGCAGAAGTCGCCTTCCCAGCGCACCTCTGCTATCCCCGACTTGTCAGCGCATCACACGTGGATGCTGCTAGCGTTGCTGTGTCTTACCAGCTGCTGTATGCCTCGCCATTGATCGCGGTCAGGGTCGAACCGCTCTGAACGTGACCGGTGCTCGCGGTGTACGCCCAGCTGGTGCTGCTGTTCGTGAACGGGTCAACCGGCAGGTTGTTGTCAGGGGTGCGCAGGTAGGGTCCCTGCCAGCCCTCTACGTCGAGCGCAACGCCGGTGCCGCCGTTGCCGCCACTCGGCTTGGTCTGGAGCTGGTCCAGGCTCGCCGGGTAGTCGCCGCAATCGGCCTCGAACTGCTGGATCGCATTCCGGAGCTGATGCAGGTCGCCGCGGAGCGTCGCCTCCTTGGCCTTGCGCCCTGCGCCGAGCAGTCTCGGAATCACGATCAGCGCCAGGATGGCGATCACCACGATCACGATCAGCATTTCGATCAGGGTGAAGCCCTTGCGCCGTCGGTTCACCATTCGGCTCATCATCGCGTCTCGTCACCTCCCTTCAAAGGTGGTCCGTCGGTTGCCGTGCTCGGACCCGGCCCTCGCCCATCTCCAGGCAGAGCCAGCCCTCATGGTCCGTGGTCTGACGGGGTTATTCCACAGAAGGCGCCGCCCTGTGAGATGAAAAGCCCCGCCGCTCTCGCGGCAGGGCTCCATGACACGCCGGCCTCTGCGCAGCAAGCCTACGGGCGGCCGACGGCCCCCTGCAGGTGCCCTTTCCCACCCGCAAGCGTGCGCGCCCGCAGGTACTGGTTGCCGCCCTCCTGCTTCGCCTCGGCGAGCGCCTCCTCGGCTCCGGCCAGCAGCTCCTCCGTCCCCCGCCCGTTCGTCGGGAACACCGCAAAGCCGACGCTGATCGTCAGCGGCTCGCCGTCCCGGCTCAGCCGACCCGCCACCATCCGCACGATCCGCTCCGCCAGCACGCCAGCCTCCCGGCCGGTGTGGGGGAGGAGCAGGCCGAAGCGCGCGCCGCGGAGTCGGGCCACCAGGTCGATGCTGCGCACGTTGGTCTGCACCAGCCGCGCGAGCGCGATGAGCTCGTCATCCGACAGGTCCTCTCGGTCTGGTTCCAGCAGCAGGATCGAGAACTGCTGGGGATAGCGCCGGGCCCGCTCCGCCTCCTGCTCCAGCCGCTCCAGAAAGTAGCTTCCCGTCGCCACCCGCGTCTTCGGGTCGGCGGCCGCGGGCCGGCTCGACAGCGAGTAAGCGTCCCTCAAGGAGGGTGCCCCGGCGTCCTCTCCGAGCTGGGCCCGCGCCGCCTCCTCCTGGGCCTCGAACGCCTTCTTCAGCTTGGCGATGGCCCCGCGCAGGAGATAGGAGGCGTAGTTGACCGAGATGCCGAGCTTGCGCGCGATCTCCGTCTGGTTCAAGTCGAGATAGTAGAAGTTGTGGACGACCTTGCGCTCCAGGGTCTTCAGGCGGGACATTGCATCCCGCAGGAAGATCCGGTCCTCGATGGGAAGGTGGACCTCGTCGCGGTCGTCAACCTGGAGCTTCTCGGGATCGACGGCCGGCCCCTGGCCGTCCTCGTCGCCGCGCGCCGCGTCGAGGGAAGCCACCCTGCTGCGCTCGCGCGCGTCGAGCATTCGCTGCACGTTCTCGGGCGTGGTGCCGACCCGCTCGGCGATCTCGTTCACGGTCGGCGGCCGGTCCAGCTCCTGCGTGAGCGCGTCGCTGGCCTTGATGATTTTCGTGGTCAGCTCTTGGACCCAGGCCGGCTGCTTGATGAGCTTTCCCCGGTCGCGCAGGTAGTGCCTGATCTGCCCCTCGACCAGGTGGGTGGCATATGTGGAGAACTGCACGCCGCGGTCCGGATCGTACAGGTCCACGGCGTTGATCAGCCCCATGGTTCCCTCCTGGATGAGGTCCTCGTGGGACTCGCCCAGCCCGGCGAACTTCCGCGCGACGGTCTGGACGATGTACAGGTGCTCGGCGATCAGCCGCTCCCGAAGCTCCTCGGCCTTCGTCTGCTGGTACTCCCGGACGATGGCGTCCACTTCCTCTCGATCGGGCGCCCTTCGCTTGCTCCGTGCCATGTCGCCGGCGCGCCGGATTCGCGCCCTTCCGGGCGCGCTCCGGGTCGCTCGCCTCCTTTCGGCCAGTCCTCCCGCCGGGGCGCTACTGTCCCAGCGAGCCGACCAGCGAGTAGATCGGATGGATGACCGAGACCGCGATGAACCCGACGATCAGTCCCAGGCCAACGATCATCAGCGGCTCGATCAACGAAGTCAAGCTCTTGAGTGTCGCGTCCACCTCGTCGTCGTAGAAGTTCGCCACCTTCACCAGCATCTGATCCAGACGACCGGTCTCCTCGCCCACCGCGATCATCTGCGTCACCATCACGGGGAAGATGCGACTCCCCACCAGCGGAGCGCTGATCTTGTCGCCTTCCTTGATGCTGATGCGAGCCCGGGCCACGGTCTCGGAGACCACCCGGTTGCCCGCGGTGTCCGCCACGATCTCCAGGGCGCGCAGCACGGGCACGCCGCTGCTAATCAGCGTGCCGAACGTCCGCGCGAACCGGGAGATGGCCGTCTTCAGGATGAGATCGCCGAAGATCGGCATTCGCAGCTTCGCCGTGTCGAGCGCGAAGCGCCCCTTCTCCGTCCGCGCAAGCATCCGCACGCAGAGCACGATCGCCACCAGCAGAACGACCACGATGTACCAGTAGTGCTTCGTGTAGTCTGCGGTGTTGAGCAGAATGCGCGTCGTCAGCGGCAGCTTCAGGCCCATCGTCTCGAAGATGGTCTTGAACTTCGGCAGCACGAAGAACAGCAGGCCCAGCAGCATCAGAATCGCGAAGCAGAACACGACCGCTGGGTACGTCATCGCCGACTTGATCTTATTGCGAGTCTCCTGCTCCTTCTCCAGGAAGCCCGACAGCCGGTCGAGCACCGAGTCCAGGATCCCGCCCGCCTCGGCCGACCTCACCATGTTCACGTACAGGCCCGAGAAGATCCGCGGATGCTTCTGAAGCGCCTCGGTAAGGCTCATGCCGCCGGCGACGTCGTGCTTCACCTGCCCGATCACGTCCTTCATCCGCGGGTTGACGGACTGCTTCTGAAGAATGTCCAGGCACTTCACCACGCTCAGTCCCGCGTCGATCATCGTCGCGAACTGGCGGCTGAACACCACCAGGTCCCGCAGCTTCACCCGCTGCATGCCCGCCAGCCACCCGTTCACGCCGCCGCGCGACCGCGACTGGCTGATGCTCACAATGTGGTACCGCAGATCGGCGAGCTTCGAGCGTACAACCTCGATGCTGTCCGCCTCCAGCGTCCCGCTCACCGCGCGGCCGTTTGGATCCATCGCGCTATATCGATATGTGGGCACGTCCTCTGCTCCTTCCGGTCGCCGCCCGCGCACGATGTGCTGCACGCAGAGCAGGCCGGTCGCACCGGCCGACCGCGAGGCCGCGGCAGAGCCCCGCGGCCGCCGCATTTGTGTCTATACCGTGTTTGCGCACGATCTTCACAGCGGCCATCTCGCCCCCCGGCGTCGATTCCCGCCCCGACGCGACCGCCAGCCGAGCCGCTGCCCGGCGCTCACAGCGTCACGAGCCACCGGCCGTAGTTGTCGAGGTCCACCGCGCGCGCCGAGGCCTCCGACTCCGTCACCACACCCCGTTTCACCAGCGTCGCCAGCGCCCGGTCCATGGTCTGCATCCCGAGCTCGCCGCTGGTCTCCATGAGGGCATAGATCTGGTGTGTTTTCCCCTCCCGGATCAGGTTGCGCACGGCAGCGGTGACGACCAGCACCTCGACCGCGACCGTTCGCCCAACGCCCCCGACCTTCGGCATGAGCTGCTGCGCGATCACCGCCTCGAGCGTGCTCGCCAGCAGCACGCGGATCTGCTCCTGCTGGTGCGGGGGGAAGACGTCGATGATGCGGTCCACGCTCTGCGGCGCGTTGCGCGTGTGCAGGGTGGCCAGCACCAGGTGCCCCGTCTCCGCCATCTTCAGCGCGGTGTCGATTGTGTCCAGATCCCGCATCTCACCGATGAGCACCACGTCGGGGTCCTCGCGGAGCGCCGACCGCAGCGCGGCGTGCAGGTCGTACGTGTCGCTGCCCAGCTCGCGCTGGTTCACCATGGACAGGTGGTGCTGGTGCAGATACTCGATGGGGTCCTCCAGCGTGATCACGTGCGCGCTGCGCGTGTGGTTGATGCTGTCGATCATCGCCGCCAGCGTCGTCGACTTGCCGCTGCCCGCCGGCCCGGTGACAAGGATCAGCCCGCTGGTCTTCAGCGTAAGCTGCTTCACCACCGCCGGCAGGCCTAGCTCGTCGAAGCTCGGGATGCGGCGCGGCACCACGCGGAAGGCCGCTCCCACTGACCCCCGCTGCATGTAGACGTTCACCCGAAAGCGACCAACCTTGGGGATGCCGTACGAGAGATCGAGCTCGTGCCTGGTCTCGAAGGTCTGGATCTGGTGGTCATCGAGCACCCCGTAGACCAGCCGCTTGCAGTCGGTCGGTGTCAGGCGCTCGAAATTCATGGGTCGAAGGCGACCGTCAACCCTCATCATCGGCGGCAGGTTGGCCGTGATGTGGATGTCGGACGCGCGCTGCTCCGTGGCCATCGCGAGCAGGTCCTGCATGTCGTAATCCTCGACCTTCAACTCCCGGCCCTTGCTGACGACTGTAGACAACTCCACCGCCTCCTCCCCGCCGCTTCCCTCGCCCCGTCCGATCGGCGCTCCGGCGGCTTGCGCACGCGCGCCGCTGTCCCGCGCCGCATCGGCCCGCGGCGATTCGCGCGGCCCGCGCTATCCCGTATACACGACCCTCAGGGCTTCCTCCATCGTCGTGATGCCCTCCAGGATCTTCTGCATCGCATCCTGCTTCAGCGTCACCATCCCCGCCTCGAGCGCCTCCTGCCGCAGCTCGTGTGTGGGCGCCTTCCTCAGGATCAGCTCCCGCAGGTGGTCGGTGATTAGCAGCAGCTCGAACACCCCGGTCCGCCCCCGGTACCCCGTGTGCCGGCACCGGTCACATCCCCGTCCCCGGTAGAACGTCACCGAGTCCAGGTCCATCGCCAGGTTCAGTCGGCGGAACGCCTCCACCGGCGGCGTGTAGGCCTCCTTGCAGTCCGGGCAGATCACCCGCACCAGGCGCTGCGCCAGCACCCCGATCACCGACGACGCGATCAGGAACGGCTCGATTCCCATCTCGATCAGGCGGGCCACCGCCGTCGGCGCGTCGTTCGTGTGCAGCGTGCTGAACACCAGGTGCCCTGTGAGCGCTGCCTCGGTGGCGACCAGCGCCGTCTCCGCGTCCCGGATCTCGCCCACCAGGATCACGTCGGGGTCCTGCCGCAGGAAGGTCCGCAGGGCCGTCGCGAAAGTCACCCCCGCCCGCTCATTGACAGGCGTCTGCGTAAGCCCCGGGAGCTGGTACTCAACGGGGTCCTCGATCGTCAGGATGTTCTTCTCTGGGCTGTTGATGCGGTTCAGCACCGAGTACAGCGTCGTGGACTTGCCCGATCCGGTGGGCCCCGTCACCGTGATGATCCCGTAGCTGCGGTTGATCAGCCCCTCGAAGTCGTCCATCATCGTCGCGGGAATCCCGAGCTGATTCAGATTCACCATGATTCCGCGCTTGTCGAGAATACGCATGACCACCTTTTCCCCGTGCACTCCGGGATTGGTGGAGACCCGGAAATCATACTCGCGTCCGGACAACCGCAGCGAGATGCGCCCGTCCTGCGGAGCCCGCTTCTCCGCGATGTCCATGTCGGCCATGACCTTGATGCGAGAGATGAGCGCGGCCTGTACCTTCTTCGGGACCGTCATGGTGTCGTGCAAGATACCGTCGACCCGGTAGCGGATCCGCACGCGGTTGGCCTCCGGCTGAATGTGGATGTCGCTCGCTTTGTCCCGGATGGCCTGGCGGATGATGAGGTTCGCCAGCCGGACGACAGGGGCCTCGTCGAGCATCTCCCTCAACTGATCGATGCTCAGCTCCTCCTCGCGGTTCTTCTCCTCGAGCTGAATCTCGCCGCCGTCCCCGCCGATCTCTTCCATCTGCTGAAGCGCGACGCCGATCTCCTCGCGCGCCGACACCGACTGCCCCAGCGCCGCGTTGATGTCGTCGGCCGTGCCGATCACCGGCTCGATGTCCATGCCCGAGACCAGGCGCATCTGGTCCACGGCATACACGTCCAGGGGGTTGGCCATTGCCACGACCAGCCGCGGTCCGTTGCGGTCGATCGGGACCGCCTTCCACCGCTGCAGCAAGTGGTGGGGGATCAGCTTCAGCAGGTCCCGGTCGATCTGGCGCTCGGCCAGGTCTATGAACGGGATGCCCCACTGCCGGCCCAGGATCCGTGCCTTGTCCTTCTCGGAGATCACGCCCATGTTCACCAGGATCTGGGCCAGGGGTTCGCGCGTCTCCCGCTGCACCTCCAGCGCCTGCTTGAGCTGCTCGTCCGAGATGCCGGTGACTTCTTTTGCGATGTCCGCTACGGTCCGCGTTTCCATATCCCCGCTTGTCGCTTCCGGCGCCGCCCCGACGGAAAGGGGGCCTACCCGGCCTGGGCAGGCCCCCATGCCGGCGCCATGAATCGCTCGCCTAGCTCAGGCTAGCTCGCATCGTCTCCTCAGGCACGGGCTCG
>Ga0123519_10003613_pt1 | contig 25545 bp, 22 predicted proteins | sample YelNatPaOPRAMG02_FD_87396 | JGI IMG/M metagenome (GOLD analysis project Ga0123519, IMG submission 87396) | Hot spring microbial communities from Yellowstone National Park - Yellowstone National Park OP-RAMG-02 (version 2) | ecosystem: Environmental > Aquatic > Thermal springs > Hot (42-90C) ...
AGCCTTATAGAGTGTTTCCTGGACTTCAGCTTCATCCACGAGGGCCGAACGCTCGCGTTTTGACCTCGAGCCGCGGTATCTCATCCTAATTTCCATTTAGCTTGCTCACTTTCCGCATACCTCCTTAATTATAGAGCCTCTCGTTATTAGACGGAGGGCTTTGGGTAGCTATAATTATGAGCTAGCGCGGTTGGGCGAGACCTTCTTATTCCTCTATAAATAACGGGTATGAAGCTTAAGTCCGTGATCATGAGGATCGCTAAGTTAGTCGTTTGTATCCTGGTTTGCCTTGGCGTGAGCTATCTGGGTTCCCTACTGACAACGCCATCAATACCCACCTGGTATGCTTCCCTTCAGAAACCCCCTTTCAATCCCCCGAACTGGATATTCGCGCCCGTGTGGCTCAGCCTCTTTGTTCTAATGGGAATCTCTGCCTTTTTGGTCTGGAACAAGGGCCTCGCGAGCAAGGATATCAGGGTAGGCCTCGTGCTTTTCCTCGCTCAGCTAGCGCTTAACCTTGCCTGGTCAGGGCTTTTCTTTGCCCTTCGCTCGCCGCTCTGGGCCTTCTTTGACATAATCGCGCTCTGGGTCCTCATCCTGCTGACAATAATCTGGTTCCTCAGGGTCTCAAAGCTGGCTGGAATCCTGATGATCCCCTACATCCTCTGGGTCAGCTTTGCGTCGGTCCTTAACCTCACCATTGTCATTCTGAACAGCTAATCCGCCTTGAGTATCCCTTCCCTGCCGAAGGCCTTTGCGGCGAGCAGTGTCGCGCTGGCCGCGTAAACCGAATTCGCGGCCAGGCTCAGGATAAACGGCCACGGCTCCAGGCTTCCCATCAGAGCACCCTTTATCGTCATCGCAGTGTTGTAGACCGGAACGAGCGCTCCCAGAGGGGTTAATTGCGAGCCCGGCAGCATGCTCGCCATCGCGGGGAATATCACTATGAGCGAAAGCGGAGTAAGGTATGTCTGCGCCTCACGGTAGCTCTTGGCGTATGAGGCGAGCGCCACCTCCACAGAAGCCGCCATAAGCGCGAGGGGAACGACGCTCAGCAAAAGCGCGAGGAAACCCCGGAGGCTCATGGGCATCTGGCTAAGCAGGCTCGCCAGGTCCGGAAATGCATTCCCTATGAAGGTGAAACAAAGCCCGTATGAGGTGAGATTCAGGAGTCCGGTGACCAGGGAGGATAGGGCTACAGCGCTTATCTTTGCCGCAACTATGATGCGCCTGGGAACCGGCGCCGAGAGCAGGATCTCAATCGTGTGCCTCTCGCGCTCTCCTGCCACGAGGTCCATGGCCGGATACATTCCCCCTGTGAAAACGAGGAGAACCATGAGATACCCGAGCAATATGCCCATGATGTAGCCGGCCATCCTCTGAGGAGGCGCCACATTCTCCTCCTTTACGGAAAGGGGTCGCCAGAGCCAAACGGGCGCGCCGAGGGCCTCCATGTTGCTCCGAAGGGTCATCTCCTTAAGGGAGTCCAGGGCCTCTTTCGCTTTGCCAAGGGAGTATCCGGAGGCCTCGTCCGAGGCATCGTGATAAATAGTAAAGACGAAGGTACCGTCATCAAGCCGCTCCCACCAGATTCCAAGATCAGCTTCTTTGTTTTCAACGGCCTTCCTTGGAGAATCAGACGGAAATGGCGATAGCCCAGCCCGGGAAAGCAGGCTGTCCAGCCCGGAGAGGGGAAGTCCGGGCCTCAGAGCGACCGGGTGAGGGGAATTCTCTATCCTGCTAACGGAAGAGGCTGTGAAATACGAGACAGCGAGGAAAATGAGGGGTATGGCAATGAGGGGGATCAGGATCATGCTTATTATCGCCCTCCTATCCCTCAGTATCTCCTTAATTTCCTTGAAAAGAAGGACACGGAACCTCATTCCTCACCTCCAACGAGAGCCAGGTATATCTCCCTGAGCTTCTCCTTTCCAGTCATGCGCTTGAGCTCGGGTATGGTTCCCTCCGCCACAATCCTTCCTCTCGTTATGACAACGACCCTGTCGGCGATGAACTCCGCCTCCTCCATGATGTGCGTTGAGACCAGGATGGCCTTGCCCTCCCCCCTCATCTCAAGGATAAAGCTCTCAACCGCCCTCGCTGACTCAACATCAAGTCCCTTCGTTGGTTCATCCATAATGAGCGCCGGCGGATCGTGCACTAGGCATCTAGCAACAGCAACGCGCTGTCTCATGCCCGTAGAAAGCCTTGAGATCCGGGCATCCATGAACCCCCCCATGCCGAGCCTCTCCGACAGGTAATTGATCCTTTTAGCCAGATCCTCTTTAGGGATACCCGATAACCTGCCGAATATCGTGAGGACCTCGCGGGGGGTGAGCCTGTTGTAAAGCCCGGAGTCAGCCGGCAGAAAGCCGAGGAACTCCTTCGCCTCCGCCGGGGGCCTCCCCCCCAAAAGGGCCTCCCCCCCATCAGGGCTCAGCAGTCCAGCCAGTAGCCGCATTGTCGTTGTTTTGCCGGCGCCGTTCGGCCCGAGCAAAGCCACGATCTCGCCCTTGTTCACCGCGAAAGAAACCCCGTCCACGGCGCGCAGTTCGCCTTTCTTTTTGTCCTTGAATACCTTACAAAGACCCCTGGCTTCAATCACCTCAAAATTATAATCCGGGTTTCTCGCAAATTTCCAAGGGATTCCAGGCTGGGCTTTAGCTCTACTTTCTTTTACTTGCTCTAGTTGATTCCCTCCGGCCGTAGAGCATATACTATATCCATGATGAGGAGGTTTTTGTTCTTTCTGCTCGCGGTAATGGCCTGCGAACCATTGAATCAGGAGTCCCCGGTTGAGGAGGATAACATCTACCACGGCAAGCTTACCATTGCCTCAGGGACCTACAAGGCCCTGCTTTTCACAGCCCAGTCGGGCGATAGTATCCTTGGCGGAGCAAGGCTCATTTCTGGCTTAAAATTCACCTTCTTTTGGGCCAAGGACACGGAATTCCAGGAGTGGATGTCCTCAGGGGATACCGATGGGCTTCTGGACTACTCGGAAAATGTCTCGGAGGTCAACATTGCTAAGCCCATACCCTCTGACGGGAACTACTATGTGGTTTTTGATGCGCCAGGCGGCCAGGCAAACCTTGATGTAAGGTTTAAGACGAGGAGGTGGAAGGAATGACCCCGATAGCGCTTTTTGTTTTTGGCATGACCAGCAGGCCTGCCCCTCAGCCGGTTTCCTGGGAAAGGCTGGAGGAGAGGAGGCTTGCCATAGCCTCGGAGCCCATCACGCTTGACACCACATACCCCCTCAGAAACATCAACGATCCGGATTACTGGCGCGACGCGGTGCCGGGACGGTTCATCGTGAAATACAGGCACGGGGTTGATGCCGGCGAGCTCGCGAAGAGCTTCTCCTCTTTCGGCGCCAGGATACTGAAACACAGCCGCACGGGCGCTGACTTCGTCGTTGTTGAGATAAACGACCCATCGGTTGAGGCGGGCTCAGATTTCGTAAGAACCGCATACGCTCATCCGGATGTCCTCTGGGCTGAGCCCCTTCTCAAAGCGAGGGCCTTCCTTATTCCCAATGACCCTCACTGGAAGGATCAGTGGGGGCCTTATGTGATGTATATGGACCTCGCCTGGGATGTAAGCCAGGGGAGCAAGAGCGTTATAGTTGGCATCGTGGACCAAGGTGTTGACTACACCCACCCTGACCTCGCGGCCAATTTCGGTTCCAACAAGGGCTACGACTTCGTTGACGATGATTCTGACCCATTCCCTGACGATCTTTACCTTGAGTTCCACGGAACCCATGTCTCAGGGACGGTCGCCGGGGTCCTGAACAATGGGGTAGGCGTTTCGGGCATGGCTAACATAACCCTGCTTTCGGCCCGTTGCCTTGACGAAACGGGTTCGGGAACCTACGACGACATCATAGACGGCATAAGATGGTGCGCCCAGCAGGGGGTAAAGGTCATATCCATGAGCCTCGGCGGCTCATCCGGCTCAACAACCCTGGAGGAAGCCGTGAACTACGCTTACGACACCATGGGCGTTCTCCTGGTTGCCGCGGCCGGAAACGACGGCCTTGGCAATGTCTCCTATCCAGCTTCATACTCCGCGTGCGTAGCCGTTGGCGCTCTTGACACAACGGGGAACAGAGCCTGGTTCTCAAACTACGGCTACGCGCTTGATGTGATGGCTCCGGGCGTCGGTATTGTCTCAACCGTGCCCCAGGGGGGCTACGAATACTACGACGGCACATCCATGGCAACCCCGCATGTCTCCGGACTCTCAGCGCTCCTGTTCTCGGTTAACACATCCCTCACGAACAAGGATGCGAGGGCCATACTTGAGGGAACCGCTATTGATATGGGCAACGCCGGCTGGGATATGTATACTGGCTACGGCCTCGTTGACGGACACGCCGCTGTCACGATCGCGCAATCCTGGGGGGCCGCGAGCCTATCCCGTGATAGGATAATCATACAGCAGAACCCAGCAAGGGGCACGGCGCGCTTTCTCATCCCGTTTCCGGAGCCCGGAGCTGCGCTATCGGTCTACGACATCTCAGGCAGGCTTATGGATAGGGTTCCCGTGAGGCAGATGACGGCCTCGTGGACAGCGCCCGGCCCCGGACTCTACTTCGCGAGGGTGGGGCAAAGGAGGCTGAGCTTTATCGTTGAATAAGAGGAGGTTTCACAGATGATTGCTCTGGTTGCTATCCTTGCCCAGGCCCCTTCCCAATACATGGGGTTCTGGCTAAACAACTGGTATTATTACGAGGGCATCTTCAGGGATAGCTTGGCCGGCGATCCCATGAAGGATTATGCCCTATACGACACCACGAAGATACTGGAGGAGTTCACCTACAACGGCCACCACGCGCTCTCGGTTTACGCTAAGGACTCCGCGCACTCGCCCGATTGGGGGGATACCCTGATGATCAAGGGGGATACTGTCTACGACTCCATACCGTGGCTGATGCTCATCTCGGATATTGCCGGAGATACGACCGTCACCCTCCGGGCATACAGGACGCCCTTTACTGTGGGCGATTCGTGGGCCACCGGGCTCGCCGGGAAATACTCATGGGACATTGACGGGGACCTCATAAATGACACCATCATCGTCAGGGTTGACTCGGCATATGTCCAGGCCCAGGAGCTCAAGACCGTGCCGGCCGGCAGTTTCAACTCATTTAAGATATATGTGAAAACCCGGGCCTCGGTAACCTGGGCGTCAGGTTCAGCCGACACGGGCCAGATAAAAACCGATCGCTACGAGTGGTGGTGCCCGGACACAGGGATGGTTGCGGATTCCTCCTTCACCCAATACATAGGCTACTACGGTAACATACCCATACCTCTTTACTACGAGTGGAGAACGCACAACCTTACCGATTTCCACATCGGGGTTGCGGAGGCCACTCCTCCAAGAGGCGCCTTCAGCTTCAGGGTCCAGAGCTCAGCCAGGGGCGCTACCTTCTTCTTCGGCCTGCCCTGCGAGGGAGACGGGAGGCTTTCCATCTTTGACCTTTCCGGACGCGAGATAGATGAGATACCGTTTAAGGGAAGGCGCGGGGAGAACGCTCTTGTCTGGGAGGGAAGGCCCGGCGTCTACTCAGCGGTCCTCAGGTTCGCGGGGAGGATGCTGAAGGCCGCTTTCGTGGTAGGCCAATAGCGGCAATTCCCCTTGCACCTCCACGCCAAAACGGTTAATAATATAGAGGCTAGCTTTTAGGAGGTATGTTTATGATATACCTAATAACAGCGGGCATGCTCTTCGGGGCAAACCCAGCGAGGACAACGGACGCGGAGGCGCCAGCGCTCAGAGTAGCGAGGGTGGCCTCCCAAAAGAGCGAGGGAAGGATAGTCCACAAGGGCGACAAACAGCCGTGGATACTCCTCGTGGATGACGACGGAAGTGCTGGCGGTGGATATTCTCCCATAGAAGGTTTCTGGACCGCGGCCCTGGATGTCAACTACGCTGGCCAGTATGATGTCTACGAGGTTATGACAAACGGCGACGGCCCCCCACTATCCACCCTCCAGAACTACCGTGTGGTCATATGGTATACGGGCGAAACCTGGAGCTCCGCATACTGGGTAACCCTCTCGGCCAACGACGAGGCAAACCTCGGTCAGTATCTTGATGGAGGTGGCGCCCTCCTGCTCACAGGCCAGGACTACTTCTACGACAGATATCCGAGCGCTGGGAACTTTCCCACAACCAGCTTCCCCTATGTCTATCTCGGCCTACAGTCAGTTGTGCAGGATTGCATAGGCGGTAGCGCTAACACTGGCGCTTTCGCTGGCGAGTATAACGGTTTAGCCGGAACATGCTTTGACGGTCTCTCCGGCACATTCAACTCGGTTGGCGTCTATTCTCAGGATGTGCCCTGCTGGCTTGACGACATCACTCCGAGGTCAGGGGAGGCGACCGGCGACCTTACGGCCGACACTGCTAACATAAGGGTCTGTAAGATAGGCTTTGAGAGGTTCCCCGGGAACTACAAAGTCATCTACTCCAATATGGGGTTTGAGGTCATAACCGATCTCAACGCGCGCGCCGCGATGATCAAGGCCGCGATTGACTGCCTCACCACCGGCGTTGAGGAGAGCGCTGGCGGAAAGGCCGAGAGCGTGAAGGTTTGGCCCAACCCGGCATCCGGCAAGCTCAATTTCGCCTTGCCCTCAGGGGTTGTTGGCGACATCAAGCTCTACGATGTATCCGGCAGGCTTGTTGAGTCCGCGAGGGGCGTGAACAGCGCCTCCTTTGATCTCAACCCCGGCGCCTACATCTACAGGGTTACGGTTGGCGAGAGGGCCCAGACAGGAACCGTGGCGGTGAAGTAATCGGACTAGCCGATAAAAAACCAGCCGGGCTTTTTAGCCCGGCTTTTTTAACCCGCAAATCGCACGGATATGCTTTCCTGCATTAAGCTATAAACCGTGAAGCTGATAGGGCTTCTGGCCAAAAACCCCGAGTTCTCCCTCGCGCCGAGGGTCATGGGGGAGTTTCTCAGAAGGCATGGCCTACCATATCACTACCAGCCATTCTCCGTTGACCCCTCGCAGTTCAGGGAAGCGTATGATGGGCTCAAACTGCTCTCAGGGGTCGGTTTCAACCTCGGCGCGCCATACCGGAGCATCGCCGTGAGATACACCTCAAGGCTCTCTGAGGAAGTGGATATCGTCGGCGCGCTTGATACGGTGGTCATATCAGAAGGGAAGGACACCGGATACAATGTCCAGGTGAGGGCGCTGGCGGATTTCCTCGCTGAGATAGGTTTTGACTGCCGCGGGGCAACTGTGATGGTCATAGGGGCTGGCGCCGCCGCATCTGCGGCAATATACACACTCCTTCTAGGAGGGGCGGAGCAGGTGTGGGTAGCCAACAAGACCCACGATAAGGCCTTTGCATTATCAGCAAGGTATGAACGCTACGGCATGGGAAAGGTTGTTGCGGTTGCCCTTTCCGAATCCGAAACAAGGAGCGTCCTGCCGGAGTGTCGGCTGATCCTGAACGCCACCCCTGTAGGAAGCAGGCTGGTTCCGCGGCTTTTTCCCCCGATTCACTACGGCTCCATCAGGCCGGACGCGGTAGCCATTGATATGATCTACGATCCCATAAACACCCCTTTTCTCGCCCGCTGTAGGTATTTCACCTCCAGAACCTATTCCGGAATAAAACTTTTTGCCGTGAGCCTCGCGAGGAGCTGGAGGCTCTGGACCGGCAGGGACGATTCCGAGGCTATTTGGAAAATCGCCAGAGAGATAGTTGGGGACTAACAGGGCCTTGAAATGCCGCGGCAATTACCTTAGAATATAACTATGCACGAGGCAGTGGTGAGCCGGATGGCAAACCAAGGGAGTAGCGCGAGATGACACTTTTTGCCTTGATAGCATCCTACTTCTCTTTGGTTGATTCTCGGGCACTTTACTCCGGCAACGCCTGGACAAGGACATCCGAGGAGTATTACTTCAACGGGGTTTCCTGGATGCTACATGGCGGAACGGGGTTTGGAGGGAACCCTTTCAGCGGGTTCAACGCCGGCACCAGCCTCTTCCTCAGGATATACGATGTTCTTTTCAGGGCCTCGGTTTTCAAAGGGATGGCTGATCTGGGCGGCGACGAGGCCATGGAAATGGGGCTCGTCTACCCTGTCCTTGATTCTATTCTTTTGTCCGGCACCCTCCAGACATCATATTCATACGGTCAGAGCGAATATGTTCCGGGGTTTTCCCTTAGGGCCGGCGCCTACTGGGCTGGCCCGGATGGGGATATAGGCATCGGGCTGAACCTCGCCAGGCTTGAGGCCTTTTCGGTTATAGCGGAGATGAACGAGAAACCCTCTGAGCTTTTGGGGTGGGGGTTTTCCTACTCCGGAGGCATGAAACGCTCCCGCCTCGCGACATCCGTGAGGGTTGGCCAAAGGATAGGCTTCTCCCTGAGCGGGGGGGCTATCTGGCTCACTGACTCCAACAAGGTCCTGGTCTGGCCGGGGCTTGGGCTTGATTACGATGGCGAGAAAATAGCGTGGAATCTCTCTTTTAGGTATGACAGGATTTACGGAGAATACTCCCCTCAGATTGGCTTCGGCCTAAGCTTAAAAAGACCCTACACCAAGGCTGATACTGCGCAGACCCCCGGTAGCGTTGTAACCTCCCAACCGGACACGGCAAAAAAGGAAATTTCGTCAAATACGGGCAATGGCGGAACAAAGCCGACAGGAAAGATCAAGCCAGCCACGCCGTCCAAGGAGGGCGCATCCGCTTCCTCAGGTTCAAGCCCCAAGGCCAGCGCGGAGGAGATAGAGATACTTTACCTCAAGGGGGTGGAGGCCTACAGGTGGGAGGATTTTGCCACAGCCATATATTACTGGGAAAAGGTTCTGGAGCTTGACCCAAACCACGAGAAGGCGAAAAGGGGAATAGAGAGGGCGAAAAAATACCTCGGCAATTAGTGCCCCCAGCGCTCATCCACCCTTATCCCCAGAATTTTCCCCACCAACGGAACGGAGTGCCTGGCCCACGCCGTGCCTCCGGCGTTAAAGTTTATAAGCCTCTCAATAAAGCAATCAAGGCCGGAATACATCGGCTCCATTTTCCTGAAAAGCGAGTAATCCGGCAAATATACGCTCATTCTAGGGATTGCCATGGGGTCTGTCCAGGCAAGGCTTCTCGTCCTCCTCATCGTGAAGCCAGCCTCGTACCCGGCCTCCCTTGCCGCGGCCTTAACGCGCTCGTTGAACCTGCCGAATGGGTAGGCTATGAACCTCACCTGCCTGCTGAGAATATCCTCCAGCAAGCTTTTTGAATCAGCCAGCTCTGCCTTTAGGGCCTCCGCGCCTATCCTCGTAAGATCCGGATGCGTCATGGTGTGAGAGCCTATCTCCCAACCCAAAGCGGCGAGGTCTTTCAACTCCTTCGCGCCCATGTGCCGCCCCGGGGTTCCCCAGGTAACATCCCAAAGGGGGCTTTTGCCGATAAACCCGGCGACCGGAAAAACAATGCCCCTGATCCCCCTTCTGGCCATTATCGGCAAAGCGTTCCAATAGATGTCAAGATAAGCATCGTCAAATGTGAGGAGGAAAGACCTCCCCGCCGGGGGAGAGAAAACGGCCTCCGGCTCAGCCGGGGCAAACCCCCACCTCTCCAGCTGCCGAAGGTGGAAAGCGAACTGGGCTGGCACAACCCACCCTCCGCCCATTACCGGGCCGGATGTAACGCGGTGGTAATGCAGAACTATCAACCTCAACAGCATAAAGGCTTAGCGCGACTCGGGACAAGGGCCTGGAACAAAACCCTCTCCCGCGGGGTCAAATGTTGCGGGACTTGACAGGATGGTAATATAATATGAATGTAAAGGAGGAAAAACGATGAGGAGGCTTATAGCCGCGAGCGTCTTTATCTCAGGAATCGCCCTGGCGGACGCTTTCACGCCGGGGGCTGTGATGCTCATGATCTTTCCGGGGGCCAAGGGGGTGTCAATGGGAGGCGCTTTCTCGGCCATAGCAGATGATGCCACCGCCATATACTACAATGTTGGCGGCCTTGGCTTCTTCAGGAACATGGAGGTCCAATTCACCCACGCGCCGTGGCTGAGAACCATCGTTCCGGACGCTTATTACGAGTATTTCAGCGCCGTATTCCCTTCCAGGGTGGGCAACTTCGGAGCGGCTGTCACATACCTTACCCCTGGAGAGGTGGAGGTCTACGACGAGCAGGGCACATACAGGGGCAGTTTCAAGCCATACGATGTCGCCGTGTCCTTGGGTTACGGGGTTGTCCCCCTTCCTGGCTTGGGTATAGGGCTTTCAAGCAAGATATTTTACTCATACCTGGTTCCGGAGTGGGTGATGCGAGAGATACTGAACGAGCCAGGCGGAGGCACAGCTGTGACCTTTGGGATTGACGGAGGAATCCTTTATAAAACGCCCCTGCCCGGCCTCAGCTTGGCCGCCGTGCTCACTAATATCGGTCCGGGCGTGAGCTACACCGGCTCCGGGGAGACCGACCCCCTGCCGACCACCCTCAGGCTTGGGATAGCCTACGGGCTACTGAGGACAAAGTATCACAAGCTCACCGTTGCGTTTGATTACCACAAGGTTCTCCCTGGACTACTGGAAGACTGGCAGGAGAAGGGCCTGGATTATATCCTGCGGGAGGGCTGGCGTTCTATTGGCGCGGATTACACCTTCTACGACATGATCTCCCTTCGGATGGGCTATTTCCACGACCGCTACGGCTACAGGATGGGCCCGACCTTCGGAGGCGGCATAACATACGGCAGTTTCAAGCTTGACATCGCTGATGACGGCTCAATCTACGATTTCAACAAACACAACCCTGACGCCAAGCGCAACCTGCGCTTCACATTCTCATTCGTAAAGCCTATAAACCTTGAGAAACCAGCCAAACCCAAGCAAACCTCACATCCTGAGACGCCTGAGATAAAAACGGAGAGCGCCCCCAATTACCAGCCTGTAGAACCCACCGGAAACGAGGGGGCCGGCGAGCAAGGCGAAACGCACGAGTAAAACCGGCTGATCAGCGTCTTCTTCTCCGTAGGGTTCTTTTGAGGCCCCGATTTTTAGCTGAGATTCGGGGCTGAAAGGTTGGCACTGGGCGCCGGCTCCCGCTCTTTAACCCGTGCGGACAATAACCTTGGCCGATGTGGTCTTCCCGCGCCTTTTCGTCACCTTGAAGTATATTCCCTTGGGCAACTGCTCCGCGGCGCCGGTTTTCACGAGCCTGCCGGCCGCATCGTAGAGCTCGGAGACCTCGGCCTGGGCCGGCGGTTCCTCGGTTATGCCAGAGAAGGTTTCGGCCCGATAAAAGACCTTAAGGCTGTCAATCCTGAAAAGGGTCGTTTTTTTGTAATCAAGTTCAAAAGCGAGCCTGTATTGGAGCCTGTTTCCTGGAGGTATGGGCTCTTCCGGCCTTCCCCCCTCCCCTACCCTTACCCACCTGTTCCAGCGAGGGCCTCGCCCTGACCTCACCCAGGCCTTTACTGATATGCCATCCGGCGTGTTCCAGAAAACTTTGAGCGAATCAACTGATGTTATGTGCCACGGGCAGGTCAGCTCCGAGGAAAGGTATCTCTCAACGGGCTCGCGGTCGCGCAGGTTGCCCAGGTCTGTCCAGATGCAATCGTTAGGCGCCCAATCCTCAACAAGCGTAGCGTTATCCTGGCTGAAGCCGCCCCCGGAATTCCAGAAGACATAGGAACTTCTGCAGTATTCTCCCCACTTGGCCATCTCGTTGCCTATGAATATATCGGGCCAGCCGTCGCCGTTCCAATCAGCTATGAGATTTCCGTGCGCTCCGTAGGTGATGAGGGAATCAACTGGTCCGGAGACATAATCCGGCCCATATTTTATGTAGGAGTAGGTCTGAAGGGTCTCCGCGCCGTGAACCCCCCTCGCCCAATTTGATATTAGAAGGTCAAGGAACCCGTCCATGTTGAGGTCCCCTACGGTTATGTTGGAGGATGCCACCCCCGGCAGTTCCGTGAAGGAAGAGAAATCCGGCCCCCAGTATATCCTGTCGGCGGTATAGTAGCCCCGGTTGTCCTTGCCGTTGACGGCTATGATATCAAGCCAGCCGTCCCCGTTAAGGTCTGCAACCTGGCACTCCCAGTTGTTGCAGGCCGGCAAACGCATCGTGTCCTGCAGGCTGTAGGCCCCGTCCCAGCGGCCTCGGTAGATCACCATATCGGTTTCCCAACCAGTAGAATCGCTACAGTTTGAGGGGAATATTATGTCTAGGAAGCCATCGCCGTCAAGGTCAGCGATGGAGGTCGGGTGGCCGCCCGGGGTTGGCAAAGCCTGAGGTGAACGCCCTCCCCCCCAAATTATGTAAGAGCTCACATCCCAGCTCCCGGCGGCGTAATCCTTAGAGTTTGCGATGACAAGGTCAACTAGGCCATCGTTGTCAAGGTCAGCCGGCTGAATTCCCTGCGCGCCGAGGGAAAGGGGATAAGGTATGGAATCCAGGAGGCGAAAGCTCCTCATCCCATCGTAGGTGAATATGTATGAAGAGACATGGGGGCCCTCGTTCGTTACCTCGTTAGCGATGAGGAGCTCGGGCCTCCCGTCCTCATTAAAGTCAGCGACGAATATCCCGTTGGCCCACATTGAAGGGCTACCCCCTGGGTTTATCTCGCTCCTTTCTGAAAGGTGAGGCCCCCAATAGACCAGACTCGGGCCCAAGCACCAGGAAGCCAGAGGCAGATCAAGCCAGCCGTCATCGTCAATGTCAATGTCCTGGCCTATTATCCGAAGGCCTCCGCTTGCCGGAGAGTATATTCGGGAGCCTATCCTCCAGGTCCAGAGCCGATCCTCCTGCCACACAGTAGCGCTATCTCCCCCGAGGTAATAATACTCGTGTCCGTCGGCAAAATCCGCGTGGGATGACTCCGTCCAAACCAGGCTCACGGCCAAAAGTTCGGGGATCAAATCTAATCCGCCCTCCTTATAATGAAGTCCTCCTCTGGCATGAAGTTCTCAATCCTCAGGCTGTAAAAGTAGTAGCCGTTCTCCAAGAAGCGCGGCTTTCCGTGGGGATACGAGAGGTTCGCCTTCCAGGGGGTTTTGACCGAGAACTCTGCCCAGAGAAGAGGTTTTTCCCAGGCCTGGGTTGTTGTCGTTATGTAGCGGAAAACGCGGCCGGGGAAACGCTGTTTGTAGACGACCCCCACCTCCAGCAGGGTATCATCGGAGAACTCAAGGCACATCACCCATACCTCGCCCCTCTTCTCAAGGTGGCAGTTCTTGGCGGAGACCAGCGTGAAGTCAGTCCCCTCTTCGGGCAGGGGGTAAAGAAGGCAGAACTTAGACCCTGGCTCTGAACGCATGTAATAGAGAGCATCAACGAGGAGCGTATCACCGGATACCGAGCACGCTATTTTCTCAGCGTAGAAATCCAAAGCGATAAGGAACGAAAGGGCGACCATGGAGAAAATTTTACTGCCTCAGGCCTCAAGGGAGCAATCTGGAGGAACCGCGGGCTTCGGCCCGGCGACTAAGCTCGGACACGACCTCGGTTGATTGAACTGTGGCAAACTCCCGATCTAGAATTACTGCCTATGCTTGAGAGAATAATCCTTTTGATACTCCTTGTGTCCGGCGCGATAGCCTTCGTCTGGGGCGTGTGGCTAAGGTGGTCCTCTGCCCGAAAGGGAGAGCCCGAAGGTAGAACCGAAAGGCCTCTTCTGAGGCTTTGGGGAGCCGTTTGGCGCCCCGTAATCCAGTACTGTTCCATAGGTGGCAGAAGGGTCTTTTCCGGCCTTATGCACGCCTTCATAGCCTGGGCTTTCTTTGCTTTCGTAGCGACCGTGGCATTCAGCCTCTCTAAAGGGCTAGGAGGGCCTGGCCTGGCGGAGATACCGTATCTGAGACACCTTTACACCCTCCTTGACCTCACGGCCTTCCTCGCCATGCTGGGCGTCATTACCCTGGCGTTCAGGAGGTTCGTCCTGCGGCCGCGAGGCCTACGGGTGGACACCGAGGGGGGCGGGGTCCTCGTCCACCCTTTGGCAAGGACAACCCCAACGATTGAGTCAGCGATAGTTTTCGCCCTCATATTCCTCCACATGGCCTCGTATTTTCTGGAGACAGGGGCCGGCATCGCATCGGAGCCTCACGCCTTTTCTGGCATTGCCCTTCCCCTATCATCGGCCGTAGCGAGGATTTTCGGCGGACAAGCCCACGAGTGGGAACGAATCGGTTGGTGGGTGGGCACGGGGGTCTTCATCGCCTTCCTCTTTTACATGCCTCACTGCAAACACATTCACCTGTTCTTCGGCCCAGTGAACCTGTTTTTCAGGAAGCTTGAGCCATACGGAAAGCTCGCCAAGATTGACCTTGAGGATGAGTCTTCGGATCACTTCGGAGCAGTGAACCTGGGCCACCTTCCCTGGAAAAACCTTTTGGACGCTTTTGCCTGCATAGAGTGCGGAAGGTGTCAGGACAACTGCCCCGCCTACCTTACGCGCAAACCCCTTTCGCCCAAATCAATCGTTGAGAACACGAGGTTTCTTCTCTGGGAGAACGCTCACGCAAAGCCCATAGCCGAGGCTGTCCTCAGCACGGATGCCGTTTTCTCCTGCACCACCTGCGCCGCCTGCATGAACATATGCCCCATGGGAAACGAGCCGATGATGGTCGTCTTATACGCGAGGCGCGGCCTCGTGCTTGACCTGGGCCAGAACCCACCGGAGCTGACCCCGGTTTACAAATCCCTTGAGATATACGGAAACCCTTGGGGCATAGAGCCAGGTAAGAGGGACGAGTGGTTCTCCGGAACAGGTGCTAAAAGGTTTGACCAGGCCGAGAACCCGGAATATCTATTCTGGGAAGGTTGTGCCGGAGCGCTTGACCCTCGCGGCCAAAAGATAGCTAAGGCAATGCTCAGGATACTGCAGGCAGGAGGGGTAAATTTCGGGGTAGCGGGGTCGCTCTTCAAGTGCAACGGCGATCTGGCGAGGCGCACGGGCAACGAATACCTTTTCCAGATCCTGGCCTCGGAGAACGCCGAGATATTCTCCCAGCTTGGGGTCAAGAAGGTTATAACCATGTGCCCGCACTGCTACTTTGTCCTTAAGAACGAGTATCCTCAATTTGGCGTAAGCCTTTCGGTTATAGATCACGCCTCCTTTATCCTCCAGCTCATCCGGCAGGGGAGGATCAGGCCCGAAAGAAGCGCAAAGCTCATTACTTACCACGACCCGTGTTATCTTGGCAGGCACAGCGGCAAATATGATGAGCCGAGGGCTGTGCTCCAAAGCGTAGGGGAGGTGGCGGAAATGCGCAACAGCCGCGGATACTCCTTCTGCTGTGGGGGTGGCGGAGGCCAGTTCTTCATGGAGGAGAAGGGCGGGGAAAAGGTCTACAGGAGGAGAACAGCCGAGGCGCTCAGCACGGGCGCGAGCGTGATAGCCTCCGCGTGCCCATTCTGCGCCACCATGCTGGAGGATGGGCTCAAGGACGCCGGCAGGGAGGATGTTTTGGTGAAGGATGTGGCGGAGATAGTGGAGCTCCACGGGCTGTAAAACTGATCTTGCGCCGGCCGGAGCTCCTCCACTATACTTTGGGCCGATGAGCGAACTGGTTATCACCCAAAAGGTGGCGCCGGACGACCCGGAGGTCATCATACTAACCCTTGTGGGCAACCTGGACACGGTCACCTCCGAGAGCTTTGCCAAGCGGGTGAGGGAGATAATAGCATCCGGGTGGGTTAAGCTTGTGATTGACCTGGAGAATGTTGAGTTCGTGTCCTCGTCGGGCTGGGGGTCACTAATAGGCTCTCTCAGAAGAACCCACGAGGCAGGAGGCGACATGGTCCTGGCGAACATGAAGGGCCAGGTTCAGCGCGTGTTCAAGATGATGGGTTTTCGGGCTGTCCTCAAAGCATTCCCCACCGTTGAGGAAGCCTTGAAGCACCTCTCTTCAAAGTGATGGACCGCGAGAGCGCGGCCCGCAGGGCCAGCGAACTGCGTGAACTCATAAACAAATACGATTACTACTACTATGTCCTTGACAGGCCTCTCGTTTCGGACCAGGAATACGACGAGCTGAAGCGTGAGCTTGCCGAGCTGGAGGAGCGCTGGCCCGAGCTGAGGACCCCTGATTCGCCAACCCAAAGGGTGGGGGGGGCGCCCAGAGAAGAATTCACCAAATATCGCCACGCCCAGCCCATGGTTTCACTTGATGACGCCCGTAGCGAGGATGAGCTCATGGAGTTTCACGGCAGGGTAGAAAGGCTCCTCGGCCCGCTAGCGGCATCGGGTTTGGAATACATAGTTGAACCCAAGTTTGACGGCACATCACTTGAGGTTGTATATCAGGACGGCATTCTGACGGTAGCGGCAACCAGAGGCGACGGAATCGTTGGCGAGGATGTTACCCCAAACGCCAGGACAATAAGGAACCTGCCGCTTAGATTGCGCGTTGACCCGCCCGCTAGGGTTGATGTGAGGGGGGAGGTAATCATGCGGGTAAAGGACTTCGCGGAGCTCAACAGGAAGCTGGCGGATGAGGGAGAGCCGACCTTCGCCAACCCCCGCAACGCGGCCGCGGGCTCTCTGAGGCAGCTTGATCACAGGATAACCGCCTCAAGGCCTCTGAGGTTTGTAGCCTGGGGCGTTGGGCTTACCGAAGGCATAACATTCACAAAGCAATCCGAGATACTTGATTGGCTTGAGCGCGCTGGCTTTGAGACCTCCTCGCCGAGGCGAATCTGCAGGGGAATAGAAGAGGTAATCCAGTTCTACAAGGAAATGGAGGAGAAAAGGGACAGCTTCCTTTACGAGCTTGATGGGGTTGTGGTGAAGGTGAACGCCCTCGCCCTTTGGGATGTCCTGGGTTCAACCGCGAGGTCGCCGAGGTTCTGGATAGCTGGCAAGTTTAAGCCTCGCGAGGCCACATCCGTGATAAGGGGCGTGATCCACTCAGTAGGGCCCTCGGGAACCGTTACCCCAATAGCCCAACTTGATCCCGTGAACATAGGAGGGGTGACAGTCCAGAGGGCCAGCCTGCACAACTATGACCTCGTAGAGAAAATGGACATACGGATCGGGGATGCCGTTTTCGTCAGGAGGGCCGGGGATGTGATACCGGAGGTCGTCTCGGTGATTCCGGAGCGCAGGCCCCCCGACGCTAAGCCCATAAAGCCTCCGGAGCGTTGCCCAGCTGATGGCTCGCCCCTGGTAAAAGACGGCGCATACTACAAGTGCACGGGCCTCTCTTGCCCGGCAAAGCTCGCCGGAACAATAGCCCAGATGGCCGGAAGGGGTCTTTTTGACATAGAGGGGCTCGGCGGAAAGACTGCCGCCCTTCTCGTTGAGGCAGGCCTGGTCAAGGACCCTGCCGATGTTTTTTACCTGAAATACGAGGACATAATCAAACTCCCGGGCTTCGCGGATCTCTCCGCGAGGAACCTCATCTCTGCCATAGAAAAATCAAAGGAGATCCCATTCGCGAGGTTTTTGGCCGCCCTCGGAATTCCGGGGGTAGGGACGGTGACCGCCTCCCTCCTGGCCCAGCACTTCTCAAGCCTTGAGGAGCTTGCCTCAGCAAGCGAGGAGACCCTAATGAGCATAAAGGGCATAGGGCCTGAGACAGCCAAGAGCCTCAGGGAGTTCTTCGGCCAAAAGCGCAACCAAAAGGTTATAGAGAAGTTCTTCGCCGCAGGCGTAAAGGTTATATACGAGAAGAAGGAAGAGGGGCCGGCTCCCTTTGCCGGCAAGACATTCGTGTTTACGGGCGCGCTTTCCGGGATGACGAGGGAGGAGGCCGAGGCGCTCGTGGAGAGGCTTGGGGGGAAAGCCACCGGTTCCGTCTCAAGGAAGACGGACTATGTTGTCGTTGGGGAGAACCCCGGTTCAAAGCTCAGAAAGGCACAGCAATTGGGTGTTAGGACAATTTCAGAAGAAGAGTTCATGGCAATGGTTCGCCCATACCTTAAATAAGCCCGTGAACGCGGATATCCTGCAGCTTTAATATTTTCTGCCCATCTATGGCGAGGAAAGCGATAATCGTCAACGGGGGCGCTGGCCCCTGGCAGGAGAAACCCCTGGAGAAGGCCCTTTCCGGCATCAGAAGGGCTGTTTTGGCCGGTTGGAAGGTCCTTCAGGATGGAGGATCGGCCCTTGACGCGACGGTTGAAGCGGTTGTTGTGATGGAGGACGACCCTGTTTTCAACGCGGGAACAGGCTCATGCTTGAACACCCTCGGTTTTCCCGAGCTGGAGGCCCTGGTAATGCGAGGGGATACCCTTGAGGCCGGCGCGGTTGCTGGAGCGCGCGTAAAAAACCCCGTGAGGCTGGCGCGCCTGGTTATGGAGAAGACTGACCATGTTATCCTATATGGCGAGGGCGCAATGATGTTCGCCAGGGCAATGGGCTTTGAGGAATACGACCCGGTAATACCCGAAAGGGTTGAGACCTACAGGGAGATGATCCGGCTCCTCCGGGAAGGAAGCTCTGAGCGCTGGCCAAAGCTCCGGGAATTTGTTAAGGAGCATCCTGAATACCTTGGGGATACCGTCGGCGCTGTAGCGGTTGATGGCCAGGGACTCTGCGCTGTGGCAACATCCACCGGCGGGGTTTTCCTCAAGATGCCGGGGAGGATGGGGGACAGCCCCATACCAGGAGCCGGGAACTACGCAACCAAGTCCTGCGCGGTCTCTCTTACCGGCGAGGGCGAGGGAATGATAAGAACCCTGGCGGCCAAAAGGGCATCTGACCTCATTGATTCCGGCATGGAGCCTGAGGATGTTGTCAGGAAGGTTGTCCAGGAGGTTCACGAGAAGACCGGAAAGATGTGCGGGATCATACTCGTTACTGCCGACGGCAGGACTGCCAGCTATTGCAACACAAAGGCCATGCCCACTGGCGCCATGTGGGATGGGCTTGAAGAGCCTGTGGTCAAAATCTGAGCGCGGGGTTGAACCTCCTCCTGCCGCGGGCTTAAAATTGTGGCATGTTCTTCCTGCTACTCGTGGCAAGGACCCTGGTCGTGAATTCCGATTACCAGGGGGTAGAGCTCACGCTCACGCCTGACACCTCCTTGGTCATCCGAGGGAAGCACCTCTACGGTGAGGCCGGGGATACAACGAAGGTGGTCGCGGAGGGAGACCTGGTCGTTGAGGCCCCCTCCTCGTGGAGCATTGCGTTATCCTCCGAATCCGGATCCTTATCCGTAAAATCCGGGCTAGAACGGGGCCCTTTCCCGCCCTCGCTCACGGTTGTAAGCGTCTCAGGCGATTTCTACATGAGGGGGTTGTTTCCGACCAGGCTAACATTTACCTCCATGACAGGGGACGCTACGCTTGAGGGGCCGGCCTTGGGCGATGACTGGTCCGGCTCCGAGTATAACATACAGACCGCGTCCGGCAGGGTTGACATCCTGGGGCCTGCTCAGGGGGTCTTCTGGGTCAACACCCTCACGGGGCCGATAAACCTCTCTTTTGATACATTGCCGCTGAGAGCTACCTATGACCTGAGGACGGGCACAGGCTCAATAAAGTTCACCCTTAGGGACACGACCATTAAAGACAACTTCACCTTCCAGAAGGGGGGGTTCTCAGTCAGCGCCCGCAGGATAGGTTTCGTGGAGCAGGAGGAGGGTGGATGGCTCTGGAAATGGGGAAAGGCCTGGTCTCCCATACTGATAATTGATTACAACAGGGTCAAGGGCGCTGAGCTGGGTCTTGGCATTGACCTCAACCTCGGGGGCCCGGATGCTCACACCGCCTCCGGCGGCCTTTCCTATGCCTTCGCTGGGAAAAAGCCGTTTTGGTTCATGAGGGTTTCCCCGCGATTCGCGGCTGGCCCCAATTTCTACCTTGACCTTTGGGCATACGACACCGTCTCCAGCTTTGACTCCTGGTCCATGGGAAAATACGAGAACGCCATCTCCGCAATTATCTTCACGGAGGACGCCAAGGATTACTTCCGAAGGAGCGGTATCTCGGTGGGTGTAAGGGGCACGCCGAGCCAGAAGATAACGCTCGGACTCCTCTACGAGCTGAGCGACATAATCCCCTTAGAGAAGGTCACGGACTTCGGGCTTTTCGGGCCTGATTTCAGGCCGAATCCCCCTGCGGATTCAGGAGTCCTGCGCGCCCTGCGCTTTTCATCAACATACAGGAACCCCGGCGTGGCGCTCTGGCTGGAATACACCTATTCCCTTCGGGATTCGTTTGGGCTCAATCAGCTAGCCGCTAGCGTGAAGCTCTCCAGGGAGGGTTGGTCGTATTTACTGATGACGAGGCTCTGCCTCGGATACTCCTTCGGCCCCTCGGCCCCCCTGAGGCCGTTTCTCTTCGGGCTCGGGGGCGTGGGGACAATCCCAGCCTACCCATATAAATACCAGGAGGGCGATCGCGCCCTGCTTTGGAACCTGGAATATCAGATGAAGCTGAGGCACACCGGGCCCCTCAAGAGGATAATAGCATTTGCTGATGTTGGAAAGGCGTGGACAGGTTCGTTTTCCCCTGATTCCGTTATGGCGTCGGTTGGAGCTGGCTTCTCCGTCTACGGCGTATCAGCCAGGGTAGCGCAGGATGTTGTTGATGTAAAAAGGCCCGCCAGGCTTTTCCTCAGATTGGAACAGAGGTTTTAAATCGCAGATTAGAGCCAATCCATCTTCATGGCCCTTCTGACAAGGGACATTGTCTTTGCGGCCTCCTCCCTTGCCCTGCGCGACCCTTCCCTCAGGACATCCAGGAGGTAATCCTCCTTAAAAGAGGAGCGCTTTTCCCTGTATGGCGCCAGGAACTCGTTCAGCCCAGCCGCGGCGCGCCTCTTGCACTCAACACAACCGAGCTCCCCGCGCTCGCAAGCGGGCTTGACCTCCTCGGCCCTTGGTGGAAGAAATGCCTTTATCAGAAGAAATACAGGACAATCATCCGGGTGGCCGGGGTCGCTCTTTCGGATCTTGGCCGGGTCCGTGAAGAAACCCATCAGCTTGCGCTCAAGGACATCCGGCGGGTCAGCAAGGTATATGCCGTTGTCGTAGCGCTTGCTCATCTTTCTGCCGTCAGAGCCGAGTATCCGCGGAACTGGGGTGAGGAGCGCCTCCGGCTCCGGGAAAACCTGGCCGTATGTGGCGTTGAATCGGCGCACTATCTCCCTCGCGAACTCAATGTGCGGGACCTGATCCTCGCCAACCGGCACGGCCTGAGCCCTGTATACCGCGATATCCGCGGCCTGGAGTATCGGGTATTCAAGAAAGCCGCACGATATTGCATCAAACCCAGGAACATCGGAGAAGTCAACATCCGCAACGCTTCTCGCGAGGAGGTCTGATGCCCTGTCAGTGAGTTTGGATAGTTCGGATGAGAGCTTTTGCCTTACGGTTTCGGGCGATGGTCCGCTCGCTATGAATTCAGCGAGGTTTTCAGTAACCTCAGCGCGTATGCCCTTTAGGATCTCAGAGACATCGCTGGTTTCAGTCCTGAGCTTATCCTTGACGAGCTCGGACCTTTTGTCCTCAAGGTGTTCCTTGAATGTCGGGACACGGAGCGCCCGCGAGAGCGATACCAGCATTGAGAAAAGAAGGTGCAGTTCAGCGTGCTCCGGAACAGCTGACTGGAGGAAGAGAACCGAGCGCTCCGGGGACAGGCCTATCGCGAGCCAGTCCCTGAGCATCTCAAGGGTGTTGGGCCTCAGGGCGGCGGTCTCAGCGTAGTCCGTTGTAAGGGAGTGCCAGTCAACAACGCAGTAGAAGGTCTCGTATTCCCCGGAGTCCTGTATCCTAACCCAGTTGAGGAAGGCTCCGGCGAGGTTTCCGAGGTGGGCCTTGCCAGTGGGCCTCGTTCCTGAAAGGACTCGCTTCTTCATTGAACCGGCTCCATCCTGCAAAGGAAGTGCCTGAGATGCGGGGGCTCATAGGTTATCCTGTATCCGCGAAGATCGCCTCTCCTCTCGTAGACTCTTCCGGCTGTTTCCACAACCCAATCAAGGTGAGCCTTGGTGTAGACACGTCGGGGTATGGCCAGGCGAACAAACTCGTGCCTTGCGTGCTTGCCGAACATCAACGAGCCTATCTCAACGGTCCTCACGGCGCCCTCGCGATAAAGCTCAACCGCAAGCGCCTGGCCGGGGAACTCGGGTTTCGGTATGTGCGAAAGCGCTTGGCCCGCCTCAATGTAGACCGCGTGGCCCCCAGGGGGCCAGATAACCGGATAACCGATCCCCCTCAGGCTCTCGGCGAGGTAACGGACCTGACCAACCCTGTAGCTCAGATACTCCTCGTTTATCCCCTCCTTGAGACCTTGGGCTATGGCATCCATATCCCTTCCAGGCATCCCGCCGTAGGTGGGAAAACCCTCCCAGAGAATGAGCTGCGATCTGAACGCCTGGGCGAGATTTTCGTCCCTGGTGGCTATGAATCCTCCTATGTTGGCTATCGCATCCTTCTTAGCGCTCATTGAGACCAGATCGGCGTGGCTTATCATCTCCCTCACTATATCCGAAACGGACTTATTGGCATAGCCCGGGTGCCTCTCTTTAACCAGGTAAGCGTTCTCAGCTATCCTGCATATATCAAGCATTACGAGGACGCCCTTTTCCCCGGCCATCCGGGCGGCCTCCGCCACATTCTCCGGAGAGGCCGGTTGGCCGCCTCCGGTGTTGTTCGTTAGGGTGAGAACGAGCATCCTCGGACGGGGACTCTTTGCGAGGAGGTCCTCTAGCCTCTCAAGGTCAATGTTCCCCTTGAAAGGATAATCGCTCTCTATGTCTTCGCTTTCCGGGCAAGGGATGTCAATGCCCTGCGCTCCGACAGCCTCTATGTTGGCCCGCGTGGTGTCAAAAAGGGTGTTTGATACAACCGTATCCCCTGGCTTAAGGAGCACGGAGGCTATGATCCTCTCTCCCCCGCGGCCCTGGTGCACGGGGATAACATGGTCCATGCCGGTGAATTCCTTGACAGCCTTTTCAAACCTGAACCAGGACCTGGCTGAGGCGTAGGACTCGTCTCCGAGCATCAGGGCTGACCACTGCTCCTGGCTCATGGCGCCCGTCCCTGAGTCGGTTAAAAGATCAACGAAGACCTTCTCTGCCGGTATCTTGAAGAGGTTATAGCCGCTCTCGCGGAGAAGCGCTTCCCTTTCCTCACGAGGAGGAAGTCGTATGGGCTCTACGGTCTTGATCCTGAAAGGTTCTATGGGGTATTCGGGCATGCGAATATTATCCAGAAATCGGTCAGAGGTTCGCAAACTCACGCTCCTATTCCCCCTCCCAGAAATCGGAGAGGTCAACCTGAAAACCCATCGCTGAAAGGATTCTCGTGACTATGAATCCGATAAGGTCGTCCACGCTTTTCGGCCCGTGGTAAAACGCTGGCGAGGCCGGCATCACGGTCGCGCCGGAAAGCGATGCCTTGAGCATAGCCTCAATGATTGTTGGCGAGAGCGGGGTTTCGCGGATAAGGAGAACCAGCGGTTTTCTTTCCTTAAGCGCCACCTGCGCCGCTCGGGTAATGAGGTTATCCCCGATCCCTGATGCTATCTTGCCGAGGGTTGATGCGGAGCAGGGGACTATCCCGAATGCCGAGAAGCCTGAGGAGCCGGAAGCGGGGGCCTTCGCCATATCGTCCGCTTCGTAGAACTCTGCCGAAAGCGCCTTTATCCTATCCAAAGAAAAGCCCTCGGCCTCAAGCACATGCCTGCCCCACCTCGTGAGCGCGATGTGCGCTTCAGCGCCCCGGCCCCTGAGCTCCTCAAGGAGTCTTACCGCGTATACGGCGCCCGACGCGCCCGTGATTCCAACGAATACCTTCATGGGTTTTCACCTAACGGGGAATATGGTCTCCGGCAGTCTCAGCATCTCCTCCGGAATGGGCGAAAGCGTGTCCAGGCGCATGAGAGAAGCCTCGCGAACCTCCCCTTCCTCCTTCACCTGATAGAACAGGGTGAGGCCTTTCCAGCGAAGGAGCTTGCCCTCTATGGAGGTATCGTCCCCGGTAAGCTTGTAGGCCGCGCAATCGTAGCCCTGGTAGTTCTCGGAGCCGGCCTCGGTTGCTCTGAGTCCGCCGTGGCCCAGGACAACCCCTCGGGAAACAGGGTCTCCGGTGCACCAGAAATTCACCAGGTCCTCAGGGGTTTTGAAGTAGCCCTCCTGCGCCGAATACTCAAGGAGGTTCATGTCAACCTTCCAGCCCTTCTTGTCAAGGATGAGCCCCCTCTCTGAGAGCTCTCCCCCTCTGTATATGAGCATCCCCACCCGTCTGCCGGAATCCGCTATGTAAGCCACGGCGCTGTCATTTCCGACCTTCCAGGCCACGATGGCCTTCTGAAATGAGAACGGCGCCGCAAGGATAAAAATGAGGGTCATGCTTCACCTCTTCTTTTTTTCCGTTACCTTCAGGTTTTCGGCGCAGATTGGCAAGGGCGCGTCAATTCCGAAGAGCGCCCTCAGAGCCTCCTCTGCCAGATAAGAACCCTTTAGCCTGTTTCTCTTACTTGTGCTGTTCACGACAAGGGAGCTAACTGCGACTATGCGCTTCCCGTCATCCGCGAAACCAGCGAACCAATCGCACTTGCCCTGGGGGTCATTGCCCGTGAGGGTTCCTGTTTTGCCGCCGACCGTAATACCCGGCAGGACGGGAGCGCCATCCGAAGCGTAAAAAGCCTTGTAGGAGGTGCCGCAGGTCACGGTAGCCACCATGAGATCGCGGATCGCTTTTGCCTCCCCGCGCGTCATGACAACAGCGAGGGTCTCCGGTCTTGCGGCCCAGACGAGCTTCCCATCCTTTGATACGACGCTGTCCAGGAGGCTCGGCTTGAGCATCACACCTCCGGATGCCACGGCTGATGCCACAAGCAGAGCGTGGAGAGGGCTTATGGATGAATTGATGAACCCTGCACCCATCAGCATGAGCTCTTGCTCGCCCTTTGGTTTGTCAACCTTCCCGAACCCCAGCTCCTCAGGAAGGCTGAAGGGCTTTCCGTCTACCCTGAAACCCAGATCCCGCGCCGATTCAATTATAGCCGCCTCACCAACCTCCCTGGCCAATCTTCCGAACGCTGGGTTGCAGGAAAGCCCGAATGCCTCCGCAAAAGTGGCTTTGTTGACATATTTGCTCCTGAGCCAGACGCGCGGGTTAGTAGAGTGGGGTTTGCCCCTGTAGGTTATGGAATCCCCTGGAGCCATACCAAATCTTCTTATAACAGCGAGAGCGGTTGCTATCTTAAAAAGGCTGGCCGCGGGGAATGTGTTCCGAAGAGCGAGATTCTTGTTCCAGGGGTTATCCGGCTCTGACCTGCTGTATGCCTGGAGGCCGAGGATCCTCCCGGTTGAAGGCTCAGATACGATGATCACCCCGTAGGCAGGGCGCCAGTTGTCGTAGAGCTCAAATGTCGCCGATTGGACACTTGGCACAACGGAAAAGTAGGCCACATCGCCGTTTTGGAGGGTATAGGTATAGACAGAATCCCGCAATCCAGCGTTCTTGAAGAGCCACAGCTGTGTCCTAAAGGATGAATAATCTATCCCTATGAGAAAAAGGAAGCTCAACGCCATGGGCGAATAGCTTAAGCCATAAAGGGAAACGGGATCAACACGATCATTTCGCCC
>Ga0123519_10003617_pt1 | contig 25532 bp, 26 predicted proteins | sample YelNatPaOPRAMG02_FD_87396 | JGI IMG/M metagenome (GOLD analysis project Ga0123519, IMG submission 87396) | Hot spring microbial communities from Yellowstone National Park - Yellowstone National Park OP-RAMG-02 (version 2) | ecosystem: Environmental > Aquatic > Thermal springs > Hot (42-90C) ...
AAATTAGCCGGTGGGGTGGCGGTGATTAATGTAGGCGCAGCCACGGAAACAGAGATGAAAGAAAAGAAAGCCCGGGTAGAGGATGCTTTGCATGCTACGCGTGCAGCGGTAGAAGAAGGGATTATACCCGGCGGCGGAGTAGGTTTTATCCGCGCTATCTCTACTTTAGAAAAGCTGAAGGTAGAAGGCGATGAGAAGATAGGTATAGATATTATTAAACGCGCGTTGGAAGAGCCATTAAGGCAATTAGCGCACAATGCTGGGTTAGAAGGTTCGATAGTAGTGGAACGTGTGAAGAATGAAAAAACCAATGTAGGTTACGATGTAAATCAAGATGCCTATGTAGATAGGATTGAGGCAGGGGTAATCGATCCTACTAAAGTAAGCCGTACTGCTTTGCAGAATGCTTCCAGTATCGCCAGTTTGCTGCTTACTACCGAAGCATTGATTGCGGAAAAGCCGGAAAAAGAAAAGATTCCGCCTATGCCGCCTGCAGCAGGAGGTTATGGCCAAGAGATGTATTAAAAGTTTCTCTTTACGCAGATTACAAGGGCAAGGATCATACCTTGCCCTTTTTCTTTACTTTTTTTACCATAATTTTTTTAAACCACAAAAAGGAGTATAAAATGGATTTATTGCTAAAAAAAATGTTAGAAGCAGCAGGAATCGCTGGTTATGAAAATGAGATTACTAAAATAATGTATGAAGAATTTAAAAAGGTTACCGACGAAGTAGAGATAGATAATTTTGGTAATGTAATAGCCAAAAAGGGAGAAGGTAAAATAAAAATTATGTTATCTGCTCATATGGATGAGATAGGTCTATTGGTAAAGAATGTTACCAAAGAAGGTTTTTTAAATTTTATAAAAATAGGCGGCATAGATGACCGTCTCCTTCTAGGACAGCGCGTAGTGGTAAAAAATAAAAAGGGCAACCGTTTAGGGGTAATTGGCACAAAACCCATACATGTACAGAAAGAAGAAGAAAAAAATAAAGTACCAAAATATGAAGATATGTTTATAGATATTGGAGCCAAAAGTAAAGAAGAAGCAGAGAAAATGGTAGAGATAGGGGATAGCGTTATATTTGAGCCAAATGCCGGCGTTTTAAACGATACTCTTTATTATGGAAAAGCGGTAGATGACCGGGTAGGTTGTTTTGCCTTGGTTAAGATTATGCAAAGATTAAATGTAAACGCGCAGGTGTATGCAGTGGCTACTAGTCAAGAGGAGGTAGGTTTAAAGGGTGCGCGTACATCTACTTTTAAACTTGATCCGGATTACGCTTTGGTTATAGATACCAATATTGCCGGCGATATTCCGCAGATAAATGAACGTGAATCAACTTTGAAATTAGGAAAAGGAGCAGGAATTACTATTATTGAGGCATCAGGCAGAGGTTTAATTGTAAATGAAAAGATGAAAAACCTTCTTATCCAGACTGCCAAACAAAATAATATTAAATATCAGATAGCGGTAATTGAAGGGGGTATGACTGATGGAGCAATAATTTATATTAATAGAGAAGGGGTGACAACCGGAGTATTAAGCATCCCCACGCGTTATATTCATTCTGCCAGTGCGGTTTTTGATATAGAGGATGTCAATATGGTTATTGAATTGGCAATAAAAACAATAGAAAATTTAAGCAATTTATAATTTATTGTTATAGATAAAAAATATACATATAGAGTTACATATATATTTAAAACTGCTTGACATACAATAAGTTTTGTGTTATATATAAAAAAATGGAAAAAAGAGAAGTATATGAACATCTTGCGCGCATTTATTTAGATGCGTCATTAAAATATAAGAAGAAAAAGAAAATAACCCTGCCTTTTGTTTTTCTTGGTTTCTTGATAATATTAGCGGCAAGTGTAGGGATAAAATTTTTATTTTTGTCTAAAAGAGACCTTAGTTTTCCCCATAACATTAGCCTTCTTTTAAATAACGAACCTATTAAAATCAATTTTAATTTCGACCCTGCTAAAAAAGAAATCTATTCCCTCTCTTTAAACGATTTAAATTTAAAAAATTACAAGTTGCTTACTTTCCGTGTAAGAAAATCCGATTATCTGGATAAAATACATATGCGCATAGAACTGATAAACAATTTTAAGGAGGTATCTTCGGTATATCTTCAAGATATTCCTTATCACTGGCAAGAATTTAAGATTCCTTTTTCTGATTTTAAAAATATAAATAAATCTTCTGGAATAAAACAACTGCAATTTGTAATAGAAGAATGGAATACCAATAAAAAAAGCGGCAAGGTTTATATTGATGATGTAAGGATAACAAAATAAAAAAAAAGGGGGAGGCGGATGAAGGTAATTTCTGTTGCCAATCAAAAAGGGGGATGTGGTAAAACCACCACATCAGTAAATTTAAGTGCTTGTTTGGCAAAGAATCAGAAAAGAACCTTATTGATTGATTTTGATCCCCAAGCGCATGCTACTTTGGGTTTAAATATGTCTACCGAGCCAAGCATCTATGATGTGCTTTCTATGTTTTCAGACCAGAAATTAAATATTAAAGATGTCTGTGTAAATGTGGAACCAAATTTTGATCTGATTGCCTCTAATATTCTTTTAAGTACCTTGGAGCAAGAGCTGGCAAATGAAATTAGTCGAGAATCCCGCTTATGTGAAGCGATTGCCACGTTAAAAGATAAATATGATTATATTATTATTGATTGCCCACCAAATTTAGGGATTCTTACTATAAATGCTATCCGGGCTGCGGATTTAGTAATTATCCCTGTAGAGGCAAGCAGATTTTCTTTAGAAGGTTTGGACCGCCTGATTAGTATTATTAATCTTCTGTGCGAACGCTTGGATTGTGAACTTTCCTGGAAAGTGCTGTTAACCATATTTGATTCTCGGCTTAAGCATTCTTTTGAAATGCTTAAGATAATAAAGGGAAGGTTTAAAGATAAGACGTTTGATACCATTATTCATACTAACGTTAAACTGAAAGAAGCGCAGAATAGCGGTTGCCACATTTTAAAATACGATAAGTACTGTCGGGGAGCAAAAGATTATTTTGGTTTAGCATTAGAAATCCTTAAAAGTGATTATGCGCCTTTGATGTTAGAGATGGATAAACAGATGCAGGTGGCTGTTAAAGAAAAGATCTCCAGTTTTAAGGAAATAAATTTTTCTCTGTTTATGCCCCAAGCCAAAGAGGTATATCTGGTGGGAGATTTTAATGATTGGCAGATAGACCAAGAAAGTCTTATGCAGCCAAATAGAGAAGGGAATTGGTCAATAAGGATGAAATTATTGCCGGGCGCTTATCGTTATCGTTTTGTGGTAGATGGAAAATGGATGGATGACCCGGCTAACCTTAAAAAAGTCGCCAATCCTTTTGGAGAAATGGATTCGCTTTTAGAAGTATCATAAAGATGCAGTTCATTAAATTAGTTAAGAAACGGTATAGCTGCCGCAATTTTTTATCCAAGCCCATCCATAAAAAGTTAATTGAAAAGATTATCGAAGCTGCCAGATGGGCGCCTACCGCGCGCAATATCCAACCGTGGGAATTTATAGTTATCACTGAGAGAGAAAAATTAAAGAAGTTAGGTGAATTAGCCATGCCAAATGGGCTGTTTATTGCTGATGCGGGCTGTTGTATTGCGGTTTTTTGCAAGGACACAAAATATTATTTAGAGGATGGCTGCGCGGCTACAGAAAATATCCTTTTAGCCAGCGCAGAGTTAGGTTTAGGAAGTTGCTGGGTGGCAGGTGACAAAAAACCTTACGTTGAAGAAATAAAAAAGATGCTAAATGTTGGCGCTGACTTTAAATTGGTTTCTTTGGTTGCCTTAGGGTATCCTAAAGATAAGAAAGCTTTCGCTAACACTAATCGACAGAAACGCCCCCTAAAAAAATTAATTCACTGGGAAGTTTTTTAAAATTTTTACGGAGGGTTGGTAAATATGCCTCAAAAAAAGAATAAATTACGCAATTTTAAAAGAAAAAAGACCGTCAAAAAAAAGCCGGTTCGTATTGCAAGGAAACCCAAAACCATTAAAGATAAAAAAATAAAGCGCTGCGCTAAAAAAGAAAAGATAGCAGGAATAATTACTCATTATTTTCCTAAAATAAGCGTAGGCGTAGTCAAAATGAAAGATTCTTTGGCAATCGGTGATAATATCAAGATTAAGGGCCACACTACTGATTTTACGCAGACCGTTACTTCTATGCAGATTAATCATGTTCCTATTCAGAAAGCCAAAAAGAATCAGGAGATTGGCTTATTGGTTAATTACCGCGTAAGAAAAAAAGATACCGTTTATAAAATTTAGAAGGAAAGGAGGGTTTATGCGTTTAGTGGATATTGAAAAGAAGGCGCATAGTTTAGGCGTAAAGGACACATGGAAGTATTCAAAGAAAGAACTTATCCGGGAGATCCAACGCAAGGAAGGAAATTTTGATTGTTTTGGCACAGCCAAAGACTATTGCGACCAATTCAATTGTTTATGGAGAGAAGATTGTTTAAGCATTTCCAAAAATAGGAGGTAAGAATGTTTATGGCTTGGACAATGAGCGGGATAATGGCGCCTTTATTAATCGCTTTGGGCATAGGTTATTTAGTTTTATATTTTGCCAAAAGAGAAGAGAAAAATTTACAGATTTTAGGTTATTTTTTGGGGACCCTTATTATTTTATATAGCATTATTTTTATTGTATTAACCTTACTTATGCCTCCTGTCAGGCATTTTATGCCCAGAAGAATGTTGATGCAGGGACCCAAACAAGAGCAACAATCTTCTATATATAATCCTGCGCCAATGCAATCGGCAAAATAATTCAATCTGCAAATAATAAATTGATAAAATAAAAGCGCAAGTTATTCGTTTTTTGGCATTTTTTGAGTATATACTCAAAATAAATACCCCGTTAAATATAGGTAAAAATAAGTAAAAATATGATAAAAGGTAGGCCTAAAAAACAGAGGTATATTTTAGACCAACCAAGAATAAAGTATTTTAGCCCCCGGGGACTCCCGGGCAGACCAGAAGAGGTAATTTTAACTTTAGACCAATGGCAGGCTTCAAAGTTAACCGATTATCAGGGATTAAACCAGAAAGAGTCTGCTCAAATTATGCGGATATCCCAACAAACTTTTAGCCGCATTTTAAGGCAGGCAAGAAGAATTGTTGCTGATGCCTTAACAAACGGTAAAATTATCAAAATCAGCCCTTAGATAATAAAGATTCACAAATTTAAAAATAATATTAACTTCCTATAATATATCTTATGTAAACTTAAGTAAATTGGAAATATTGTTATAAGTGGTTCATAATAAAATAGTTAATACAGATTGGTAATTTTCTGTGGAAAACTGCTTTAGACTTTACTTATTTTTCCTGATTTTTTAAAAATTTGACCTTTAGCGGCAAAATTATACAGATTTTATAATGAATTTTTATAGATTTTTAAGATATAATATATTAGAGATATTTAGATAAGAAGATTAGCTTAAGAAATATAATTATAAATTAAATCCCTGTATTTTTTAGGAGGGTTAATAAGGGAAAAACCTGCCTCTTGTTGTGTAAGGCTATGCTTTTTTGACCAAACTAATTGCATAGGCACATTTAAGGTTTCTTGAGGAAAAATTATTTCTAAATGGGCCTTAGGATTTAAAGAAATTTCCCGGGGAGTATCAACAATTAGTCGTACACCTTCAAAGCTAATATCTCGGATTACTGCCGGTATACCATAGGGTTGTATATCGGCAGTTTTATATTGAGCACATAAAGGAATTTTTATTCGCGGGAACTTTCTTTTTTCTTTCATATTAAGATACTTCAATGTTTTCTAGCTTTGCCCCTTTATTGTTTAAATAATCTAATACGCGCTTACACTCCTCTTCTTTGCCTTTTATTACTAAAATCGCCCAACCTATTTCAGTAGAAAAAGAGGCCTCAATAATATTAAGGATGATATCAAATGTTTTGCAGAGATTACAGATTAATGGTTCATCCTTCAATTTTCCGGGAATAGTAATTTCTAACCTAACTTCCATTTTTGCTGGCGTTTTAACACCACCATAGATACAATATAAACAATTAAACCTAAACCTACAGCAATTATAGCATATCCAACCAAAATTGGCAAGAGGATTCTATATATAGAAAGCTTTAATATATCTTGCCAGCGGAAATAAGGTAAGACTTTCATCCCTTCAGCATAAATCTGCTGCCAATTTAACTTAAAGATAAAAGAAGTTATTTTAATGGCAGGGATTAAAATAACTACGCTAAACCAAGTATTTACACAAAGGCTGCCTAAAATAGCAGCCATAGGGTTTGCCTTTAATAAAAATGATATTATGAATGCCGCCAGTGGCCCTGTGCCGGGTATCACACCCAATATAACTCCTATGGCTAAACCCAAAGAGATTTTATGGGGCGTATCATTAATTTGAACTATTTTTAAGTAAATAAATTTTATAAATTTTTTTATTCTTTCAAACATTTAATCTGCTGGGCATAAAGTTGGCGCATTTTTTCAAATACCTGTTTATATTGTGGGGTTTTATAATCCGGGTATGTCCATGGCCAAGAACGAAACTCTTTATTTTGGTAAAAAATCGTTACTTCCGCAAATATGCCGTTTTTTAGGTATATTCTATGCGTGTAATCTTTGGTAGAAGCAAGTATAACTTTTGCCAGATCCAAATAGCCCGGATCAATATTTATTCTTCGTTTTTGCGATATAGAGAGTCTGTCTTCTAACTTATTGGTAAATATTTTTATATCAGCCAATTTGGATGCCCTTATAAGACGCTTAAAACTTATAAAATTTCTTTTTAAGTTGCTACCCATTTCTTTTTCGTAATAATCTGTAAATATAAAATCGATAATTTCGCTTTCCCAGTCAATAGGACCAAACTTCTTTGACAAAATCTCTTTCGCTTTAAAGAGAAACTTATCCTGGGAAAAAATAAAACCTATAAATAATTTAACGGGCGGATAATCCTTTATTATTCCCATCTTATAAATAAGAATATAAGACTAATCTTGTGACAAGTGTTTATTTATATATCTAGCGAGTTTATTTTTTTCTTGGGGGTTTATATCATTGAAAAATATGGCAATATTAAATCCTCCTAAGGAATTTTTTTCTTGCCGCACCACTACTCCCTTGCAATTTACTTTTAGATAACTTGCTTGGCGGGAATCTTGGGGTAAAATAATAGCTATTGCAAGTTTTGTTAAAGGCGGAATATCTTCTTTTACTGTGCAATATACGCCATTACAGCTGAGATTGCGCGTTTCTGTGCAGATGTCGTATTTATCAGCATAAATTTTAAGCGGTAATGTTTTTTCTATACGGGGGTATCTCCTTTTTTCTATAAATTTTTCCCCTTTCATGCTTTTGTTTGTTTTTGCGACTTTTTAAATTTGCAATAACATTTACGGGAACAGTAATATTTGCCGTTAATGTAATAGCGTTTCAGTTTTTTTACGGGCTTGCCGCAGGCGGTACAATTCTTCTGCTTTTCCGCTGTCTTCTCCTCTGCCATAACCCTCTCCTCCTTTTATTTTTTATAAGTTAATAAAATATAGCATATAGCAATAATTATGTCAAATATTAAACTTTATAATTATTTATTAAAAGCAGATTTAACCCTTTTAGGGTAAGGTTTTGGTCTATTTTGTCTATCGCCCGCGTATATATAGAAATAAATTTAATATCTCCGCCTGTCGCAATAACTTTAGCATTATAGCCAAGCTGCCTTTTTATCTTTTTGGTTAATCCTTCTATTAACGCAGCAAACCCGTTGATTAAACCGCTAAGCACGCTATTTTTAGTATCCTGTCCAATAAATTCATCCGGCAATGTTAATTTAATTGAAGGGATTAAAGCGGTATTCGTAGATAATGCCCGTAAGGATGTATTTAAGCCCGGCAGAATCATTCCCCCTAAATATTCTTTATTTTTAGAAACAATATCAAAGGTAAGGGCGGTACCTAAATCAATCACTATGCATGGGGCACCATAAAGAGACATTGCGGCATAAGCGTTTACCAGCCTGTCTTTGCCTAATTTATTTGGGTAACGATAAAGATTCTTGATGGGAATAGCAAAATTTTCTCCTATGACTAAATGATGGCTAATAGATAATTGTTCTTTTAAATCTTTTTTTAAAATTTTGGTATATTGGGGGACAACACTGCAAATAACAGCTTTATCTATATTAAACCTATTTAATTTGCCCAATAGTTTCTTAACATTATAATCATAAGTAGGGATAATAAACTTTTGAACGATGCTTTTATTTTTAAATAACCCAAAATGGATATTGGTGTTACCGATACTAATTGCTAATGATAAGCGTTCCATTTTAAATTCCAAAGTATTTATGAATTCTTTATTATTTTTTTAAGTTCTTTTATTTTATCTCTAATTTGGGCAGCTTTTTCAAACTGTAAGTTTCTTGCCGCTAATTCCATTTCATACCCCAATGTTGATATATATTTTTTTAATTCATAGATATCGTTGTCTAAACCGGTAAGTTCTTCGGTAAATTCCTCTGCTTTTTCCAAATCCTCAATGCCTTTTTTTATTTCCTTCTGGATGGAACGCGGATTTATTTTATTGCGGCGGTTAAATTCCAATTGAATTTTTCGTCGGCGCATGCTTTCATTAATTGCTTTTTTCATAGATTCCGTTATGGTATCTGCATAAAGTATAACTGTGCCGTTTATATTGCGCGCGGCTCTACCAGCGACTTGAATTAAAGCAGTAGCTGAACGCAAGAACCCTTCTTTATCCGCATCTAAAATAGCCACTAAGGATACTTCCGGAAGGTCAAGTCCTTCCCTTAATAAATTTATGCCCACCAAACAATCAAATTTTTTCTTCCTTAATTCTCTTAAAATTTTTGCCCGTTCAATAGTTTCTATTTCTGAATGTAGATATTTTACTTTTAAACCCTTTTCTTGAAGGTATAGAGTTAAATCTTCTGCCATACGTTTGGTAAGGGTAGTTACCAAAACACGCTCGTTGCGTTTAGCCCTTAATTTAATTTCTTTAATAAGGTTCTGAATTTGCCCTTTGGTCCCTTTTACAATTATTTCCGGATCAACCAAACCCGTGGGCCTAATAATCTGTTCAATTATTCTACCTTGGGATTTTTTTATTTCATATTCGCCGGGTGTGGCGGAGACAAAAATTACCTGCCTTATTAAAGATTCAAACTCTTCAAATTTTAAAGGGCGATTATCTAAACAAGAGGGTAATCTAAATCCGTAATCTACCAAAATTTCTTTACGTGAATGGTCACCTTCATACATTCCCCTTAGTTGCGGTATAGTTACATGCGATTCATCAATTATTATTAAAAAATCTTCAGGGAAGTAATCGATTAAACAGTAAGGTCTTGAGCCCGGCGGCCTTCCTGAGAGATGCCGAGAGTAATTCTCGATACCGTGGCAATAGCCGATTTCTTTCAACATCTCTATATCATAACGTGTGCGCATGTTAAGACGTTCTGCTTCCAACAACTTGTTGTTTTTTTTAAAAAAATTTATCCTGTCTTGGAGTTCCCACTCGATAGACTTTATGGCGTTTTTAATACGGTCAGCGGAGGCGATAAAATGTTTTGCAGGATAAATTATTACTTTTTTCAATTCGGATATAAAATTGCCGGTCAATGGCTCCCTTTCCGATATCTTCTCTATTTTATCTTCTGTAAATTCTATGCGGATTATTTTTTCTGAATAAGCAGGAAATACTTCCAAAACGTCTCCTCTTAAGCGCATTCTCCCCCGTATAAATTCATAGTCATTGCGTTCGTATTGGATTTCGACTAGGCGTTTAAGTAATATTTCGGGTTTGATAATTTGATTTTTTTCTATAGGGACAATTAAATCCTGGTAATCCTGAGGCGACCCTAAATTGTATATACAGGATACCGAAGCAACAATTAATGTATCAGGCCTTGACATCAAAGAACTGGTAGCGGAGAGTCTTAATCTGTCTAATCTTTCGTTGATGGAGGCATCTTTTTCAATGTAAGTATCGGTAGAAGGGATATACGCTTCAGGTTGATAATAATCATAATAACTAACAAAATATTCTACGGCATTATAGGGGAAGAATTCCTTGAATTCTGAATATAGTTGTGCGGCAAGAGTTTTGTTATGCGAAATTACTAAGGTAGGAAGATTGACATTAGCAATAACATTGGCTAATGTAAAGGTTTTGCCCGAGCCGGTTACCCCTAACAATGTTTGATATTTATTTTTTGCCAAAATAGAATCAGTAAGGTTCGTAATCGCTTGGGGCTGGTCCCCGCATGCTTTAAATTTAGAAACCAATTTAAATTTTTCCATTATTTTGGTATATTAAAAAGTTTTCCTTTGACCTGTCCATAAGGAAGACGTATTAGAAATAAAATGGGAATTCTTTTTTCATCATCGGTAAAATAAACCTGTATTTTATTAGTATTTAGTATAACCCGGTTTAAACTTGTCGCAATTTCTGTTGGAAACACTTTAAATGTGCCTTTGCGATAAATCTCGAGCTGTTGCGGTGAACCTGTCTTTATGTTAATATGCCAAATATTTTGATTATAAAGAATCCTTAAGCGATAATTTTTATTATATTTTATAGGGTTTAAACGAAAAATATACATACTCGATAAAAGATCCTGAAGCGGGTAATCTAAATTATTTATAATATGGGAAAGTTGCGAAGTTTCATCCACAAAAACCGCGGTTTTCTTTACCCAATCGAAATCAATTCTTGCAGAAGTAATTTTTTGTTTTAGGCGTCTCTGTTTTTTAAATTGATAAGGGTAAAAGCTTTCGGCATCTATGTATGTATCTACATTATATTCCACATCGTAGAATTTTTTAAAGAATCTATTTGTATATGCCTTTGCTTTTATATGGTAACATAAATGGTCATTAAAATAAGTTTTTTCTTCTATCCATAGATGAATCCAGCCAATAGCCACCCCTAAAAGTTCTATTTTAAATGAAAGATACTCCCCTATTTTTAAAAACGGTTTAGAATTATCTGGAATATTTTGTGATAATAACGCTTGGTCATTAGAGGCATCTGTTTTTATAAAAACAGAACTCAATAAAATTATTATTAGTATTAAGGTTAGAATTTTTTTCAAATTATCTCCAGAGAAAAATCTACTGCTTTGGGGGAATGAGTAAGCGAACCTATAGAGACCATCTTTATTTTATTTTGAGCGATTTTCCTTACATTGTTTAAATTTATATTTCCCGAAACATCCAAGGGGATTCCTTCTGTGTTTAAATGCGCCGCCTTTTTAATCTCTTTAAGGGACATATTATCCAGCATAATTATATCGGGTTTTAACTCTTTAGCCAGCTTAAACTCTTTTATATTTTTTACCTCTATTTCAATCTTTATATCTTTAGGGATTTTATTTATTATTTTTTTCATGATATCTTTTAGTTTATTTAGCCCCCCTATAGCTTTTAGGTGGTTGTCTTTAATCAAAATCATCTGGCTTAGGTTTAAACGGTGGTTATCCCCCCCGCCTATTCTTACCGCATATTTTTCTAATACCCTTAAGCCCGGATGGGTTTTGCGGGTATCCATTATCTTCACATTATAGGGACTTGTTTTGTTTTTAAATTTGTAGGTTAAGGTAGATATACCGGAAAGCAGGCTTAAAAAATTTAAAGCGGTTCTTTCTGCGGTTAAAATACTTTTGGCTTTGCCTTTAATTTCTATAACGCTTTCTCCTTTTGAAATCAGTTGCCCGTCTTTTAATTCTTTTTTAAAAACTACATTTTTATCCAACAGCGTAAATGCTAATTTCGCTATCTCTAAACCACAGAGTATAACCTCGTCGTTATTGCATATAATCGATGCGGTTACTGTATTTTTGTAAGGGATAAATAAATCTGTGGTGATATCAGAATCCCCTATATCTTCCTGTAGAGCCCTTTTAACTATTTCTTTAATTTCTTTAGTTATCTTTAAAGCCATCGCTTATTGCTTTTAACATTTTTATTTTTTCTTTTAATTGTTCCAGTCTTTCTTTCTCCTGTTCTATTACCTCTGTCGGCGCATGTTTAAGGAAATCTTTATTTTTTAAAAGTTGCTTTTTTTGATATATCTTTTGATCCGTTTCTTCAATCTGTTTAATTATTATGTTCCGTTTTTGATTAATGTCTGCTATTTTATCTGTATGCACGAAAACATTTATCCCTTCAATAAGTAGAGATATTTTTGAAGTTACAGAAGGTAAATCGTGTAAAACTTGAAAGCTTTCAATACTTGCCAGATGCATAATTTCCGCAAAGATTAAATTAATAAGTTCATTTATCTGTTTGTCTTTGGAATATAAATCGACATGTAATTTTAAATTCTGCTGGATATTTAACTCTGCTATTAAGTTCCTGATTGCGCTGATAATGTTTAATAAGGATTGGATATCTTTTTCTAATTTTTTGTTTATCATTTGTGGCTGGATATGCGGCCATGGTTCGCGCATAATCGAATTATTTTTTAAAGGAAGTTTCTGCCATAGCTCTTCTGTAATAAAAGGCATAATAGGATGTAGGCACCTTAAAAATTTTTCTAAAATTTTATACATAACTAATTGATTTTGAGGGTCTTTTATATTCTTCTTGATTATCTCTAAATACCAATCGCAGAACCGATGCCAGAAGAAATGATACAAAAGGCTTGCATATTCGTTGAAATTGTATTTTTCTAAAGACTGCTCTGCCTTCTGTAATGTGGTATAAAAACTACTTAAAATCCATCTATTAATTAATGTAAGATTTTTTTCTTTAAAAACAACACAGGGGTCATCCCTTATGTTTTTTTCTTCTAAATTTATAAGGATTAAACGTGCGGCATTCCATATTTTATTACAAAAATTTCTACCTGTTTTAAATTTATCTTCAGATAGATATACATCTTGGCCGCTAGCGGTTATCATAATCAGACTAAATCTTAAAGAATCTGCACCGATATGCTCAATTATTTCCAACGGGTCGATGATGTTTCCTAAAGATTTGGACATTTTTCTTCCTTCCGTGTCTCGCACCGTCCCATGAATATAGACATCTTTAAAGGGAATTTTTCCGGTAAACTCCAAACCTGCCATAATCATGCGGGCAACCCAGAAGAATAAAATTTCCGGAGCGGTGACCAAAACAGAGCTGGGATAAAAGTACTTTAAATCTTCAGTTTCCCTTGGCCAGCCTAAAGTGGCAAAGGGCCAAAGCCATGAAGAAAACCAGGTATCTAAAACATCTTCATCCTGATAGAGGTCAGCTGAACCGCAGACAGGGCACCTCTGAGGGGTTTCCTTTGAAACAATAACACCTTGCTTGTTCTTAATAGATAGTTCATAGTTCATAGACTTTGTTTTGTCTATAGACTTTGAACTCTTCACTATGAGTTCGCTTGCCTGTTTAAGACAATTCGGACAATACCAAACAGGCAAACGGTGTCCCCACCAGATCTGCCGAGAGATACACCAATCATGGATATTCTCCATCCAGTTTAAATAAACTTTTGTCCATCTTCGGGGATAAAATTTAATTTTTCCTTCCTTTACCATTTTAATAGCCGATTCTGCTAAGGGTTTCATTTTTACAAACCACTGTCGGCAAAGGTATGGTTCAATAATTGTATGACAGCGATAACAATGACCAGCGGGGATTTTGTGCGGTTCAATTTTTTCTAACAACCCTTTTTCTTTTAAGTCGGAAATTATCTTTTCTCTGGCTTTAAATCTATCCAACCCCTTATAGACACCGGCATTTTCATTTAATGTACCATCAGGATACAGAATATTAATGAATTCCAAGTTATGTTTTTTACCTAATATATAATCATCAGGATCGTGAGCAGGGGTAACTTTTACTGCGCCCGTACCAAATTTCATATCTACCATCGGGTCAGCAACAATTCTTATTTCTCTATTCATCAATGGTAAAATTAAAACCTTGCCCACAAGCTTTTTATATCGTTTATCTTTGGGATTGACTGCTACTGCGGTATCTCCCAGCATTGTTTCTGGTCGAGTAGTCGCCACCACAATACAGTTAGGGACTGTCCCCGAAGGAGACTGCCCCTTAAAAGGATATCTTATATAATAAAGATTGCCTTCTATTTCTTTATGGGGTGCTTCCTCATCGGATAAAGCGGTTTGACATCTTGGGCACCAATTGATAATATAATCCCCCTGATAAATTAGACCTTTTTCATATAACCTTATAAATACCTCTTTTACTACTTCAGAGTATCTCTCATCCATCGTAAAACGCAGTCTTTCCCAATCACAGGAAGCGCCTAATTTTTTAAGTTGCTGAATAATCGTTGAACCGTATTTTTCCTTCCACTGCCAAACCCGCTCTAAAAATTTTTCTCTACCTAAATCGTTTCTGGTCTTCCCTTCCTTAGCCAATTCTCTTTCTACCACATTTTGGGTGGCGATTCCTGCATGGTCTGTTCCCGGCACCCAAAGTGTTTCATATCCTTTCATCCGGTGGTATCTAATCAAAATATCCTGAATAGTATTATTCAAAGCATGCCCCATATGCAGGATTCCGGTTACATTAGGGGGTGGAATTACAATAGTGAAAGGTTTTTTTAAAGGATTAGGCTTTGCGCAGAAAAGATTATTCTCCTGCCAAAACTTATACCATTTATCTTCGGTTTCTTTGGGATTGTAACAGGTAGAGACTTCATTCATTGTTAATTATATTAAAATTTTTATGACGAAATCTATCTTGAAGTTTATTCTTTTTAAGATGCGCTATGCCTACAGGAGGAAAAATTAAATTTCCTACTTTTATTTTTTCTATCTTCTTTCTAATCTCAGAAAATTTTATCGGTTCTTCAATAAATACACCATCTGCGGTTGGTATCGGATAACCATACAACACAACTTTTACTCCTGCTGCTATCGCATAGTCTACTTTATTTTTATTTAATGCTCTAATAACTTCATTGTAATACATTTATTTTACTTTATCCTTCAACAACTTATATTCAATGCTATCTACCAGCGCCTGCCAACTTGCTTCAATGATATTTTCTGAAACTCCGATCGTATTCCATACGTCTTTATCGTCCTGAGATTGAATTAAAACTCTTACTTTGCTAGCAGTACCTGCTTTCTCATCCAAAACCCTTACCTTAAAATCGGAAAGATGCATCTTGGAAAGTGTCGGATAAAATTGCACTAGGGCTTTTCTTAAGGCGTTATCCAAAGCATTTACCGGCCCATCACCTTCAGCAGCCATATATTGTTCTTTTCCTTTAATCTTTAACCTTACTGTGGCTTCCGCAAATACGCGCTGGTCTGCCCTTTTTTCTACAATTACACGGAATCCTTCCAATTCGAAGAATTTTTTAATTTCTTTTAATTCTTTGTTTAGCAGTAATTTAAAAGAACCATCCGCTGCCTCAAACTGGTATCCCTTATGTTCAAGTTCCTGTATAAGCTTAAAGATGCGTTTTGCCGCCGGCGATTTTTTATCTAAATTAAGTTCCATTTCTTTTGCCAAAGTTACAATAGAACTTTTTCCGGAGAGTTCAGAGATCAAAAATCTGCGGTGATTCCCTACTAAACTTGGATCCATATGTTCATAGGTTGAAGGATATTTCAAAACCGCATCAATATGCACTCCTCCTTTGTGGGCAAAGGCAGATCTTCCTACAAAGGGTTGATTATCTTGCGGTTTTATATTGGATATTTCGCTTATGTAACGCGATACAAAGGTTAAATTTTTTAATGCGCTGTCCGAAATACAGTTTACACCCATTTTTAGTTTTAATATCCCAATAATTGTAGTAAGGTCGGCGTTCCCACAGCGTTCACCTAAATTATTAAATGTTCCTTGAATGTGGGTGCATCCGGCTTTAATGGCGTATAAAGAATTGGCAACCGCCAAGCCTAAATCGTTATGTGTATGGATTCCTGTGGGAATCTTTAATTTATCTTTTGCCTTTTTTGCTATGCCGTATATATCATCAGGAAGAGTGCCGCCGTTAGTATCGCAAAAAACAATAATAGAGGCACCCGCCTCTTCGGCTATTTTTATTGTTTTTAAGGCATAATCAGGATTGCTTTTGTAACCGTCAAAAAAATGCTCTGCATCGTAAATTACTTTTTTACCTTTTGATATTAAATAACGGATAGTTTCATCAATCATTTTAAGGTTATCTTCTAATGGTATTTTAAACACTTCGCGTACATGTAAATCCCAACTTTTGCCAAAAATAGTTACGATTTTAGTGTTTGCTTCCAATACGCCTTTTATATTCGGGTCTAAAAACGCTTTTCTTTTGGGATGGCGCGTAGAGCAAAAACTTACCAACTGGCTATTTTGTAATTTTATTTTTTTCATCTTCTTAAAGAATTCAGAATCTTTAGGGTTTGCTCCTGGCCAGCCCCCTTCTATGTAATGGATACCCAATTCGTCTAATTTTTTAGCAATATTTATTTTATCGCTTACCGAATAAGAGATTCCTTCTGTTTGCGCACCATCTCTTAAGGTAGTATCGTATAGCTCCACATTCATTTTTATCCTCCCAATTTAAATCTTTTATGAATTGTTCTTACCGCTATTTTGCCGTATTTCTTTTTTATAATACAAGAGATACTTATATCAGAAGTGGAAATCATTTCGATATTGATGCCTTTATCTGCCAGTGCCTTAAACATCTTCGCTGCAATACCTGGATGCGAACGCATGCCTACGCCTACAATGGCAACCCGCGCTATATCCATATCAGCAAGGACATCTCCGGCACCTATTTCTTTGCTTATCTTTTGGGTAGTGGCTAATGCCTTCTTTAAATCATTTTTAGGAACGGTGAAGGATATATCAGTAATTCGATTGCGCGAAGTATTTTGGACAATCATATCCACATTTATGCCTGCTTCGGATATTGAGCCAAATATACGGGAAGCCAAACCTGGTTTATCCGGAACATCGCATATCATAATTTTTGCCTCATTAGTAGTTAAAGTTACGCCTCTTACCGCTACCTCTTCCATATCTCTTTTGCCTCCTTTGAATATAATGGTGCCTGGATTATTGGAAAACGAAGAACGTGCATTAATAACCACATTAAATTTTTTCGCTACCTCTATAGACCGCGCCTGCATTACCTGCGCTCCCAAAGATGCCATCTCTAACATTTCATCATAACTTATATAATTTAATTTGCGCGCGTCCGGCACAATGCGCGGGTCAGCAGTATATATCCCTTCAACGTCAGAATAGATTTCGCAAGCATCCGCTTTTAAAACTTTAGCAAGGGCAACTGCGGTAAGGTCAGATCCTCCCCTTCCTAAAGTAGTAATATCTTCTTGTTCGTTAATCCCCTGGAATCCCGCCACAATCACAATTTTGCCTTTTTTTAATTCTTCTTTTATTCTTTTTGCTTTTATATTTAAGATTCGGGCTTTTGTGTGGACGCTGTCGGTTATAATGCCTACCTGCGCGCCGGTAAAGGATATGGCTTCAAATCCTAATTTATGAATCGCCATAGCCAAAAGAGCAATAGAGATTTGCTCGCCGGTAGATAAAAGCATATCCATTTCTCTGGCTGATGGTTCAGTAGTTATTTTATGGGCAAGTTCAATAAGGTTATCAGTGGTATCCCCCAAGGCGGAAACTACCACAACAACCGCATAGCCCTTTTTTTTGTAAGAAACAATCCGATGGGCAACCCGCTGGATTCTGCGGATGTTGGCAACAGAAGAACCTCCATATTTTTGAACGACTAATTTTTTTATCCCATTCATAATTGTTTTATTTTATTTAAATTATAAATTTTATCCATTATTTCTTTAAACATTAACCCAGAAAATATAATTAACAGAATACAGATAATAAAAAGTAAATATTCTTTATGGAAAATGCATTCTATTATTTGGAATACAAGCGCAGCGATAGTAGTAAATAACATAAAAAAAGCTATCGGTAAAGTAAAAAGAGAACTCTTTTTCTTTTTCATAAGCCATATACTAATTAAAAACAGGGAAAGACTGGCAACCAATTGGTTTGCTGCGCCAAAAGCAGGCCAAATTTTTAGCCATTTTTTACTGAAAGCCAAAATGGCGCTGGCAACTATTACTATTAAAGTGGAAACAAAACGTCTCCTTATGTTAAACAATTCCTCGGTTATATAACGACATATGCGCGTAGCAGTATCTAAAGTGGTAAGAATAAAAGCATTTAAAATTAACACTGCAAAGAACCCTGATTTTTTAAAAAACACAGAAGTGATATTTTCATACCCTTGGCTAAAAATGGATATAGGACCTCTGCTCTTTAGGTAATAAGCCAGGTTTTCTTTAGGAAGGTTTAGACTGGCAACCGCAATTACTACTATCGTCGCCAATAAACCTTCAGCAACCATTGCTCCGTATCCGATTTTTCGTGCGGTATTTTCATTCGATAATTGTTTAGAAGTGGTTCCTCCGGCAATAAGAGAATGAAATCCGGAGATTGCTCCGCAGGCAACAGTTACGAATAGCATAGGCCAAAGCCAGCCGTTATCTGTATTCCAATTTAAATAAGCCGGCATTTTTATTATTGGTCTTGAAATAAATACACCTAAAAGCCCAACCCCTAAGCCTAAAAAAAGCAAATAACTGGATAAATAATCGCGGGGTTGTAATAGTATATTTACCGGCAATACCGAGGCAAAATATGCGTAAATAAAAAGTATCGTCAACCATATATATAAGCTATACTTTCCCAGACTGACCGGTAGATAATAACCCAAATAAATTAAAGAAAATAACAAGGTTATCCCTAATATAGTTGTCAAAAAGGAATTGATTTTTTTAAAATACAAAAAGAAGCCTATTAATATCGCCACAGGAATTAACCCCAAAGAAGGAACGATAATTTTAGGTTCTTTTACAAAAGTATCAGCGCAAAGAAAGGCAAAAACCGCAATTACTAGAATTAATGATAACCAAACAAAAAGCGAAAAAAATATCTTTGCTTTTAAAGAGATTGTTTTTTCGGCGATCTGAGGTAAAGATACACCTTCTTCTTGCACCGAAGTAATTAGCGAACCGAAGTCATGTGCGCCACCAATAAATACTGTTCCTAAAATAATCCATAATAATGCCGGCAACCATCCCCACACCAAGCAGGCAATTGTTGGACCAATGATAGGCCCTGCTCCAGCAATTGAAGAAAAATGGTGCCCAAACAAAACCAGCCAATTTTTTGCAGGGACATAATCTATACCGTCGTATTTAGTTACCGCAGGTGTAGGCCGTTTAGGGTCAACTTCCCAAAGGGATTCTAATTTTTTTGCATACCAATAATAACCTAAACCAAAAAGAAATAGAGAGATAAAGATTATTATTAAAGAATTGTTCATACCCAATCCCCTTTAATAAATTTTTCCATAAGCAGATGCCCTTCTTTAAAATAAATATGGCTTTTTTGCGCTTGATGTTCGTTATAGCCGCTAAATCCCCTTCCTATGACATCCTTTCCATAGATACCAAACAAAACATCATCAGCGGTATGGGTTTTTAATGAAAGGGGTGTGCAATGATCAGGTAGAACCATTATTTTAAAATTTTTTTTACGTTTAAACTCCTTAAGTATAGTGCCCACTACTAAATGGTCAAAATTTTCGATCGCCCGGATTTTTTCTCTTAAATCGCCATTATGCCCGGCTTCATCCGGCGCCTCCACATGCAAAAACACAAAATCCTTACTTTTTAAAATATCTAATGCTGCCTCTGCTTTTCCTTTGTAATCTGTATCATAATAACCGGTTGCGCCGGGAACATAGATTGCCTCTAAACCTAAAATTTTTCCTAATCCTTTAATAAGGTCCACTGCAGAAATTACTGCCCCCGTTAAACCGTATTTTTCCAAAAAAGAAGGCAGGTTAGGTTTTCTGCCTTGCCCCCATAACCAAATCATATTAGCCGGATTTTCTTTTAAGTCAATCCTGACCATATTTATTTCATGCGTTTCCAGTATGTTTCTTGATTTTTTCATTAAATCAATAATTATTTCCGCGCCTTCTCCTTTGGGAAGATTTTTGCTTATATTCATACCCATAATATCATGCGGCGCCTTGCAAATAACTTTATCTACATTTTTAAAATAATTAGTATCAACAGTCATTAGGTTGCGGTAACTTACCCCACTGTAAAATTTTATTTTATCCGAACCCAACTTCTTATTAAGAAAATCCATTAATGCATGGGCTTCCTTTGTGGTAATATGACCGGCACTGTAGTCAATCAATATATCTTTATTTACAGTTACTAAATTGCAGCGAAAAGTAACATCATTATCTTTTAACTCAATGCCTAAATTCGCTGCCTCTAAAGGCCCTCTGCCTGTATAGTAACTTTTAGGGTCGTATCCTAAAATAGACATAATCGCCACATCAGAACCCGCAGGAAATTTTTCCGGGATATTATTTACTCTACCTAAAATTCCATGATAAGCAATAAAATCTAAATTGGGTGTACGCGCCGCTTCCAAAGGAGTACGGTTTTCTAATTCCGCAAGCGGATAATCCGCCATTCCATCAGCAACCAATACGATATACTTCATATCTAAATACTCTCTAATTTAGCGACCAAAGCTTTTGTTAGGTAAATCCGTTTTAAGAATGGACCGCTGCCATTTAAATTTTTTTCAATAATATATGCTCTATAACGTTGCCTGTCTAAAGTACTGGCTACCACCATATCCGCTTTGGCATTTTTTAAAAGAAGTTCTGCTGATTTAATTAGTTTAATTTTGCCGGCATTCGGTTCAAATTTAAAACCTACCAAAAATATATCCGGCGATATTTTTTTTATTATATTAATAATTTTAGGCAACGGCACAAGTATAAGTTTTAATTTTTCTATTCCTGATTTTATCTTATTTTTAAAATACGTTAGAGGTTTATAATCCGATACCGCAGCAGAATGAATTATTATATCATATTTTTGACGTTTTAATTCCTGTTTGATTATATTTAAAAGTTCATAATAAAATTTAAAATTTAATATCCTGATTCCTTTTTCTTTAAAAGCATTTTCTCCTGTGGGACCTAAAATTAAAGTTACTTTTGTTCCTTTCTTTTTCAATTCTGTAGCCAAAAGCATTCCGGTTTGTCCGGTAGCGATATTGGAAATCACGCGGACTTTATCTATCGGCACCCAAGTTGGTCCGGCGGTGATTAAAATTTTTTTGTTTTTTAATCCCATATTTCTTTTAAGACCGTTTTTAAATCCGCCTTGACTATTTTGGGAACTTTTACGCTTTTTATTGTCATATCCGGGTCTTTTAAGCCATGGCCGGTAAGGATGCAGACGATATTGGTGGCTCTGTTATTTTGCGGCCGCTTAGTCTTTCTAAAATACCCCTTTTTTGCCAGCTTTAATAACCCAGCAACCGAAGCAGCGGATGCCGGCTCTACAAAAATTCCATCCTTCTGCGCTAAAATTTTGTAGGCAGAGATAATTTCTTTGTCACTAACCATATCAATGAGGCCGCCAGATTCATCGCGTGCTTTTTCTGCCTGTTTCCAACTGGCAGGATTGCCAATACGGATTGCGGTGGCAATAGTATGGGGATGTTTTATGGGATGTCTTCTTACAATAGGCGCTGCGCCTTCTGCCTGAAATCCCAACATTTTCGGCAGATGTTTAATCTTTCCTGTCTGTTGATACTCTTTGTATCCTTTCCAATAAGCAGTAATGTTTCCTGCATTCCCTACTGGCATTATCTGAAAATCCGGCGCATTGCCCAAGGTATCGCAGATTTCAAAAGATGCGGTTTTTTGTCCTTCGATTCGGTAGGGATTGAGAGAATTTACCAAAACTATAGGGTATTGCTTGACAATTTCTCTTACGAGGTTCAAGGCATCATCAAAATTTCCTTTTATGGCTAAAACATTTGCTCCATGGATAAGCGCTTGGCTTAATTTTCCTAAAGCTATCGCCCCTTGCGGTATCAATACCGCGCATTTAAGTTGTGCTTTTGCCGCATAAGCGCTGGCAGAAGCAGAGGTATTTCCTGTAGAAGCGCAGATTACTGCTGAAGCGTTTTCTTCTTTTGCTTTAGAAATCGCCACTGTCATGCCTCTATCTTTAAATGAACCGGTAGGGTTTAAGCCTTCGTATTTTAAATATACCCTAAAATTCTTACCCAAACAGTTGCTCAAAAAATAAGAATAAATCAATGGCGTGTTGCCCTCATTTAGGGTAATGATAGGGGTTTTATCTGTGACAGGCAGGTATTCTTTGTATCTGTTAATAACCCCTTTGTAATTTTGAATATTAAAATCTAAATTTTGTTTTTGTTTCATAGTTCTTCTATCCTTATGGCTACAGGTTTATCTTTTATTACATCTAAAGTGCTTATTTTCACCAACGCTTCTTTTATATAACTTTCCTTTGCTTCATGGGTAATCATCACAATAGGGACAACTTTTTGTTTTCGACGTTCTTTCTGGTTAACTGAGGCAATGCTTATTTGATATCTACCCAGAAAGTTAGCGATTTTTGCCAAAACGCCGGGTTTATCAATAGCCATAAAACGGATATAATACTTGCTCTCTACTTGGGAAATTTTCTTTAATTGGTGAATAGTTTTGTCTTCAACAGTTTCCCAAACCGGCCTAAATAACCCCGCTTTAATATATTGGGTTAAATCCACCAAGTCCGAAACAACTGCCGAAGCCGCTGACATCTGCCCTGCTCCGGGCCCATAAAAAATAAGGTCATTCACCAAATCGCCCGATATGTATATAGCGTTAAATATTCCCTTAACCGAAGAAAGCAGATGATTTTTGGGTATCAATGTAGGATGGACCCTCATCTCCAAATCGTTATTATTTTTTTTTGCGATTGCCAGTAATTTTATATCAAGTTCCATTTCTTTGGCATACATAAGGTCCACAGGCAAAATATGAGATATCCCCTCTATAAAAATATCTTTTATATTTATCAATTTTCCATAGCATAGATATACTAATATGATCAATTTATGAGCAGAGTCAATGCCTGCTATATCCAAATAAGGATTTTTTTCTGCGTAACCTTTGTTTTGCGCTTCCTTTAAAGCTTCCTTAAAACCACAGTTATTTTCGGACATACGCGTTAAGATAAAATTGGAAGTCCCGTTAAGAATCCCGCGGATGCTTAAGAACCGATTTGCTACTAATCCCTCTCTTATCGATTTTATTATGGGTATCCCGGCACCCACTGATGCTTCAAAATAGATATAACGCTGGTACTGCTTGGCAAGCGAAAAAATCTCGTTTCCTTCTTCTGAAAGCATGGCTTTATTGGCGGTAACAACATGTTTGCCATTTTTTAGCGCTTCTATGATGTATTCTTTGGCAGGATGGATTCCGCCGATTAACTCAATTACAATGTCTATCTGGGGATCTTTAATTACTTCGTATGGGTTGGTGGTAAGCAGGCTTTTATTAAGCGAAACCGCCCTTTTTGAATCAATATCCTTATCGCATATTTTCTTTAATATTATATTTGTGCCGATTTTTGCCTGCAAAAGGGACTGTTTTTCTTTCAATATCTTTACTACCCCAGTGCCAACCGTTCCAAATCCCAAAAGGCCTACATTTATCCCTTTCATATTTTCCCTTCCTTTTCTAAATGTAAATTCATCATTTCTTGTAATGTCTTTTCGTCATCTTTATTTAAAGCCATCAATTTGATATGGGTTTCATAGATTAAATCCTGAACTATTTTGCGCGATTTTACCACTTTGCCAATAAAATAAAATGGTTCGGGGCGGACAGGTAATCTTATTTTTAAAGAAAGATTGGTATCAGGGGCGAATTCTCGATTGGTGGTTATAAGAATCCCCCCTAAACTAATATTTTTTGTTTGAGTTACATCCAAAATTTTATCTTCTTTAAGAATGGTATAAGAAACAACGAGATGGAGATTTACGCGTGGGTATCTTCTTCTTTCTTTTTTATTATCTTCAGTATTATGATGCTCCATCATCCTTCTCCTTTTTTGTTCAAACTCTCTTTATTTTTATAAGCGAATCGGGGGAGTGGGATTCGAACCCACGACCTCTTGAACCCCATTCAAGCGCGCTAATCCAAACTGCGCCATCCCCCGTTATCCAATGTAAAATGTAAAACAATCCAAATCCCGATGTTCCGTTTAAAAAAAAATGAACATTGGAAATCGGGACCCTGACCTCCGACGCTTTTGGTTATAGCGTCGAAGCTGCTCCATCGCTGTGATAACTAAAAATTATATCAGATTTTTTTGTTTGTGTATAGATTTTTGTTTTTAAGGAAAGGCTTTATTATTTGAAAGGAAAAATCGTTATTTTCGTTAATATCGTTATTTTACTTACCTAATCCATTGTCCTTTTTCTAAAGTGATACCCTCAATCTCGTAACGCATAGTCGGTCTGTCATATATTTTCTTAAGACTTGTCCAGTACCCTTGTCTTTCTTCACCTAAAGCCTTAACAAATCCTTTCCATCCTGTTTCTGCTACTTTAGAATACAGATAAAGATTATCATACATAACTCCAATGGTTTTAAGTTCTCCAAATTGTTCAAATAAGCCCGCCTTAGGAGACCCTCTTTTTACCACTATCTCATTCCTAAAATTCTCTTCTCCAAAAATCTCATTCATCAATAATCTCACATATATATTGCCGTTATAATCACATCTTGTAAAAATACTTCCTTTTTCGTTTAATAAATCTTTTGCCAATTGGAGCCGGTTTTCAAGTAATGTAATCCAACTTGAATCTTTGTATTTGACATTATAAAGGTAATCAGCATCTTGTTCTTTGTTAAATGGTGGGTCAATATAGATTGTCTGCACCTTTTCCTTAAATTTTGGCAATATTGTGTTTAATGCCTGGTAGTTTTCTGATTTTATTAGCCAGCCGTCTAAAGATTGGTCTAAATCGTCAAATAAAGATAAAATCTCCAGTTCTAAATCTTTGAAATACTTTGTATCAATTGGTAAAAACTGGTATTCTTTTTTAAGTTGTAATCCAGTTAAAGTTTTTTCTAATAAATTATCCGGTTCTTTTTCTAAAATCCCCAATTCTTTCCATTCTTTAACCTGTTCTTTAAAATTTTTATGTTTTTGGATTTTCTCAATAATCGCAAAACTTTTTCTTTTAGCAATTCTATCTAAAGTAATTACATAATTAGAATTTAAAACAAATTTTGGCTTATTCCAAATTTTTACCAGTTCATCTTCAAATTGGGAAATAAAATCAATGATTTTGAAAGCGATATCTTTTAGTCTCTGAAGTTGATCAATTCTTTCCTTAGGCCATTCAGTTTCTTCAGAATAGATATATTGATAAAGCCAAATTTTAAATTGTTCTTGTAAAAAATCTTTAGCGTTTTTATTAATAAAATAATCTACTTCTGATTGCGCTTCAAAAGTAGAAAATGCTTTGTCTAAAATTTCATCAGTAATTTTTATTCCTTTTTGTTTTAATTTCTTTTTAATTTCATCGTAATTGGTTTGCTTTCCTTTTTCAGAATA
>Ga0123519_10003625_pt1 | contig 25496 bp, 18 predicted proteins | sample YelNatPaOPRAMG02_FD_87396 | JGI IMG/M metagenome (GOLD analysis project Ga0123519, IMG submission 87396) | Hot spring microbial communities from Yellowstone National Park - Yellowstone National Park OP-RAMG-02 (version 2) | ecosystem: Environmental > Aquatic > Thermal springs > Hot (42-90C) ...
CCTCCTGCCACAGACTCTCCCTCAGGTTACCATGCCTTCCGCCTCACACCTGCCACACGCAGGAGCGCGGCGCCGCGGAGCCGAACCGGAGGAGGCCGTCGGCGCGGTCGACGCCAACCTGGGCGCAATACCCACCGCCATGGGCGATCGACGCAAGAAAGGAGCCAACCAATGGCCGGCGATTTCCGCTACGCGACCGGTCCGGCCCGCGTTCCGTGGCCCGCAGTAGGCGAGCCATACCGCGGCGAGGATGTCGTCGAGCTGGTCAAGTTTCTCCTGCAGCCCGGGGGCGACGCCGAGGCCTACCGCGCGGCCCTCGCGCGCGTCGAACAGGCGATCTCCAGGCTGAGCCGCGTGGCCGTCCCGGCCGGCAAGCTCACAACCGGGTCGCAGGTGTCCCTGTTGGAGCGGCAGGTCGCCCGCATGCTGCGCGTGAAGCACGCGCTGTTCTGCACAAGCTGGACCGCCGGCAGCGAGATCGCCTACGCGTTCGCCGGCCTGGAGGCCGGCGACGAAGTCGTAGTGCCCCCCATCACGTTCTTCGCGACCATCGCCTACCCGCTCGCCGTGGGCGCCCGGGTCGTGTTCGCCGATGTCGATCCCCGCACCCTCAATCTAGACCCGGCCGACGTCGAGCGCAAAGTCACACCTCGCACCAGGGTGATCGTGCCCGTGCATCTAGGCGGATACCCGGTGGACATGAAGCCGCTGGTGTCCCTCGCCCGCCGCCGCAAGATCACCGTCATCGAGGATGCGGCGCACGCATTCGGCGCGCGCTACCGCAACAAGATGGTCGGTGCGATCGGCGACTTCGGCGCCTTCAGCTTCCACGAGGTGAAGAATGTCACCTCGTTCGGCGAAGGCGGCATCCTCGTCACCAACCTCCCCTATGGCAAGGATTTCGCGAAGGCGCGGTTCATCGGCTTCGACGCCTCCCGGCCGATCAAGAACTGGCTGTACGACGTCGTCGCCCTCAAGGGCAAAGGCCGTGCGTTTCCGGGTCGCATGTGTCCCGCGACAGAGGTGCAGGCTCTCGGGCTGCGCGTCCAGCTCAGGCGCCTGGGCCGCATCATCGCCGCCCGCCGCGCCGCCGCCCGCTATCTCACCCGGCGCTTCGAACGCGTGGACGGCATCCTCCCGCAGCCGCTGGACACCGACGAGATCAAGGCCACCTACCACCTCTACCTGCTCCAGATCGATCCGAGCAAGGTAGGCGGCGACATCCAGCAGCTGAAGGCCCACCTCGCCGACCGCGGCGTCACCCAGATTCCCCACTTCGCGCCACTCTACAAGTTCCGCGCGCTGCGCGACCTCGGGTATGACACAAGCCGCGCCGCGGAGTCGTGCCCGGTCGCGGAGGAAGCCTTCAACCACCGCTTCACCCACCTGCCCATCTACGGGCTGGATCGCGACCAGCTCCGCTACCTGGCGGACGCCGTCATCGACTCGGTGCGCGCGCTGAAGCGCAAGCCCTAGGTCCGCGCCGTGAGCGCGTCCACGACCTCCCGCCGCGCGGCGCGCAGCGCCCGCCAGTCTCGCGCGTAGGTCAGTGGGTCCGGGACCAGGCGCGCGCAGATCGCGTCGGCCTGTCCCGGAGAGCGCTGGCCGAGCAGCCACAGCAGCTCGAAGTCCTGCAGGCCCTCCCGCATCTGCTCCCAGCGCAGCGAATCAAGCGGCCCGTCCGGCCCGGGGTACACGATCCAGCAGTCGCCCGGCGGCAGGTCCTCGCGGATCCGGTCCTCGCGGAAGGGGTCCTCGGTCCAGAAGTTCAGGCCCCAGTGCAGATACCCGGTGAGCCGGTAGCGCCAGTTGAGCCAGTGCAGGATGCGCGTCTTCAGCAGGCTGAAGTCGAGGAAGCGGTTCGGGTACCGACCGGTCGGATACATGCACGTGTAGAACCACAGTTCGAAGTCGCTCTTCCCCCGCAGGTCGAAATAGGCCGGCCACGCCTCCTCGAAGTGGTTGATGTTTGGCACCCAGATGTCCAGATAGCCGCGCATGTCCGCGCAGCTCATCGCCTCGATGTAGCGCGCGTTGGGAACCCACTGGTGCACCAGGGCCGACTTCCTCTTGTAGTCCTCCTCCGTGTGCGGGGCCGGCTCGTCCACCACGTGCTGGAGGTATCGGCTCGCCCATCCGCGCTCGGTGACGTGCGCCCACACGGCCCTCAAGAGCCGCTCGATCACCGTCACCGGCTCGCGCCTCACCCGGCTGCCGTCCCTGCGGCGCGTCACCGTGAATTCCATCCAGTCGAACCACGGCGTCTCCCACTTCCCGCCCCCGCGGCGCGCCACGGGCCCGCCCTCGATCAGCCGCGCCGCCCCCGCGCGGTCGAACGTCTCCACCCATGCGTCGTATCGCGTGAAGTCGAATGACAGCGACTCGTCGTCCTCTTGGAAGATCTGCACCAGCGTCTGCGGCGCCTCGATCACGTTTTGGTGGTGGGCCGCCACGTTGCGCGCGAACTCCTCCACCACTCGCCAGAACCGCGGCGAGTACATCTCCGTCCCGTAGTGCCGGGCGAAGTTCCCCAGATTCATCCAGTTCGTCACCCACAGGTGGCGCTCGGTCGGCAGCGTCACGGGGTGCACGGTGAGTTCCAGGGGGATCTCCAGGCTCTCGCCGTCGGCGCTCACGGTGACCACAGCCGTCCAGCGCCCGGCCTCAGCGTAAGGCGGGACGAAAATGGTCAGCCAGATCGCCCGCGTCGTGCCCACCTCGACCGACACCGACGCGTCGAGAAGCAGGGGGTCGGGGACCGCGCAGGGCGCGACGCAGTCCAGCTCCTCCTGCGGGGTGTCCGGCGTGTTCCCCTTCACCTGGATGTGGCCCACAAACCGCGGCCTGATGTCCACGCCGGTCGCCCCCGTCTCGACGTGAGTCGGCGTCGACACCGAGGCCCGCAGTTCCCGCACCGCCCGCAATGCCCTCACTGCGACCTGCGCGGAGCCGAACTCGTTGCGGCATGCCTCCACCACCGCGCGGTCGCCCGGCCCCGGCTCCGCGGTCGGGTACACCTTCTCCAGAGAGTCCACGGCCCACGCCGCGATGCGCTCGCCCGATATGGCCATCGTTCTCGGCTGCCTCCACGTCAAGCGGTCCCCGAGTCTTAGCCCCGGCTGCCGCCCGCTCCTTCCGGGCCGGGCGACGGCCGGCGCCCGCGGCGGGCGTCGCAGGCGGTCAAAATCAGCCTCACCGCGCGCTCTTGCAGCACGTAATCAAGCGCCCAACTGGCGAGCACGGACAGGCGTCTCCGGAACCCAATCAGCCGGTAGATGTGGACGCCCAGCCACAGCAGCCAGGCAGCGAAGCCCGTGGAGGAAAACCCCCGAACGCGCGCCACCGCGGCGTTGCGGCCGATCGTCGCCAGCGTACCCGGGTCGCGGTAGCGGAAGGGCTCCGGCGGCATCCCCTCGGCGATCAGCCCGATATTGCGCGCGGCCGCCTCCCCCTCCTGGATGGCCACCGTCGCAAGCATGGGCAGCGGGCGCCCCCCGTCCCGCACCGCCGCGAGGTCGCCCACGACGAAGACTTGGGGGTGCCCCACGACCTGAAGCGTCGGCAGCACCTCAATGCGGCCGCCCGCGTCGGCCGGCAGCCCCCACGCGCCCGGCGCGGGGTCGGCGCGCACGCCTGCTGTCCACACCACCGTGTCGGTCTCGATCCGGACGCCCCCGCCCAGCTCGATCTCGCCCGGGTGAACCCCCACCACCGGCGCGTTCAGCCGCACCTCAATGCCCATCCTTCCGAGCCGCTCGAGCGCGTACTTCCGGCAGCTCGGCCCGAACGCCGGCAGCAGCCGGTCCGTCGCCTCGATCACCAGGATGCTTGCCTCGCCCAGGTCAAGTGCGTGGAAGTCTCTGCTGATCGGCCCTCGCAGCAGCTCGGCCAGCGCGCCGGCGAACTCGACTCCCGTCGTCCCCCCGCCCACGATCGCGAACGTCAGCATCCGCCGCCGCTCAGGCCTGACCGCTCGCCAGCGCCGCCCCGACCCTGACGCCGTTGATGATTGGCCCGATGCCCCGGTGCCCGGCGTCCGGCTCGATCTCGCCAGCCAGCCCGGCGACCACCCGCGTCACATCCGTCCAGGTCGTGCAAAGGTAGCCGAGCATGAGCGGCCCGGATTCCCGACGCGCCACCTCGATGAAGCGCCGGATGCTCTCCTCGTTGTTCCATCCCGCCGGCCACACGCGGAAGCCCTTGTCCTGGAAGATGCGGATCGACGGAAAGTTCATGTTCTCGGTCCCGTAGTGCCAGTCGCACATCACGATGTCCTTGGGCACCATGTCGATCGCCGCAGAAGTGCCGTTCGTGCTCGCCTCCCATGATCCGTAGCCGGTCGCTTCGCCGTCGAGCAGCCGGTCTCCCCACATCTGCATCTCAACCTTGCGCGTCCCCACCAGGTGGCCGTGCAGGTCGTTCACCGCCTTCGCGAACAGTTCCGCGTTCGGCTTTCCCTTGCAGCGCTCACACTGGCCCAGGATGAACACCTCGTCCATCCCCACGTGAAACGCCTTTGCCTGGAACGCGTCGATCAGCTCGTCGAACAGGTCGAACACCAGAGGGTTCAGGTCGGGGTGATTGGGGCACCAGCTCATGCAGTAGAAACCCTCGGCCGTCGGGTCCATGTCGGGCGCCTCGTTGAACTCCGGGTGCGCCCTCAGCAGCGCGCCCGCGTGCTCGCGCCATGACTGGTGCCCAAGGCAGTTGTACATCGGCACCAGCTCGATGCCTTTGTCCCGCGCCAGCCCTGCCAGCTTCGCCGCGTCCGCCTTCGTCAGCGGATCCTCCTCCGCGCACTCCGGGTGGCTCGCATACTGGAATCCGCCATTCACCTCCACAATCACCCAGTTGAGGTTCAGTGAGGGAGCGATCTCGCCGATCAGCCGCTCCAGCGCGGGGACCGATCTCGATCCCCCTGCCCCCACGTGAATTCCCCTGCGCGTCAAAGGCTCCCGCGCCGGGGCGGCGCCCCCGCCCGAGGGCTGCGTCTCTTGCCCTCCTGCCAGCGACGGTGCGACCGCCGCGGCCAGCGTCCCCGCCGCGATCTTCTTCAGGAAACCCCGCCGGCTCAGATTCATAGTCGCCTCCCGGAACCTTGGTCAGCCGTCATATTCCGCCGCCCGACGCCACGTATCCTGCCCCGCGCAGCACCGTGCTCTCCTGGCTCCCGTGGGCTCGGCCCGCGGCGTGCGGCAGGTCTGCGCCGCGCGGAACGGGAACCATTAGCCGCAGGTCAGCCGGGTAAGCGAGGGCGTGGCGTCGGCCGAGGCCGGTCTGTCGGCCGGCCCGCGTCTGTCCTGGCGGCGCCCGGCGCGCCGCGAGGTTGAGAGGCATGGCCCATGTCTCGCCGTGATGTGCAGACCGCGCCGGCGGTGACGCAGGCCCCCGGCCCGCGGGGGGAGGCGCCGTGGGCGGGCGGGGTCACTTGGCGCGCGGTCCTGCTGTCTTTCCTGCTCCTGCTGGGCGTCGCCCTCCTCAACTTCTATGTCGAGCTCACCTGGGGCATCAACTGGAGCTGGAGCTGGATGTTCTCCTCCGGCGTCCCGGCCGCCGTCCCCGTCGTCATCCTCTTCGTCCTCGCCGCCATCGGCAGCATGCCCCTCTTCCGCCGGGCCGGCCTCACCCGACGCGAGCTGCTCGTCGTCTACTCGGTCGTGCTCGTCGGGGCCCCCGTGCTCACCCACGGCGTCCTCGCGTGGATGCTCGTCAAGAACGTCGCCTACTACTACAGCGCCCGCGTACAGACCCATTGGGAGACCATGTTCCTGTCCCACGTGCCCACCTGGTGGGCGCCGACCGACCCGGCCGCGGTCGACGGCTTCTTCGAGGGACAGACTTCGGTCCCGTGGTCGCTGTGGGCCGTCCCCCTCCTCGCCTGGGGCGCGTTCGCCATAGCGCTGTTCGTGTGCAGCCTCTGCGTCATGGTGATCATCCAACGCCAGTGGATCACCAGCGAGCGTCTGACCTTCCCGATCGCCCAGATCCCCCTCGAGATGATCAGCGGCGCTCAGCCCGCCCGGGCCGGATCCCCCGGCCGGCTCACCGGCGCGTGGCTGTTCTGGCTCGGGCTCGTTCTGGCCTTCGGCGTGAACTTCGTCAGCAGTCTCTCTGCGAAGATCCCCGCCATTCCGACCGTCCCGCTGGTCCTGGACAACGTCATCCCCTGGCAGCGCGTGGGGCCCCTGGCCGGCCTGGGCGGCCTCACTGTCATCCTCTGGCCCTGGATGATCGCGGTCGCCTACCTCATCCCCAAGGAGCTCTCCTTCTCCGTCTGGTTCTTCTCTCTGGTGCGCTTCGCTCTGACGGTGCTCGCCATCGCTCTCGGCGCCACCCCGATGCGCCCGGAGGACTGGTGGTCGACCTCCTTCCCCGCGCCCTACTACCAGGGTGGCGGCGCCGTGGTCGCCCTCTCCGTGTGGGTGCTGTGGATTGCCCGCAGGCACCTGCGCCGCGCGCTCCGCCTCGCCCTGGTCCGCGGTCCCCGCCCCCAGGACGCGCACGAGCCGCTCTCCTACCGCTGGGCCTTCATCGGCCTCGCCCTCGCCTTTCTCTTCATGGTCTGGTTCTTCTGGCGCTCCGGCTGCCGGGCGACCTTCGGCATCGCCCTGGTTCTGCTCACCGTCGGCTACTTCTCGATCTGGGCCAGGCTCCGCGCCGAGACCGGCCTGGGATTCCTGTGCTTTCCCATTCAGATTCAGGACGTCCTGTGGGTGCCGGTCGGCACCTCCGCCTTCCGCGTCGCCGAGCTGGTCACCATGGTCACCATGCGCTGGGCATATACGCCCGGCTTTGACAACTCCTTCGAGGTGTTCCCGGGGGCGGCCCTCGAGACGTTCAAGATCGCCGACTCCGCCGGCATCAACGCGCGCCGGCTCACGTACGCCCTCATTGGCGGCTTCGTGTTGTCTCTCGCCGCCGGCATCCTGGTCTTCATGCTCGGCGTCTACCACTTCGGATGGCTCGGCCTGAGCTGCAGCCGCGGCGGCTGGCTCGGACCCCAGAGCCTCGGCGACGGCGGGCGCATCGTCGCTTTCCTAACCGATCCCTCCGTCGCCAAGACCGACGTCAACGGCCTGGTCGCGCTGCTGGTCGGCGCCGCGGTCGTCGTCTTCCTGGGCCTCATGCGCCTGCGCTTCTGGTGGTGGCCCTTCCATCCCGTGGGCTACCTCGCTTCCAACACCTTGGGCTTCCACTGGTGGTACATCCCCTTCTTCATCGGCTGGGCGGCCAAGTCGCTGGTCGTTCGCTACGGGGGACTGCGGCTGTACCGGACCACCCTGCCGCTCGCCATCGGCATGATCGTCGGTGACCTGCTGAACGGAGGTGTCTGGGCCGCGGTGAGAGTAATCACGCAGGGCCGAGTCTGACCAGACCGCCCGCGGGGCGGATCACACCGGGAGGTAAGACATGTACGTAGGAGCCGACTATTACCCCGAGCACTGGCCGCGGGAACGCTGGCCGATCGACGCGAAGCTCATGCAGGAGGCGGGGTTCAACGTAGTCCGGCTTGCGGAGTTCGCCTGGGTCTTCATGGAGCCGCAGGAGGGCTGCTTCGACTTCACCTGGCTCGACGACGCACTCGCCGTCCTCCACGAGCACGGCATTTGCGCCATCCTCTGCACCCCCACGGCGGTCATGCCTGCCTGGGTCGCTCGCAAATACCCCGAGACGCTGGCCATGCTGCCGGACGGCTCCCGCATCACCTGGGGCGTCCGCAAGAACAACTGCTTCACCTCTGGCACCTATCGCCTGCTGAGCGAGCGCATCACCCGCGCCATGGCCGAGCACTTCGCGGCCGCGCCAAACGTGATCGGCTGGCAGACCGACAACGAGTTCGGCGGCCCGGTGTGCTTCTGCCCCACCTGTCGCGCGGACTTCCAGGATTGGCTGCGCGCGAAATACGGCACCCTCGACGAGCTCAACCGCCGCTGGGGCACCCACTTCTGGGGCCACCGCTACGGGACGTGGGGCGAGATACAGCTCCCCGCGCCCTCCGGCTCCGCCTCCCGGCTCGCTGGCGATGATTACCTGAGCACGCATAACCCCAGCCTCTGCCTTGACTTCCAGCGCTACCTCTCCCATCTCAACGTCCGCTTCCAGCGGGACCAGGTTCGCATACTCCGCGAGCTCTGCCCCACCCATTTCATCACCCACAACTTCATGGGCCTGTTCAGCGACCTCAACTACTACGACCTCGCCGAAGACCTCGACCACGTAAGCTGGGACAACTACCCGGTGTGGGGCGCCCCCTCCATTCCCTACGACGCCTCCGCCGCGGCCGACGTGATGCGCGGCCTCAAGCGAAAGAACTTCTGGATCATGGAGCAGACCGCCGGCCCCGGGGGATGGTCCGTCTTCGGCCGGAACCCCCGGCCCGGCGAAATCCGCAAGATCGCCTACCAGCAGCTTGCGCATGGCGCGGATGGTCAGGTGTGGTTCCGCTGGCGCACCTGCACCGCCGGCCGCGAGCAGTACTGGCACGGGCTGCTGGGACACGACGGAAAGGCCTTGCGGCGATACCGGGAGGCCGCCGAGACCGCGCGGGAGTACCACGCGCTTGCCCCGGAGCTGGAGGGGACCACGGTCAGGGCTGACGTGGCGATCATCTACGACTATGAGTCGATCTGGGCCCTCCGCATCCAGCCGGGCTTTGCCGGAAACTCCTACCACGCCGCGATGCGGCGCTACTACCGCGCCCTGTTCCGCGCCGGCGTCAACGTCGATATGGTCAAGCCGGCTCAGGACCTGTCCGGGTATCGCGTCGTCATCGCACCGGCGCTCTCGATTCTTCCCGATGAGCTCGCCCGCCGGCTTACCGACTTCGTAGCCGCCGGCGGCGTTCTGCTGACCGACTGCCGCACAGGGGTGAAGGACGAAAACAACCTCTGTCACGAACGCACGCTTCCCGGCCTGCTCGCCGAGCCCCTGGGAGTCACCATCGAGGAGTACGAGGCCCTCGACGAATCCATGGCCTATCGCGTCACAGGCAAGCAGGCTGTCCGCGGGAGCTTCACTGCCGTCCAGTACGTCGACTGGCTCAAGCCAGAGGGCGCGGAAGCGCTCGCCGTCTACGAGCAGTGGCACCTGGAGGCCTTCGCCGCGGCGACCCGCAACCGCCACGGCAAGGGAACGGCCTACTACGTCGGGGCGGTCATCAAGGAGGAGGCCTTCTACGATCAGATCGTGGCCGACGTGCTGAAGACGGCCGGCGTCCAGCCGGTCGTGGTCCCGCCGGCGGGGGTGGAGGTCTCCGTGCGGCAGGGCGAGGGGCGCAGGCTGCTGTTCGTGATCAACCACACCGAGCAGAGGCAGAGAGTGTCGCTTCCGGGCGGCGGTCGGGACCTGCTGCGGAACGCCGAGGCCGGCGACGTCCTCCAGCTCGATCCCTACGGCGTCGCGGTCATCAAGCTGGACTAGCCGCAGAGCGCCTGGCCGACACGGTTGCCCCGTCCCCTCTCACGGCCGCGGCGCTTATGTGGAATAGAGCAGACAGCGGTTGGTGCCCGTGCGGGCGCCCCGGCCCCTATGGCCCGGCCCCCGGAGCCAGGCCTGGAACGCAAGAGCGACGCCATGTCAGAGAAGGTCTTCACGATTCCCGAAGCTGCAGAGGCGCTCGGCTGCTCGCCCGACGAGGTGCGCCGGATGATCGACGCCGGTCAGCTTCGCGCGCGGATGCGCCCAACGCCGCTGGGCGAGGAATGCATCGTCGACGAGGCGGACATCGCCGATGGCTCCTCCGACGGCCCGGCCCCGAGCGGGCGCCTGGCCGCGCTGCTGTCCGACATGCGGGCCCGCCAGGAGGCGTTGATGCACCGGGTCAGCGCGCTCGAGAGCGACAGGGAGCGCCGGGCCCGCATCGACGAGAAGCTTCAGGACCTGATCGAGCGCGAGGCCTCCTCCCGCACCCGCGCCGAGATCGCCGAAACGCAGGCCGAGAAGCACGAATCCCAGACCGACGCGCTTCGCGCCGAGATAGCGGAGCTGAGGCGAACCATCCGCCACCGCAACTGGGCCGTGGAGGGCCTGCTGTTCGCCATCTTCCTGCTGGTGACGACGGCCTGGATGCTGTGGAGGGGATGACCCCGCCCCGCGGGCCGCGTCGTCACTTCCGCTGGCCGTACTTCTCCAGGTAGCGCCGGTGGGCCCGCGCCACCTCTTCGGCCGGCAGCTCAGCCACCGGTCCGAGCTGGAGAGCCAGGAAGACTGTCTTCGCCGCGTCCTCGAGCATGATCGCCGTCTTCACCGCCGCCTCGGGGGTCGGCCCGATCGCGAACACCCCGTGGTGCTTCATCAGGATGGCCTTCGAGTCGCCGATCGAACGCAGGATCTCCCGGCCGATGTCCTCCTCCCCAACGGGCGCATACTCGCCCACCGGCACGGGCCCCCCGAATTCATCGGCCAGCGCCGTGAGGCAGACCGGGATCGGCCTGCCCACCGCGGCGAACGCGGTGGCGTAGTTCGAATGGGTGTGGACCACTCCGTTCACGTCCGGCCGACCGCGATAGACGTACAGGTGAGTCGCGGTGTCCACCGATGGCTGCAGGTCTCCCTCGATCACGTCGCCGTCCAGGGACACGACCACCATCCCCTCGGGCCGGCAGTCGTCATAGGCCACGCCGCTTGGCTTGATCACCACGTGGCCGGTTGCCTCATCCCGGCCGCTTACATTGCCGCTGGTTCCCGCGACCAGCCCCCACCTCAGCAACTCCCTGTTCAGCCGGCACACCCGCTCCCTCAGCGCCTCCAGCATCGCCCTCCCTCCGCTCCCGCGGGCATGGGGATCACCCCCGCGCCGCGCGCAGCTCCTCCGGCGTCCTCACCGGCAGCCGCGCCACGCCCTTGAACTCCTTCGGCGGAATCAGGTTCCCCGCAGCCCACCGCCTCTTCGCGTCCGCCACTGCTCGCTCGTACTGCGGCAGCCACTGCGCCTGCGCGATCAGCATCTCGTCCACCATCTGCCAGATCTCCGGCGGGTTGCAGACCGCGCCCGTCAGCGGGTCCATCATCATCGCCTGCCGCAGCAGCATATCGTCGCCGGTCAGCGCGGCCTGCACCGCCAGCCGCTGCACGCTGATGCTGGCATTGCACACCGCCGCGCATCCTGCCGGGAGATCGCCCACCCGCGGGATGCTAATGCCGTTGCGGTCCACATAGCCGGGCACCTCGACGATCGCGTCCGCCGGCAGGTTCGTGATACACCCCCGGTTGACCACATTGAAGTGCCCGCGGTAGACCCGCCCGGTTTCCAGGGCCTCAATGATGTAGGAGCCATGCTCGGTGCCGCGGTCCTCGGGGCGGAACGTCCACGCCGGCGCCTCCATCCACTCCGGGAACTCCGTCTCGAACCAGTTGCGGCCCTCGATGCACACTCGCAGATACCCGCCCGTCTCCCCTCCAGCCCAGTAGCTCAAATCGACCCAGTTGAGGATGTCGTCCTGCCGCTTCCGATACCAGGGGAGGTACTCGCTCAGGTGGCCGTTCGACTCGGTGCTGTAGTAGCCGAAGCGCCGCATCATGTCGATGCGCACCTTCTCGCTCTTCATCAGCCCCTCGTCCTTTTCGAAGGCCTCCAGGACGCGCGGCGTAAGGTCCTCCCCCTTGTGCTTGACACTGATGTACCAGGTCTGGTGGTTGATGCCCGCGCAGATGATGTCGACTTCTTCCCGCGGCAGCCCGAACGCCTTCGCAATCTGCTCGTGCCCGTGCTGGACGCCGTGGCAGAGCCCGACCGCGGGCACGCCGCCGCGGGCGTTCACCGCCCACATGTTCATCGCCATGGGGTTGGAGTGGTTGATGAGCAGGCACCCCGGCGCGCTGACCTCGGCGATGTCCTTGCAGAACTCCAGCAGCACCGGAATGGTGCGCTGCGCATACATGATCCCCCCGGGCCCCAGGGTGTCCCCCACGCACTGGTCCACGCCGTACTTCAGCGGGATCTCGATGTCCTGCCTGAACCCCTCCAGGCCCGCCACCCGCACCACCACGAACACGTAGTTCGCGCCAGCCAGCGCCGCTCGCCGGTCGAGGGTCGCCGTCAGCTTCGCCGGCAGCCCCGACGCCTCGATGTCGCGCTTGCACAACCGGTACACCATATCGAGGTTTCGCTCGTTGATGTCTGTGAAAGCGAACTCCGTCTCTCCGAACTCCGGCACACACAGAATGTCCCGCACGATCCCGCGGGTGAAGCCGATGCTGCCCGCCCCGATCACTGCAACCTTCATGTCGCGCCTCTCCTACTCCAGAATCGCAGCCGCGAAAACGGCCGGCGTGTCACAGGCTCTGCTGTTCCCCTCCGACTCGCCCCCGCCTCCTCGCGGCTCGGGATCTCCCTACCGCGGCGCGGGCCGCTCCGGCCCACGGCCGGAGCCGGGTCCCTCCGGTGGACCCTCGCTCGCCTCCGGCCACTGCGTCACCTTGATCGTCATCTCCTGCCCGCCTCGCTCCACCTTCAGCGAGAAGGGCGTCCCCTTCTCCTTCAGCGCGGTCACTGCCCGATGGATGCCCCCGACGCTGAACTTCTCGCCGTTCACCTGCACCACGATGTCCATCTCCCTGAGCCCAATCGCCTGCAGCGGCGGCGGCGACGGCGGCGGTCGAAAGCCCATCACCTTCATGGCCCCGCCTCGCCGACGCATCGGCCCCCACACTACCCCCAGCGCCCGGTCCTGCACCGGGTTGGTCACCCCCTCCAGCACCGCGTCCGTAGTCGCGGCCCGGGGCTGCGGCTGTTGCATTTCCCGCTGGAAGATGATCGCGACGACCGCGACCGCCACCAGGACGGCCAGCACCGCCACAACGGGGTTCATGCGTCTGCGCACCTGCGCCTCCCTATCGCTACCCCGATCTATACTCTCTCCCCTGGGGGGCGCCTCTCGCCGCCGCTAGCCCTCCTCAATCCGCGGGGCTCGCTCGATGCGTGGGTCGGTGAACACGTCGCTCTCGTCGCGGCTGGTGCTCGAGAACTCCGATACCACCGCCCCCGCGTCTCCAGCCTGGAACCAGTGGAGCGTGTCCGGCGCGATCGTATATTGATCACCAGGCCCCAGCTCCACCTCGTGGAACACCGTGTAGTGCTGCTCGCTTCCCTCCGGCGGCCGCGCGCTCGGGCGCGGCGTCGGGTCGCCCTCGACGTAGAGCCACACCCGACCTCGCCGACACCGGAAGGTCTCCATCTTCCCCGGCTGGCCCTCCACCGGCGGGTGCCGGTGCTCGGGGCAGGTCTGCCGGGGGAACAGCACCAGCTCCTTCGCGCAATACCGGTCGGTGTTCACGTACGTCACTATCTGAAGCCCCGTTCGCTCCAACTCGCCCAGCCCGAAATCGGCCACCTCGATGTCCGCTCGCTCCTGCGGGGTCAACACGATGCCCGCCTCGGCCAGCATCTGCGCCGCCCGGTCCTGGGCCTGCAAGAACTCGTCGCGCTTCAGCATCGGCCCCGCTCCTTCGTCCGCCCCGCTTGCCCCCTATCGGAGGGCGACCGCCACACCGCTTCCCTCTCATCCCAGGTCCATCCCGGCAGCGCCAGCCTTCCCTCCCGCCGTTCCCACCCCGCCTCCACCCGGTTGCACACGGCCCGCCATGTGGGGATTCCGCTGGTCGCGTCGGCCGCCTCCACGTTGCACGCGCCAACGGCAACGGCACTCGTCATCACCGCCTCCGGCCCAAGGCCGTAGGCCCACCCGGCCAGAAAACCGGCCACCGTGCAATCCCCCGACCCCGTCGTGCCCACCACGTCCACGCGGAAGCACGGGGACAGCAGCTCCCGCCCTAGCCAGGCCTCTGCGTCCCTCACGCCCAGCCGCCCAGTGTCACCAAGACGCGCCGCGTCCTGCGTCGTCCGCAGGTAGAACCCCTCGGTGCCCAGCTTGAGGCCCACAACCGCGGCCCCCATCGCGAGGAGACGGCCGGAGATGTCGGTGAGCACCTGTCCGTCCACGAAGCTCGCCAGCTCCGCGCCGGCGCGCCGGCGCTCGAGGTCCTCCCACCGCGGTCGGTCGAGCATGAACAGGATCTCGTCCAGGCTGGGCAGGAACAGGTCCACGTGGCGCAGCGCGCGCGCCAGCAACTCAGGCCATGCGGCTCGCCCCGCCTCCGACGCCGGGTCCGGCCGCGCCATGTCCAGGGATATGGTGAGCCCCCGCGCCCTCACCTCTCGCAGCAGCGTCTCCAGCTCGCGCCCGGCCTGCGCGTACATGCGCCGCATGAGCGGCGGATACCCGAAGTGGAACAGGTCAGCGTCGCGGAGCGCTTCGTAGGGCACATCCTCAGGCCCGAAGGAATCGTTGGCCCCGGGACAGTGCAAGAACATGCGATCCACGCCCGGGGGGTTCAGGACAACCGTGTACGACGTCGGCACCCCCTTCGCCACCAGCATCCCGTCGGCCAGGCGCGGGTCGTGCTCCCTGATCACCTCCAGGATCGCGTGTCCCAGCAGGTCGTCGCCGATCTTCCCCATCAGCCGGGTGGGCAGCCCGAGGCGATGCAGCGCGAGCCCTGTGTTCGAGACCGCACCGCCCGTGGAGACCACCGCCGGCCCCACGTTGACGAGCTTCCCCGGCACCAGCACATCCTCAAGCGCCGCAGCCCCGCCCTCGAACCGGGGGATAATGTCGAGGCAGATATGGCCGGCGACCACCAGCTGAACTCGCTTCGAAGACACGCCCGTCTCCTGTCGTGCGCTGCATCCCGCCGCGCAGAGTCATTACTCGCGGCCTCCCCCAACTCCTCTGCGGGCGTCCCGCTTCGGTCGTTGACACGCCTTCTCGCGCACCGTATCCTAGGGACGCCTCGGAACCCCGCGGCGGCGCGGGCTTCGGAGGCAGCGCGACGATGGCGCGCCGCAGATGGAGCCGCGGGCGCGTTCGCCCCGGCGGCGCATTGATGTCCACACGGAGTGACCCTGTATGGTCAAAGAGATCGACGTATGCCCTGACTTCGTCCCCGGCTCCGAGGCCCTCGGCGAGATCCCTCTGTTCGCCTACAAGGGCGACCTGCGCGCCGAGGTCGGCGCGCGCCTCACCCGGGAGGATGCGATTGGCTTCCTCGAATGGATGCTTACCATCCGCGCGTTCGAGCAGATGGTCATCCAGCTCAAGGACGGCACCGTCAAGCCCTACGACGGCTTCGAGTTCACCGGCGCCACCCACCTCTCCATCGGCCAGGAGGCCGTCGCCGTCGGCTCCATCGCCGCGCTCCGGCCTGATGACTACATCACCTCCACCCATCGCGGCCACGGGCACGCCATCGCCAAGGGCGCCTATGCCCTGCTGGGCATGTCGGCCGATAGGCTCGCGGCCTTCCTCGGCGAGCCGCGCGACGGACGAACGCGCGAGGAGCTTCTGCCGCGCGCCCTCCAGCACCACCTCGGCCGCACCATGGCCGAGCTTCTCGGCCGCGAGGATGGCTACTGCCGCGGCCGCGGTGGCGGCATGCATATCGCCGACTTCAGCGTCAACCACCTGGGCGCCAACGCCATCGTCGGAGGCTCCCTCGGCATCGCCACCGGTGCCGGCCTGTCCATGCAGCGGCTCGGCTTGGACTCCGTCGTCTGCTGTCTCTTCGGCGACGGCGCCGTCAACAACGGCATCTTCCACGAGTCCTGCAACTTCGCGTGCATGGACCAGCTCCCCTACGGCCTTCCTGTCATCTATCTCATCGAGAACAACCAGTACGGGATGACTGGACAGCAGGTCGGCGAGGTCACCGGCATCGACCATCTCGCTCGCCGCGGCGCGGCCTACAGCCGCCACAACATGCACGCCGAGGTCGTCAACGGCATGGATGTTCTGGCTGTCTGGGACGCGGTCAGCCGGGCCGCCCAGCTCTGCCGCGCGAAGCAGGGCCCCGTGCTGCTGGAGTGCCTCACCTATCGCTACTACGGCCACTCCCTCAGCGACCAGCGGACCAAGTATCGGTCCCCCGAGGAGGAGAAGTACTGGCACCGCTGCGACGCCATCGAAAGGTACAAAAGGAGCCTTCTGGAGGCCGGGCTCATGACTCAAGAGGAGATCGCGGCCGCCGAGCAGACCGCGCAGGCCAGGATCGAGGAGGCGCTGCGCTTCGCCGCCAGGAGTCCGGAGCCGGACCCCGCATTCATTTGCGACGGCTTGTTCGCCGACTCCACCTCCGAGCACATCCCCGCGGAGCTGCGCACCCCGCCGCTGCGCCCGATGCGCCAGTACCGCCGCGACAGCCAGGGCCGCATCATGTATCGCCACGCCATCTGCGAGGCCCTGGCGGAGGAGATGGAGCGCGACCGGCGCGTCATCGTCTACGGCGAGGACGTCGCCGATTACGGCGGCGCGTTTCAGGTCACCGTCGGCCTGCTAGAGGCCTTCGGCCGCGAGCGCGTCTTCAACACGCCCATCTCCGAGGCCGCCATCGTCGGCGTCGCGGCCGGCGCCTCCATGACCGGCCTGCGGCCGGTCGCCGAGATCATGTACATCGACTTCCTACCCCTCGCCATGGACCAAGTCGCCAACCAGGCCGCCAAAACGCGCTATATGTTCGGTGGCAAGGCCACACTCCCCATGGTCATCCGCACCACCGTCGGCGGGGGCCGCGGCTACGCAGGACAGCACTCCCAGAGCCTGGAGGCCATGGTCACCCAGGTGCCCGGCCTCAAGGTCGTCGCACCGTCCACGGCTCGGGACGCCAAAGGGCTCCTCAAGACTGCTATCCGCGATGACAACCCCGTCATCTTCATCGAGCACCAGCTCCTGTACACCGAGAAGGACGAGGTGCCAGAGGAGGAGTACACCATCCCCTTCGGCGTGGCCGCCGTGCGCCGCACCGGCACCGACCTGACCATCGTCGCGTACCTCAAGATGGCCCAGGTCGCGCTTGAGGCGGCCGAACTCCTCGCCCGGGACGGCATCCAGGCCGAGGTTGTCGATCCCCGCACCCTCATCCCCCTGGACGTGGACACGATCGCTGCCTCCGTCAAGAAGACCGGCCGGCTGCTCGTCGTCTGCCAGGCCCCGAAGACCGGCTGCTTTGGCGAACATATCGTCTTTCGCGTTCAGGAGGCGGTTTTCGAGCACATGAAGGCCCCGGCGAAGATCGTCGCCGCCTACGATGTCCCACCCCCGATGGCCCGCACGCTGGAGGCCGAGAACTTCCCGAGCCCCGAGCGCGTCGCGCGGGAGGCGAGGACCCTCCTGGGCAAGTAGCATGCACCACATCCTGCCCCGCGATATTGTCCTCCTCGCCGCGGCCAGGACTCCCATCGGCCGCTTCAACGGCTCGCTGTCCGACTTCGGGGCCATCGACCTGGGCGCGCTGGCCATCGGCGCCGCCGTCTCCCGCGCGGGCGTCGACCCGGCCCGCGTCGACGCCGCCAACATGGGCGTCGTCGTCTCCGCCGGCCTGGGGCTCGCGCCCGCGAAGGCCGCCTGCGTGCGCGCCGGCCTGCCCGACACCATCCAGGCGCGCGCCGTCGAGACCGTCTGCGCCTCCGCCATGGACGCCATCGCGCTGGCCTGCGATTCCCTCGTCCTGGAGACCTCCCAGGTCGTCGTCGCCGGCGGCATGGAGTCGCGCACGAACGCGCCCTATCTCCTCGGCCCGAAGTTCTGCCGAAGCACCGACCGCTGCGAGCGAGGCCTGCGCCTGCGGGTCAAGCGCCGCGGCGCCTACCGCTTCCTCATCGACGAGGACCACGAGGAACAGCTCCGCGCCACCGACATGATCGACCCCACGACGTATGACGGCCTCTTCTGGCCCGAGGAGAGAAAGTTCATGCGCCAGTACGCGCTCGAGTTCGCCGAGCGACGCGGCTATACGCCGGAGCTGGTCAACCAGTTCGCGGCCGAGAGCCACCGCAAGGCCCGCGAGGCGACCGAGAAGGGCCTGTTTCGCGAGGAAATCGTCCCGGCCGGCCAGGTCGCCGACGACGACCTCCTCCCCGCGGACCGCCTCCAGCGCGAACTGGCCGAGAACCCCGACGACCTCGCCTCCGCGTACAACGCGTCCACCCCGGCCGACAACGCGTCGGCCGTCGTGGTGACGACCGCGCAGCGAGCGGCCGAGATGGGCTGCAAGCCGCTCGCGCGCATCCTGGGCTACGCCCGGCTCGACGGGCCCGCCAGCGACTACGTCGCCGCGCCCGTTCGCGTTGTGTCGCACCTTACCGACGCGCTGCGCGCTGCCGGCCGGCCCACCGACTTCACCATCATCGAAGTCAACGAAGCCTTCGGCGTCCAGTTGCCCATGTTCGCGGAGGCCTTCCAGGGAATGGAGATTAACGTCCACGGCGGCGCAATCGCCCTGGGCCACCCTCTGGGCGCGGCGGGCGCTAGGATTCTGACGACCCTCGTTCACGCGATGCGCCGCTACGGCCATCGCCTCGGGCTCGCCGCCATCTGTTATGGCGGCGGCGGCGCCTATGCCATGGCGCTGGAGGCCCTCGCGTGACCCAGCGGGCCCGCGCCTATCGCCGAGTTCCCCCGGACTACGCGGTTCCGCGCACGATGACCGCCCTGCGGCTGCATGGCCCGGGGATGGACAACCTGCGCTTCGACGAGGTTCCCACCCCCGTCCCCGGCCCTGGGCAGCTTCTGGGGCGCGTCGACGCCTGCATCGCATGCGCCTCCGACAACAAGATCATCGACCAGGGGTCAGAGCACACTCTCATGTACGGCTGGGACCTCTCGGCCCATCCGGTGCCCATCGGTCACGAGGGATGCATCACCGTGGTCGCACGCGGGCCCGGCCTTCCCCCGGAGTATGCCCTCGGCGCGCGGTTTGCGATCCAGCCCGCCGTCTCGTCGCCGCCGCGGCACCACCGCGACCGCTATCGCGACCACGCCAGGGGGGTCGAGAAGATCGCGATCGGCTACACGCTCGACGGCCTCTTCGCCGAGTACGTCCTCATCACGGAGGAGATCATCGAGAACGGCTGTCTCCTGCCGCTGCCCGATCCGGCCATGCCCTACTTCGCGGCCGCGCTCGCCGAGCCCCTCTCCTGCGTCGTCTCCGCGCAGCAGCACAGCGTCCACCTCCTCAAGGACTCGCCCCGTGAGCCACGCCGCCCTCACCTGGGCCTGAAGCCGGGCGGCATCGTCGTCGTCCTCGGCGCCGGCCCCATGGGCCGAATGCACGTCGAGGTCGCGCTCACCTATCGACCCGCGAAGATCATCGTGTCCGAGCCCATCGCCGCGCGGCTCGACAAGCTCCGCCGTGACCTCGAGGCGAAGGCCAGGCGGTGGGGCGTCGCCCTGCACTGCACCGACCCCGGTCACCTGAACTCCGTGCTCGCCGGCGAGAGCGGCGGCCGCGGCGCGGATGACGTCATCGTCGCGCTCGGGGTCCGAAAGGTGCAGGAGCAGTCGCTTTCCTTGCTCGCGCCAGGCGGCGTCGCCAACTTCTTCGGCGGCCTCAGGGCCGGCGATCACATCATCGCCGTCGACGCCCGCCGCATCCACTACGACTCCATCTCCGCAGTCGGGTCCAGCGGGGGCGATCCCTCGGACGTCGCCGCCGCCCTTTCGCTGCTGGCCGACGGGTCCATCGAGGCCGGCAACTACATCGCCGCCGTCGGCGGAATGCTCGCCGCCAGGGATCTCATCGCCGCCGTCCGCGCACAGGCCATCGACGGCAAGGGCGTGATCTATCCCCAGGCACGCGGGGCGCTCCACGAGGTCGACTCCTGGGACGCCTCTGCCGAGAACGAATTCCTCGACCGGCATCTGCCGGCCTGACCCATGGCGCGCTCCCGACGCGAGAAGGTGCTGGTCGTCTTCGGCGCCGGCAACATTGGTCGCTCCTTCGTGGGGCAGCTCTTCGCCCGCGCGGGATACCGCGTCGTTTTCGTCGACGTCGACAGGTCTCTCGTCGACGCCCTCAACCGGGCCGGCCGCTACCTGGTCCGGATCAGGGACCGCCGGCCCGAGGACATCTGGGTCGAGGGCGTCTCCGCCATCGACGCGCGAGATACGGACGCGGCCGCCGAGGCCGTGGCAGGGGCGGACATCCTCGCCACCGCCGTCGGTCCGGCCGCGCTGCCCCACACCTACCCCATCATCGCCGCTGGCCTGGTGAGGCGGCGCGAGGCCGGCGGGCCGCCGCTTGACATCATCATCTGCGAAAACCTGCGCAACGCGGCTCGCGCCTTTGCCGAAGGCCTCGCCGCGCACCTGCCTGCGGACTTCCCCATCGCGTCATATGTGGGCCTCGTCGAAACGAGCATCGGGAAGATGGTCCCCCTCATGCCGGAGGCCGAGCGCCGCCGCGACCCCCTGCTGCTCTACGCGGAGGCCTACAACACCCTCATCCTCGACGCCGCCGCTTTCAGGAACCCCATCCCGGACGTCCCCGGCCTCGACCCGAAGCAGAACATGGCCGCCTATGTGGATCGCAAGGCCTTCATCCACAACCTCGGCCACGCCGCCTGCGCGTACCTCGGCCGCCTGGCAAACCCCGCCTGGCGGTTCATCTGGGAGACGGTCTCGGACCCGGTCGTGCGCGCCGCCGCCAAGACAGCGATGTGGGAGTCAGGCCGCGCCCTCATGCGTCGCTACCCCCGTGAGTTCGGAGAGGCCGACCAGGAAGCGCACATCGAGGACCTCCTCTGCCGCTTCGCCAACCGGGCACTCGGCGACACGATCTATCGCGTCGGCAGAGATGTTCCCAGGAAACTCTCCCGGGAGGATCGCCTGGTCGGCGCGCTGCTCATGGATGCCGCGGAGGGCGTGGCAGCACCAATCACCATCCTCGCTGCCGCCGCCGCGTTTTTCTTCGATGCCACCGACGAGAGCGGCCAGCCCTTCCCCGCCGATGCCGACTTCGCCCGCGCGGTGTCTCGCCGCGGCGTCGATTGGGTCCTCTCCGATGTCTGCGGCCTCGACTTCTCCCGCCCCGAGGAGGCCGCGATCGCCGCTCGCCTCCGGCGCGCGGTCGCCTACCTCGCCGCCCGTCCCGCGGACTGGCTCGCCCGCTACCTCGCAGACCCTGCCTCTGTGCTGGAGGCTTGACGGCGTCATCGGCGGTCCACGCCCAGCGGCTAGGGGACCGCGCCGCCCGCAGCGAATAGGCCAGGGCCGCATCTCATGGCCTGCTAATCAGGAGAGCGCCGAATGACGACGAAGACGATCCCCCTCGACGGCGAGTGGGCGCTCCGGTGGTGTGACGAGGGCGAGGGCGAGGCCGCCGGCTGGCCCGCGGCGGGCGTCGCCGGTGGCGATTCCATCGTCGCCCACGTTCCGGGTATGACGCACCTGGACCTCATGGCCGCCGGCCGCATCGAGGACCCCCTCTTCGGGCGAAACGCGCAAGACTGCGCGTGGATGGAGGAGAAGGACTGGTGGTATTCGCGCACCTTCCACCTCTCGGACGATGAGATCGGCGACCGCGTCGAGATTGTCTTCGACGGCCTCGACACGCTCGCAGATATCTGGATCAACGGCCAGCACGTCGGCTCCTCCCGCAACGCCCTGGTTCCCTGGCGCGCCGATATCACCTCCCAGGTCCAGACAGGCGAAAATCTGGTGGTCGTGCGGGTCGACACCGGCCTGCGGTGGGCGCGTCGCCAGGACCTCAGCCGGTACGGCGCGCGCGCCTCGTCGGCGGATGCCGACCAGGCGAGGATCGTCCTGCGCCGCAGCGCCTTCTCGACCGGCTGGGACTGGTCGCCCAACATCGCCACGTGCGGAATCTGGCGGCCGGTCCGCGTGGAGAGCTACCGTGGCCTGGCCCTGCGCGACGTTTGCCTTCGCAGCCAGTTGACCCGCGGGGGCGCCGCCCGCCTCACCGCCCTGGTCGAGATCGAATCGTTCGAGCAGGCCCCCTTCGATGTTCATCTCACTTTCCGGCTCGGCGAAGCGGCCTTTCCCCTCCGGGCGACCGTCGTGCCCGGCTACAACCTCGTGACTCACACGTTTGCCATCCGTGAGCCGCGGCTGTGGTGGCCCAACGGCATGGGCGAGCCACACCTGTACGACTTCCGCTGCGACCTCCGCCGGCAAGGGCGGGACGAGGTCGTCGCTTCCCTCTCGTTCGGGTTCGGCATCCGCGAGATCGAGCTGCGCCAGGAGCCCCTGCCGGCAGACGAAGGCCAGTCCTTCGTCATCGCCGTCAACGGCGAGCCGGTCTTCTGCAAGGGCGCGGACTGGGTGCCGGCCGACTCGCTGCTCTCCCGCGTGACGCGGGAGCACTACGAAACCCTCCTCCGCGAGGCCCGCGACGCGAACTTCAACATGCTCCGCATCTGGGGCGGCGGCACCTATGAGGCCGACGCCTTCTGGGACGCCTGCGACCGCCTCGGCATCATGGTGTTCCTCGACTTCCAGTTCGCCTGCCAGCAGACCCCCGAGGACCGCCCCGACTACCTCGCCGAGGTCGCGCGTGAGGCCGAACTCGCGATCCGGCAGCTCCGCAATCGGGCCAGCCTGGTGTTGTGGTCCGGAAACAACGAGAACCAGTCCATCTACGCCTCCCACGGCCGCCCCTTCTTTGGCTGGCGCACCTACCACGAGGTCCTCGCCAAGGCCGCCGCCCAATGCGACCCCACGCGGGCGTACTGGCCCTCGAGCCCGGCCGGCGGACCGCAGTTCAATGACTGGGACATCGGCGACCGCCACGCCTGGCAGGTGTCGCTCATGGGGGAGGCGCCCGGAGGGCTGGCCGACTACGCGGAGATGGCCAGGGATCGCGGCAAGTTCATCTCCGAATACGGCTTCCTCTCTCCACCGCTGCGTGAGAGCCTCGAGCAGGCCCTCCCGCCGGATCAGCTCCGGCCCGGCAAGCCCGCGTGGGAATTCCACGCCAACCAGTTCGAGACCGGCATCCCCCGGGGAAAGCACCGCAACGTCTTCGACCATGCCCTCGACCTCTACTTCGGCCGCAAGGCCGATCAGGTGGACCTGGACACCTTCATCCTCCTCTCCCAGGCCTGGCAGGCCGAAGCCTACCGCTTCTCCCTCGCCCACTTCCGCCGCCGCAAATTCCTGACCGCCGGCACGCTGTTCTGGATGTACAACGACTGCTGGCTGGCGACGTCGAGCTGGAGCATCATCGATTACTACCTGCGGCGCAAGCCGTCCTGGTACGCGGTGAAGCGCGTCTTCGCCAACGAGATGGTCTCCTTCGCACAGGAGAACGGCCGCCTCGCGATCTGGCTCGTCAACGACCGCCTCGACCCGGTCGAGGGCGTGCTGGAGCACGGCTTCGGCCGCTTCTCGCAGGATCGCTGCGAGACGCTCGATCGCGTCGCCCACCGAGTCGCCGCCAACTGTTCCCAGCGCTTGCTGGAGATCCCCCTGCCGCAGCTGGCCGATGTGGAGAGGGCCGACTCGTACTACTGGGCGCGCTGGGTGCGGGACGGCGAGACGCTCAGCCGTCACTACCACTGGCTCGCGCCCCCCAAGGCCGTCACGCTCCCCGAGCCCGGCCTGAGGTGGCATGTGCGGAACTCCGGCGGCGCGCGGGAGGTGGAGGTGACTGCCACGCGGTATGCCTGGATGGTCCGACTCGACCCGGCGGCCCACGTGCGCCCTGCGGACAACTACTTCGACCTGCTGCCCGGCGAATCGCGCGTCATCCGCGTGGAGGGGCCGCCAGAAGCCCTCGCACGCATCGCCGTGTCAGCGTCAAACCACCTGCTGGGCGGCTAGCCGGCCCGGGTCTGGCAAAGGAGAGCGACGAAGTGGACGGACGGGAGATTCGACTCAAGCGGCTCTTCGGCGGAACGCGCGCCGTGATCATCGCGGTGGACCACGGCATGTTCGATGGCCCCATCCCCGGGATGGAGGATTTGCCGCGAACTGTCGAGCGGATCAACCCGACCGTCGACGGTGTGCTGCTCGCTCCCGGCATGCTGCGTCACTGCGGAGGTTTCTTCGCCGGGCGCGACCGGCCCTTCGCGGTGGTTCGCCTGAACTGGAACAGCGTGTACTGCTTTGCCTGGGGATACCGGGATGCCAGGAGCGCGCGGGCCTACCGCGTCGAGGATGGGCTGCGGGAGGGCATGGATATCGCCCTCGTATCGCTGACCCTGAGGACCGGCGACGAGGAGCGCGACGCGCACAACATCGAGGTCTTCAGCCAGCTCACGGCCGAAGCCCACGCGCTCGGAATCCCCGTTATCGGCGAGTACTTCCCCACCGGCCACCTCGATATGTCACCGGCCGAGCTGCACGACAACGTCCGCATCGGCTGCCGGATTGCGGCCGAGCTAGGGGCCGACGCGGTGAAGACCTTCAACACCCACAACTTCGCGGCCGTGACCGGCGGCTGCCCCGTGCCCGTCCTTGGGCTCGGCGCGGAGAAGCTCCCCACCCAGGCCGACGCGCTGCGGCTCGCCGCGGCCGAGGTCGCCGCCGGCGCCGGCGGCGTCGTCTTTGGCCGCAACGCGATCCAGGTCCCCGACCCCGCGGCGTTCCAGGCCGCCCTCTGTGATGTCGTGAGGAAAGGAGATGCCGTCGATGACGTCATCCGCCGATACCAACTTGGGTGATTCGGCCCTCCTGCCCGCGGTCGAGTACGACCCGGACTGGTGCCGGGCCGACCTTTCTCAGGTCCCCCGCATCGTGGCCCCGCCCCCCGGCCCCGAAAGCAGGCGCCTCCACGAGCGCGCCAGCGCTCACTATCGCGGCCTGTCCGGCCAGGTGCGGCTCTTCCCCGTCTGCTGGAGCAAGGGGCACGGCGTTACGCTCGAGGACGTAGACGGAAACCGCTACCTCGATTTCTCCAGCGGCATCTACGTCACCACGCTCGGCCACTGCCACCCGAAGGTCAGCGAGGCGGTCGCCTACTGGGCGAAGCGGCTCATGAACTGCCACGACTTCACGACCCCCGTCAAGGCCGCGCTCGTCGAGAAGCTCGCCGACGTCCTGCCCGGCGACCTCACCGGCATGCAGCTGTACGACAGCGGCACCGTCGCCGTCGAGGCCGCCATGCGCATCTGTCGCGCCGCCACGGGCCGCACCGAGTTCCTCTCCTGCTTCATGGACTTCCACGGGAAGACCCTCGGCTCGGTCTCGTGCGCCCGCATGAACCCCATGTATGCCTCCACGCGTATGCCCGGCTTCTACATGCTCCCCCGACCGGACACCTATCGCCCCCTGTGGACGCGCGCCGACGGCTCCCTCGACACCGAGGCCTACCTCGACTACTACGCGCAGTTCATCGCCGAGGGCACCACCGGCCAGGTCGCCGCGTTCGTCCTCGAGCCGATTCAGGGCTGGGCCGGGACCATCATGCCGCCCGACGACTTCTTCCCCAAGCTCCGGCGCTTCTGCGACGACCGCGGCATCCTGCTCGTCGCCGACGAGGTCCTCACCGGCATGGGGCGCACCGGGACCTGGCTGTGCCTGGAGCACTGGGGCGTGCTGCCCGATGTCGTCACCCTGGGCAAGGGCCTGGGGAACGGCTTTCCCGTCACCGCCTGCGTCGCCCGCGCGGGGATCATGGAGCACTTCGACCGAATCAGCGCCTCCAGCTCCTACGGCGGAAACCCCATGGCCGCCGCAGCCGCGCTCGCGAGCGTCCAGGCCATC
>Ga0123519_10003633_pt1 | contig 25470 bp, 23 predicted proteins | sample YelNatPaOPRAMG02_FD_87396 | JGI IMG/M metagenome (GOLD analysis project Ga0123519, IMG submission 87396) | Hot spring microbial communities from Yellowstone National Park - Yellowstone National Park OP-RAMG-02 (version 2) | ecosystem: Environmental > Aquatic > Thermal springs > Hot (42-90C) ...
AGCAATCATGGTCAGCTCGATTGCCCCTGTTGAATTATTTCTGTGGATCCTTGTCACTGTTCTCAGGAGTAAACTGGATACGACCATGAAAATTCTCTCGGTTCTTGTAATCACGTTTATACCCCTTATAGGTTCCATACTCTACCTCGTTATCGGGAGGAAGGAGAGGTCTGATGCGAATTCCGGAAGTGTTAATAAAAAGTAAGGGAGACTGACTGAAATGGGTTTTCTTTCAAATCTCTCAGTAAAGCAGAAACAGAGAGCAAAAATATTCATTGTCGCCGGGATCTTCATAATTGCAATCACCCTCTTTTTCGGTGTAACGGGAAAACAGGAGAAAAAGGTCAAAGAGGAGACACAGCGCCCCAGAAAATTCTCCGTTCTCACAGAGAAGGTCGAAAAGGATCTCTGGATCGCTGCGGAGGGTGAGAACATAAAGGCACTCCAGAAATCGGTCGAGGATCTCCAGAACGAGGTCGGAAAATTCAGAGAGGAACTGGAGAAGATAAAGAAAAAACAGGAATCAGAAGGAACGGTAAAGAAGATCGTACCGCCTGTTCCGGTTCCTCCACCCTCACCGACTCCCGCACACGCACCACCCTCTTCAGGCACAGTACATTCCCCTTCCAGACCCCCTGAAAAAACCCAGCCTCCATCCAGGGAAGAAAAAAGAGTAAGGGGTATACTCCTCTTCGAGGAGGAAAGGAAACCCGACAGGAGGGAAACGGGAAAGACAAAGAAGGAGGAGGAAAGCTTCATCTGGATTCCAACGGGGAGTGTGACGAAGGCCGTCCTCCTTTCCGGTATAGATGTCCCCACATCCCTGAGTGCAAAGAGCGAGCCCTATCCTGTTCTTCTCATGCTGTCCGATCTCTCCCTCATACCGAACGACTTCAAAATGAACCTCAAGGGGTGCTTTGTGGTCGGTTCGGGGTTTGGGAGCATAGTGGAGGAGAGGGCATACATAAGGACGGAAACGCTCTCCTGTGTCAAGAGGGACGGAACACCATGGGAGGTTCCCCTCAAGGCCCAGGTTGTCGGTGAGGACGGAAAGCTGGGAATGAGGGGAAAGGTCGTGAGCAAGCAGGGAAGGCAGATTGCACTCTCGATTGTGACGGGTATCCTTTCCGGACTCGGTCAGTCCCTCTCACCGAGAGCACCGATACAGTTTGTGGAGACGAAGAAGGAGGAAGGAAAGTATACACTTCTCACGCCGAATGTCGGTGAGGCACTCGGGGCAGCGGGACTGACCGGAGTGGGAAGTGCACTGTCAAGGGTGGCGGATTACTACCTCAAACTGGCGGAGCAGATGTACCCTGTAATAGAGATAGAGGCGGGTCGTGAAATAGAGATATTCGTGGTGAAGGGAGGAAGGCTTTCACCACAGGAAAAACCAAAGGGAGGAACGTCATGAAAAAGAGATCTCTTTCAGCTGTCATTACTGCATTCATCATTGCGGTCTTTTCCATCTCCATTCTCCTTTATGCCGGGGATAAACCACCGGAGGTAAAGCTTCCAGGTTTTGCTGTTAAGTCGATACAGTTCAACAGGGATCTTGACATGTATGAGGTCGTCGGTAACAACATGGTTTTCTTCCTTTCAAAGGACGGAAGGTATGCCTTCATCGGAGATATCCTGGATACAAAAACAATGAAAAACATAACGGAGGAGAGAAAAAGGGAACTCCTGAGAGTTGATTTCTCAAAACTTCCCCTGGAGTACGCTGTCCGGATCGGTGAGGGAAAGAGAAGGATTGCGGTATTTTCAAGTCCGTTCTGTCCATGGTGCAGGAAGCTTCATGAGGAGTTCAGGAAAATGAAGGACGTGTCAGTCTATGTCTTTGTGTCTCCATTCGGTGACAGGGACACCCTCAGATCGATCATGTGTTCAAGGGAGCTCTTCGATCTGGCTTACGAGGGCAAGAAGATAGAAAAGAAGGTCACCTGCGAGGCATCGGCGAACCTCGACAGGATCCAGCCTGTAATGTCAGAGTTCGGGATTTCCGCATTTCCAACCATGATCCTTGAGAATGGAAGGATGATAGCAGGCTTTGTGACCGCAGACCGGATAGAGAAGGAGATGGCAAGATGAGACACCTTCTTCCACTCATCATCACACTCCCGTTTCTTGTCTCCTGCGGAGCCAGGTTCTCCTGTCCGGCTCCACAGGGCGGGCTGAAGTGTACACCCATAACCCAGGTGTACGAGGAGGTAAAAAAATCAGAAACCGGGGTCACCTCCCCTCCTCCTGAGGCAGACACCTCGGAGATTGTGAAAAAACTGGAGTATGAGAAAATGGTGCCCGTGAGAGTTCCTCCCAGGATTGTGAGGGTCTGGATAGCTCCATTCGAGGATGAGGACGGGGATCTGAACCAGGGAGGGTATGTATTCATGGAGGTCTCACCCGGAAGGTGGATATTCGGTGAGGAGCTGAAAAAAACCGGAAATACGATCTCTCCCTTCTTCAGGGGAAAACCGGGAGAAATAAGGCAGGTTGAGACAAAGGATGAGAAGAAGGATGGAAAGAGGGATGGTAAGACGGTGGAAAGACCGGGCACCAGAAAGCAAACACCCGTATGTACGGGAGAGGGATGTGAGTGATGTGGGTGAGGAGATTTCTCTTTTCCCTCCTTTCTGGATGTGGTGATCTGGCACTTTTCGCAAGAAGTGCCGCACCTGTCTTAGGGATGAAGGAGGAGGAAATTCTCACCTCCATGCGGGATGAGGCAGAAAGGTATATCAGGAGGAGATACAGGCTTACAGGTACAGAAAGCAGTAACAATCTATCCTTTGACAGGTTTCTGAGAGATGACGGGGTTGCACTCGAGGCGATAGAACACGTCATAAAACACTTCGGGAGAGACGAAACCATGAGGAAAAAACTTTTTGACCTGATCCGTAATACTTAAAGAGAAAGGAGGTGAGTGGAATGAAGAAGGACAGACTGATCGGGATCGCCCTTCCCTGCGCGGTAATGGCACTCATGGCCCTTAATGCCTATGCCGGAACAGGCGGAACTGAGTTCCAGGAGATTTACGGGAAACTCGGTGAGTGGTCGCAGGGGTATCTGGGAAAGGTCGTTGCTGCCGGTGCCTTCCTGGTCGGGATAGCAGCGGGAATTGTGAGACAGTCAATCATGGCTGTTGTGACCGGTCTTGGTGCAGCGATGGCTGTCCAGTACACCCCGACGATCATCGACTCCATTGTCACAGGTGTGATTTAGTATGGATGTGCTGAAGCTGACAAAACAGATTCTGAACCGGTTTGTACTCGCTGACTTTCTTCCGGTCTATGCGCATGATAAGGGGAGGAACCTCTACGTACTCTCGCATGGAGTGGGTTTCGTCTACGAGATTTCACAGGTATGGGGGGGTAGCTCCACGGTTACTCCCCTCAAAGGTCTTTACTATGAAGAGCTTCCACCTGGAACAGCAATCCAGTACTTTGTCTGGGCATCACCCACTGTGTCATATCTCATGGATTCGTACGTCCACCTGAGGGAGAAGAGTTCACCGCTACCGGAACTCATCCGCTTCGCGGAAAACAGAAAAAAATTCATCGAGGCCGGGACATCAAGATCAATTCTCAGGGGGTATGATTTCAGGGTCAGGAGATTCAGGCATCTTGTGACATGTATTGTTCCCTGTGACTCCACACCATCAGGGTATGAGGCGGGACTCGATCTTGCCCACAGGATAAAGATGACGGTTTTCCAGGCACTTCATGCGGCACATCTATCACCCGAGGAGGTCTATCCTGCAAGACTGATTGCAATCCTTTCAGAACTTCTCAATCCCGGCCATCCTCACGATGAGATGCCTCAATACGATGAGAAGACTGTCATAAGGGACCAGGTCTGTGACTACGATACAGAACTCATTGTTGAGAAGGACTATTTTCTCCTTGACGGTATGTATGTGAGAACCCTCACCGTGAGACAGTATCCAGATGAATGGGACATATCCGATACAGTAAACTATGTGGGAAGTCTCTTCGACAACGTGAGACAGATTCCCGTGAATTTCTTCATCACGTTCAACACCGAGTTTCCCGAGAAGGTGAAAACGATCGCCTCTGTCCAGCAAAAGCAGATCACAACGTCGTACCAGCTGTTCGGTCCCCTTGCCAGATGGTTCCCCGAACTTGCGGACAAGAAGGCAGGTCTTGACAGGTATCTGGCAGCGGTGAAGAAGGGTGATTCACCCGTTTATGCGTACATGACCATGGTTCTCTACGCAAGGAGCATGGAGGAACTGGAGTCAGCCACGTCGCTTGCCTCGAATCTCATGAGATCACTCGGGTTCATAATGCAGACCGACAATTACATCATGTTTCCCGTCTTCCTTCAGGCCCTTCCCTTCGGGTACAGTTCTGGTGCCCAGCCGGATCTGAGAAGGAGGAAGCTCATGAAGGCATCGGATGTGGCAGAACTGGCCCCCCTTGCATCGGACTGGCCGGGTTTTGGCCCTCCTGTGATACAGCTTGTGAGCAGAAGGGGACAGCTCCAGTTCTTTGATGTCTTCGCAAACCCGCAGGGCGGGTACTCTGGAATTGTTGTCGCATCGACCGGTGCAGGAAAGTCCTTCTTCGTGAACGAACTCATAATAAGCTATCTTTCCTGCGGTGCTAAAATCTGGGTGATAGACGTTGGAAGAAGCTACGAGAAGCTCTGCAATTTCTGTGGCGGGACATTCATGGTATTCGGCCCGGAGTCGAGGATATGTATAAACCCATTCTCCACTGTCAGGGATATAAACGAGGAGATGCCCATACTCAAGTCGATAGTCGCCCAGATGGTCTCGATGACAGCTCTTGATGAACTCTCCATGGCCTACATAGAGGAGGCGATAAAGGAAATGTTCATGAGGAAGCAGAATGACATGACAATCACGGACGTGGCGGCATATCTGGAGAGGGAAAAGGGACAGGAGCCGATTGCCCTCTCGATTGCGAAGAGACTCTATCCATATACGGTGAACGGAGCCTACGCGAATTACTTTAACGGCGCTTACAATCTGAAGGCGGAAACGGATTTCATCGTTGTCGAACTCGAAGAACTGAAATCCAAAAAAGACCTCCAGGAGGTTGTCCTCCTCTCTCTCATATTCCAGATACAGCAGGCCATGATGGACAGGGAGACATACAAACTCCTGATCATAGATGAGGCGTGGGATCTCCTTACAGGGGGCAACACGACCCAGTTCATGGAGACCGCTTACAGGAGGTTCAGGAAGTACAGGGGAGCCTGTTTCACGATAACACAGAGTGTGAATGACTTCTACAGAATACCTGCGGGTCTTGCAATAGTCGAGAATGCGGACTTCATGTTCCTCCTGAGACAGAGGCCGGAATCGATAAGGATGCTCAAGGAATCGGGAAGGGTTTCACTCACCGAGGGACTTTACGAACTCTTAGAAAGCGTCCACACGGATCACGGGAACTACTCGGAGATATTCGTCTACACACCTGTCGGAGCCACGGTAAGCAGACTCATAGTCGACAGGTTTACACAGCTCCTCTACACGTCGAAGGCCGACGAGTTCGCAGCCATAAAGAGGTACATGAATCAGGGTCTCTCAGTCGTGGAGGCGATAGAGAAGGTAATGGAGGAGGAAAGAACATGATTACTATCCTTCTTGCCACCGCACTCTTTGTGACACAGGCGGATGTGGATTTTACAAAGGAAAAAAGACTGGCCATGTTTGAACCTTCAAAAACATATGTTGTTTCCGTCGAGAGAAATTTACCCTCCCTGAAACATCCATATGTCCCCCCACCTCCTGTGAAGAGACCTGGCCTGTCAATTGAGGATCTCGTTCCCACAAAAAAGGAAAAGAAGATAGAAAAAATACATGAGGTCATATACTTTGACTTCGACTCCGCGAGAATACGGGAAAGTGAGAAGAAGAAACTTGATGGACTGAGATTCGATGGGGGAAAATACACAATAACGGGATATACCTGCGACATCGGCTCAAAGGAGTATAACGACAGGCTCGCTTTGAGGAGGGCCAAGGCGGTAAGGGACTATCTGAAGGTTGATGCAGCTGTAGAGGGAAAGGGAAAGTGCTGTTATATCTCAAAGGAAAGGTGGAAAAACAGAAGGGCCGAGGTGACGGTTGAGATCACCTCTTCCAGTCAAAACCAGCCCCTGAAGGTACAGTCTTCTTCACCACCTCAGACTGTTCCGTCTGTGGAGGGGCGGAATACAGAGAAGAACGGGAGTCTCTGAGCTTTACAGCTGTTCCATAGACTATTATCGCGGCAACCGTTCCCTTCTCACCCGGAGAGAAGACACCGAACTCGATCCTTATTCCCATAACACAGTTTGCACCCAGATTCCCTGCCTCCTCCGAAAGGGTGTCCAGGGCTTCTGTTACGTTTTTTGAGATTTCGGCCTGGTATGCACCTACCTTTCCACCTGTTATGTCCTTTATTGCCGCGATAATGTCCTTGAAGATGGAGAGTCCCGAAACAATACATGTGGACACCACACCACAGTACTCGGATATGGATGCGTGATCTATAAAACCGGTCGTGAGAATCATATTTTACCTCCTCATCCGGGGGAGTATTACCTTTCGGGTAATATATATATGAGTGGAGGTGTTGTTATGAGGTTCAGATTGATCCTCACCCTTCTTGCCCTGATGGTAATCCTTCTTCCCGTCTCTGTCAGGGCTGAAAATCTTTCGGACTGGCTTTACAGAATTCCTCTTGCGATAGGGAATGCACCGACTGATGAGATTCAGCCAACACAGGAAATTCAGAACCAGACGTTTAGTTTCGCAATCGATACGGTGACCCCCATATCACAGGGTATAATGAGGTCTGACTGTAAGGACATAAGAGTTGCGGATGAAGATGGTAATATCCTTGAACGCAACGTTACTGACTGTAATACAACGATGAGCATGATTCATGTACTTGTACCCTCTGTTCCTGCAAACAGATCAAAACAGCTTTTTGTGTATTACGGAAACCTGTCAGCTCCAGCTGAATTCAACACATCTCTTGTTGGGATTAAACCACTTAAGGATTCATTCACAGAGTCAAAGTGGGTTGTCTGTGGATGGACACGTGGCGGTGCCAATTATCCCGGTCTTTCTTCAGCACGATCGTACTTTGAATCTACATGCACAAACCGGACAGGCACTTTTTTAGGGTCGGGGAGTGTTTATAATGACTCCTCCCTCACCATGAAGAGAGTAATAAGGACGGCCTATCTCAGTCCTGGTACCTACACATTCCAGCTCGGGAGCGACGCGTGGGAGTGGACGGCAGTTTTTTTCTACGATGCTCAAACCGGTGAGTACCTTGGTGGAACCGGTGGTTACGGGTCGGGGAGTATAACAATTGACTCACCCAGAGTTGTGAATATCGGTGTACTCGTAAACCGGGGCGATCTTAATCCTCCGCTAACGACAGTGTCTTCTGCCCCCAGCGGAGCCTATATAGCATCAAACTCATCATCCGGTGTACTGCAAGGAGTACAGAGACTTCTTCCACAGCTCGTCTCCCTTTTCTGTCCTGACTCACTTCCTTTTGGCGCCCAGGGTCAGTGTTCAGTTGTAACTGATAGGGACACAGGAAGAAGCTACAAATGGATCGTTGAGAACGGTTCCGCAAACCCTGGTACGGGATCGGCAACAACGACAGTTTCTTTCGATAGTCCCGGTACAAAGACTGTGAAAGCAAAAGTATGGGACACTGACCTCGGAGAAAGGTATGCGGTCTACTTCCCGGTAACCGTGAATGTACTTGACTCACTTGCAGGGCTTTCACTTACCTGCGACTCTCCTGTGATTGCAAACCAGTCGACAACATGTGTGGTTTCTGGACAACCTCAGGGGGTTTTGTTCACCTATACCTGGGATCTCGCGGGAGGACAGTTAGTCTCAAACAACGGAAATGCAGTTACGGTCAGATGGAACCAGCCAGGTCAGAGAACTGTAAGTGTAACTGTTGGTATTTCCGGAACCTCCCGGACAAAAATCCTGACTGCGGATGTAAATGTCACAACCGGTTTGAACATCTCTTCTGTTTCATGTACTCCCTCAAATCCAAAGGCTGGAGAGCTTGTAACCTGTACTGCACAGGCATCCGCAGCCGCTGGTACCCTCACATACGAGTGGTCAGGTCCAAACGGAACATTTCTCAGTCCATCCTCACAAACAACCCAGGCATACTTCACAAAGAGTGGAATAAATCCAGTCAATGTGAAGGTCAATGTTCAGGAATACGGAGATGAGGCACAGTCAGGTACGTACGTTGATGTTCAGCCCGCAACCCTTTCCATAGCTGTCACATGTCCTGGATCCGCAAAGAAATATGAACCTGTCTCCTGTACGGCCGAAGTTCATAACGACTGGGGTACTCCCGTTATCACGTGGTCTGCGACAGGGGGTTATGTTGCATCATTCAGCGGTCCATCCGCCACTTTTGTTTTCACGAACACTGGCTCTAATAGAGTCACGGCAGTCCTCTCCCTGGAGGAGAACCCCGCTTTCAGTATAAGTGACAGTACGGTGGTCGCAATTTCACTTACTCCTCCAGTGATTGAGACCATTCAATGCACGAGTTCTCCCGTACTCGGTCAGAGTGTTATATGCAGTGTAAGTGCATCGGCACCTGAAGGAACCCCCGTGTTTGTGTGGGATACAACGGGCCAGGTTCTCAATCAGAATGGTAACTCAATCGAGATTCTCTTCAGAACACCGGGTGAGAAGACAATCGGACTTACTGCATATCTTCAGGAGTATCCTGCGGCCTTTGCGGAAAAAACCGTCACAGTGAATGTGCAGGAAAACCCTGTCACGATAGATCTCACATGTCCGGTTCAGGCCATTGCGGGAACTGAGTTCGTATGCACCGTTGATGCTTCCGCTCAATGGGGTACACCGGCAGTTTCCGTTCAGGCCTCAGGAGGGTCGGCTTCTATTGAAGGAAGAAGGGTAACCGTGAAGACTCCATCGGGAGGGAAGAATGTCGTTGTCACAGCTTCAGCCAGACTCGCAGAAGCCGACTGGATCGGGAATTCGGTGTCAAAGAATGTCTCCCTTGTCGGTATGCCATACGTTACTCCTGTAATTACGGGACCAAAAGGAACATATCCCGCTGTTGAGACGACATATACGGTTACTGCTCCATGCCTCAATGATAATGCATGTACGGTAAGCCTTATGCTCGACGGTGTGGTTGTCGGTGAAAGTGAGGCAAAACTCTCCTTTCCATCCCAGGGTAAACACACACTCACAGCGGAGGCAAGACTTCTCAATTCTGATGTAAAAGGGACATCATCGATAACAGTGATCGTCAATTCCCTTCCAAAAATCACAGTGGAGATAAAGGGTCCATCAGGAGCCTTCGTCGGCAAACCAACCACATACACAATGGAAGTCCCGGATAGATTCTCAATGCTGCCTGTCAGAGGGATCTGGATCCTTCCCGATGGTTCAGAGAGTGATGGCAATCAGGTTGTACTCAACTTCCCCTCAGAGAGAATCTACACCCTCTCCTACAGGGCATGGGTTGATGGCCACAGGACAGAAACAGAACAGACTGTCCAGAAGAGGATTTATGTGAAACAGTACGTCTTCCCTGAACCTAAAATCCGGGTTACAAAGACTGAAGACAGGGCACCATTCAACGTACTCCTTAAGGTCCAGTTCACGAAAAACCCTGTGACCGGGGCCGAATACAATATTACCTATAACTGGGACTTCGGAGATGGAACAACCCTTCAGACAGATAAGACTTTCGTGGTTCACGAGTACAGACATGCAGGAACCTACACAGTAACAATGACTGCAAGAGATCAGGATGGAAACTCCATAACTGACAGGGTAACGATCATCGCCGGTATGCCCCAGGGTAATGTAGACTTCGCCAATTATCTCTCTCCTAAATCACTAAGGGTTCCTGTGACGGGTCTCATAAAGGCCACAGTCTCCGGTATCTCGTACAGGGACAGACTCGTATCCACAGAGTGGAAGGTAAACGGACAGGCCATTGATTCCTATCCGACCAATCCGTTCTACACGAAAGTACTGTTCACTGAACCGGGTAAGTACACTGTCTCCTTTGTAGCCTCCTACGAAAGTGGTGCTGTTGCACAGGCCTCTGAGGAGATAACGGTTGTCCCTAACACTCCTCCTTCCTGTGAGATCCAGGAGAATTACGATCAGAGAACGAAGTACCTTGTCCTCAAGGCTGTCTGTAAAGATCCGGATGGAAGGATGTCAGGTTATAAGTGGGATCTCGATGATGGAAGGGGATACAGAAACGGAACATCGGTCATATCGAGAAAGGTGGAACCGGGTGCAACAGTGACGATCAAACTGATGGGGTGTGATGACTCCTCTGCGTGTGTTGAGGTAACAAAACAGGTGACCGCACAGTAATAATCAGGGGTGGGGCCTCCCACCCCTCTTCTGTAAATGGATGAGAGATGACGAAGATAGAGTCCCACGTAAACGATCCAACAACGATCTTCTTCTGGGAGATTGACGAGGTAATCGTCATAGCCTCGTGCACATTCCTCGGTATCATGATAGGAAGGATGTTCTCACTCCTCCTTCTCGGGTTCTTTCTGTCATATATCCTGAAGAGGATAAAGAGGAAGAGTGCCGAGGGTGTGATGATGCACTTTCTTTACTGGCACGGTTTTCTCAAACTCAGGGGCTGTCCTCCGAGCTATATGAGAGAGTTTGTCTCATAGCTGACATTCTGCCCCCGCCTGAATACAGGGAGATCACATTCATAAGCAGTAATACAGAGAAAAGAGTTCATAAACTCAGGAGGACAGGATGCTCTACGAAAGGTGGATAAAGGAATGGAAATCGGCCCTTGCGGAAAACTTCTTTCTCAGGGTTCTCTGTCTGATGCTTGCCTGTGGCATGGTTGTCAATGTTGTGGCCTTAAGGGGTAAGGACAGGATAGTCATCGTTCCGCCGAAGATAGAGAGGGAGTTCTGGATAGATGAGAACCGGGTATCCGAAAGCTATCTGGAGCAGATGGCCCTCTTCTTCGCAACGTTTGCTGCCAACATGAGTCCCTCGAGTGCTGAGTACAACGCAAAAATCCTGGCTTCCTACACCGACCCATCCGCATACGCTGAGTTCAAGAATGAGATTGGAGGACAGGCAGCATACTTCAAGAAGAACAACATCACACAGGCCTTCTTCCCGGAGGCGACGAAAATTTATCCTGACGAGGGAAGGGTCGAGATCATGGGTCAGGCCATGAGGTATGTGGGACAGACAAAAATATCGACAGAGAAGGTAATAGTCAACGTGAAGATGAGGGTCAAGAACTATACACTCAGAATCGAGGAGCTGTACATGACGTATCCTGAACGTGAACAGAGGAAGATAAAGCAGACGGAGGAGCAGAAGCTCATGACACCTGAAGAAAGAAAGAAGGTGGTGAAGCCATGAAGAGGGTTCTTATCACGGTCATATTTACTTTTTTCCTTTTCAGTCCCCTCCACGCACTCCAGACGATTTCTCCTGAGGAGGGAAAGACAACGGTTGTGAACGTTTCTGAAAGGGACTTAAACGTTGTGAAGACCCCGTTTGAGTCCGTGAAGGCTTTAAGTGGATATACGGACATGGATGTGAAGATTCAGGGAGGGAATATATTCGTCAAGTTTACGGGTGAAACGAAAAAGCCCGCTGATCTCATGATCATGGGAGATGACGGGAAGATCTATCCACTTGTTCTCAACCCCCTTTCTGTTCCAGGGGAGGTCATAGTCCTTGATGTGAAGGTGGAATCGAAGGAGAAGAAGGAGGAGAAGAACGAGTCCGTGAAAATCCTCTCTGGCTTTCATATATCGGAGGTGAAGAGGCTGATTAAGGCGATGTACCTGGAAAGGAAGCTCGAGGGGTATAGAATAGAGGATAAGAAAGAGGATAGAACAAGGTGGAAGGAGGTTTCACTCGCCCTCAGAAAGAGGTACATGGGGGATTTGTACACGGGTGAGATCCTCGAACTCACCGCAAACGAGGATACGGTCCTTGATGAGAAGGAATTCTACGAGAGAGGAGTCGCTGCGGTTTCCATCGACACACATGAACTGAAGAAGGGAGAAAAAACAAAGGTTCTCATTGTAAGGAGAAAGAGATGAAGAAGACGTTCTGGTACAGGTTCACATGTGTCATGCTTACAGGAGTCTTCATCTCGATTTCACTCAGTATATTCTCAAAGAGGTTCACAATTGCGATCGCACAGCAGGAGTGCCTTCCGTACCGGGTGTTTATAATCGATAAATGGGTCAGACCTGTAAAGGGGGATTTTGCACTTGCAAGCGGGGAGCATGTGCCCGGATATGGAAGGAAGGTTAAGATGGTCAAGATCGTCGCATGCGAGCCGGGAGGGAAAATAGAGGTTAAAGAGGCGGATAACAGAACACCCAGGATAATTCTCGTGAACGGGAAAGAAGGGATGTACACACCGAAGAGGGAGGTAAAGCTTCTCTGCAACGGGGGAATCGTGCTCACAGCGTTCGAACGCGGATCAAGGGGACAGCTCCTTCCACAGCTCCCTGTCGGGCAGAGAATTATCGATGGTTACTTCCTCATGGGAACTCACGAGGCATCCTACGATTCCAGATATTTCGGAGAAATACCGGGAGATGACATACTGGGCAGGGCTTATCCCCTTTTTTAGTCTCATCCTTTCCATTTCGGCTGTCCACGCTGATGACTTCAGCTATCTTCTCCCCTCGGAGGAAGAAATCGAGGAAGCAAAAAGGATCATCTCCACCTTTCAACAGCCGGACATTGAGGAGGCAAAAAAAATTGTCTCCACGTTCCAGAAACCGGATTTACCCGGTCTTAAACCCGAGAAGAAAAAGGAGGTTGCATGTGACTTCAGGATATCGTCTCTCATCTCATTCTCGATTCCAAAGGGTGTGCTTCTTAACCTCATGAAGGAGGCAGTGCGGATAAACAGGGAGTGCGGAAGGGAGGCTGTATCCCTCTACGTGAGGGGTTTTGCAGGGGATGACATGGTGGAGACATTACGGATACTCTCAGAAATCGTCAGGGAGATAAATGCGGATCTTCCACTCAACATGGATCCGGAGATCTTCGAGAGGATCAATCCCGTATCAGTTCCCTTCACGATTGTGGAGAGGGGAAAGGAAAGGACAGTCGTGATCGGTGATGCATCCCTTTCGTACGCACTTGAGGCGTCTCAAAGGACTCCTGGAGAGACGATAAGGGCAGGTAAGACATACCCCTTACGTGAGAAGGATCTGAGAGTCCTTCTGGCAGAGAGGATGCACAGGGTTTATGAAGCTGCGCAGAGGAGGAAGGAGAAGGGAGTGAAGATGGCGGTTGACCTCAACCTGGGAAAGGTGAAGGAAGAAAGGGTCTTCCATCTTGACCCGTCGTACACGGTTGAGGAGGATATAAAAGCTCCTGATGGAACCGTGATCGTGAAGAAGGGCACGGTTATTGATCCGTCAGAATATGTGAAGCTCGGAAAGTACGTTTTTATAGACGGCACAGATGAAAAAGAGGTGAGATTCGCACTACAGGAGAAACCGAAAAAGATCATCATAACAAAGGGAGATCCCCTCGAGCTTGCAGGAAAATACGGCGCACCGTTCTATGTGGCAACCAGAGAGATCGTTGAATTCTTCCGGATAGAGAGAACACCATCAGTGGTTGAAGGTGACGGGAGGTACATACGTGTGTCTGAGAGGAAGGTTCGTTAGCTCCATTCTCATCTTCTTCCTTCTCATACCCCTTCTCTCCCTGGCGGACTCTGCTCCTGCGGGCAAGTGTGAGAACACATTCCCGAATCTCGTTTCGGACATATGCTGGAAGTGTTTCTTCCCGATAAGGATAGGTGGAAGAATTGTGATGAAGGCGGCTGACATTCCGGATAATGTGGACACGCAGAATGTGGATGACTTCAACCCTTCAGAGTACACATGCTTTTGCGACGATGAGAGAGGAGTCCCGACTGCGGGTATATATGTATCCTTCTGGGAACCCGCCAGGGTTATAGAGGTCATCATGAGGCCCGGGTGTTTCAGCTTCCTCTTCGGTATGGACCTCGGAAGGAACATGGATCTTTTTGGGGCACACGGTGAGAGGGGATGGTACATGACCCCGGATGATAAGGTGTACTATAACGTTCACACATACGCTGTTCCACTTCTTGAGATAATGGAGCTTATAAAGGATATGGACTGGTGCAAAGACTGGTTCCAGGATCTGGACATAATGTACTTCACAGAGGTCGATCCCCTGTGGAATGATGAGGAACTCTATGTATACATGTACCCCGAGGTCGGGGTATTCGCAAATCCCCTTGCCCAGGCACTCTGTGCTGCGGACTGCGTTTCCGCATCCGCCAGTTATCCTCTCAATGCAATGTTCTGGTGTGCGGGATGCTGGGGGAGCATGTACCCGCCACTCGGGTCAACCGGTGCTACCGGTTCCCCGCCGAGGACAACAAGCCTGATTGCATCGAGACTCATGTTCAAACTGTCAAGGCTTCCCGTTCCTCCCGCAATGGAGCTTGACACATCGGGACCTCAGGCAAAATGCGGACAGACTGACCGGATGATAAGACCCATCCTGAAAAAGAGTCAGTACAGATTTTCAATGCTGAAGCCGATTCCCGAGACAAAGACCTGTCACACACTCGGCAGTTCTTCCCTCCTGTGGGGAGAGTGGAGGAACATACCTGGTAAGGAAGTGTACACGTACATGGTGTGGAGGAAGAGGAACTGCTGTCTGAGGATCCTGCCTTGAAACACGGAATTCTGTTCAGACTTATCGCCGTTGTTCTTGTATTTGTGGTTCCATCCTTTCAGACACTGGTATATGCGGGTACCTTCGAGGACACCGCGAGAGAGGGGATGGATTTTGGAAAGAGCATAAGGCCGGGTCAGATTCCACAGAATATCGAGGAGATCGTCCCCCGGTACCGGGAAGCGGACGAACAGAAGGACTCCTTCACACAGTACTACACAAACCCCGGGGATATGCCCGCTGCCGGCTCAACCGCTGAGGCGAGGGAATTCGTGGTTGACACATATTCGGAAAGGCCGAAATTCGATCTCTCGTACGATCAGACATTTGGAAACAGGTGTCTCCACTACGAGGTCACATATGAAAACGGACAGGAAGTAAAAAGGTGCACCATGTGGAGCACCTCGAGAACGATCCTGAACGAGACATATGCGGACTGTGAAAGGGTACTCCTTCCGAGATATGAGACATCGGAACTCAAGACGTGCACCGGAGAGGTGAGGATGAATGTGGAACCCGAGTGCACGGTAAGAAGGATTCTCAGGGTAGAGGCAGAGGATTTTGATGGTTCCTGCTCATCTTCCATCCCCATGCAGGAGAATCAGATATTCGCTGTCTGCAAGGAGTACGTTGTAGTGTACAGGGTTTATGTGGAGCATCTCGATCTCTTTGCGGGTCACTACAGATACGTGGATGATGTTCTGTGTGATTCAGCCAACGGATGGTGGAGATGCTCTTATTGCTACGACACAGGGTGTCCGTCGAACGCAGCGGTTGTGAGTGAAAGCGAGCTTCCTCCTGGAGCTGAGCTTCTCGGACATGGAGTAATGAACGTGTGGGCAAGCGGCTCATCCGGAAGCAGGGTCGGACATGGTGATCATTTTATGTTTTACAAAGTGAGACTTCCGTCAAAGATAGAGAGGGTCTTTCTCGATGTGGATTCCACATGCAGCGAGAGTGATCTGACGAAATGGGTGAATGAATGCACAATAAAGGATTACATGAAATGTGACAGTTCGGGAACGAACTGCGTGTACATAATTCAGGATGGCCAGGAGACAGGAAATCAGGCATCGACTGAGTGTCAGTATGCGGATGGGACAATTGTAGTACAGGGAGGACAGGTATGCAGTCCAGAGTGCACCTCACAGTACGATACATGCAGGGAGGAGTGCAAGATCTTCTACAACTGCACGGGATGCACGGACTGCGGAACCTGTACATACGGTGGATGCTGCTCGAGCTGTGAGAACTGTTCTGACAGGGAAAATGGACTGAACTGCACAAACTGCACGGGGTGTGGAAACTGCGGAATATGTGACAGTAATTACAATAGCTGTGTCTCAGACTGTAATTCACAGTACTCCTCCTGCACGGGGAACTGTTCTACCCAGAGGGATAGCTGCCTTGCAGGCTGTGGAAGTAATCAGAGCTGTCGTCAGAACTGTGAGAACCAGTATAACACATGCATGTCCGGATGCAGTTCCCAGCTTGATTCCTGTAATTCCTCCTGTAGCTCCGAACGCCAGAACTGTCTTAACACCTGTTCCGGGACCTACTCCTGTTCATCCTGTTCGTCGTGCAGTGTGGACTACGACTCACAGTGCGTTCAGGACTGTCAGAATCAGTTCTGTCAGCAGTCCTGTCAGAGTGGTTCATGGAGCGGGTACAACGTCTGTATTCCACCGGATTCTTCAGAATATATTCTCATAAACGACAGCCAGGCAACGTCCACGCCTGTGTCGACAACATGGTCAACCAATAATGAATACAACTATCCGATAACATGGCAGAGCGTGACAGGTGGAAGTGGAGTGAGACCGATTCCGAATGACTGGTATGCGAAGTTCACGTTCGTGTGCAGGGAGGAATCGAGTTCCTGTCAGGACCTCATTGATCAGGGGTGTGTCTATGCGGGATCTCAATGTGCGAATGAAGAATGCACGGAGTACATATATACGTATAGGTGCGGAAAGGACAGGATAACAGGTTATGATGTGGCGTATGTCTGTGCTGGCCAGGTGAGATGTATTGGAACCGAGTGCGGTGAGGCCTCGTATGAAGCGTCTCAGGACTTTGCACTTGCGGCACAGGGTACAGAGATCCTGAACATGGCAAGAGTTGACTCCGTAAAACAGGGTGAGAATTTCGAGATCTTCCCCGGGAAGGTGATGAGATGTCAGTCAGACCCGAAAAACTGCTGCAAGCCGACAACAGGAGGTCTTTCACTCGGTGATTATGTGACAGCTGCCAGAAGCATGTACAGTCTCTATCAGTTTGCCTCGAGCGGGTTTGAGGCGGTGGCAGCCGAGTATGCTATGAATGCGACAACTGTGATCAACACACTTGCATCGAAGCTGGGCATCGGGAATGTGAGCACCAGCGTGACACAGGTGGGATCTTACGTTACAACACAGACCACGATAGAGACACAGCTCGGAACGACAAATCTCACAACGACCATGTTCGGAAGTAACATGTCAACAACCGGTGCATTCTCATCCCCTGCGGGGAGCATGGTCACAGCGGGCACAGTTCTCGCTGCGGTTCAGCTGATACTTATCTGCTACTCGGTTCTTTCCTTTCTGTACAACTATCTCTTTGCATGTACTGATGAGGATATGCAGACATCCGTCATGCTGGGATACAAACTGTGCCATTATATAGGAACACTGAGCAGTAAGAGGTTCGGGTTAATTACACAGAGGTGGAGGTACTACTGCTGCTACAACAGCATCCTTGCGAGAATTATTCACGAGCAGGGACGTGCACAGATAGGAAAGGACTTCGGAAATCCAAGAGCACCTCACTGTGAGGGTTTCACAATCCAGGAATTCTCATCGATTGACATGTCCGGAATAGATCTGAGTGAATACATGCAGTATGTCACACAGAAGACCGCACTTACAGACGGGGAAATCCAGAATATAGAACAGAGGCTCAAGGAAAAATACATACAGGGAATTAACCCCTGAAAGATAATCAGGAGTAATACCCTTATGATGAAGAAGGTGATTCTCATATCGATAATCTGTGGATTCACCTCGGGGATGCTCTCCGCATTCCTTTACGGGAAATTTATGTCTCCGCAGATTGTCACGGCGGATGTAAAGGGAATTGTGGAGGCGAAGAGACTCGAACTCTTCAAAAGATTCCAGGATAAGGAAGATCCCGATAAACTGTCCAGGGAGTACGCCTCCTTTCTCAAGAGGCTTGACAGTGCACTCGGATCACACACAAAGGGCAGAAAACTGATCATCATGAGAAGGGAGGCGGTGATTGACGGGGAGGCGAAGGATATAACGGAGGATCTGAAAAAGGAGGTTCTGAATATCAGTGAACATTAGGACTATCCTTTCGGTACTCATTCTGACGGTCTTTCCTCTTGGTCTTCTCTCTGAGGACAGGTGGTGGACGAGACATGAGGAGGGATGGTTCTTTTACAGGGATAAGCCGGTCGTGGAAAAAAGAACTGAGAAAAAGGAGGAAGTGAGGAGGGAGGAGAAATCCGGAGGAGAAACATTTTCGGACAGGCTTGAAAGGGCCGGAAAGGTTCTTCTGAGCCGGGCCTTAGAGAACCCGACAGAGGAGAATGTGAGAGCATACATGGAGTATAACAGGCTCTCCCTCCTTCTTGCGGACAACTTCTCAAGGATGTGGCAGAAAGTTCTCCTCAAATATCCGGATCTTGTTGTTGGCTCACTCACATATGCATTTGAAGATATGAATAAAAGTATAAGGGAACTTTCGGAGAGGGCCGGACTCTATGTTTTTTTTTCAGCCACATGCGAGCACTGTAAGAGACAGGCGGAACAGCTTAAGATTTTCAGGGAGAGACACCCGGAGATGGGTGTGCTTGCGATCACACTCGATTATCCACTTCCCGAATATCCCGATACGGTTCCTGACAACGGTACTGCACAGGCCCTTGGTGTGACATCAGTACCGCAGATCTTCATAGTCTTCCCCTACGAGGGAAGGATAGATCCCCTGGCATCCGGGTATGTGGATGCCTTCGAGCTTGAAAGGAGGTTGTATTTATATGCACAGCCTGTTGAGAAAAAGCAGGTTGAGGAACTTATTGAGCGTGTTCTTGGCCATCTCGATAGTACTTCTCAGTGATCCCGTTCTATCGAGTGTGGCCAGCGAGCTTGAAAAACTGTTCGATGAGTTCGGAAGGGCCACATCATCAGAGGGCGGAGTTTACGAAAGCCAGTCAAGGGGTTACATAGTCGGTGGATCCGCGACAGTGAGAACATCGTATAAGTATCTCCAGCCGTTCTACATTCAGTTTCCTGATTTCAAGGCCGGTTGTGGAGGAATAGATATGTTCTTTGGCGGATTCCAGTTCATAAATGCGGAGGAATTCAAGAGATTCCTGGAGCAGGCAGGATCCGCGGCAATAGGGTATGCATTCCATATGGCCCTTGAGGCTGTCTGTCCGACATGTAACTCGGTATTGAAGGCTCTCAGGCAGTTTGCAAATGAAGTAAATAAATTCGGGCTTGATTCATGTACTGCGGCAAAGGCACTCACAAACACGGTACTCGGTCCAATGTTCGACAACCTGAAGCAGGTAGAGGCGGAGAAGGGACAGACTGACAGCGGATTCTGGGATCCTGTAAAGGGATGGCTCCAGACGATGTCAGAGAATCTGAGTGATATTCACCGTCAGATTTATGAGAAGGCGAGACGGAATCCGGTCAACCCCGTAAAACCGTCAACCTCCACAGAACTCTTAAAGTACTCCACGTCGCTGTCCGAGGAGGAGTACCAGATAGCGGTAAGCCTTCTCGGAATAAAGACACCCTCAAAAACCGATACAGGAGATTACTTCGCATACTGTGAGGATCATGCTCCGACACTCACAATGAAGGATCTGATGGAGGGAGGATCGAACGAGAATCCTCTCGTTTTTTATCAGTGCATGAATGGATTGTTCTCGGACGGGTCCTGTCAGGAGGTCGGGACTATGACTGATGCCTCATTCAAGGGGTACAGGGTTATGGTGAGAGAAAAACTTCAGACAATAAGGGAAAAGGTGATAAATAATGTACGTCTCGATGAATCGGAAGTCGATTTTCTCAATAAAATCCCGCTTGTGCCTGTTCTTTCCCTCCTTAAGGCAAGCTCTGCGGTTTCACCGGTTCTTGCGTCAGCGACGGTGAGCTATGTGTCCGATGCTGCGGCCGCTGCCTACGCCCTTTACGTTGTCGATACATATGTGACACTCTACAGACGGGCAGCCACGAGGGAGGTGTGCGGGGATGTTCCGGTAGAAAGGATAAGAAACGTTGAGGAGAGCCTCTTCAGGGAATATGCAAAGTACATGGAGACACTCAAGGGGATGGACTCACTGATTGCGTTCATAAACGCACTCCAGAGGACAACGGCACAGAACATGACAGGAAAACTGATGAATGCACTGAAGAACCTGGAGTGGAAGTAACATGGACTTCACGGTTTACACATACGGTTCAGGAAGATTCATAGCCTCCATACTCGAGGCGGTAAAGATGTTTGTTGTTGAGGGGACAGATGCAAGGGGAATACTGCTTTCCCTGATCAAGATCATGCTCCTGAGCGGTACGTTCTACTTCCTGCCCATGTCCCTTCTCAGATTCCTGGGATCGAGGGGTATTGCGGATACGCATGAACCCGTATCCCCCATTATCGTCATGATCAGAAACGGAGTCCTGGCTGTACTGATCATGACCGTTTTCATGAACTCGGCCCTGACCGTCGATGTCCCTGTCGAGGACAAACAGGATCCCTCACAGAGCAGGGTTGTGACGGAGGTACCCTGGGGGCTTGCGTTTGTCATGCACACAACGAGTGTGATAGGCCAGAAACTGGGAGAGGTTATTGAGGATGTTCTATCACCTCCGGAAGCGATTCGTGTGACATCAGGAGGCGGGGTCGGTCTCGGTCCGAGATTTGTAAACCTGTTCATCGATATTGTTCCACCTGGAGCACCTGCTGAGTACGGACTTGGTGGATCTGCTCCGCAGCCGGATATACCGATAAGGGGGGTTGTCGAAGCATGGTTCAGTGAGTGTCTATACCCAAAATTTGCACTTATTGACGGTGAGGGACCAAAGGCCACCGGACTTACAAGGTTTGCATACACGGATCAATTCCTCCTTGATCCCGTATTCAGACAACCGCCGTTTGCTGATCCCAACACCCCCCTTTCCGTGCAGTTCATCGGCGGAATGGAGCCGAATTCAACAACGTGTGCGACCGCTCCTGACCAGATATATGACAGGTGGCTCGGGAACGCGGAACTCATGAACAGATGGGTTGGAAGATACGCCGCACAGCTTTTTGGAACAAAGGAAAACGATATAAATGGGATATACAGGGTTTATGATATGGTCGATACGTACTTTCCCGATGAAAATCTCGGGACGTTCGATAGACTCGCTCAGCTTGCAACGATGAACATGGCCTATGCGGCCTATCTGAAAATGACCGCAGAGTACGGTATGACCGGTGCAGCGGACCTCATAAGGAGAAAACAGGCAACTGCCTGGATAGAGATGGCAAGACTTGGAGCCAGAATCCTTCCCGTGATGAGGGAGATTTCGGAAGCAACAATCTACCTCTTCGGTGCCTTCCTTCCTATCTTCATTGCCGTTGCCGGAGTATCGGCACTCTTCATGTATGTAAAAGCAGTATTCTGGCTCGGTCTCTGGATACCGGTATTTGCAATCTTCAGTGCCATAGGGCATCACCACATGCTGAAGGGGATTGACTCTGCAATGGACTGTGGAACGGGAACATGCATGCTCATGCTGAACTTTGCGACCATTGATAAACTCAAGGACACGGCCGGAATAATCATGGGTTACCTCGGGATCCTCTCCATGTCATCTCCCTTCATCGCCTGGGGACTGCTCAGAGGGGCGGAGAGTCTTGGTGGATTCCTGGGTTCGATGGTCAGTACTGGAGAGGCTGGAAGGACGGGTGCTGCTACCGCAACGGAAAGACTCGGAGCACTCACAGGTTATACTGCTGGAACGATGGTTGGTTCCGCTGCCGCCGCCTCTCAGGGGGTCAGAACCAGTATGGCCGGTATTGAGGCCTATGATAAATGGGGCGGGGCAGCGCTTACAGGTGCAGCATATGCGAGCCTGGGTCAGGCCGTAGGAAAGTGGGCAAGCCTTGCGGAGGCTGGACAGCTTGACTTGAATGCGTTCGGACTGGGCTTTACAGAAGGGGCCAGAGGTCTGGCACAGTGGGGGTACATGCAGGAGCTACAGAGGGCAGGAGAAATCGCTACAGGTCGTCCTGTAAGTTCAAGGGAGGCATTCGGGTTGCTTTACGGAATGAATGCGTTGAGAATCGGGGAGGGAACGTGGATTATGGATGCAGGCGGTGGAAAGCTGATAGTTGATACGAATAAGGGAAAAGCGGAACTTTATGACTGGAGCCAGACTCCGTTCTCGGCTCATGTCAGAGAAGCGCAGACATACAGATCTGCATCCAGTTACGTCATGTCAGATACAGTTACGAAACAGGCTGCTGTCGGGGTTGTGGAGAGAATACTGGAGGGAACGGAAAAGGGGGTGTCTTCTGAGACACGGAATAGTCTTTTGAACCAGGTGAGAGAAGAAATTGCGAGGGCAATGGAGGAGTGGGAACGATCTCAGAGGGAAAAGGGGAGAGTGAAAGAATGGGGAATAAAGGGTGAGTTCGGTGTGAAGACACCAAGTCAGTGGATATTGGACGCCGGAGGTGAAGTATTCGCGAGCTACCATGGACTGGAGCAGGCTCTACGGCAGTCTGGAGTGGGCACAGAAGTAAAAGATGCACTGCTTGAGTCATACACAAAAGCTGTAGAAAAAGTAACCGGCGAGTATATGAAAAGCAGAACTGGATTTGAAACAGTAAAGGAACTTGCACGTAAGGAGAGTGCGGAAGTTGGACGGAAGTTTGATGAAGCATACACAAAAGCAGATGAGGTTGCAAGGAGTACGGAATACAAGGTAACAACTGCCACTCTCAGCAATTACATGATGGATAAATACGGACAGCTTTCTCCTCTGGAGAGGGTTGCACGAACACATCAGGATCTTGCGGAGGCTCAAAGGAGGGGTACCCGCGAGGCCTACGAGCCCTTCCTGAAGTACATGCCGGTGGAACAGCCATCTCAGATTGAAAAAGAGACAGCGGGAAAGATAGAGGAGGGAAGGAGAACGGTAAAAACACAGGAGTCGAAACTTGAGGGGGACACAGGAAAGGTTAAGGAACCTTCAAGACGTGGGAGATCAAGAAGAAGTGGGCAATCACCACAGTTGAAGGAACCCGACGCTGACGAATTTAATAAGAGGTTTGAAAAGAAAGGAGAAGAAGTCGAGAAAAAGTACAAAAAATGAATTCGTCTTCAGGGATATTGAGGAGTAAGAAAGCAGTAAAGCGGCTCAAAAAGAAGCTGGAGCAGAATAAATAGTCTTACTAATCGCGAAAGATGCTGTCCCGGTCAAATGAGGAGTGACTGTCCCAGCGGTCCATCTCCAGAGGAGTAATCCTGTGTTCATTTGCTCTGTCAATTGTATCCCAGCCATGATAGATATTTCCAGGAATAAAAGCCAGACATGGATTAAAATTATCGTCACTGCGCTTCCGGAGCCAACTATGAATTTCCGAATCTGCCCCCACACTGTGGTAACTATTATATGAAGTAGATTGTCCGGTCGGGATGAACCCTCTGATCAGGCCCCAGATCACTAATAGAAAGGAGATTACAAAAGATGAAATAGTCAGTATTGCCGATTCAAATAGTACCCAAATAAAGATAGAGACAGTGACAGCAACTGGCAGGGCGGCCATATAATCGGATAACGGCAATTTTCCCCTGGTTTTTACTTCTATTCCGTGGGAACCTGCAACCACCCCCATCAACACATCCGTTGTGTGAAGAACAACATCATACCCCTTCTTCTTCAGTTCAACTGCCGCATCAATAACCCTGTTATCCGTCTTACTTGAAAGAGTATCCGTATTTCCTGAGTACTTATCTATCACGACAGCCTTTCCTCTATTCTGTGCCTCAAGGATCGCCCAGGATGCCTTTCTTGCCCTTCCTGCTTTCTCCCTGTCAGGAGCATTTTTGAGGAGATCAAGTTCTCTGATAACCACGTCGGGAATTATAAATACATCCTCTGTTTTTTTCTTACTTTTTACATAATCGGGGTACTGCATTAGAAAGCTGGTGTCCATTACATTGATTTTGCTCATATGGACCTCCGCGTGGGCTCTTTTTTTATTATTACCTGATTTTTGAGTTTGTCAAGAAGAAAACGACGTCTGTAGTGAGTTACTTCATGCTGTGGGAACGAGTTGTACTCCGGCGCTGAAAACTTTGACCCTTTTCAGCTACTTCTGATGGTAATACTTACATAGGTATATAAGTAGTTATCGAAAAAAACCCTGGGAATCCCAGGGAACGTTCAACAAATAGGAGGTGTATATGAGGCTTGGGGTAGGTAAGTTTTTGGTTAAAAAGAACGAAGTTGGTAATTTAATTAAAACATTAAGGGTTCCTGTTACTGTTTCACCAGTTTTATCGGCCCATGATGAAGTTCTGATTCTCGTGAACATGGGACCGAATATAGGGCCCGCGGAGTATAGGGCCCGCTGTGAAAGAGTGGCGAGCGTGCTCGAAGGAGAAAGAAAAAAAGGTAGTTTTGAAATTATAAAGGGGGTGGTTGCATTATTGGCAGCAGTGATAGTTTTTCTCGTAGTTTTGTTTGCATAACGGGTGGCATGGATGCCACCCTTTTTTTGTTGGGGAAAAGTAAAGTTCACCTTCACAAAATTGACCCTGAACGTTAATATTATATAGATAAGATGCTTCTCGACCTCATGCGCGACGCAGCTATTCGTTCCGTAATCGTCATCGCCGGCGTGTACGGCATGGCTCTCCTTTTCAACTTGAGTACTCTTTTCCTCGAACGCCTCTTCCACTGGCTGAGATTCATGAAATTCCTTCACTGGCCCATAGGTTTTCTCTACGGAGTTGCCGGCCCCATTCACGAACTGTTCCACTCAGCGTGGTGTACCATTTTCCGGTTGAGAATCCATTCAATAAAAGAGAGAGAAACAAGGTTCGTCCTCGACACAAATAACCTCATGCAGCTCACAGGATGTTTCTTTGCCTGTCTTGGTCCGACAATTACGTGTTCTCTTCTCCTTTTCATTGTTCTCAAACACCTTCCCCCGCTATTGGTTATCCCTTTTATTCCCCCCTTGAGCATAATTGGAACTGCATCAAGGACAGACGTAGTTGGGAGTTTTCTGGGTCTCATTCCTGCGTTCTTTTTCACATGTGTTATGATTACAGCTTTTCGCTTCGTAATAAGTCTTATCTGAACCTCTCTCGATAAGTAATATCTATACAAAGGCGTTGAGTAGACCTGCCGAAGAATCCCGGTTTCTCCGGGTTAAAATAGAGAAAATATACTGAAAAAACATTAAGGAGGTGCAGTATGGTAAAGTACAAGAAATTTCCGGTTTTTGCAGGTCTTTTGATCCTTGCCCTTTTCCTCTACGGCTGTGCATCCACCTCAAAAATGATCGACCATGCCTCACTTCAGACAAAGGTGACGATGTCAGAACCGGTGTTTTTGAACCTCGCAACGAGTGAACGCACAGTTTATGTAAAAGTCACAAACACATCTGATGTCCAGAAT
>Ga0123519_10003635_pt1 | contig 25465 bp, 21 predicted proteins | sample YelNatPaOPRAMG02_FD_87396 | JGI IMG/M metagenome (GOLD analysis project Ga0123519, IMG submission 87396) | Hot spring microbial communities from Yellowstone National Park - Yellowstone National Park OP-RAMG-02 (version 2) | ecosystem: Environmental > Aquatic > Thermal springs > Hot (42-90C) ...
TCGACCGGGTACCTTTGGGGCCACCTCAACCTCCGTTGCCTCTATGGTGCCGGATGCCGTGATCGCCCCAATCTCATCCCGTCTGGCAGCAACGGCCCGCATCACCACGCCGGCCGCAGCCGCCACCAACAGGACGAGTAAGCCAATGGCCAAGAACCTCGGAATTGCCGAAAGCCCCCGTGAAGCGAGATCGATGGAGCGTGCTGCCCCAGAATCTGTCTTCCCCACAGCCGTGCAGAACTCCTACGAGCCCGCTGAGCAGCTCGCGGCGTACGCTGGGCGGACACGTACCCCTTCCGAACCTCACAAGCGGAAGGCAATGAAGGACGAACAAGGATACTACGTCCGTTCCCAGCCTCCCTGTCTCTGCCCCCCTGCGGCCCTGCGTACACCGTGCAACGCGCTCCACGCTACACGCGACGGACAGGAGCACACGATCCGGTTGCCGAAACTTGCACGTGCCGCCACTATGGGTGCGCGGCTTGCCCCGTCCTCTCGTTGCCTGTTCGGCAGGAGGTGCACCGTTGTACGATCGACTCGCGAACTCGGGTGGCACAAGCGGTTGGCTGCGCGGCGTGATCGCCCCCATGTTCACCCCGTTCCTCCCAGACGGAACGCTGGACCTGGAAGGCGCCGCCGCATTGGTGGATTACCTTGCCGGATGCGGGTACGTGGATGGCGTCTTCGTCCGCAGCGGCCTTGGCCAGATGTACACGTTCACCGCCGACGAGGTGCTGGCGTTGGCGCGCGTTGCGGTGAACGCCGCCAACGGACGCGTGCCCATCTTGGTTGGCGCCGCTGGCGTATGGGACCGCAACGATCAGCATCGGCCGGACCCGAGGAAGTACGTTCAAGAAAGCATAGATTTGGCCGCCAAAGTCGTGCATATGGGCGCCGCGGCCGCCGTGCTGCCGGTCCCCCTTGCCCTGCCGCCGGCAGATATGCGGCAATACTACGCTGCGGTGGCCGCGGGAGCCAAGGTGCCGATCGTGGCGTACCAGCCGCCCGGCGTGCCCCCGGAGTACCGCCTGTCGCCGATCGACGTGGCCCACCTCGCCGCAACGTTCGCCATACATGGGCTCAAGCTCTCCACCGACAGCGAGGAGTTGTTCGCCCCTATAGCCAACGCCGTGCGAGATCTGCCGTTCTCCCTCATCGCCGGCAACGAGGCCTACTACCTGCGCGCCCTCGAGCTCGGAGCCGTAGGCGTGATTGGCCAGGGCTGCAACTTGTACCCCGAGGTTCTCCAGGCCGTCCGTCGCCTCTGGCTCTGCGGCGATAGAGAAGGGGCCGTGCGCGCACAGGCCGCCGTGTGGGACGCGCTGAGGGCTACCGATGGGCTGGATGTGGCCGTCTTGGGCAAGCAGATCTTCGCCGCCCGCGGGGTGAAACTGCAGCCATACAGCCGCGGCGGCGCGACGCCGTACTCGCAGGAGGTGGTGAGCCGAGCCGCAGCGGCCATCGATCGTTGCGCCGCGCCGTACCGCGCGGCAGAGCCGTCCACTAGGCAATAGGAGGGCAGTTGGACTCCGTTTTCGCCCTGTCAGTTGCACAGGTCAACCAGTACCTCAAAGAGCTGATTGCGTCCGACGACGTCCTCAGCGCCATATGGGTTGTGGGCGAGATCTCCAACTTTACGCGACACAGCTCTGGCCATCTCTACTTCACGCTGAAGGACGACGAGAGCCAGCTGCGCTGCGTCATGTGGCGCTCCGCCGCCGCCACCGTCCGCTTCCCCATTGAGTGCGGGGTGCAGGTGATTGCGTACGGCGGCATCTCCGTCTACGAACGCGGCGGCGTGTACCAGCTGGTTGTGCAGAACTTGCAGCCGGCCGGCCAGGGCGCTCTGTTCGCTGCGTTGGAGGCGCTTAAGCGGCGGTTGGAGGCGGAGGGGCTGTTCGCGCTGGATCGCAAACGCCCGCTACCCGCCTTGCCCCAACGGGTGGCTCTGGTAACGTCGCCTGCGGGCGCCGCCGTCCACGACATGATCCGCATCCTGCGCCAGCGACACCCCGGCGTTGAGATCGTTGTAGTGCCGTGCCTGGTGCAGGGCGACCTGGCCCCGGAGAGCATCTGCGCCGCGCTCGACCTTGCCGGACGACATTCCGGGGCGGACGTGGTGATCGTGGGCAGAGGGGGCGGATCTGCGGAGGACCTGTGGGCTTTCAACGACGAGCGGGTGGCCCGCGCCATCTCCCGTTGCCCAATCCCCGTCGTCTCCGCCGTGGGCCACGAGACCGATGTGACCATCGCCGATTTCGCCGCGGATGTGCGCGCTCCGACGCCCTCCGCGGCGGCCACCATGGTCGTGCCGGAGACGTCGGAGCTGCGCCTTCGCGTGCTGGAGCTTGCCGATCGGCTTCAGCGCCGCGCAACTATGTGCGTTGAGGAGGGCCGAGCTAGGCTGTTCGCATTGATCCGCAGGCCGGCCATCAGATGCCCGCTCGATATCATCAGGCCCCGCAGAGAGCGCCTGTCGGCCCTTCACGCCAGGCTGCTGTGCGCCGCAGAGAGCATAGTGCGCGTCCGCCGCGACCGCTGGTCGGCACTGACGGCCACGCTGAACGCGCTCAGCCCATTGGCCGTGCTCGACAGGGGCTACGCATTGCTCACCCGCGACCGTGACGGCGCCCCGGTAACCAGCATCTGCCACGTGGACCCCGGCGATACCGGCACCATCATGCTCAAAGATGGCCTGTTATCTTGTACTGTAAACGGCAAGGAGGACAACCAGTGGAGGAACCGACCGAGCAGCACCTGAGCTTCGAGGAGGCGTTCTCTCGATTGGAGGCGGTTGTGCAAAGCCTCGAAGATGGAGGCACGGACCTGGCGACGTCGCTGGCCCTGTTCGAGGACGGCGTGAAGCTCTCAAGGCGATGCCTGCAGGTGCTGGACGACGCCCAAAGCCGCATCACCATGCTGGTTCAGGGTCCGGACGGCGAGGCTCTTCTGCGCCAGGCCGACGATGAGTTCGGACAGGGGTAGCGGGCCTAAAGCCCTATTGCGCTTCGCAACAGCGCCTGTACATCCTGAACGGTGAGCCGGCCGTCTCCGCCCAGAGGTGCCACATCCCCCACGGAAACGTCGTCCAGCGTAGGCGTCCTCAGGCCAACCACCATCTGCAAACACAGCGTCACGTCCGCCAGCGATACGGCGCCGTCGCCGTTCAGGTCCCCCTTCTTCCGCGGCAACGCCCCTTGCTCCGGCTGCTCCGCGGCGACGTACGCGGCCGCAGTAGCCAGCCTGGCAGCGGTCTCTAGCATACGTACGTCTAGTTTATCGACTGAATCCTGTACCGTGTGGTAGTACGGGTACTCGTCGGTAGCGGCGCACAGCAGCGTGGCCTGCACGTTGGCGCGTGCGAACGGCTCGTGGTCGCTGCGGCCCTCAAACGGGATGACTCGCGCGCCGGCGAACGGTGCGCCTTGCCCAAAGGCGACCGCCCCTGCGGACGCCAGCGGGCCAACCACATCGGTAACCAGCCGTGCGATTCGACTGCCACCGGAGGGCACGTCCTCCACGTTGAGGTACGAGGGCGCGTACGGCGATGCCTTGCCCGGCGCCCCCACCATGTCCATCACAATCACCGCGTCCAGGGCGGCTGCCAGGCCCGGATACCGCGTGAGCAGCGCGTTGGAGCCAACTAGCCCCTCCTCCTCGGCCCCGAACGCAACGAACCAGATCGTTCGCTTGGGGGCGGTGCCAACCAACGCGCGCGCCGCCTCCACTACCGCCGATACCCCCGATGCGTTGTCGTCGGCCCCGTTGAAGATCACGTCGTCGCCCGCGGGGACCGCCGCCGAGTGGGGAGCGAACCGACCCTCGCCAAGGTGGTCGTAGTGCGCGCCCACCAGCACTATGCGGCCGGCAAGCGATGTGCCAGGTACCTCACCTACCACGTTGTACCCAACGCGAGCCTCGTACACCGCCTGCACGCTCATGTCCACGTACGCCCTGTTGGTGCCAACGCCAACGTTGTAGGCGCCATCCCCACCCATCTCCTGCATGCCCATCGCCACCAGCGCCGCCAGACCCACGTTGCGCGGCACCATCACCACCCCAATGCTCAGCGCGGTGCTCGGATGCGGTTGGGTGGCCAGCGTTCCCACCACATAGCCCGTGAACGGATCGTCAGGACCAAACGCCTCGCCGGCGGCTGCGGGTCGGTTGTAGATAACCACGCCAGAGGCACCCTTCTCCTGCGCCCAAAGAGCGACGTCCGCGAACTGGTAGTCGCCGCGGCGCACGAGGGCCACCCAAGGCTGCCCCGCAGCGGCAATCGATGCCTGGCCCATGGCAAGGGGACCGCCTGCACCCGCGAACACCAGCAGATATCGCCCGCGAGGGGTCCGCCCCGAGCCAAAGGCGACGTTGGCCCTGTTGGCGGTGATCCCCGCAGACGGGGCCGATAGCACCAGGTCGTCCACCCCGAAGAACTGAAAGAGAAACGGCTCCTCGCGCACGTTTGTGAGGCCCGCAGCCACGAACTGATCTCGCACATACGCGGCTGCGGCATCTCCCCCAGGCGTGCCCGACCTGCGCCCGTGGTACGCGTCGGATGCCAGCTCCGCGGCCGTTTGGAGGGCGGACTGACCGGTGGCGCGCATCGCGATCCTAGCCGCCGCGTCGGCAAGCGACGGATCGACACCCGCAACCGAACTGCGTGGCGCGGCGAACAGCGAAAGGCAGAGCAGGACGGCGCACGAAACGGCCCGAAGAGGAGCACGCATGGCAGAGGACGCCTCCGATCAGCGGATGCAAGTGGATTCCACCAAGCGGATAGCCGGCAGACCGTCACATTATAGCACTCGGTGGGTGGAGCCACAATGGAGTCGGGGGTGATTGGCCGGGGAGGATAGATCAGTGGCCAGTACGCTCCCGCCCTGCCCGGGCCGATCTGCTTGCCCGTACTCGCACAGACTCTACGAGCCCCGAGCACCGCGCCCTATGCCGCGTCTACCGCCACCGTCCCAACCTCGCCCGTGGCGGCATCCACCCACCGGATGGCATGGTTGTTGGTGTCCGCAACGTACAGCCTGCGTCCAGCCAGCGATAGCCCGCCCGGCTCCCAGAAGCACGCGTCGGTCCCTTGCCCGTCTCGCAGGTGCGCATCGCCGCTTCCAGCCAGGGCGCGGACCGAGCGAGCATGCAGGTCCAACACCTTGACCTTGTTGTTGTACGTATCCGCTACGTACACCGCGTCGGCGGAGGCAGCCACCGCCAGTGGATGCTGCAACAGCGACGACGTCCACTGTCCATCGCGGTCGCCAAACTCAAACAGCCCCTGCCCCACCAGCGTCGCCACGCGGTCGGCGGTGAGGTCGGCAACCCGAATGGCACTGCTCTCGCTGTCGGCGAAGTAAAGCCGACCATCAAGCAGGGCCAACCCGCTTGGCTGAGCCAGCCCGCATCGGTCGAGTGAGCCGTCGTCCAACGCCTCCCGGCCCGTGCCTACCAGTCGGCGCAGGTCGCCAACCGCCATGTCCAGGGCCCAAAGCTGGTGCGTGCCCGCCATGGCGATGTACAGCGTCTCGCCATCCAGCGCGAGGTCCCACGGCGATGCCAAAGCGGTGGCCAGCCCTGGGCCGCCCCTTCTGTGTTGCCTAGACCTGCGCCCCGTGCCCGCAATGCGCTGAACGGTCCCGGACGTTAGGTCCACGCGGCGCACCGCATGGTTGCCGGTGTCGGCCACGAACAGCAGATCGTCTTGCAGCGCCATCCCCTGAGGCCACGTGAACCTGGCATCCGACGCACTCCCATCCAGCAGCCCGGCCTCCCCCGATCCGATGACAGCATGAACTCGGCCGCCCATATCGGCCACGACGATTCGGTTATGCCCGCTGTCGGCGATGAACAGCCTGTCTGACGCCGGATCAGCCAGCACCTTTCCGGGGAAGCAAAGCGCCCCCAGCGGCTCCCCCGCGCACTCTGGGCGCATGGGGAGCGGTTGCGGATTGAGCAGGCCGCGCGCGTCGTACTCCCGCTCGATCTGGAAGATGATGTGGGCCATGTCCGCCGCCTCGAACTCACCGGAGTGCTGGCCCAGGTACGCGCCATCGGGTCCCACCAACACGGCCGTCGGCCAGGCGGACACGGCGTAGCTCCCCCAAACCGCATGGTGCGGATCGCTCACCACAGGATGCTTGATGCCGTGGCGCAGCACCGCCTGCTTCAGGTTGCGCGGGTCGGCCTCCGCCGCAAACTTGGGCGAATGAACGCCCACAATTGCCAGCGTGTCCGCAAACCGCAGCTCCAGCTCCCTCAACTGAGGGTGCACGTGCATGCAGTTCACTCACCCGTAGGTCCAGAAATCCAGCAGCACTATCCGGCCCCTAAGCTCGGCCATCGAGAGGGGCCGCTCCACATTGAGCCAGTGAAGCCCGGCTGGGATCTCGGGCGCCAGCACCAAGCTGCGACGGGTCGCCATATGTCCTCTGCCTCCAACGACGCCGTCAGCCCGCGGCATCGTCAGGCAGGCTATACCCACACCGGCCACCAGCCTAACCCCGGCCGGGTGGCGATGGACCCCACAATCGCCAACCCAGAAGCCGCCATCCCCCGAGCAAAGCGCGCGAATGGCGGCCAATCGATGCCCGGCCTATCAAGCACCGGCTGGATCGTTGCGCTGTGCGTCCCCATCCATGCGCGCCGTGCACCGTCAAGGCAAGCCAGCACGGCGTCCGCACATGCACCACTCAGCCGCCCCGCCCACGTGTGCCCCCAAGCCCCGCCGTAAGCGCCCTTCCACCCAGAGCATCGGGGAAATGGTGGGGCGACCTGAGAGGCGCGCCACTCCGGAGTCCGGCATCTCCGTCCGTAAGCTGCCCCAGATCGAAACTTGACGCCAAGCCTGGCCCCATGCTACACTGGCCGCGGACAGGAACGCCTGCCTGCGCCAATCTCGCATTCGGAGGAGACAGGCCCGTGGCCCAACACCCCGCATTGCCCCCAGTGCTGATCAACACCGACGTGCCTCGCCCCCTGCTCGTCCGTGGCAAGGTCCGCGACGTGTACGACCTGGGCGACCGAATGCTGCTGGTTGCCACCGACCGCATCTCCGCCTTCGACGTCGTCCTCCCATGCGGAATACCCGATAAGGGCAAGGTCCTCACTCAGCTCTCGGAGTTCTGGTTCCACCTAACCAAAAGCGTTTGCCCCAACCACCTCATCGGCGGCGTGGAGGCCCTGCCCAACGACCTGGCGCCGTTTCGCCATCAGCTCGCGGGCCGCTCAATGGTGGCCAGAAAGGCCGAGGTGTTTCCCGTTGAGTGCGTGGTTCGGGGTTACCTCTCCGGCTCTGCGTGGGAGGAGTACCAGGCTGCACCGGTTGCGGACGGGACGGTTCGCCTGTGGGATGAGAGCTTCCCGGCCGGCCTGCGCGACTCGGATCGCTTGCCGCAGCCGGCCTTCACGCCAACCACCAAGGCCGCCACCGGCCACGATGAGCATATCACGTTCGCCCAAATGGTGGACATGGTGGGTGAGAAAACCGCCCACACGCTGAAGGAGCTATCGATCGCCATCTACTCCAAGGCCGCTGAGTACGCACTGAGCCGCGGGTTCATCATCGCGGATACCAAGTTCGAGTTCGGCCTGATCGACGGGCAGATTGCGCTCGTGGATGAGGCCCTAACCCCGGACTCCTCGCGCTTCTGGGACGCCGCCACCTACGTCCCCGGCCGCCCGCAGCCCGCATACGACAAGCAGGTGGTCCGTGACTACCTGCTTGGGTTGGTGAAGCAGGGCCTCTGGAACAAGGAAGCGCCCGGGCCGCAGCTTCCAGACGACGTGATCGCCCAAACGCGGGATCGGTACCTTGAGGCGTTTCGCCGCCTCACCGGGCGTGAGCTGGCCTAGCGGTCCTGACTGGCGGTTGGGCTCTCTTGTGAGGATTGCCGGCCGGCCATCGGCGCTGCCGCGCGGCCTTCCGGAGCAACGCCATGACCCTCGCCACCATACGGATTGGCAAGCTGAGCGTTAGCAGGCTGATCTTGGGCGGCAACCCGTTCAGCGGCTTTTCCCACCAGGGCCCGGAGCGCGACCGCGAGATGCGCTCCTTCTACACCCCAGCTCGCATCTGCCAAGTGCTCTCACAGGCAGAGGCGTTGGGCATCAACACCTTCATCGGCCGCGCTGACGATCACATAGTCGGTGTCTTGCGCCAGCACCAGGACGCGGGCGGCTCGATCCAATGGATCGCCCAAACCTGCCCGGAGCACGGCACCCCGCTTCAAGCCGCCAAGCGCGCCATCGCGGCGGGCCCGGCGGCGGCTTACATCCACGGCGGGGTGATGGACAACCTTCTTGCTGCCGGCCGGTTGAGTGATGCCCTGCCCGCAATACAGGCAATCCGGGATGCGGGCCTGCCCGTGGGCGTTGCCGGCCACCGCCCGGAGGTGTTCCGATGGGCGGAGGACCACTGCCACCTGGATTTCGCCATGTGCTCGTACTACAACCCCATCCCCCGGCACGATGGCCCGGAACACAGGTCGGGGTGCAACGAGGCGTACCTGCCGGAGGACCGCGATAGCATGGTGGCCCAGATCTCCAGGCTCAGGGCGCCCGCCATCCATTACAAGGTGATGGCTGCAGGCCGCAACGATCCACGGGACGCGTTTGCCTTTGTGGGGCGCCACCTCCGCCCCAACGACGCCGTCTGCGTGGGCGTGTTCACGCGAGACGTGCCGGATATGCTGGCGCGGAACGTGGCCTTGCTGAACCAAGCGCTGGCCAACACGCACGCCTGCTAGAGGGGCATACGGCCAACGGATGGCGATGAGAGCCCATCGCTGGGTCCGCCTACGGCCCGGCGGTTCACCATACAACCTGCTCCCGCTCCGCCCTCAGCGGAGGCGATCTGGGCCTTGCCAAGCAGATAGCGCGCAGGCGAGCGATCTGCTATAATGGGAGCGCAGCGGGGGCGAATGGGGACTGGTGTCCCTCCTGGTCTTCAAAACCTGTGTGGGGCGTGACGAGCGTCCCGGGTGGGTTCGATTCCTACGCGCCCCCGCCAAAGCTCGCCTTGGCCTTGGTCTAAGCCTATCCTCCCCGCTGAGTGCACCTCCGGCGCCTACCAACCGCCCACGCTGGGGCTTCTCCAGCAAGCCACTGAGCACCCAGCGGCGCCGTAGACGCACGAGAGGGGCCCCGGAGGGCCCCCCTAAGCAATCTACCCTAGCACATCTGCTGCCTGGGCACTACTCGATCGGCTTACTGATCCCTCCAAGGTCGCTCACCTTTGTAGCGGTCGGGTCGACCTTGTTGGTGGTGGGGTCCGTGACCTCGCGAACCTGGGTGTCAGAGCTAGCCACGAAGTAGCGGTCGCCGGAGGAGCCGGGCGTCTCCGGCTCTGCGTACACCATCCATTCCGTGGTGCTAGGCATGCTGTTGCCCGTGCAGGTGGTGAACTTGTAGCCCGACTTCATATAGACGGTTGACGCGTCAGTGCCGCTTGACCTCGGGAAGGTGATGAGGTTCTTGGTCACCAGGTCGTAGAGCGTGCCGTAGGCGTTGTTACCACCCAGGTTGCGGGATTTGAACAGCTCCTCCTGGCTGATGACGGTTCGTAGTGTTGAGATGGCGCTGGTCTCGTTCGCCGCCTTGCGGGAGCCCAGCAAGTTCGGAATTGCCAGCGCGGCCAGAATGGCGATGACCGCGATGACGATCAACAGCTCGATCAGCGTGAAGCCGTGATGCCTCTCTCTGAATGCTCGCACGATAGTTCTCCTTGTCTCTTCGTTCGTTTCGGTTTGCTATCGCGCGCCTGTCAGCATCGCGAGCGGATCGCGGAGGTGTTACGCTGCAGTTGGTAACGCCGCGTGACGATGCCACCGCGCACGGAATGGGACCGCCCCTCGCGCCCCCAACCGCTGGGCTGACCGCGTTTCAGCCGTCTTCGCCGGTGGGCTTTGCTGTTGGCCGTCCTTCTGCCGCGCGTTTAGCTCGGCTATTAGGTTATTCCATGGTTCTGTGCTTTTGTGAACCAGCGCTCGCACGTCCGCCTAGGTAATCTTCCAATTGTGTGGGAAAGACGCAGTGCGCTCGTGGGTGTCAGTTGCCGGTGGGAAACGACGGGCAGGTCGGCGGGAGCTAGAGGAGGTCGAGCAGGGCCCGGCACAGCGCCCGCGGGTCGTGGCGCGCCAGGTCCTCGTCGCTGATGAGGTCCCTTGCCACCACGCGGTACCCCATGTGCCTGATGCGATCCACATCCGGCCGCACGAAGTAGGCGCTCTCCTGTGCGTATCGGCGCAGTACGTCCTCTCCAGGCGACCGCTTGTTCACCAGCACCCAGTCCACCACGCGGAACGGCGCGTGTGCAACCACCGCCTTTACGTGGTCCGACGCCGCAAAGCCGTCCGTCTCACCGGGCTGGGTCATAACGTTGCACACGTACACCCTGGTAGCTTTGGTGGTGGCCAAGGCTTCGGCTATCTCCCTCACCAGCAGGTTTGGAACTATGCTGGTGAAGACGCTTCCTGGTCCCACCACCACCAGGTCGGCCTTGCGGATGGCATCCACGGCGTCTGGGAGGGCGTGCACGGTCTCCGGCTCAAGGTACACCCTGTGGATGGCCTGCGCGCGCCCCGCTCTGGTGATGGCCGTTTCGCCGGCCACCACGGTTCCATCCACCAGCTCGGCCTTGAGGGCGACTGGCTCCGCCGTTGATGGCAGCACAAGGCCCCTGATGGCCAACACGCGCCCCGTCTCCCGCACCGCCCGCTCAAAGTCGCCCGTGATCTGGGTCATTGCGGTCAGGAACAGGTTGCCCACCGTATGGCCGTCCAACGCGCTGGCACCGCCGTCGAACCGGTACTGCAGCAGCCTGGACATGAGCTGCTCTTCGTCGGCCATGGCTACCAGGCAGTTGCGGATGTCACCCGGGGGAAGCACGCCGTACTCGCGCTGCAGGCGACCTGAAGAGCCGCCGTCGTCGGTCACGGTCACGATGGCCGTGAGGTTGCTGGTGGCCTCTTTCAGGCCCCTGAGCAGGGTTGACAAGCCGGTGCCGCCGCCAATGACCACGATCCGCGCGCCAGCGGCGAGGTATCTGCGCCGGTACATCACGTCCACCAGGCTGTTCTGATGCTCCGGGCTAACGACGCTGGTTACGGAGCACACCACCTGACGAACGCCTGTGAAGATGAGGGCAACGCCAGCGACGGCCAGGGCAAGCCCAACCAGCGTAGATGTGGCAGGCAGAAACTGCCCCGTGTAGCGGTACACCTGCGCATCTATCTCTGCCAGGTAGTCGATGATGCGCAGCCCCAGCGCCAGCACCAGCCCAGCCGTGTTCAGCAGAGCGCCAAGCAGCACCACCAGCATCCAGCGCTTCACGCGCATGCCGGGATACAACCACTTAAGGACGCTGACTAGCCGTGCCATATGTCTCTTGCGTAGGGCCAACCGCAGGCTGGCGCATTGAACGGGAGCAGCCCCGCCGGATTCCGTTGAGCCAGCGGGGCCAAGGGGCATATGTCAAGGTGAGGCTGAGCGCGCGCCGGGGCTAACCAGCTGCGCGCACAATGGCGACGAAGTCCGACGCCTTTAGAGATGCGCCGCCAACAAGGGCGCCGTCTATGTTGGGCTTGGCAAGCAGCTCGGCGGCGTTGTCCGGCTTCACGCTGCCTCCGTACTGGATGCGGATCGACTCAGCCACAGAGTCGCCGTGCAACTGCCGCACCACGTCGCGGATCACGCCGCAGACGCGATCCGCTTCGTCGGCGGCGCACACCTCGCCCGTGCCGATGGCCCACACCGGCTCGTAGGCGATGACAGCGGAGGCAACCTGCTCTGCGGACATGCCGGCCAAAGCGCCTTTGATCTGGCTGGACACAACCTCGTCGGTCCACCCGGCCTTTCGCTCCGCAAGCAGCTCGCCGCAGCAGATGATGGGCGTCATGGCGTGCTCTTGGACAGCACGCGCCTTGAGGTTTACACTGGCGTCGCCGTCGCCGAAAACCCTGAGGAGGTCGTCGGTCATTCCCTCTTCGGCCGTGCCAAACCTGCCGCGGGCCTCGGAGTGGCCTACAATGACGTAGGCACAACCAACGTCCGCCAGCATCACCGGCGACACCTTGCCCGTATAGGCGCCGCTCTTCTTCCAGAACACGTCCTGCGCGCCCAAGCCGATGTCGCTGCCTGCCAGCGCTTGCTTAACGGGATATAGTGCGGTGTACGGCGGGCACACAACCACCTCGGCAGCCGCCCCACGAACCAGCTCTTTGAGTGCCGATACCAGGTCCAGCGCCTCCTGGACCGTCTTGTTCATCTTCCAGTTGCCAGCTATGATCGGTCTACGCAACGGGCGATCTCCCTTCAGACAGGATAGAAGCTAACTACAGATCCCTCTACATCGTGGTTAACGAAGGGGCAACGAAGGGAGGATGGGAGAGGCGGGGCACTGGATCAAACGCATCGCCTGCCCCTCCCTCCGTCCAATGATTAGGCATCCAGCAGGGCCGCCACGCCCGGAAGCTCTTTGCCCTCCAGGAACTCCAGCGATGCGCCGCCGCCGGTGGAGACATGGGTCATCTTGTCGGCGAAGCCAAGCTGCTCCAAAGCGGCCGCGGTATCGCCGCCGCCCACGATGGAGGTTGCACCGGAGCTGGCCAGCGCCTCCGCCAATGCGCGCGTGCCCTCCGCAAACGGCGGTAACTCAAACACGCCCACGGGCCCGTTCCACACCACGGTCTTGGCCTGCTTCAGTATGGCGCCGAACCTCGCCGCGGTCTCCGGCCCGATGTCCATGCCCATCCAGTCCGGCGGGATGGCGTCTACCGGCACTACCTTGCGCGGCGAATCTGCGGAAAACTCCTGCGCAACCACCACGTCCACGGGCAGCTCCAGCGCAACGCCCTTCTCCTTGGCCTGGGCCATGGTCTGCTCCGCCACGCCGAGGTTGGGCTCATCCAGAAGCGACTTGCCGATCTCGAGGCCCTTGGCCTTCAGGAAGGTGTAGGCCATTCCCCCGCCGATTATGAGGGTATCCACCTTGGTCAGCAGGTTCTGAATGACTTCGATCTTGCCGCTCACCTTTGCGCCGCCCAGGATCGCTACAAACGGCCGGTCTGGATCGGCCAATGCGCGGCTAAGGTAATCGATCTCCTTCTCCATGAGGAAGCCGGCCACGGCGGGGATGTGGTGGGCGACTCCCTCGGTGGACGCATGAGCCCGGTGAGCGGTTCCGAAGGCGTCGTTCACGTACACGTCTGCCAGCGATGCCAGCTTGGCCGCGAACTCCGGGTCGTTCTTCTCCTCCTCTTTATGAAAACGCACGTTTTCGAGCAGGATGACGTCTCCCGGCTGCATGGCGGCCACCGCCTGCTCCACCTCCGGCCCAACGCACTCATCCAGCTTGCGAACCGTCCTGCCCAACAACTCCTGCAGCCGCTGTGCCACCGGGTTCATGCGAAGCTTGTCGTCCGGACCGCCCTTTGGCCTCCCCAAGTGAGACACAACGATGACCTTGGCATCCCGCTCCGCCAGGTACTTGATCGTTGGGACCGCGGCCTGAATGCGGCGATCGTCGGTGATGCGGCCGGTCTCGGCGTCCAGTGGCACGTTAAGGTCCTCCCTCACGAGGACTCGCTTGCCCGCCACGTCGATGTCGCGCACGGTCTTCTTCTTCACGTCCCCACTCCTCTCGTTCTGTGTTGTGTTGCTCTGCCGGGAAAACGACGGCCACCCCTTGGGTATATTAGGGCGCGGGCAGCCTCACTCCTTCCCGCCCATCTGGCGCTGGCATGTAGTGTGCCGCACGCCGTGCCACTACCGTTTGGGGATGCGTGGTTTGAACCGTCAGCTGCCGTGGGAAACAAGAGGAAGAGGGCGCGCCTGCCCCAGCCCCCGCGCTGGACGACGGGCCGCCGTGCTTGGGCGTCAATGGCGCCGCCCCGGAGGCCACCCAATGGCCTCCGTATGCACAACGCACTCCGGCAGCAGGCTAACAGCCCCGGCTGCCGACCCAATTGGAGGCGCAAGTATCGTGGACGATTCACGCCGCACCGCGCTTGCAGAACCGCCCGAGGCGCGCGAGAGGGCCATGGCCGCCTCGGACGAGATACCCGCCCATGAGGCCCTCCGCATCTACGAGCTTCTTGTTACCACCCGCGAGCTGGACGAGAGGCTTCGCCAGCTGTACCGCCAGGGGCGCTACGAGGGCACCTACTACTCCGCCGTCGGGCAGGAGGCCACCACCGTCGTCCCCGCGTCCATGCTCCGGAAGGAGGATTTCATCGGCCCCCACCACCGCGAGATCGGCGCCGCAGTGGGTAAGGGTCTCCCGCTGGTAGACGTGGTGGCGCAGGTGTACGCCAGGGTCAACTCCCCAGATATGGGCAAGGTGCACCCATGCCACTACAGCAGCCGCGAGTACAACATGATCACCGCGGCGTCCAACGTGGGCATGCAGTCCGTCACCGCGTGCGGAGCTGCCCTCGCGTTCACGATTCGTGAGCAGGACCTGGTGGCAGTTACCTGGTTCGGCGAGGGCGGTACCGCCAAGGGAGACGTGCACGAGGCGCTCAACTTCGCCGCGGTGTGGCGACTGCCCCTCGTGGTGGTTGTGGAGAACAACTACTGGGCCGAGTCGGTGCCCCTCGAGTTGTCCATGCCCATCCGCAACGTGGCGGACCGGGCGCGCGCATACAACATCCCCGGCATCGAGGTGGACGGCAACGATGTGCTGGCCATGTACCGCGCTGCCAAAGAGGCCATCGAGCGCGCCCGCTCAGGCGACGGCCCTACCCTAATCGCGGCCAACACCTACCGCTGGTACGGCCACTCCGCAATAGACCCCGCGGACTACCGCCGACGCGACGAGCTGATCCGCTGGCTCGAGCGAGATCCCATACCCCGCTTCGAGAGCCACCTACGTAGCCGCGGCCTCTTGGACGACGCCGCTGTGCAGGAGATTCGGCGCAGAGTGGCCGCCGAGATAGACCGCGCCGTGCAGGAGTGCGAGGCCGCACCCAGACCCCAGGGCGTGGAGACGCTCCGCCACCTATACACCGACCGCCGATTGGCGCAAATGGCGCTCTATCCCACCCCCGTTCCAGACTACGATCCCGAGCCATGGGGCCGATGGGAACAGGCAAAGGCCATCAAGCCCAGACGCACCGTTTGGTCCCGCATCCACGGCCAGACCTTCGCGCGCGTTGCCCCCGCCACCGGCGGAGGCAGAACCGGGCCCGACGTGCCGCCCGACGCTAAGCCGGAACCGATGACCGCTGCAACGCTCAGGGGCGAGAAGTAGGCGCTATGGCAATCACCACTTACCTCGAGGCCATCAACCAGGCCCTCCACGAGGAGATGGAGCGCGACCCCAACGTCTTCGTCATGGGCCAGGATATAGGCATATACGGCGGCGTGTTCAAGGTCACCAAAGGCCTCCTCGAGAAGTTCGGTGACCTGCGCGTGATAGACACGCCCATCTCAGAGAGCATGATCGCTGGCGCGGCCGCGGGCGCAGCAACCCAGGGCATGCGCCCCGTTCCAGAGATCCAGTTCTCAGACTTCATCCACCCCGCCTTCGACCAGATTCACAACCAGATCTCCACGCTCTACTGGCGCTCCGCAGGGCACTGGCGCTGCCCGGTTACCATAAGGTGCCCGTGGGGCGGCGAAGTGGGCGGCGGCCCGTTCCACTCGCAGTCGGTCGAGAGCTTCTTCGTGCATACGCCGGGCCTTGTGGTTGTGGCGCCGTCCACCGCCCGCGACGCCAAAGGCCTCCTCAAAAGCGCAATCCGCTCGGACGATCCGGTGATCTACTTCGAGCACAAGAAGCTGTACCGATCTGTGCGAGAAGACCTCCCGGAAAACGAGGAGATCCTCACCCCGCTGGGCAAGGCGCGCGTGGCCAGACAAGGCCGCCACGTCACCGTCATCAGCTACGGCCTGATGTTCCAGAAGGCCATGCGGGCGGCGGAGGACGCCGCTCAGCACGGCATCGAGGCGGAGGTTATCGATATGCGCACCCTCCTCCCCATCGACCGCGAGACCATCTTCGCCTCGGTACGCAAGACCGGCAAGTGCATGATCGTACAAGAAGCACCACGAACCTTAGGCTTCGGAGATGCCGTCGCAGCCATCCTCGCCGAGGAGCTGTTCTGGGAGCTCGACGCCCCCGTCCGACGCATCACCGGGTACGATACCCCATACCCCTTCGCACCCACCATGGAGAGCTTCTACTCTCCCAGTGTGGATACCATCACCGCAGTCATACAGGACCTTGCGGAGATGTAGGTCGGCCTGCGGCCAAACCATTGTAGCAAAGGAGATGCCATGCCGGTTGAGATCAGGGTGCCGCCGTTGGGCGAGTCAGTCGTCGAGGCGACGGTTGGTCAGTGGAAGCACAAGGAAGGCGACACGGTGGCCCGCGACGAGGAGCTAGTGGAGCTTGAAACCGACAAGGTGGCGATGACGGTCACCTCATACGCGGCCGGCAAGCTCGCCCAGATCTTGAAGCGGGAGGGCGAAACGGTTGCGCCCGGAGACGTGCTCGGCTTGGTGGCCCTCGAGCACGAGGTCGCATCCGAGGCCACCGGCGCGCCGCCCACACCACAGGCCCAGTTCGCCGGCCGTGAGTACGGCGGAGAGTACGGCGACGAGGAACGCGGGCCGTCCAAAAGGCCTGCGGTGGAGCCCATCGAGGCCCGCCGCTCCGAAGAGGTGGCACGCACTCAGCACGTGGGCGAGCGACTTCAAAGCGACATCAAGCTATCGCCAGCAGTGAGGAGGCTCGCCGTTCAGCATCGCATCGACCTGAGCGCCGTGAAGGGCACCGGACGCGGCGACAGGATCACCAAGGCGGACGTGCTGGAGTTCATCAAACGCCAGGGGGCCGCACCAGCTGCTCCACCACCGCCAACCGCCGCCCCACCGCAGCCTCAGCCGCAGCCCGCCCCGCCTCAGCCTGCGCATGGCCCAGAGGAGCGAGTCCCCATGTCCAGACGGCGCCGCCTCATCGCCGAGCGGTTGGTGCAGGCCCAGCGGGAGGCAGCGTACGTCACCACCTTCAACGAGATCGATATGTCCGCTGTGGTGGCGCTGCGAGACCGCCTGAAGGACGCCTTCCAGCAGAAGCACGGCGCCAAGCTCACTTACATGCCCTTCTTCGTTCGCGCCAGCGTCGGCGCGTTGAAGGCGTTCCCCAACCTCAACTCAGAGGTGCAGGGAGACACCATCGTCGTCAAGCGCTACTACAACATCGGCATTGCGGTGGACACCGAGGAGGGGCTCCTCGTCCCTGTGCTGCGGGGTGCGGACCGCAAGAGCATGGTGGAGCTGTCTCGCGAGATAGCCGACGCCGCCGCCCGGGCCCGCGACGGTCGCCTTCGCCCCGACGAGCTGATGGGTGGCACCTTCACCATAACCAACGGCGGCGTCTTCGGCTCCCTCTTGTCCACCCCCGTGCCAACGCCTCCTCAAACGGCCATCCTCGGCCTGCACCGCATTGAGCAGCGCCCGGTGGCCGTAGATGGCAGCGTGGAGGTGCGCCCGATGATGTACGCCGCCCTCACATACGACCACCGCGTGGTGGACGGCAGAGAGGCAGTGCTGTTCCTGGCTCACATCAAGGAGCTGGTGGAGGACCCCGAAGCGCTCCTTCTGGAGGGGTGAGTTGGCAGTTGCTGAGCAGCAGTATGACCTCGTGATACTCGGCGCTGGCCCAGCTGGCTACGTGGCGGCCATAAGAGCCGCCCAGCTGGGCATGCGCCCCGCCTGCATTGAGCGCAGCACCGCCTTGGGAGGCACGTGCCTCAACGTGGGCTGCATACCATCCAAGGCGTTGCTGGATTCTACCCACCTTTACCATCAGATCACCCACAAAGCCAAGCGCCACGGCATCAACGTGGAGTCGGCTTCGGTAGACCTCCAGGCGATGATGGCGCGGAAAGAGCGCATCGTCACCACTCTCTCGCGCGGGGTGCAGGGCCTGCTCAAGAAGCACGGCGTAGCCCTCTTCTCCGGAACCGGTTTCCTCGAGGAGCCCACCGTAGCTCGCGTTGAGGGCGATGCCGGCACAACCCGCCTGAGGGGCACCAACGTGCTGCTGGCAACCGGTTCGGTGCCGCGCACGGGCCCGCACATGGCCCTGGATGGCCAACGGATCGTCGGATCCACGGAGGCCCTCTCGCTCAACGCCGTTCCCGCACACCTTGTGATTGTGGGGGGCGGATGCGTCGGCGTGGAGATGGCCAGCATATGGCGCAGGCTCGGTGCAGCGGTCACCCTCATCGAGGCAGCCCCCACACTGCTTCCCAGCCTCGATCCAGACGTGGCGAAGGAGGCAGGCCGCGCGCTGTCGGCGATAGGCGTGAAGCTGCACACCGGCACCCGCGCCGTCTCCGCCGTCTCCGATGGCTCCCAGGTGCGGGTGGCAACCAAGCCCGCCGACAGCGAGACGTCCGCCGAGGCTCAGGAGGTTACTGGAGACACCGTGCTTATCGCCATCGGGCGCAGGCCGAACACCGACGGCACGGGAGTTGCAGACCTGGGGGTGAAGCTGTCCGAAGATGGCCAGGTGCGAGTGGATGAACGTCTACGCTGTGGCGCCCCGGGGCTTTGGGCGGCCGGCGACGTGGTGGGCGCGCCGATGCTGGCCCACAAGGCGTACGCGGAGGGCGTGGCCGCCGTTGAGAACATGGCGGGCCTGCCCGGTTACGTGAACTACCGCGCCATCCCCCAGATCGTGTACACCTGGCCGGAGGCGGCCTCCATCGGCATGACCGAGGCCCAGGCCATTGCCGCGGGGCACGATGTGCGCACCGGCAAGTTCGCCTTTGCGGCCAACGGCAGGGCTAAGTGTCTGGACGACATGGATGGCTTTGTGAAAGTGCTCGCGGACCGCGCCACCGACCGCGTGCTTGGTGTTCACATCTTCGGCCCGCACGCATCTGCTCTTGCGGGCGAAGCCGCACTGGCCATGGAGTTCGATGCCTCTGCGGAGGATATCGGAGCGGCGCTGCACGCTCACCCAACGCTGAACGAAGCCGTGAAAGAGGCCGCCCTAGACGCCTTAGGGCGCGTCCTTCACGCCTGAGCAGCCGCACCGCCGCGAGGAAGGCATATGGCAGACAACCTCACACGCAAGATCCTAGCTGCCCATCTGGTGGAAGGCAACACGATGCCCGGAGAGGAGATCGGCGTTCGGATCGATCAGTGCCTGATCCAAGACATCACCGGCACCGTCGTCATGCTCAACTTCGAGGCGATGGAGATCCCCCGCATCGCCTGCGAAGTGGCCTGCGCCTACGCCGATCACAACGTCCTCCAGGTGGACCCACGGAACCAGCAGGACCACATGTACCTCTCCAGTGCCGCTCGCAAGTACGGGATCTGGTGGGCCAAGCCCGGCGCCGGCATCGGGCATCAGGTCCACTTGGAGCATTTCGCCGTGCCAGGCAAAACCGCCCTCGGCGCGGACAGCCACACACAGCACTGCGGCGGCGTTGGCATGATCGCCATCGGCGCCGGCGGGCTGGACGTGGCCGCGGCACTGGGCGGCGGCTCCTACCACCTGCTAATGCCCCAGGTGGTTTCGGTGCGCCTCACGGGCTCGCTTAGGCCCTGGTCCACCGCCAAAGACGTCATCCTTGAGCTGCTCAGAAGACTCACCGTGCGGGGCGGCTACGGCAAGGTCATGGAGTTCACGGGCCCGGGCGTCAAGTCGCTCAACGTTGCCCAGCGGGTAACCATCACCAACATGTGCACGGAGTTGGGAGCCACCACTGGCATCTTCCCCTCCGATGAAATCACGTTGGACTACTTCCGCCGCATCGGGCGGGAGGGCGACTGGCGCCCCGCCGCGCCCGACCCAGACGCCACCTACGACGGCGAGATAGAACTTGACCTGAGTTCCGTGGTGCCGCTGGTTGCCAAGCCCAGCCAGCCCGATAACGTTGTACCAATAGAAGAGGTGGAGGGCACGCCCCTTAGGCAGGTTATCATCGGCTCTTGCACCAACGGCCATTACACGGACCTGCAGGCGGCCGCGCGCATACTGAAGGGCCGCAAGGTGAGTCCAGACCTGGACCTGATCATCCACCCATCCAGCCGGCTGGACCTCAACCTCCTATCGCGCGAAGGCCTGCTGTCAGACCTCATAGACGCGGGTGCCACCATCGGCGAGCCCACCTGCGGGCCCTGCATCGGCATCGGCCACGTCCCTGCGGAGGGCACCAACTCGCTACGCGCCATGAACCGAAACTTCAGCGGGCGTTCCGGGCTTAGCGGAGACAGCGTGTACCTCTCAAGCGTGGAGGTGGCCGCTGCAAGCGCCATCGCTGGCTGCATAGCCGATCCTCGCAAGCTGGATATGGACGCCCCAGAGCCACGCCTCCCTCAGGCCATACCGCAGGAGAACCCGAACCTGGTGTCCCCAGCCCCCGTTGAGGAGGCAGCCGGCCTGGCGGTGATCAGGGGCGAGAACATACGCCCAGTGCCAGCCAAACAGCCATTGGAGGCATCTCTCGCCGGCGAGGTGCTCATCAAGGTGGGAGACGACATCTCCACCGACGTCATAATGCCTGCCGGCGCCCAGATCCTCGCCTTCCGTTCCAACATCCCCAGGATATCGGAGTTCGTGTTCCATCGGCTGGACCCGACCTTCTCCACCAGGGCGGTTGCGGCTGGCGGCGGGTTCATCGTGGGCGGCCTCAACTACGGCCAGGGCTCAAGTCGAGAGCACGCGGCGCTCGCGCCCATGTACCTGGGCGTAAAGGGCGTCATCGCCAAGTCGTTCGCGCGCATCCACCTCGCCAACCTCATCAACTGGGGGCTGCTCCCTATGGTGTTTGACAACCCAAACGACTACGACCTCCTGCAGCAGGGCGACAGAATCGAGGTTCCTGACGTACGCGCCCAGATCGAGTCCGGCGAGGATCACCTCACCGTGAAGCATCTGCCCACCGGGCGCGAGGTTGGGGTCCACATCCAGGTGACGCCCCGCCAGCGCCGCTACCTGCTGGCTGGCGGAAGGCTATCGGAGATCCGCCAGAGGCACCTGGTGGGCGTGTGAGGAGGCTACCGGAATGGCCGATGAAGCTGCAGTGCGGCCCGGCGTGCGCCCCGAGGTGGAGGCGGTAGCCCGGGAGCTGGCAAGGATGGCAGACCTAACGCTTTCCCCAGAGGAGCAAGCGCTCATCCGAAAGGCGTTAGCGCCGTACAGCTTCCTGGGGCCATCTGGCGGGGACGAGGAGCTGCCAACGCCCCGCACCGTGGGTCCACCCGCCAATGATCTGACGGCAGAGAGAGACGCGGAGCGAGACGTAGGCGCCGAGCGGAAGTACGACTGACCCGGCACGCAACCTCACTTGCCCGTGGCGCCGTCGCCCAGCCGCTTGCGCAGGGTCACCACGTTTCCCATTTCCCAGCGGCCAAAGGCGACCTCGTCCACGCAGCACCGCATAACGTGTACGCCCCTTCCGCCCGGCTCATCTGGCGACGGCAGAGAAGTGGGGGGCTCGAACGGCACACCCGAGTCGTGGATAGTGAGGGTTAGCCACTCTTCCGTGCGCCGGCAGATGAGGAGGATTCGGCAGCGCTCTCCCCTTGGCGAGCCGTGCCGCACGGCGTTCGTGGTTGCCTCACCGGCCGCCAGCAGCAGGTCCATGCGGTCCTGATCGGACAGGCCCCAAGACGCCTCCCGCACGAAGGCGCGCGCCTCCGCGATGGCCGCCGGAGTCGCCCGCAGGTCCACCACCCTAAGCATTCCGAGACTCCTCCGGGCGCGCGGCCTCGTCCAGCGAGTGGCAAATGCGCACCAGCCTCTTCCATCCGCACAGATGCAGCACTCGTTCGGGCAGCGAGTTGGGACGAACCATCACAACCAGGTCGCGATCAGTGGGCCTCAGGCTTGCGGCCGCGCGGCCCAGTTGCCTGAGTGCCTCGCTGTCCAGGTAAGCTACATCGCGAAGGTCCACCAACGGGTTGCGTGCGTCGCTCGTCAGTATACTCAGCGCCTCTTGCAAAGCTGGCGCGTTCAGCAGGTCCAGCTCGCCCCTTGCCACAAGAAGCAGCCATCCGTCTTCAGGTATCAAGCGAATATCTGCCACGTAGATCATGGCTGAGCCTCAAGCCTGCGCACCAGAAGGACGGCAGCGTCATCCAGCAGCTCTCCGCCCGAGTGCTGCCGCGCGGCCTCAAGCATGTTGTCCAAGGCGGTGGCAACATCGCATCCAACGGCGAGCTCCACCAGCGGCCCTATCCCCATGATCGACCCGCCGATGGTGTGGGCATCGCTCAGGCCGTCCGTGTAGAGCAGAACGCGTCCATCGGGAGGCACGGTCGCATCCGCCGTCTCGAACCTAGCGTCCCCAAAGCTGCCCAAGGTTGGGCCCGTGGTGGGAAGCTGAATCAGCTCGCGTCCTGTAGATAGCACCAGCGGTGGCTCGTGGCCCGCGTTAGCGTACCTTAGCCGCCCGGTCAGCGTATCCAACTCCCCGTAGAACACAGTAACGAAATGGAAGCCGTCCGAGTACTCCTCCCAGAACGTTCGATTAACGTGGCCAAGCACATCGCCGGGAGGCAGGCCCATCCTCGCGTACGCGCGCACGCTGAACCTCGCAAGCGCCGTCTTGGCGGCCGCGTCAACCCCCTTGCCCGCCACATCGCCGATGACCAGGCCGTACCGCCCGTCTCCCAGCGAGAACACGTCGTAGAAGTCTCCACCCACCGCCGCGTTCAAGCCAGCCGGGCAGTAGCGTCCGATCACCTCCAGTCCTGAGAGCGCCAGTGGCTTGGGAAGCGGAGGAATGAGCGCCTGCTGCAGGATGCCCGATATATGCTTCTCCTTCTCGAGGGCGTGGCGTAGCTCCTCGCGCGCCCGTTTGAGCGCGGTCACGTCTCGGAAGACGAGGGCGCCCCCCGCCACGGACCCATCGGCGGACCGGATTGGGCCTGCGTTGCAGCTTATGACGGTCTCCGTGCCGTCTACTGCCCGCAGCAAGTACTCCTCGCCCTGCACAGCAGCTCCGCATCCAATGGCCCTAGTCAGCGGGTGGTCCTCTTCCGGCACCTCGCGGCCGTCTGGGTAGTGCAGGCTTGCCAGCGGCCGCGGAAGACCCAATCGCACGCCAACCAACTCCTCCGGCTTGCACCCCAGCATGGCCGCGCCGGCTCGACTCACCATTCGGGTCTTGCCGTCAGGCGCATCGGCGATGAGAATCCCCTCCGGCGCGAATTCCATCAACGCCCTCAAGAGCTGGTCGCCCTGCTCGGCCTTTGCCAACGCTTGCGCGGCCTGCTGCTCCCGCTCTTTCTGCTGCGTCACATCTAGCATGGAAAGGATGGCGCCCTCCACATTGCCCGCGGGGTCTCGCACGCACGCAACGCTGGCCAACGCCGCGATGTAGGTGCCGTCGCTCCTAACTATCACCCACTCCTTCGTCTCCAGGCTGGTCCCGGAGGAGAGGCACCTCATGAGAGGACCACCCAGGTCCTCCGCGCACCCGTCGGTTCTCACCATCGTGAAGCCCAGGCTCGACAGCTCCCACGCCGATCTGCCGCGCGGGTTCGCGCCTAGCATCTTCGCGGCCATGTCGTTGGCGAGTGTAACGCGGCCGGAGGAATCGACCACGATGATCCCGACGCGCGCGACCGATACCGCCGCTGAGAAGAACGCCTGCGACCTGGCTACCTCTCGCGCCAGATGCTGCTTCTCGCCCTCAATCTTCTTTCGCCGGGTGACGTCACGGCAATGGATAACGATCCCCTGCACAGCCGGGTCGCCCAGGAGGTTGCGCCCAGACGCGTCCAGCACGGCCCATGCACCATCCACCCGCCTAACGCGAAGCTCCATCTGCCGAGAGCGCATCGGCCCGTCTGCCAGATCCCGAATGGCGTCCGCCACCTTGCTCGTGTCGTCCGAATGAATCAGCTCGAAGACGGAGCGTCCAACTACGGTCTGGGGCCTGCATCCGGTGACGGAGGTGAGCGAGGGGCTTACGTAGCGGATGACACCCTTGGCGTCTGTAATCACCACTACATCGGTGGAATGCTCCGTGAGGGCGCGGAACCGGCGCTCGCTGCGGGCCAGCGCATCCTCCGCCCTCTGGCGTTCCGCCGCTCTGGCCTGCAGCTCTGCGTTCACCCGCTCCAGCTCAGCAGTGCGTTGTCGGACCAGTAACTCGGCGCTCCGATACGCGTTCCTCAGGTCATCCTCCGCCCGTCTCCGCTCCTCCGCCAAAGAGATGGCCGCTGCGGCGCTCTGCAGAAGGCGCACGTCCGCAGGGTCCCACTCCCGCGCCTCCGTGCAGTTGTCGAACCCGATGAAGCCCCACAGCTCCCCATGCACCACCATCGGGATGATCAGTATCGCTAAGATGGCTTGCGGCTCCAATATCGCTCGAACGCGCTCTGGCAGATCGGCCACCTTCGCGTTGATCACCTCCAGCCTGAAGAGGCGCTGCATGGAGTCGTCGTAAGGAACGTTCTGGAGGAGGGGGTTGTCTATCTGTGGCTCCACGCCCGGCGCGCACCACTCCGCCTTCTGAGACATGAGCGGGAGGCCTGACTCGTCGGCGTGTACCTCAAACACGTACGAGCGGTCTGCGCCTGATGCCCTGCCCAGGGGCTCCACCACCCTGGCGTACACGGGCCTGTCGCGCGGCGCGGCCAGCAGCTCCCGTTGAACTAGCACAAGCGCCTCTAGGTACCGTTCCGCCCTGATGGCGCGGGCGGTGGGTGGCTCGCCGTGGTGCCCGTCGGATGGGTCTTCGTCGGAAGGCAGGCGCCCTACGCCGCTGTTGGGGTGGGTCCTGACAACCGCCACCAGAAGCGGCAGGAGCAGCCAAAGCGGAGCTGCGGGCCCATTGTGGGGGATGGCCGGATGTTGAGGCAGCCTGGCGGCGTGAAGGTGCGGCGCCGGTAAACCCGTCGGCACGGCCTGCTTGAGCCGGACGATGCCAGGCCGTGAGGCAAGAGTCGTAGCGGGAACCTGGGCAGCGACGCGGGCGGGGCCGGCGACGCACGCCCCGGCGAAGATGCAGACGATGCCTGGGAGCATCTTCAGCAGTCGCATGATCCCCCGGTGAGGCCGCCGGTGGCGCAGCTGCTCCCCGGCAACCTTCCCACCGCGGCCCAGACCCCAACCTGAGCACCCCGCACCTAAGCGCCATTCGGCCCGTCGGCGTCACGGCGCTCGGGCTTGCGCCTATCATACCACTCAGCTTGGCAGCTGTCAAAGGCCTGACCGTGGTTCCCAGACAGCTCTATACTCCCCGCGCGAAGCGGCCACTCCTGGCGCTGAGCTCGGGGCGGGCGAAGCAGATGGCTCGCTTGGCTCATTCCGCCCCCGACTAAGCAGCACAGAGGGATAAAGGGGCACTTTCGGCGTGGGCCGGCCGGCGGAGAGCCTGGCCCTTGGTGGCCAGCGCCTCACGCACTGCCTTCAGCAGCACTGCCAGGTCGCCGTAGCTACGCCTTTGCATCTCGTGCTACTTGAGGGCCTTCCAGATTGGCTCCA
>Ga0123519_10003640_pt1 | contig 25449 bp, 19 predicted proteins | sample YelNatPaOPRAMG02_FD_87396 | JGI IMG/M metagenome (GOLD analysis project Ga0123519, IMG submission 87396) | Hot spring microbial communities from Yellowstone National Park - Yellowstone National Park OP-RAMG-02 (version 2) | ecosystem: Environmental > Aquatic > Thermal springs > Hot (42-90C) ...
CGTTCAGGGTGAACCGGTCTATCCGTAGCTCAGGCTCGTTAACAAGGGGTATTTGTTGAAGGTAATCGGCCAAGAGCAAAAGGGCAAGGAGATTTTTCATTTTTCGCCCCCGAGCTTGCCTATATAAGGGGCCTTATGTTCTTACCTTTTCCCATTTTCTAAGCCTCCTTTACGCTCAGGGGTCATACTATATACCCTCCAAGCTAGTCGCGCCCGTGGCGTTGTAGTTTCAGCTCCGCTGTCTCCTCATAGCCTATTTCTCAGCCTGTTGTAGTATCCTCTATATTCCTCAATATGTTTGTCATAGGGGAATTCGGGGAGGAGCTCGCCCTGAGCCAACTGCCGGGCACGGGAAACGAGTTCCCCCTTCTCTGCTGGGTTTTGTGAGGTATCAGCTGACTTGAGAAGGCTCTCAAGCTCCCCGAGGTCAGTCCAGACATCTTCAAGCTGGTAAAGCTCGCCCCTCTTGGTCAAAAGCGCCGCGTCGCCGAGAAACCTTCTGAGCTGATATATGTTCACATATAGCCTGTTCATGCCGCTCTTGGCCGGTCTAGCCCTCGGCCAAAGGAGGGAAAATATTTGATCCTGGGCCATCCTGTGTTCAGGAGCGAGAAGGAGGTATACGAGGAGCGTGAGTGCCTTTCTGTTTCTTATTGTCTCGGGGGAACGGGGGACCCCATCAACCGATATGCTGAACTTCCCTATGAGGTTTGCCCTTATCCTCGGCGCTTTCAGGCTGGGCGAGACAAGCGGCTCCGCCCTCGCCAGGAAATCGCCTATTATTGGGTCGTTCTTGAAGCCCGGATAGCGGGGCACATGAGGAGAGAGGAAGTGGGCTATTTCAGCGAAAGCGCCGGAACGGGTCCTCCACGCCAAAAGTAGAGCGGTTGACCCCGACAGGAACCCCTCCAAAGGCTGGAAGGCTATGTAGTATGCTTTCGCGCACCCCAGAAGAGCCTCAGGAACGCTCCTTTCCTCCGGCAAAAGGTAAGCCTCGGACTCTTTCGCCGCGGCTAGGGTTGCCTCGTCGCCCCGTTTGGATATGCTCAAGCATCCTTCTATTAAGCCCTCAGGAAGCACGCTGATGCCGGCAAATTTCTGGATGCAGAGGGCTTTTGAGAGGGGAAATGCGGCATAGGAGGAACCCAATTCCAGAAACCCTGCCGCTGATTCCGCGAGGCACCGCGCCGATTCTTCAAGAAGCCCCATCAATCTCATGGCAAGGCCCTTTATCTCCTTAACAGCGAGGTTGTGGATCTGGTTGCCCTGGGAGAGGTGAACGGGGTCGTTGAGTATCCGCAGGGCATCAGAGAGCTTTCCCAGGATGAGCTTAAGTATGGCGAAAAGGTAAAGGGCCCTCGGTTTGAACCTCCTCGGCACCCTCTTCAGGTAAGCCTTCATCTCCTCATAAAGCGTTGTAAAGTCCTCCCTGAAGAACTTGTTGAAGTATAGTGTAGTGTAGGCTGGGTAGATCAGATTGGGTTTGCCTATGAGCTCGCCTATCTCAACCGTTCTCTGGAAGTATTCCTCTGCAAGCTCTAGCCTTCCGAGGTCCCTGTAGGCCTTTCCTAGCTCGTTGAAGAGAAAGTAAGAGGTCTCAAGGTCCCCCTCAAGCTTAGGTATTATCCTCAGGCCCATCTTTATCGCCCTCTCCGGCTCCCTTCTCATCCCGAGGAGGAAAACCTCAAGCACCGCCGAGGCTACTGGGTCTTCCTTTTTGGTTTCCTCAAGGAATTTAAGCCCCTCCTGGAGCGAGGAACGCAGGAGCCTAGCGCCCCTGAAAACGATCTCCGATCTGGTCACTCCAAAATTATAATTCTCCCTGCCGGGACAATGCAAGGCTGGTTTTATTTACAGATTTTTTACAGACTAAACCCTACAATAAAACTGCAAACGGAGGTGAGTTATGTTGATACTATTCGCTCTTTTGGGAGCGGTTAGCCTGCCCTCAACATGGTGCATGTTCAGGGCAAACCCCCAGAGGACGGGCAGGATAACCGGCACGGGAAACATAACGAACGGCGCGGCGTGGACAACGGACACCGTGAGGATAGGGAACGGGTGGGGTGCGGTCATAGGGAGCGCGTTGCTCTACGACTACTCCGGCGACGGGAGGCTTGATGTCACGATAACTCAGGACAACACCCCGGGATACGATAGCTGCGTCTACATCTACAGGATCGTCCCAGGTTCTCCGGCCCAGAAGCTCGTCTCCCGCAGGGATACATACGACATAAGGGCAGGCGGAGCGCTCATGGATGTGAACGGGGACGGCAAGCCTGAGATATTCGTTGCGAGCTACCAGAGGGGGTTCATAGAGTGCATAAACGGCGCAACCGGAGACATGCTCTGGAGGACATCCGTGAGCGGAACGAGAAGGTTCTACGAGGAGCACTCGCTTCTCGCTTTGCCTTACCCATCAGACAGCGGAAGGATAGCCGCGATTGACGAGAGAGGAGTGATGTATATCCTGAACGCCACATCCGGTAGGCTCATAGCCAAGGATTCCCTTCCGAATATCTCGTATTCCTACGGCGCGCCGGCGGCAGGGGATGTGACGGGCGACGGGATACCTGAGATACTTTTCCCGGTTTACGGCAGGCTTTCGGGAATAGTGATGGTCAACCCTGTGAACGGCGCAGTGATTGCCAAGGACAGCATAGGTTATTACTGCGACACATACACCCCAGGCCTGGATAATTTTGACGCTGACGCCGCGCTTGAGGTTGTGGTCTTCTACAGGAGGGAGACAAGCCCATACCCATCCCAGGTATCCCTGAGGAACTGGACGGGCTCAGGCTTCTCAAGGGTCTGGACATACGACGGCTCGGCTTGGGGAGGCCAACCCGGCTCCTTCATAAGGCAATACTCAGCAACGGGGATCGGCGACCTAAACAAGGACGGGACGCCGGATGTTGTATATGTTTGGGCAGATACCCTGGTGATTACCATAAACGGCATGACCGGAAGCCTCATGTGGCAGGATAAGATAAGGAGGGTGGCCGATAGGTTCAGGGCCGCGCCATCGCTCGCCGACATTGACGGGGATTCATACCTTGAGATAATCATAACCGGCGGCAACTGTCAGGGCGAGGGCATGGTCTACTTTTGGGAGCACGATGTCCAGAACGGCAAACGGCTCAAGGGGATATGGGATGTTGTGGATGCCCAGTCAACGGCTGAGCTTTGCTTTGACATAGAGGCCTCTTTCGGGGACACGGACCTTGACGGGCGCCTTGAGGTTGTGAGCATAACTCCTGATCCTAACCTCATGGTCATAGACGCGGCCGCGACCTGGCAGAGGGAGCCGTCCTGCGGGGAGCCGCTCTACGATGAGGTAGCCGAAACCGATGAGGGTCTCGGCCCGAGGGTCTGGTTCTCTGGCGGGAGGCTTTTTGCGGAGTCGGGTGTTCCGGTTCAGGCGGAGATCAGGCTTTATGACCCTCCCGGAAGGCTTCTTCAGGAAGCGTTCCGAGGGACCCTTGAGGGTAGGGTGTGTCTCACTCCGAGGGAAAAAGGGTTGATCTTCGCGGTTATGGAGTGGCCTTACGGGAGGAAGGTGGCAAAGGGCATAGTTGAGTGAAAAAGGCGGTCTAGCATGATGTGCGTTTTTCTCTTATCAAACATGTATGCCGTTGCCTTTGGCGGCCCTAATTACGATGCTGGGCTAGCCATCGCGCCCTCCGGCGACGGAGGCTTCGTGGTAGCAGGCCAGACATACGGAGTTGGAGCGGGCGACTACGATATATGCGCCGTAAAGGTGACCCCAACAGGAGCGATCGCGTGGGCGAGAACATTCGGAGGCACGGGATGGGAGGCCCCCGGAGCCATCATACGGACATCCGACGGAGGATTCCTCATTGTAGGAGGCACAGGTTCATGGGGAGCGGGCGCTTACGATATTCTAGTCCTCAAGATAACCTCAACGGGCGGGTTCAGCTGGGCCAGGGTCTTCGGCGGCTCTTCCTACGAGATGGCATACGATGTGATAGAGCTCTCCGATGGGTTCGCGGTAGCTGGCTATACCTCAAGCACGGGCGCCGGAGAAAGCGATTTCCTCCTCCTCAGGCTCGGCACCAACGGAGGACTGAGCTGGGCCAGGGTCTTCGGCACATCGCTTGATGAGACCGCTTTCGGGGTCGCGCAGACATCGGACGGAGGTTTCGTTGTGGTTGGAGAGAGGGAGATATCCGGCACGGATTGGGATGCCCTGGTGGTGAAATACACATCCACAGGGACCCTCAGCTGGGCCAGGTCGGTAAGTGCCGGGACCATGCCCGAAAGGGCCTGCGAGGTGATCCCGACAGCGGGAGACAGCCTCGCGATAGGCGGCTTCACCCTGAACTCGGCGACCGGCTACTACATGATGCTCCTTTTTAAGATGAGCTCAGCTGGAGCCGTAGGATGGGGAAGGGCATACGGCGGGTCAGGAACCACTTACGGCTACGACCTCATCCCCTCCGGGAGCGATTTCATTCTGAGCGGCGAGACGAGGGCCTCAGGGGCCGGCGGGTTTGATTACGCTATGATGAAGGTCAGCTCATCGGGTGTCCTTCAGTGGGCGAGGACATGGGGAACGAGTAATGTTGACGATGGCCAGCTAGTTGCCCTCGGAACAGACGGGATAGGCATGGTGGGCTGGACATACGGCATAGGCTCAGGCGGGGACATCCTCCTACTCAAAACCGACATGAACGGCAATTACCCCTCGTGCGTTCTGAACTGGTCGCCCTCAACCGTGAGCCCCACCCTTACGGCGACCGCGCTCAGCGGGGGCACATCCTGGAGCCCGACAAATTCCTCGGTTACCCCAACGAGTACCGCGCCGTCCTGGACCCCCACCAACGCCTGCACGCCCGTTGGTATTGATGAGGAAGGCTCGGATGATTGCGAGATATGGGCATCCGGCAACGCGATATATGTGAGATCGCTGAGGAGCCAGCACGCCGAGATAGGGCTCTACCTTCCGGACGGAAGGCTTGAGGAAGTGGTCTTCTCGGGTTGGCTCACCAGTGGGGTGAGCAGGTTTGAACTGCCTTCCGGCCGCGGCCTGAGGTTCGGCGTAGTCAGGTTTGGGGAGAGGGCGAGGACCGCGAAGGCGGTGATCCTTGGGAGGTGAACCGTGCAAGGCATAGCCATTAGCTTCATAGCGCTTTTCTCAAAGGCTTACGGCGGTACGAACCACGAGAGGGCTTATTCGCTGGTCGCCCTTTCCGACGGGAGCTTCGTGATGGCGGGATACACTGCCAGTTTTGGCTCCGGAAACAACGACATGCTTGTTCTGAAAGCCAATCCAGACGGTTCCTTGGCCTGGGCGAAGACATTCGGAGGCTCGGACAGGGATGAGGCCTGGTCAGTGATCCAGACGACAGATGGTGGATTCGCTGTGGCTGGCCACACCAGAAGCCTCGGGGATCCTGACGGGGATTTCATCCTCGTGAAGCTGACGAGCGCCGGAGGGTTCTCTTGGGCCAAAACAATAGGCGGAGCAGGCCTTGAGGAGGCATACTCTGTTGCCCAAACATCCGACGGCGGATTCGCCCTCGCGGGAGTCACGAACACATTCGGCGCCGGGGTTGAGGATGCGCTTCTCGTCAAGCTTGACGCCTCAGGGGGCGCGGCTTGGGCAAAGACATTCGGAGGGTTCACTTACGATTACGGATACTCGGTTTGCCTTGCCCCAGACGGGGGGATAGTCCTCGCCGGATACACATCAAGCTTCGGCGCTGGCTCGGATGACTTCCTGGTCATCAAGACCGACGGCTTTGGAAACCTTCTCTGGGTCAAAACAATAGGGGGTTCCAGCTACGACGACGCTTATTGCGTTATTCCTACCCTGGACGGAGGGTTCCTGGTTGTCGGATACACGGGAAGCTATGGGGCAGGCCAGGCAGATGCCTTTGTCGTGAAGCTCACATCCGGAGGCGGTATCTCCTGGGCGAGGGCGATCGGAGGATCAGGGTGGGACGAGGCAAGGAGCGCGATCCAGACATCGGATCGCGGATTCCTCATATCCGGCTATACCACGAGCTGGGGGTCGGGAGGAGAGGCGTGGCTCGTTAAGATTACTGAGTCTGGCTCGTTCTCGTGGTCAAAGACATTCGGCGGTTCCAGCTACGAATACGCCTACGACCCAGTTGAGGTAAGCTCAGGGCTTGGGATTGCCGGAACCACCTGGAGCTATGGGGCCGGGAACACTGACCTCCTCCTCTACACAACCGATGCTCAGGGAAACCTTCCCGGATGCGTTGTTGATAGAACACCTACTGTGACATCCGTAAGCCCCCAGACTTCAACCCCATCCGGCTTCGCCACCCAGGGCCTCGCCAGCCTCAGCGCGAACCCCTCTCAAGGGACGCCCCCTATCCAGGTCAGAGACGCCTGCGTTCCCGTGGAGACCGAGGAGGAGAGTGCGGCTGGCTCTTTCAGAGCGCTGGGGGTAAAAGGGGCCATACTCTTTGTCTCAGACCAACCCGCGGAGGTCAGGGTTTTCTCGTCTCTCGGGAGCCTGATTTGGGAAGGGAACATCGGGCCGGGCTCAAGGAGGGTTAAGCTGAAGCCTGGGGCGTATCTGTGGAAGGCGGGAACAAAAAAGGGCATTGTTTTGGTGATATGAGTTAGGCATATGAACATATATTTCCTTTTGCTCTGCCAGGCCCTCGGCGACTGGCCCTCCTGGGGAGGGGATTTGACAAATCAATCCGTCCAGCTCATGAAAGGCGCTATAACCAGCCCCGTGATAAAGTGGCGGTTCGCAACGGGTGATTGGACGGAGAGCCAGTTCTCAGCTATTGCCGATTGCGACGGAGACGGCTGGCCGGAGGTGATAATAGGCTCTGATGACAATAAGCTCTATTGCCTCAGGGGAACCGATGGCTCGCTAAAGTGGTCATTTACAACCGGATACTGCGTGGAGGCCTCGGCCGCTGTGGAGGATTGCGACGGCGACGGGGCGGCCGAGGTGGTTTTTGGAAGCTGGGACAGCAAGATATACTGCCTCAGGGGTTCAAACGGGGGCTTGAAGTGGTCATTCTCAACGGGGAATATCACCACATCTTCCCCAGCAGTTGCGGACCTGGACGGGGATGGGAAGAAGGAGGTTGTAGCGGGTTCCGATGACGGAAGGGTTTACTGTCTCCGGGGTAGCAACGGGTCTATGGTCTGGGCTTTTTCCACAGGAGGGTGGGTCTGGTCTTCTCCGGCCCTCGCCGATTGCGACGGGGACGGAAGGCTGGAGGTCTTCATAGGCTCATTTGACGGAAAGGTATATTGCATAGCATCGGACGGTTCCCAAAGGTGGGCTTATCAGACCGGAGACAAGGTGCGCAGTTCTCCTGCAGTAGGCGACCTTGATGGCGACGGAGACCTTGAGGTTGTCATAGGCTCTGACGATAACAAGGTCTACTGCTTTGATGCCAGAACCGGGAGCCCGGTCTGGACCCTAACCGCAGGAGACGATGTGAGGAGCTCTCCTGCCTTATTTGATGTGGATGGCGATGGGGTTAAGGAAGTGATAATCGGGAGCTGGGATGGGAAACTTTATTGCTTGAGGGGGTCGGACGGCTCTCAGCTTTGGGCTTACAACGCGGGCCAAAGGATAAGGACCCCGGGCGCCGTGTTTGATGCGGACGGCGACGGGGACTACGATTTTCTTCTCTCTTCGTCCGCGGACAGCATCCTGAGGTGCATAAGGGCGAAGGATGGAACCCTCCTCTGGCAGATCAAGTTGGGGTATCCGGTTCACTCGCCTTTTGCCGGCGATGTGGACCGAGACGGGTGCGCTGAGGTTGTAGCCGGAACATGGGACCCTGACCCTCAGGGTTACAGGGTTTTTGTCCTGGATGATCCGGGCGGCGCAACGGACTGCGGGGCATCCGGATCAGAGGAGGGCTCCACGAAGGGTTTCAGATTTACTCTTGCCGGGCGCGAGCTGTATCTCTGGCTTCCCCGTGCCGGACATGTTTCGCTAGCTTTATACGACGCTCAGGGGAGGCTTGTTCAGAGGCTTTACAATGGGACCATTGCCCAGGGGGGCCACACATTTAGCCCACACCTTGAGGCTCGTGGGGTTTATTTAGCTGTTATAAGCTATCAGGGAGGGATGAGGAGTCTGAAAATGGTTCATTAATCCTTAAAGGTTTCGCACAAAGTTTTCACGCCAATCAAAGGGAGAGCAGGGATTCCCTCAAACCTTTCTTATCCCTGACAGAGCCCTTGAGGCGAGTTGGCGTATCTCCGGATCGGGGTCCTCCTGAGAAACCCTCTCTATCAATTCCTCAACATTGGCGCCGGAAGCGGATTGCGCCAGAAGAACCCTGAGCGCGGTCTTACGGTCCTGGGGGCGCCCGGTCTTCAGAATGCCCTCTATCATAGGCATGAATTCCGTGGCCTCCGCGCCGAGTTTCATTATCGCGGCAAAGGTGGCCATCCTGGTCCTCTCATCCCCGTCCTCCATGGCCTCAAAAAGGAAGTAGAAGAACATCGCGCGCTCGCCTGCGGGAAGGTGCGGCAGAGCGCCCGATAGGAGGATAACGGCCTCCTCCCAGAGGGAGGGTTCCTTGTGGAAAAGCCTGCCAGCCTCGTAGGCAACGGCAAAGGGAAACTGCCTGGCGGGCCTTCCGGAGAGTCTCTTCACAATCTCAAGGCGCTTTTCCTTGGAGAGCTGGAACAGCTTCAGGTCAAGGCCTGATATGAGCTCAACAAAAAGCTCTTCATCCAGCGGGGCATCAACATGTCCAGAAACAAAGGCTCTCCAAATAGCGTCCCCGTTCATAACCTATATAATTTAACATCATAAGCCTGGAAGATCAAGGGCCGGGAGGGCCCGCGGTGGAAAGCGGAAAGCCCAAAGCATTATAATCTTCGCATGTTTCCAGTTCTTTTGCGTATCGGCGGTTTTGAGCTGAGGACATACGGCGTAATGTTGCTTTTGGCGTTCCTCTTCGGGATATGGTGGACAGGAAGAGAGCTTGCGGCCATGGGTATACCCAAGGGAAAGGAGAAGGTTTGGGACCTCGCCCTTTGGATCATGATCTTCTCAATAATCGGCGCAAGGCTACTTTATGTCTGGGAGCACTGGGCCTACTTTTCAAGAAACATGGGGGAGATTCTCGCGGTCTGGCAGGGTGGCCTCACATTCTACGGGGGGCTTCTGGCCGTGCCGGCCGCCATCGTATTCATAAGAGCGCATCGCTGGCCATTCTGGCAAACAGCTGATGCTATAGCCCCAGCCCTGGCCGCTGGAATAGGCATAGGGCGGTGGGGATGCTTCTTCAACGGGTGCTGTTACGGAAAGCCGACAGGCCTTCCTTGGGGGGTTGTGCTCCCTCCTGGAACGGAGTTCGGCGAACGATTCCCAGGCATCCACATTCATCCTTCTCCCCTTTACGAGAGCCTTGCCGAATGGGTTCTTTTCTTTCTCCTCGTATTTCTTATCAAAAAGAGGGCGCCTTACCCCGGCTTCACATTTTTCTTTTTCGTATTCTTTGCCGCGCTCATAAGGTTCCTGAACGACTTCACGAGAGCCTACGCTAAGACGGCTTACATCCTGCCTCCCCTGACATTCAATCAGCTCATAGCTATCGCCCTTATGGCAACGGCCACAGGGTTCATAATCTACTTTGAGATTCGTAGGAGACGCCCTCGCGGGGCTGATTGATTTTTTAGTGCCTCCCGCTTGCTCCGCCTGTGGCGCGGAGGGCGAAGGGCCTATCTGCTCTCTTTGCAGAGAAAAGCTGAGGGCCCTTGCAGGGAAACACTTGAAATCCGCGGAGGGTCTTGAGATATTGGCCCCATTTCTCTACGAGGGGGCGGCCAAAAACCTGGTGGTTGACTTCAAGTATCACGGGGTAAAGGGGCTTTCGCGGGAGATGGCCATCTTCATGGCGGAAAGAATAAAAGGCCTAGGCATAGCCTCTCTGGTTCCGGTTCCCCTTCACCGGGCGCGAGTAAGGGAGAGGGGATACTCTCAGACTGCCCTGCTTGCAAGGGAATTATCTGGGATAACCGGCATCCCGGTCATACATTGCGTAAAGAGAAAGCGCTACACAACGGCTCAGGTTGAGCTCGCGGGCCAGGAGAGGCTGGCGAACCTGGAGGGGGCATTCCGGTTCGTGGGCCCTGCGCCTCAGGAGCCTCTCGCCATAGTGGACGATGTCGCTACAACGGGGACCACGCTGAGAGAAGTAGCTGATGTGATACCGGCGCCGAGAAAGATAGGGCTTGCCTTCGCCATAGCCGGAGAAGGACAGGATTCGGTATGACATTCATAAGGAGAATAGAATCACCCAGCGAGCTTCACAGGGAGACTTCTAAGGGCATAATTCTCCTGGAAAGACAATACCTGTCAATGCCGGAAGAATTCCCAGGGCATAAGCGCCAGGGGCTCCCGGATCTGAGGGAAAAATCCATTGATCACTACAGGGAAGCCCTCACGGATCCCGATGCTATTCTGTATGAGGCCACGGATGAAGGAAAGGCGGAGGGCTATCTCTACGGAAAGGTCATGGGGGAACCGGATGACCTTCTTGCGCCCCCATTCCTGGAAATTTTTGAGATAGTGGTAGATGCGAATGCAGGGGGAAGAGGCGTGGGCACATTGCTCCTTAAGTCAGCCGAGGATTACACCCGCGACAAGGGGATAAAAACCTTTCAGCTCGCTGTCCACGAGTTCAAGCAGAATGCCCTAGGATTTTATCATGGTCATGGATTCAGGACCCTCATGCGAAAGATGATCGAGGAGCTTTAGATGGAAACTGGAAAACATGTGAACAGAAGCGCTGTGCTTTCGGTAACAGCGACGAGCTCGTTCCTAACGCCTCTGATGGGATCAGCCGTGAACCTCGCCTTGCCGGCGCTCGGGAGGAGGTTCGCCATGGACGCGGTAAGCCTCGCCTGGGTCTCAACCGCTTACCTTCTCTCGGCGGCCGCTTTCCTCGTGCCGTTTGGCAGGCTAGCGGACATATACGGCAGGAAAAAGGTCTTCCTCTGCGGGGTAGCGATCCTGTTCCTGACCTCGCTCCTGTGCGGGCTTGCGCCTTCGGCTCCCCTCCTCATAGCCTTCCGAGTCCTTCAAGGCATAGGAGGCGCCATGATCTTCGGGACAGGGGTAGCGATACTCACCTCCGTTTATCCGCGAGAGGAGAGGGGAAAGGCCCTCGGCATAAACACGGCATCGGTCTACCTAGGCCTCTCAATGGGGCCGTTCCTCGGAGGCCTTGTCACCCATCATCTTGGATGGCGCTATGTATTTTTTATGAACCTGCCTCTCTGTCTTTTCATAATCGTCCTCGTCCTCTGGAAGCTAAAAGGGGATTGGGCCGGCGCCCGCGGGGAGAGGATGGACATAACCGGCTCGCTAATATACTCGCTCTCATTAGCGAGCCTAATATACGGGCTGTCCAGAATGCCATCCTTGATCGGCACCACCCTCGCGGGAGCGGGGATCATCGGGTTCTTGGGCTTTATCCTTTTGGAGGCGAGGTCAAAAAGCCCCGTGCTTGATGTGAGCCTTTTCAGGTTCAACAGAGTCTTCGCCATGTCAAACCTCGCCGCGCTCATAAACTACGCCGCAACCTTCGCGGTCGGCTTCTTGATGAGCCTTTATCTGCAGTATGTCAAGGGCCTGAGCCCGCAGGCCGCTGGGATTGTGATGGTATCCCAGCCGGCTATCCAAACGATCTTCTCCCCCATAGCGGGAAGGCTCTCGGACAGAATTGAACCGAGGATCGTTTCATCTGTGGGGATGGGCATCACAGCCCTAGGGCTTTTTCTCATGGCGTTCGTTAACCAGTTGACCCCCATGATCTTCGTTATCGGTATCCTGAGCCTCCTTGGATTTGGGTTTGCCCTCTTCGCTTCTCCGAACACCAACGCTGTGATGAGCTCCGTTGAGATGAGGTTCTACGGAGTCGCCTCGGGGACGCTGGGGACAATGCGCCTTGTCGGCAACATGCTCAGCATGGCCGCCGTTATGCTCCTTTTTGCCTTGATAATAGGCAAGACCCAGATAACCCCTGATAACACTGGTCTTTTCCTCGCGAGCGCGCGGGCCGCGTTCCTCTTGTTCTCGGGAGTATGCGCTCTTGGAATCATACCTTCAATGGTTAGAGGGAAGGTGAGGTAAGGGAAAATTGTTGCCCTTTCATCCGAGGATGTTGTAAAGGGTATCCCTCCTTGCTGGCCTGAAACCGGCGGATTCTATGAGCCTTCTTATCTCGGACTCCGTAGCCGTAAGCCTGTGTCCTGCGCTCCGCATCACATTTTCCTCAACGAGAAGGGAACCGAGGTCGTCAGCCCCGTAATGCAAGGCCAGTTGGCCTATCTCCTTTCCTTGGGATGACCAAGAGGCCTGGATGTGGGTAAAGTTGTCCAGGTAAAGCCGCGCAAGCGCGATGATCCTCAGGTAAAGGAGGGGTGAAGCCCTCCTCGCGCCTGCAAGCCGAGTGTTGCCCGGCTTGAAATCCCAGGCTATAAAGGCCGTGAATCCGCCCGTCTCGTCCTGAAGACTCCTGAGGGCATCCAAATGCCCGATTATCTCATCCGGCCCCTCCCCCACCCCGAACATCATGGTGGCGGTTGTTTTGAAGCCGATCTCGTGGGCCTCGCGCATTATCCCTATCCAGCCATCCGCGGAGACCTTTCGGGGGCTCAGCTGGTTTCTCAGCCTATCCGAGAGTATCTCGGCACCCCCTCCGGGGATGGTCCTCAGCCCGGCTTTCCAGAGCTCCTGAAGGACCTCTCGCGTTGAAATACCTTCCTTCTCAGCGATGAAATGTATCTCAGGGGGACTAAAAGCGTGGAGGTGAACCCTGTATCTCATAGCCCTCTCAACTAGCTCAAGCATGTATTTGAGGTTGAGATCCGGGTTGAGGCCGCCCTGAAGGAGAACCGTGGTTATTCCGAGAGCCTCAGCCTCCGCCAGTTTCTTCTCCCATTCCTTCACGCTCATGAGATAAGCTTCTCGGTGGCCCTCCGGCCGCCAGAAGGCGCAGAAGGCGCACCTTGAGGCGCAGATGTTCGTGTAGTTAATGTTGGTATCAACGATGTAGGTAACGGTCGCTGGATCGTTGAGTCTCTGCCGGAAAGCGTGGGCACGCATGCCGAGGATGTGCAGGGGTTCCTCCAGGAGTAGCCTGAGGCCCTCGGCGCGCGAAAGCCTACCCTCGCTCACAGAAAAATTATGGCGCGTATGCGATGGCACGATCAATCGCTTGCAGGAACGGAGGCTTTATCCCTATAATCTGGTTATGATCCTGATTTTAGCCTTTTTCCCCTCGCCGGCGCCGAGTCTCCGGGTTCAGTCCCTGGGTTATGGGATGGGCTACTACATAACCGATACCCTCACGGATATAAGGATAAACCCAGCATCCTCTCACAACACCTTAATATACGGGACGGTGAACGACACGCCCGGGGTAGGCCTCGCGCACAGGGACTGGGTCCTCGTTTATTCGCTTGACGATTTCAGGGGGCCCGTGCTTTACAATCCTACCTACCTCACGGGCGAGCTTACGGTTTCCAAGAGACAAGGAGCGCCCTGGCCTTTTCTTAGGGCGAGGGCGAGGATCATCAACGGGCCGGGCAATTACGATGAAGGCTGGGTCTATTACGACTTAAGAAAGGAGCTCAGCCTGAGCCTGCGGCCCGGCCTGGGATTCGCAAGGGGAAACTGGGAAGGCATGTTTTCTCTCGGCTACGGCCTCGGGAGGGACACCGTAAGCGAGAGAGGAATATACCTTTATCAGCCGTCCACATACCAAAGAAGCCGGCGCACAAACGAGAGAGGTTTCGCTATTGAAACAGCGCACAGGGTGAGGTTCGGCAAAAACAATGACCTTTTCTGGACCGGACTCCTCACCTTCCAGCGATTGGACTCATCGGCAAGGGATTCAATCGTGTCAATTAATCAGGGGGAAGATACCCTAGCTGGGCTTATCCAATACTCTGTGGCCACAGATACGCTCAGCGCATCATCCGGAGTAATGAGGGAGCTTGTTCTGGGGCCTGACGCGAGGGTATGGATCGGGTTCACCGGGAGGCTGGAGTGGAAGGCCCGGCACGAGAGGTTTCTTCTTACTTGCCATCCTCAAGATATGGAGCGCTCTGAGGCAAAGCTTCTCCTTGCGGTCCCGGGAGCAATGGAGTTGGGGTTTGGCACACCCGATAAGAGGCTTTACATAAGGGCCGGAGGGAGAGCGTTTGAGGCCCTCCGTTGGAAAACGACCCGCTCGGTCCCGGATTACGACTGGCCGCACATATTCCTTGACTCCTGGGGCATCGGTTTATCGCTATACGGGAAATTCAGGCTTGATATGCTTCAGGAGGCCTGCTGTTCTTCCGAGCCTCTTGACCCATTCTCCTACAGGTTTGAGATGGTCTACCGCTATGCTCCTTGACCCATCCGAGCTCCTCAGGATAAAGAACTTCAGGCTCCGGGTGCGCGGAGCGGTTGAGGGGTTTCTGGTTGGAGCACACAAAAGCCCCTATCACGGGTTTTCGGCGGAGTTTTCGGAACACAGGGCCTACGCCCCCGGAGATGATCTCAGGTGGCTTGACTGGAAAGCCCTTGCCAGGACGGAGAGGTTGTTCACCAAGGTCTTTGAGGAGGAGACGAACCTGAGAGCATATCTCATGGTTGATACCTCAGGTTCAATGGGTTACGGGAACAAGATGGAATACGCGGCCTCTCTTGCCGGAGCGCTCGCCTATCTACTCTACCTTCAACACGACGCCGTCGGGCTTGTTCTTTTTTCTGATGGTGTAAGGGAGGTCGTGCCGCCCAGGACGGGGAGGGTTCACCTAGATGCGCTTCTCGCGAGGCTGGCGAGGCTCTCGCCTTCCGGAAGGACCTCGCCGAGGAGGGCATTTCTTGAGCTTGCCGGCCTTGCCAAGAAGAGGGGCCTCGTGATCCTCATATCGGACCTGATGGCAGAGCCTGAGGATTTGATGAGGGGCACCAGGGCCTTTCGTTTCAGGAAACACCACATCATGGTCTTCCATGTGCTTTCCCCTGAGGAGACCCAGCCCCCGGAGAAACCCGGGCTTTACGAGGACATGGAGACGGGGGAACGGGTTCGCTTTCACCCATCCTCCGGAGCGTATAACTACAGGAAGGCTTTTGCCGATTGGAGAACGCTCGTGGAGGCTGGCCTCACCGATTCCGGCGCGGAATATCACGAGATTAGGACGGACATCCCACTCTCAAGGGCGCTTTCCGCGTTCATGGCCAAAAGGGCGAGACTACCTTAAACCATGTCCCTGAGCAATCCGACTGCGCTTTGGTTCCTGCCCCTCGCGGCACTGCCGGCCATAATCCACCTCATATCAATCCTCTGGCAGAGAAAAAGGCCGTTCCCTTGGATTGAACTCCTTTCCGCGACCAAGGCTGAGGGCAAAAGGTGGCGAAAGATAACCGAGTGGCTCATCCTCGCCGCGAGGACCCTCGCTATAGCCTCGGCTGTTCTCGCTTTCGCGGGGATCAGGGTTGGGAGGGCCAGGGGCAATGTGTTCGTAGATGTCTCAGCGAGCATGGAGCCGTATTCCCCATACCTTGAGGTGCCGGGCGCTCGCTACTTTGCCGGAAGGGTCTGGAGGGCATGGACAGGAGTGAGGAGAGAGCGAGGGAATCCGGCAAAAGCCCTCGCGGGTTCCTCGGGCTACATCGTCTCGGACTTCCAGGCGCAGGAGTGGAGAGGGTTGAAGATGAGGGGTTCGGTCCCAGTCGTGGTCCCCGAACCGAACGATGGTAATGTAGCCATCCTCTCTGCAGTTCCGGAAACCCCTAATCCATCAGGGGCTTTTAGCATTGATCTGCGCCTCAGAAATTACTCCAATCAAACCCAGACCAGGTCAATAGTGATCACGGGCGGGGGCCTCACCCTCTACGCTTTCACGGCTGAGCTTGGACCCGAAAGGGAGACTACCGTTGTGGCGAGGGTGGAGATCCGGCCGGGGATTGCTGGCCTCGTCGCCATATCTGAACCGAAAGACATTCTCGGGTTTGACGACACTTGCTACATACCCGTTGCCTCACTTCCAGAGCAGGAATGCGAGCTCCTCACGGACAACCCCTTCCTCAGGGCAGCGCTTTTTCCAAGAGGTTATCCTTCGTCAATAAGGGAAGCCCCCGGCGCTGAGATGGCAGTCGCGGTGGGCGAACCTCTTGCAGGGAGAAAGGGCCTAGCTTTTATTCCCGACACCCAGACCGCTGTGAGGTTCGGTATACCGTGCGGGAGTCTCACAAACGCTAGCGTTCTCAGCGGCAAAGCGGCCGTGAAACAGGGGGTCTACTTCAGGGAAGGGACACCGCTTTTAAAGGATGACGCCGGCAGGGCGATAGCGGTCCGTTGGGGGGATTGGGTGCTGGCGGGATTTAACCCAGTTCCTGAGGCCACGGACATAGTCTTCAGGGGCGATTTCCCCCTCCTCATCCGGGAGTGGATACTCTCGCTCGGGGAGGCTCCCCTGGCGCAAGGGGCAACAGTGGGCGAGATGATAGACCCCGGCCCGGGCGAGGGGTTCATCACAGGCCCCCAGGGCCGTTTAGCGCGCAGGGCTTTTTCGCCCGAGAAACCGGGCTTCTACACCCTGGTTGAGGGAGGGAAGGTGAAAAAGCTGTTCGCGGTAAATGTTGACAGGGATGAATCGGACCCGGAGAGGCTTTCCACGGAGGAATTAAGGGCTATTTTCGGGACCGATCCGTTGAGCCTCGGAGAGTTCCTCAGGGAGAGAGGGAGGATCGTTAGCCCATCGCCCTGGCTTATCCTTCTCGCTATAGGGCTTCTGGCCGCTGAGGGGGTTTTGATAGGAGGGCGCGCGGCCTTGCGCGCGCGCAAGCCCCGAGATTAAAATTTGCGAGATAACCAGAAGGAGGCTATATATGAAAGGCAAAGGGGCAATCTTCGTCGCTCTGATGACGAGCGCGCTGTGGGCATACGGCCCCAGCTACCTGACAGTGGAGGGCGTCCAGCGTGTGTTCTCCGCGACGACACCGGGCATGAACGGCCTCATCATAAACATGATCAGGCTCAACGGGTCTGTCAACAACTTTGACACCCTAGACCTCACAGAAAGCGGCAGCTACATAGAGTTCCGGGACAGCAGGGGCTACGGCGACCTCTGGTTCGGGCTCGGCTACTCCGTGCCGTGGTTTGAGGTCGGACTCACCGGCAACGCCAAGGGCGACGCTTGGGACAAGCAGGGCGAGAGATCCGGGCAATCGCGCCAGGACTCTTATAACCGCTCTTCCGCCCCTGGCTGGGGAGACATGAACCTGGTCATAAAAGGCTGTTATCCCCTGGCAAACAAGCAGATAGGTCTCGGCGCGGCATACGAGATGACATTCCCGACCGGAGACAAGGGTTTTGAGGTAATAGACACAACGGACACCTGGGGCATAAGGACCAAGGGGGGATTCTGGAGGACATTTACTTACGGAGACCTGAGCTTCGGCGGAAGGTTCCTGATGAGCTATATGCTCTGGCGAGAGGAATACATGCAGGCCCTTGCGGTGCACCTTAACCTCGGCTACAACACCAAATCAATAGGCGACAAAACCGACGATGTTTTCACGGGCGGCATAGCGATAATGCCCTCGCTGGGCTTGTTCAAACCCTTCATAGAGGTCTACACGGAGCAGTTTGTCAGGGACACAGCCAGTCGGCACGGCGATGGTCCAACATACGGGACACTCGGGTTCAGGCTTGACTTCGGAAACGGCCTCGTCATGGACTTCGCAGGGGAGAAGATGTTCGGGGACAGGGAAACCGGAAACCTTGACAACAAGGGCCCCAATCCGGATTTCTGGCTTCCTAGCTGGAAGCCCACATGGGCAGGCTGGTTCGCTCTTAACTACACCTATGTCTTTACGAAACCTCAGAGGAAACCCGCGCCCGGAGCCATCGCGGTTGCCGTCATGGACGACGAGACCAAGAAGGCCATCGGCGACGCCACCGTTGCAGTCCCTGAGGCCGGAAAAATGCCCAAGCAGGTCAACCCGGCGACCGGATTCATCAAGATTGATTCCGTTCCAGCAGGCCAATACACCGTTCAGGTAACAGCGCCCGGATACGAGGCATACGCTGGGGTTGCCATAGTTGAGGCGGGCGGCATAGCCCAGATGAATGTCTTCCTAAAAAGGACCAAGCCGACCGAGTGCGTTGTAGTGGGCCGTGTCGTTGATGCGGAAACCGGAGCGCCGATAGGCAACGCTGTTATCACATTCCCCCAGACAACGGGCATGGGGGTATTCAATGTTGAGGCGCAGGCCGGCAGTTTCAAGGCAGAGAGGGTTCCGCCCGGAACCCACACAATTCAGGCCGCGGCTCCCGGCTATCAGCCGAGCTCACAGATGATCACCCTGAAGGCTGGTGAGAGCTACACGGTTGAGTTCAAGCTGGCCAAGGAGACCCCTAATGTGGCCGTTGTCACAGGCCGAGTCTACAATGTAAAGGACAACACGAGCATAGCCAGCGCATACATAACTATAACCGGCGGACCATCCCAGCCTAGCCCGGCGAGCTCCGGCTCCGACGGCATATACAGAATAGAGAATGTTGCGCCCGGAACCTACACGATAAAGTGCACCGCTCCCGGCTACAAGGAGGTTTCAGAGGTCATAAACCTGGCGAAGGGCCAGGTCCTCATAAAGGACTTCCCCCTAACGCCCTCGGTCACGAAGGGCATGCTCGTCGTTCAGGTCGTTGACAAGAAGACAGGCAACCCACTTCCAGCGAACCTCACCTTCGTAGGAACATCCCTTCCCGTTGCGGCGACTGATCCCTCAACAGGCGTTTGGCAGGGCGAAGTCCCGACAGGAACCTACACCGTGAACGCGGTTGTGACGGGTGGGCTCACGGGCTATGTCCCGGCTGTGAAGACTGCTGTGGTCAACGAGGGTCAGGCAACCGAACTCAGGATAGAGATGGTAAAGAAGGGCCTAACCATGACCTTCAGGAACATCTACTTCAAGAAGGCCTCTGCTGTCCTCCTGCCTACAGCTGACCCTGCCCTCAACGAGATACTTACCTTCATGAACGAGAACCCAACAGCGAAGGTTGAGATCCAGGGCCACACCTCAACCGAGGGCACGACCGAATACAACCAGAAGCTCTCCCAGGACAGGGCGAATTCGGTCCGCTCTTGGCTCATCCAGCACGGGGTCAGCGCGGAAAGGCTTGTGGCGGTTGGCTACGGCGAGTCTCAGCCGGAGGTCTACCCCGATAACACCGAGGCCGAGCGTGAGCTCAACCGTCGCGTCGTCATAAAGGTCATAGGAGAGGTAGGCCAATAGGCTTTATCCCCGAAAAACGAGGCCGGCTCCTCGTGAGCCGGCTTTTTTAATCCGCGTTGAAACCCAGCCGGCCAAAGGTTTATAGTTTTCAGAGCCATGGAGGCGCAGATATGACAAATATTTTCATCATTGCACTCATAACGCAGGGGCTTTTCGCTAAAACCTATGGAGGAAGCAACTACGATCGTTCCGCTTTCGCGGTTCAAACCACTGACGGCGGATACGCGGTCGCGGGATGGTCGCAGAGCTTTGGCGCTGGCAACGGCGACTTTATGGTGCTGAGGCTGGCAAGTGACGGCTCTCTCATATGGGCGAGAACAATTGGCGGCGGAAACGCTGACTGGGCTTACTCCTTAGTCCAAACAACCGATGGTGGATTCGCTGTTGCTGGCTTGACATACAGCTTTGGCTCAGGCGGAAGCGATTGTTTTGTCATAAAGCTTTCCAGCAGTGGCTCCCTTGACTGGGCAAGGACATACGGGGGCACCGGCTCGGACGCGGCTTACTCCATTGTCCAGACAGCCGATGGTGGCTATGCGGTTGTTGGAGCAACGGATAGCTACGGCGCGGGTAACAGCGATTTTCTGCTCCTGAAGCTCAATTCTGACGGAAGTCTGGCCTGGGCCAAGACATACGGCGGCGCCGCGCGGGATGAGGCGTGGTCAATAATCCAGACCCCCGATGGGGGCTTTGCTGTTCTCGGATGGAGTTGGAGCTTTAGCGTTGGCTCATCTGATTTTCTCCTGCTCAAGCTGGACGCGGCCGGAAGTATTTCCTGGGCCAGAACATACGGCGGCGACTCAACCGAGTGGGGCTACTCCATAATAAGGACATCAGACGGCGGCTACGCCATTGGCGGAAACTCATACAGCCTATCCCAGCAAAGCGTTGTGGTCATAAAACTCAATGCCTCCGGGGATACCCTTTGGGGTAAAAGGTTCTGGGGCAACGCGCTCCGGACCCTCATACAAACCTCTGATGGCGGATATGCTATTGCGGGAGCGCACAGCAACTTCCCCATATACAAGCTTGAGGCTTCCGGCAACTTCAGCTGGGCGAGGCTCTGCGGTGGGAGCGGTGATGTCGCTTACTCGGTCTTCCAGACCTCTGATGGAGGCTATGCCCTCGCGGGAGAGGTAAGTAGCCACGGCGCCGGCCTACTTGATTTCATGGTATTAAAGCTTGACCGGAACGGCAATTACCCTGGCTGTGTATCAAGCTATTCGTCAACGGTCTCCAACCGCTCCTTCACCGTAACCTCACCCTCGGTTATTGATGGGGCGCCTACCCCTACCACAACGACCCCAAGCCCCACCATAACTACGCCAAGCCTTACAATAACGGACGCGTGTTTGCCGGTGGACCTTGACGAGGGCAACCCATCGGGCACTGGCCCTCGGATAATCTGTTCGCCTCGGCCTGGAGGCGTGCTCTTCGTCTCTCCGTGGGCTTTGTCAATAAAGATTTACGCTGTTGACGGCAGGATCGCTTATTCTGGCAATCTTAAAGAGGGCGAAAACCTGATAACTCTCAGCCGCGGCGTCTACATATGGACTGCCGGGCAATACCGCGGCAGGGTCGCTATTAGGTAATTCAGGGCTAACAGCATAAAAGGCGCAGTTAGTTTATCTTGGGGAGCGGATGAGCTTGGCCAAAGCTTGATCCCCACAATTCACAGCCACTATGCTATTAGCCTATGAAAACGAGAATTTGGTTCATTCTGGCCTTATCGTCTTCTTTTGCCGCGGCCTACACGAAGGACTCAGTAATGGTGGCGATGAGGGACGGGATAAGGCTAAACACCAACATCTACAAGCCATCGGACACCTCAGATTTTCCCCTTCCCGTAATCCTAATCAGGACGCCATACGGCGCTGACGGGGTTGATAACGACCCATGGAGCATATTCTACATAACCGATGTCAAGAGATACATCCTGGTTGTTCAGGACACGAGGGGGAGGTTTGAATCCGAGGGCAGGGATTCGGTATTCCTTGACGATGGCTGGAGGAATAACAAACAGGATGGCTATGACTGCATTGAGTGGATAGCAAGCCAGAGGTGGTGTAATGGTAAGATAGGAGGGTGGGGAGGGTCAGCCCTCGCCATAACGCAGTATCTCGCTTCCGGCGCGGCACCCCCACACTTCACCTGCGGCATCCCCATAGTGGGCGCGTGGGACCTCTACAGGCACGCTACCATGATAGGAGGCGAATACAGGCAATACGATATTGACGGATGGCTTGCCGGTCAGGGTTCGCTATACATGAGGGATTACTGGTTCTCTCACCCCGACAAGGACACGGCTTGGGCGTGGCTTGATGTTTCGGGGCGGAGGAGCCTTGTGAATGTTCCTCTCCTCCATATGGGCGGCTGGTATGACATGTTCGCGCAGGCAACATGCGAGGCTTTCTACGACCTGCAGTATTACGGAGGCGATGGGGCAAGGGGGAAACAGAAGCTCTTAATGGGGCCGTGGTCTCACGGAACCATAGGACAAAAGCAGGTTGGGGAGATAACATTCCCAGATAACGCGGTTGTCAACCTTGATACCCTCGCCTGGCCTTGGTTTGACTACTGGCTCAAAGGCTCCGGCACGATATCGGGCCCGCCGGTCAGGTATTACCTCATGGGCCCCACTGACACAGCGGGCTACTGGAACTCTTGGCAGGACTCAGATACTTGGCCCGTTCCCTCGTATCCGGCCGCGCTCTATCTCAGGGAGAACGGCAAGCTCTCTCTTGAGCCTCCGGGAAACGAATCCCCCCAGACATACACCTATAATCCGAAGAACCCGGTCCCCACAGTCGGAGGAACGAACCTGATTCTTCCCCAGGGCCCCATGAACCAGGCGGACTCGGTTTGGGCGAGGCCCGATGTCCTGGTCTATGAGACAGATCCGCTGACTTCGGATGTGGTGATAACGGGGAATATCTGGATGAGGCTATATGCGAGCTCCGACAGATACGACACGGACTTCACGGCAAAGCTGGTTGATATTTATCCCGATGGCCGAAGGATGCTCATCGCCGACGGAATACTCATGGCAAGGCACCGGCTCGGATACGATACATCCGTCCTGCTAAACCCCGGCGAGATATACGAGTTCAACATTGACCTCTGGCCGACGGCCTATGTATTCCCAGCGGGACACAAGATAGGACTAGCGGTTTCAAGCTCAAACTGGCCCAGGTTCAGAGCGAACCCGAATGTCCCTGAGCCAATCGGCCACGAGACCGACACGCTAATTGCGCAGAACACGGTCTACCACGATGCCTCTCACCCCTCAGCCCTCATACTTCCGGTTGTGAATGGGTGGTCAGTTGGCGAATCCGCGGGCAAAGGATCTCAAGGGCTCATCTTTTCCTCAAACCCGTTCAGGAAAACCTGCACCGTTTCTTTCTTCCTGCCGGCGCCAGCTCAGATTTGTCTTAAGATCTATGACATCTCAGGCAAGCTCGTGGAAACGCCCCTCTCCGGCACGGGCAAAGCGGGGAAGAACACGCTTGTGTTCGGCGAGAAGCTTGGGCCGGGAATCTATTACCTAGTCCTGGAGGCGGGCGCCAAAAGGCTCACCGGAAGGGTTATAAAGATTTAATGCCCTTTCAACCCTAAGCCTGAAATCTTCGGAACGCTTAGCCATGGAGGATTGGCCCGCTTTTGCCGGGGTCCCGGCGTAGAGGAAAAGGGTCGGCGATGTGGTGTTTATCAGGTAAAAGTTGCCCGCTAGCTCGCCCGTCATGTTTGAGGTCGCGCCCGGCTCCGGCATAACGCCGGCGCAAGGGTCTATATCAAATAGGATCTCAGAGTAGCCGTAGTTGCCCGGGAATACGATGGAATCCCTCGGGAGGGTGTATGATGTGTCTTTGGTAAAGAAATAGATGGAGCGCTCGCCTATCTTGGCTCCCGAGGGGGAGTAGCCGGTGATCCCGACCCAGAAATCGTAGAAGTCAGCGCCCTTAGCCTTTTTCCAGGACACTGCAAGGTCCGATACCTCCACCGTATCAGAATCAGCGTGCGAGACAAAAGAAAGTGTATCCGGCATGTTCAGGGTTCCCTCCGAACTGCCAACATTGGACTCAACATCAAGCTGCGCTATGTAACCCGGAAGGAGGCCGAGCCCGGTCACGAGAACCCCAAGATAAACGCCGCCGTATGTGTTACGGAACCACTCCCCAGGTATCTCCCAATCGTTCAGGAACGCCCTGCACTGCGATGGGTCAGCCATAGGGTCAGAGTATATGAAGACATCTATCTCGTCAAGGTTATCAGACATATGGAAGATGTAAGCCAGCACCATTCCAGCATCGGCCGGCTCTGTTTTATGGCATGCGGCGAGGCTCACGAGAGCCAAAAAGAATATCCTTCTCATAGCCGCAAAATATAAGTCAGAAGCTAGGTTTGTTTCAAGCCCAGCGAGAGCTGGTTTTCGTATTTGGTTTATAATTTTCGGAGTGCTTTACCTAATCCGCTACGGCGAGCTGGCTTTGAAGTCCCGGCAGGTGAGGAGAAGGTTCCTATCCCACCTTGAGGAGAACCTCAGGTCAAGCCTCGCGAGGAAGGGTATTTTTTACAAACTCACAATAGGCTGGTCAAGGGCCTTCCTAGAATCCGAGGACCCCAGGGCCGAGCTGGTCCTCTCAAGGTGCTTCGGGCTGAGCTCATTTTCCAAGGCCGAGAAGGCGGTCTTCAGCTCAATGGAAGAGATCGTTGAAGAAGGCGAGCGCGCGTTCTTCAGCGCGGTTGCATCAAGGAGGTTCGCCGTAAGGGTTCGGAGGCACGGTTCGCACCCCTTCTCCTCCCAGGATATAGAAAAAGAGCTCGGCGCGAGGCTCTTGCCGCTCTCGGCCGGGGTTGACCTTGATAACCCTGAGGTGACCTGCTACATAGAGATCAGGGACACCGAGGCGTGGTTTTTCACGGACAAAACGAAAGGCCCCGGCGGGCTTCCTGTTGGTAGCGGTGAGAGGGTTCTGCTCCTCTACTCCGGCGGCTTTGATTCTGGGGTGGCGGGCTGGATGATGCTCAAAAAGGGTTCACCCGTTGATTTCCTGTTTTTCAACATAGGCGGGCCAGAGCACGAGAGGAGAGTGAGAAACGGGGCATCCTTTCTCGTTGAGGAATGGGCTGGCGCGGCGGGAGGATTCCTCTATACCGTTGACTTTTCTGGGGTAATAAGGGAGATAAAGGAGCGGGTGAACCGAGCCTACTGGAACATGGCCCTCAAAAGGTGTTTTTACCTTGCCGCATGGGAGATAGCGAGGAGAAAGAACTACCCCGCTGTGGTCACGGGCGAATCCCTGGGCCAGGTATCATCCCAGACCCTGGCAAACCTTGTAGCGCTTGAGGAAGGGGCGCTGGTCCCGGTGATGAGGCCCCTGCTCGGCCTGGATAAGGAGGAGATAATAGCCTTGGCGAGGAAAGCTGGGACCTACGCTATTTCCGAAGGACTCAGGGAATACTGCGACCTCGCTGGAGGCCACCCGGTCACCGGCTCCAACTCAGCGAGGCTCAGAGAACGCATGAAGGCTCTTGATATGGGGATCATTGAGACAGCCCTATCAAACATGGGGATCACCAGGCTCCCTGCTCCAGCGGATGACGCTGATCAAATTGAGATAGATCGGATACCCGAAGGAGCAATCTTGATTGACCTCAGGGATGTGGCGCAATACCAGGCCTGGCATCCGGACGGGGCAGTGCTCGCCGGCTACGAGGAGCTGGAGGCAGGGCTTTTTCCATTGGAAAAGGGTAAGGTCTATGTCCTTTACTGCGACAACGGTCTCAAAAGCCTCAGTGCCGCGAGGGTTCTCCGGAGGATGGGTTACGAGGCATACTCGTTCAAAGGGGGGACAAAGGCCTTGATGCGCCGCCTGACTTAGACTCCAGAGAGGACTGGCTCAGCGCGGCCAGATTCAGCATGCAGTCCCTCGGGTCATCGTTTATGAACGCCACGGAATAACGATTCCACGGCATAGCCCTTTCAGAATTCAAGGTTTTGCGCCATTCTCCCGGAGCCGGATCCCCGCGGGCGGCTCCGGGCCGAAAAACTTTCGCGCTTGACACACACACATAACAGCATAATTTGCCCGCGCGGGTTATGAGGCCCGCAAGGAGGAAAGCATAAAGCACTACATAAAAACCGTGGTGGCCGCGAG
>Ga0123519_10003653_pt1 | contig 25377 bp, 18 predicted proteins | sample YelNatPaOPRAMG02_FD_87396 | JGI IMG/M metagenome (GOLD analysis project Ga0123519, IMG submission 87396) | Hot spring microbial communities from Yellowstone National Park - Yellowstone National Park OP-RAMG-02 (version 2) | ecosystem: Environmental > Aquatic > Thermal springs > Hot (42-90C) ...
CGCAGCCGCTCCAGATCGCGCACAGTCGCGTCACGAGGGGGGGCGACCGTCGAGAGGCCGGCCAACGCCCTGTGCAGGTCGGTGGCATCGATCCCCTGGCGCGCCAGCTCGGCACGCAGGTCCTTCTCCGCCTGCACGCGGCGCTCTCGGGCCGCCTCAAGCTGGGCACGCAGGTCCGCCGCATCCCCTCCGGCGTCGTCCCCTGTGGGCGCCGGCGCCGCACCCTGCAAGTAACGCTCGAGGCGGGCGCTGAGCTGGGCAAAGGCGGTATCCGTCAGCGTATTGCCCAGCAGGCTGCCAAGCTGCCAGAGGGCTGTCCCTTCTGCATCGCTGAGGTCGCGTTGGGCCGCTTCCGCTTCCTCCCGGCAACGGACCATCTCAGCACGGGCCTGTTCCAGCGCTGAGCGGGCCGTCGCCCCTTTGCCTGCTGGCTTGCCCTTGCCCCCGCGCCCCTGTGCAGTGCCGGCGGCCTGCCCTTCCGCGGCACTCAGCCGCACCCACTGGGCATTGGCGTTGCTGAGGGCTTTTTTGCTCTGCGTCAGCTTCTCGCGCGCTGCCTGCAGGCGCTGTTGGATAACGGCAATTCCGCCCACGCCAAGGGAAAGCACGGGCTCCAAAGCCTGGCGTTCGGCAGCCAACTGGCCGTCTATGCCGGCAACGGGGCCGAGCGCGGAGGCGCCTACAAGCCGTGAGCGCTCCTGAAGGGCAGCTTCCCGGTCAGAGGCTTCCTTCCAGGCATCGGCCAGGGCCTGCACCGCCGGAGAAACCCCACGGGCAGGGGCAGGCTCATCCGGGGAGGCCAGGCTGGCGCGCATCTCCGCTTCCTCGGCCTGCAACGCCGCCAGAGCTTCGCGCGCCGGGCGGGCGCGCTGCTCGGCCAAAGCACATTCCCGGAGCAAGTGGCTGCGTTGAGCGCTCAGCTTGAGCACTTCGTCGCGCAGGCCGGAAGGAAAATGGGCCCAGGGCTGCCATTTGGCGACCTCGGCAGCGCTCGCCCGCACCTCTGCTGCGAGGTCGTCGCCGGCCAATAGCAGGGAGCGCGGCCCAGCGCGGCCACTCCGCGCCAGCGCCAGGAGCGCCTGCTCACGCTGCAGATCCAGGACCTCGAGCTGCTGCGCCGCCTGGGTCAGGGTCAAAAGCTGGGGCCACAGTGCGCGCCGCCCCTCCGCCGCAAGCCGGCGCTCTTCTGCCAGGGCGGCCAACCTCTGCTGCAGCTCCTGCTGGGCCGCAGCTCGCTCCTGCTGCGCCGCATCCAGGATCTCCAGGGCGCGGGCCTCGGCAGCCCCGGGCACAGCGGTCAGAATACGGATCAGCGACTCCACCACCGGCCCGGCGACACCCTCCAACCCATCCAGCGCGCCCTGATTGGCCACGCCGATGCACCCGTAGACCTCCCGGCTCAGCCCGAGCTGCGCAACAGCAAAGGCGGGCTCACCCGTCACCTCGCGCGAGAACTGGGCCGATATCTCGGCCCCTTCGGGGTAGGTGCGCAACGTCACCTCGGGGGGGGAAGAAAAGCGCCGCGCAATGCGAAAGGCCTGCCCATCATCCAGCTCAAAAGTCAGCGAGCCCGCGTAAAAGGCCGGGTTGCGCCAGGGACGACAGGCATCCAACAGATCAGGCTGGGCTGCGGCGCCATAGAGCAGGGCCAGGATGGCCTGCTGCAAGGTCGTCTTGCCCGTTTCGTTGGCGCCGTAGATGAGGTTCAGGCCCGGCTTGAAGGCCAGGTGCAGGTTGGCCAGACGCCCAAAACCCTCCAGATGGATCTCATGCAGTCTCATTCGGGGCGCACCCGCCTTCCATCGAGGGCCCGCAGGGCCAGATTGAGCGCCTGCCGGACCGTCATTCCTTCGCTTTCAGCGGCCGCCGCCAGTCGCTCCTGAAGGCGCTGCACCAGCAGGCCGCGGGGCGTCGGCTCACCGACGAAATCCTCCGGATTATAGGCCGGCGCAAGCTGCACATCGTACTCCACCCAGGCGGGGGTAGCCACCTGGGCACGCAGAGCAGCCAGGTCAAGGTCAAAACGGCGGGCGCCGATCAGCGTCACCCTGGCCAGGGAGCACTCATCGACGCCGGCAACCCCACCGTGGCTGCGCAACATCGATCCGATCAGGGCGGCTGCATCGTCCAGCGAGCCGCAACCCGAAAGATCCACAGTCAGGTCCAGGTAGCGCGTCTGGCTGACAGGAATGGCCTCGATGCGGGGGGCGCCCTCGCCCAGGGTGATCAGAGCGGCCACGTGCTCACCTGCCGCCTCGGCCCACGACAGGGGTTCAGCGCTGCCGGGGTATATGACCGGCGGGGTCAAGCGTGCATGCTGCACGCCCCCCAGCAGGGCCAGGTCAAACCCCGCCGCGCGCAGCGCTTCCTCGCCAGGCGGCTGGGCAGCATGAAGCAGTAGAATATCCATGCCGGGCCCTTCTGGCATGGAGTCGGGGCAGAGGGCGAAATGGGGCGCCAGGGGATGGGCAGCGCCCCACAATCGCACTGTTGGCGCCACATCCAGGCGCGAGAGCGCGCCCGGAGGATAGAGGTGCACATTATCTGGCCAGCGGGCGAAGGCGTAGAGAGAGTCCTCGGTCCATGGGTCGTGTTCGCCAGGGACGATATAGAAGGGGATGGGCGCCGCAGCAGCGAACTGCTGCGCCAGAAAAGATGCCACTTCAGGGCTGGCATAGTCCTGTTCGTAAAGGTCGCCGGCGATGGTTACAGCATCCACCCCACGCTCAGTGGCCAGGGCGAGAATGTGCGCAAACGTCTGGCGCAGACTGGCGCGGCGCTGGTCGCCCACCGCCGGCGGCAACCCTTCGGCAGCAAAGCAGGCTTCGAGATGGAGGTCGGCGCAGTGCAGCAAAGTCGTCATGGTTGGCACCCCTCGGTCAAAGCCGTGGCAGGGAAGTTACTATTTTGTAACCGCAAGATACAACATTCCGGCAGAAAATGCAAGTCCCGGCCAAACCCAGTGGCCCGAGATTGCCTGGAGGGAACCGGTTTTCATTCCTGTAACCTCGCTGCCCGGCAAGCCTGGGGCGCAGCCTATAGCAGGTAGGGTAGCGTACACGCCTCCGCGGGCGCCTGCATGGCGATGGGGAATTTGGCCGGCGCCTCCCGGTTGTACGTGGCGATGACAGCCGGGTCGACCTTGGGCCGGCGATCGTAGGTCAGCACGCCGTTGACCTCGCCCTCCACATCCGTAAGCTGGGTGAAGCAGAAACCGCACACATCCTCCATATCCAGGATGGCCCGGGTCAGGTCGTGATAGTGTTTCAAGTAGGCGTCTGGGCTGTCTACACCGCAGGCCTGCAGAGGCTTGTCTTCAGGGGGCGGAAAATTGCTCAGGGCCATACCGCCATACTCGCTCACGATCACCGGCTCGCCGCCATATTGATAGTCATCGGCGAAAAAGGGGTGGCCCGAGTCGACAATGTAGGTTTGCCCACTGCGGTAGCAGGGCCACCAGACGTGCAGCTGCTCCCCGGTACGCAGGTACGAGTGCACATCGGCGATATCGGTATTGACATGCTCCCAGCCCGAATTGTCGATCACCAAACGGGTAGGGTCGAGCAGGCGGGTCATGTCCACAACACCGCTCACGCCCTCCTGCACATCCGGGCGCTCGCGGATGCCCCAGATGCCCCACGATTCGTTAAAGGGCACCCAGGTGACAATGCATGGATGGTTGTAATCGCGCGCAATGACCTGCGGCCACTCGTGGCGAACGTTTTCCATAACTTGGGGCGAGTAGTGGTACAGCCCACAGCCCGGCATTTCCCCCCACACTAAGAGCCCCAGACGATCGCACCAATAGAGCCAGCGCGGGTCCTCGATCTTTTGGTGCTTGCGCGCACCGTTATATCCGTACTGGCGAATCCAGAGACAGTCGGCGCGCAGAGCGCCATCGCTGGGCGCCGTATATTGTCCTTCAGGCCAGTAGCCCTGGTCAAGCACCAGGCGTTGATAGTAGGGCCGGCCATTGAGCAAGATATTACGGCCCTGGCGTTCGACACTGCGCAGACCAAAGTACGAATCGACCCGATCGATGACCTGTTCGCCGGCCAGGAGGCCGACCTGCAGATCATAGAGATGCGGCGATTCGGGCGACCACGGCCGCGGCTCTGGGATGCGCAGAACGAGCGTATGCTCCCCCCGCCCACTCTCGGCCCGCGCGACCTCCTGCCCAATATCCAGCGCCACCGCTTGCAGGGCAAAAGAGCCGGCGTCGCCGTCGATCTCCGCCTCTACCTGCAACATGCCGCCCGGCAGGTCAGGGGTCAGGCGCAAGCGGCGAATGTGGGTGGCCGGCACGGTCTCCAGCCAGACAGTCTGCCAGATGCCGGTAGTGCGGTCATACCAGATGCCGGCCGGGGTTTCACGCCAATACTGCTTGCCCCGGGGCTGGTCTGGGCTGAGAGTGTCGATGACGCGCACCAGGAGGGTGTTATCCCCATCCCGCACAACTTCTGTTATGTCGAAGGAAAAGGGCGTGTAACCACCGCGATGGCTGCCCAGCTCACGGCCGTTCAGCCAGAGGGTGGCCTCGTAATCCACAGCGCCCAGGTGCAGCAGCAACCTCTCGCCGGCGCGCGGCCTGGCAGCCGGGAAAGAGCGCCGGTACCAGACGACAGGGTGAGGGCGGGGGTCGCCGATGCCGCTCAGGCGGCTCTCGACAGGAAAGGGCACCACAATCGACATGGCCCGGCCGGCCTCCCCCGGCCAGCCCTGGGCCGCGCTGGGGTCGCGTTCATCCGGGGCGAAATCCCAGCGACCATTGAGATTGCGCCATGCCGCCCGGCGCAGGTCCGGCCGTGGATATTCGGGGCGTGGTATATTCACTCCGACCTCCGATCAGCATGCCTGTTATTTGTTATAAGGGATAGCCGATTTAAGGGCTGGAGTCAAGACAGAGGGGGATTCGTAGCTGGCACAGTTATTGCATCAGGTCCAGAATGAGCAAGAGGCGTTCTCTGCACGTATTGCTGACCCTGTGCCTCGGCCTGCTGAGCGTGAGCTGCAGGGAGATGCCGGCTATGCATCCCCTCCCGGCTCAGGTGCAACAGCCCAATTTGCTGCGCAATGCCGGGCTCAAGCGAGATACGCTGGGCTGGACGCTGCGGCCAGAGCAGTTGCCGCCTGCCCTCAGCGCGCAGCGCACCGAAGGCGGCTCTTTGGTATTGGCCCTCGACTCAGGAGCAGGGCCAACCGCCTGTGCCTGGACGCAGCTGGTCGAGATAGCCGGAGGGCAGAGCTATGCCGTGTCATGTCGGGTGCGCACACAGCGGCTGGATGGAGCGGCCAATCTCCGGCTCGAGTTCCACGATCGCCGCGGCCGGCTTCTGGCCGTCGCTGCCGGCGCCCCCGTCTGCGGCGACAGCGACTGGACTCCTCTCGCCTGGCGCGGGCAGGCGCCGGAGGGCGCATCTTATGCCGTGTTCTCAGTGGGGCTGCAGGGCGCCTGCGGCGGGGAGGCGGCCTTTATACAGCCCTACCTGGGCCTGGATGATGCGCCGGCTACGCGTGCGTTGGTTGTGAGCAATGAGGCGCCCCCGGGCCCGCTCAGCCCCACTGAAGCGGCGCCGGCAACAGCAACGCCGGGAGATCCCCAGAACCCGCCTGTGGAACCGCCCTGGCCAGATGTTTCATATGGCCCGCTGGACCTGGGCGCCATCTTCCCCGATCCGGCTGCCGACCCCCACGACCCGGCGGCCTATGAGTTTGCGGCTGCCGACCCCATGTTGGCGGGCGCCGGCGTGCAGGCGGAGTGCCCCCCCTTTGCCATGGCAGCAAAGGGGCAAAGGGGGGAATCCCCGCAGGCCCTGATGCGTTTGCGCCTGGGCGTGGGGGGTAGCGACGAGCTGTGGAGCGCTGTGGCCCGCCGCGTGGTGATGCACTATAACGCAGAACTGGGCATGGGCATCCGCTATTGGGAGATCGAGCCTCCTGCCGGCGGAGGCGCGGCGAGCACGGCCCTGGCGGCAGCCCTGGCCGCACTCCAGGCCTATGACCCTGGCCTGCGCGTGGGCATCGGCGGCGATCCGCCGGCCCTGGCAGCCCCCCTCTCTGCCCTGGCGAAACAGGGGTTGCGCCCTGCCCTCGCCTGCTGGGTCGTGGACTCTGACACCGCATCAGGCGCTCTTGCGGCTGCGGAAGCGCGCTACGAGAGCTTGTTGGCGCACAATGGACTGGGCGGCACCCCGGTGCTTGCCCTTCTCCCCCCGGGCACACAGGATGGGGTCAGGCTGGTGTGCCTGGCTGCCGGCGCTGGTGATCAGCAGGGCACGCACCTGGCCCATTGGCTCTGCCAGGGAGCGGCGGAGGATGCAAGCCAACGGGCGTTGTGGGAGATCATCTTTGCTCCAGGCCGCAGCCGCCTATCTGTTCATGGGGGCGATGCGTTGGGTTTTGCCGTCGTGGCCAGCAAAAGCGCCGATGGCCGCCAGGTAGATATCCTCATCGCCGATAGCGGTTCCCGATCTCAGGCCTATCGCCTGGCGCTGGTGGGTTTAAGCGGCTATCACTATACCGTGCGTGAGTTGAGGGCAGGCCAGCCCTGGCAGGTCATTGCGCAGGGCGCCGAGCGTGACCTGACGGATGGCCTCCTCACCAACCCCTGGCGCTCGCCGGCTGTGCAGTGGATTGCCCTGCGCTGGGATAGCTGATTGCCAGATCGGCTATGATATGGATCCCGTTTCCTGATGCTCGCCTGGTGGGCTCGCTTCGTGCTCTGGTATGGCCGGTACAGCCTCAGCCCCCCGGCGGAGGGTGGTGCGCAGAAAGAGAGATGAGGCCAGAGCACTAGCCGGCAGGTAGATCAGCAGGCTATTCCATCCCAGTTGGTGCAGGAGACCGTGGGAGAGGGTCAGTATGCTGGGCAGGAGCGCCCAGGCCACGGCCGGGCCCAAATAGAGAAGCAAGGCCCCAACCAGGGTAAAGCCGCCAAAAAGCCAGCCCAGGCCTGGGAAGCCCGCCAGCGCCCCCAAAAACTCGATCAGGAGCACCTGCGGCATGGGCAACTCCAGGATAGCCAGGGGGTTACGCTGCGCTGCTGGCGGGCGCAGGAAGCGCAGGCGGGCGCGCAGCGCGTGCCGGCAGGAACCTGTGGCCTGGTAGGCATGCAGGGCAAACGCCAAAAGGCCCGCTAACTGCAGCGCCGCAGCCACCAGAGGGCCAGCTGGCCCGCCCAGGCCAAACCCCGTCAGGTAGGCCAACAGGAGGCCGGCGCCCAAGAAGCCCAGCCCCGCCTGAGAAAGCCGCGCCGTGGCACTGGGCCCCCCCCGCTCTAGCAGCAGATTGTCGGCCAGGGTCAGGGCTGGCAGGAGCACCACAGCGCCCAGGGCCAGCTCACCGTGGGCCACTGCCAGGGGATCGTCGAGGCGGGGCGATAGAAAGCCCAGCAGAGCTCCATGCAGCCCCGCCAGCAGCGCAAAAACCAGGCCGACACTCAGGGTTCCCACCATGACCCGGGGCAAATAACGGCGCGCCGCCCGGGCCAGGCGTATGATCTGCAGCGCATAGACCGCCAGCGCCACCAGCAGCGCTAACCCCGTCAAGCCCAGGGCAAGGGAGCGCCACGGCTCCAGACTCAGCGCAGCCTGATCGGGGCTCAGGCCTGAACGGGGGGCCACATAGGCCTCGTACACCACCAGGCCCACACGCACCAGGTAAAAGGTCAAAGCCGCGCCCACAAGGGCCCCGAGGATGCGGTTAGCCTGTTGCCAGTCGGTGCGGCGCTCAGCTCTGCGCTCCAAAAAGTAGACAAAGGTGGCCACCGCAATCGGCGCCAGCCCCCCCAGGATCAGGTACAGGTGGGTATAGCCCTGCCCATTGAGCAGCGCCAGTGCCGCAGTGCGCTCAAAGGCCCAGTCGCCGGGCAGGCTGACCAGAACGCGCTGGCCGACGACCACAAAGAGAGCGGCCGCCGAGGCCACCAGCCAGCGGGTCAGGTTTCGACGGTGCCGCGGCCAGATGACATGGTGGCCAGATTGCACCGTGAGCAACACCAGCAGGGCAAAGGTCCAAAAGCCGGCATCGCGGGCGCCCTCGAAGAGCCAGCGCGGGAATGCGGACCAGGGGCCGAGCCAGGCTATTGCCCCGGCATAGGAAGCCCCGGCGTGCACATAGAGGCCCTCCAGCAAACCCACCGTCACTGTTGTGAGGGTTGACAGGAGCAAGCCTGCCAGGGTCAGGATAAAAGAGATGCGGGCCAGGCTGTGATTGCGCAGCGGCCGGCCAATCAGTCGCGGCAGCGCATAGCAGGTGAGGCCCATGGCCAGCATGACCCCGCCGCCGGCGACAATGAGTTGTTGGCGCACTTCATCAACCAGGAGTTGAGCCGGCTCCCCAGCCTGGAAGAGCCAGTGGCGGACCGGAGGCAGTTGTACAATGAAGCCATGTATGCCCCCCAACAGGAGGTTGGCAGCGGCGGCCAGAAGGTATTTGGGGAGGGCGCTATCATAGCCGGCGATCTCCGCCCGGGTAAAGGCATGCGCTTCAGGCAGCGGCGCCTGAGTATACCGCCGCGCCAGCCACAGGATCAACCAAAGGGCGGCAAGACCGCCGAGAATGATAAACATTGATTCCTCAAGTGCTGCAGGGTCGTTGTTGGTGGAAGCAAGAAATGTGCCAACTGCGGCCCTGAGAGCGGCCAAGTTTGACACCGCTCCTGTGCCGGTGGTAGAGTCACCAAACCTGCGCCCGGCGCTTTGGCTGTATCAGCACTGCCCAGTCGCGCCGGGGCCGCCGCGCTCTGCCGGCGGTCCAAATCGCAGGATGGCGAAAGGGGCAATGTGGGTGGAAAAGCATTGCGCGGTGCTCGTGGTTGAGGATGATCAATCTACAGCCGAGTTTGTGCAGTGGGCGCTGAGCGACGAGGGCTATCATGTAGAGCTCGCCAGGAATGGCGATGAAGCCCTGAGGTTCGTGGAAACACAGCGCCCGGCCCTGGTGCTGCTTGACATCGTGTTGCCGGTCGTCGATGGGATCGCCGTGTTACAGGCCTTGCGCGCCCGCTGGCGCAGGAGCATTCCGGTCATCCTCATGACTGCTGGCCGCAACGGCAGCGAGCAGGCGCCGTCTCTTGAGGCCGACGGCCTGTTGCTCAAGCCTTTCGACCTGAGCGACCTGCTCGGGCTGGTGCGCGCATGGGTCGGGGAGCCCTGCGTGGGGTAGACTCGTAATAAGTAAACCGTAATAAGTGAACCGTAATAAGTAAGGTCGCCATTCCGAAATAGGTGTTGCTCAGCCCACGTCTTGGCGTGATGGTGGAAAGCAACACCTATTTCGGAATGGCGACCTTACTTATTACGGTTCACTTATTACGAGTCTACGCCTGCACGGCATCGACCGCGGCTCGGATGGCCGCGATGTGGGCCGGGGTGCTGCCGCAGCAAGCGCCAAGGACACGGACTCCCAGCCCGATCATCGCCCTGGCCAGTTCGGCGAATTCGTCGGGTGTGGCATCCCAGGTGGTCTGACCGGTCGCCTGCAGAGTGGGCATGCCGGCATTGGGCTGACCGATCAGCGGCAGCGAGCAGGCGCGCACCATCCGCTGCAGAGCGACGATCACTGCTTCTGGCCCCTGGCCGCAGTTGGCCCCTACGGCAGTAGCGCCCAGGGCCTGGATTTCCCGGCACACATCATCAGCCGGGTTGCCCATCAGCGTGCGGCCGCTGCCATCAAAGGCGAAGGTGACAAAGACCGGCAGGCCGGTGGGCAGCGCCCCCAACAAGGCCGCGCGGGCTTCTTCCACATCGGTCATCGTCTCGATGAGGATCAGATCGGCGCCGGCCTCGGCCATGATTCCTGCCTGCTCAGCATAGGCGGCTTCAGCCTCGTCACAGCTCAGGTCCCCCAAGGGTTCGAGCAGCTTTCCGGTCGGCCCCATCGAGCCCGCCACCCAGGCCACATCGCCGGCTGCCTCGCGCGCCAGCTCTACCCCACGGCGCACCAACTCGGCCGTGGGGTGCCCGTTGACCCCTTGAGGCAGGCGCACCCGGTTGCCGCTAAAGGTATTGGTGGTCAGAATTTGTGAGCCCGCATCCAGGTAAGCTCGATGGACAGCGCGGATCGTCTCGGGCTGTTCCACATTCCAGAGCTCACCCGGCATGCCGGCAGGCAACCCCTGCGATTGCAGGTAGGTGCCCATAGCCCCATCCGCAACCAGGATGTTCGGCGCCTGAAGACGGGTGGTAATATCGACGGGCATTATTGACCTCCTCAATGCTGGTCATTGACCGTGAGCAAACTATGTGCCTACGGGGAACCTAATCTTCTACGACGGCGCGGATGCGGCGCACGCCACGACCAACGGCCTCTTGCTTCTGGATCTTGAAATGCCCCAACTGGCCCGTGTGCTCCACGTGCGGGCCGCCGCACACTTCCATAGAAAAGTCAGCGATAGAGTAGACGTTGACCCGGTCGCCATAGCGCTCGCCGAAGAAAGCCAGCGCCCCGGCAGCCTGCGCCTCCTCCAGGCTCATGGTATCGACGCACACCGGGTAATCCGCAGCGATGGCTTCATTCACCAGATCTTCGACCTTTTTCAGCTGCTCATCGGTCAGCTTTTCCGGGTGGGTAAAGTCAAAGCGCAGCCGCTCCACGGTGATGTTCGAACCGGCCTGGTGCACGTGCTCGCCCAACACCAGGCGCAGAGCCGCATGCAGCAGATGGGTGGCCGTGTGCAGCTTGGTCGTCTGTTCACTATGATCGGCCAGGCCGCCGGCGAATTTCTGCTCGGCGCCCGCCCGCGAAAGGGCCTGGTGATCGGCATAGGCCTGCTCAAAGCCGGCCTCATCCACGGTGAGGCCCTGCTCGCGCGCCATCTCGCGGGTTAGCTCCAATGGAAAGCCATAGGTCTCGTAGAGGTAAAAGGCATCGCGCCCGCTGATCTGTGGCTCCTTGAGATGGCGCAGCAGGCGCTCGAACTCGTGCTCGCCGCGCTGCAGGGCCTGCAGGAAGCGCCCTTCCTCGAGGGCAATCTCATGGGCGATCACGTCGCGCTTTTCGGCCAGCTCGGGATAGTCCGCGCTGTAGTGTTCCACCACGAGCAGGGCCAGGCCAGGCAGCACCGAGCCCTCAATGCCCAGCAGGCGGGCAAAGCGCATGGCGCGGCGCAGCAGGCGGCGCAGGATATAGCCTTGCTCCACATTAGAGGGCGTCACCCCATCGGCGATGAGAAAGGCCGAGGCCCGGATGTGATCAGCCACAATGCGCATGGCGCGCCGGTCATTCAGGTCCCCGTCGTAGGCCCGGCCCGAAAGCTCCTGCAGGCGCACGATGATGGGCTGGAAGAGTTCGGTGCGATAGACATCGTCGTGCCCCTCCAAGACGGCCATGGTGCGCTCGACGCCCATCCCGGTATCGACGTTGCGCTGGATCAGGGGCTCATAGGCGCCCGCATCCGTCTTGTTGTACTGCATAAAGACGTCGTTCCACACCTCCACATAGCGCCCGCAGTTGCACGAGGGGTCGCAGGAGTCCCCCTTGCCCTCGGTGCACTCGGCGCCGGTGAAGTAGAACATCTCGGTATCGGGGCCGCAGGGGCCCGTCTGCCCGGCGGGGCCCCACCAGTTCTGCTTCTTGCCGAAAAAGTGTATATGATCGCGCGACACGCCCACCGCTTCCCAGATGCGCGCTGACTCCTCATCCTTGGGCGCGTCCGCGTCACCGGCGAAGCAGCTCACGTGAAGCTTTTCCACAGGAATGCCCAGCACCTCCGTCAGGAACTCAAAACTCCAGCGGATGGCGTCTTCCTTGAAATAGTCGCCCAGTGACCAATTGCCGAGCATCTCAAAGAAGGTCAGGTGCGTGCGGTCGCCCACCTCGTCAATGTCATCGGTGCGCAGGCACTTTTGCACATCCACCAGGCGCCTGCCCTGTGGGTGTGGCTGCCCCAGCAAGAAAGGCACCAGCGGGTGCATGCCCGCCGTCGTGAAGAGCACGGTTGGGTCATGCTCCGGCACCAAGGGCGCCGTGCGGATCTCGGCGTGCCCGCGCGCCCGGAAAAAGTCGATGTACGCCCGCCGCAACTCGTGTGCGTTCAATGATTTCACGAGATAACACTCCTTCTAGCTAACATCTATCAGCTATTAGCTTCCAGTCGTTGTCTTTGGCAAAGGCTTTGCCGTGGAGCTTCAGCGTCCGGCTCATCGGGATTCAGGCTGATAGCTGATAGCTAATGGCTGATAGCTTTCAATAAAAAAAGGCCCTTGCCCTTCTCGGCAAGGACCCGTCGCACAATGGGTGGTACCACCTTGCTTCGCGCCCGCGTCGCCAGCAGGCGCCTTGGCCTCTTCTCTCAGGGTAACAGCCCGGCAGGCCACGCATGTCTCCACCACCAAAACACGCGCCACCGGCACGTCTCTACACCAGCCAGTGCCCATAGAGACGCCCGATTGGCCGTGTAGGCTCCGTGGGTTGCACCCTTTATGAGAGGCGCCTCTGTATCGGGAGGACCCGGCAGGGTTTACTGGCCGCCAATAGGACGGCGTTCTGCCTGCATCTCGGGGAGGGCTTCAGCGAGCGCCCGGCGGCCGCGTCTCACCAGCCCGCGGCTCTCTGTGCGCACAAAACGCACGTCTACTTGCTCCCGTCAGCGACAGTCTGCTGATTTCTATGCAGGGAAAATAGCACAAGGCAACGATTCTGTCAAGGCAAGTATCAAGGTAGTGTCGCTAGGGAAAGTGGCTGGGTTGCCGCTTGCCCTGATGAGGAGTAGAATAGTTCTGATAGTAAAGATATTGCTATGGGGAAAGGGATAGACGTCATGTCGGAACGGCCGGTCGTCTCCCTGGTGCGCTGCGCCGATTACGATCCGCAGCGGGTAGAAGAGTCTGTGCGGCAGGCCATCGACCTGCTGGGCGGCCTGGGGCGCTATATTCAGCCCGGGCAACGGGTGGCGCTCAAGCCCAACCTGGTGCGGGCGATGGCGCCGGAGGCTGCGGCCACGACGCACCCGAGTGTGGTGCGGGCGATGGCGCTCCTGGTGCAGGAAGTAGGGGCCACACCGGTCATCGTGGAAAGCCCCGGCGGGCCCTTTACGCCCATCCTGCTGCGCCGGCTCTATGAGAAAACCGGCATGCGGCAGGTGGCTGAGGAGACGGGCGCGGAGCTGAATTACGATACTGGCGTCACCGGTATGCCCAACCCCGAGGGCCGACTGCTCAAGCGCATTGACGTCATCTCGGCTATCGCCAACGCCGATGCGGTGATCAACCTGCCGAAGCTCAAGACGCACAATCTGACGCGGCTCAGCGCAGCCACCAAGAACCTGTTCGGGGTAATCCCGGGCGTCACCAAGATTGGCTATCACAGCAAGCTGCAGAATGCGCTCGCCTTTTCGCAGGGCCTGATCGATATCGTCCGCTGCGTGCGGCCCGTGCTTTCGCTCACTGACGGCATCGTGGCCATGGACGGCAACGGCCCCACAGGCGGCAACCCCTTTGCCGGGCGCACGCTCCTGGCCAGCCCCGATGCGGTGGCAGCCGATGTGGTGGCCATGGCGCTGGTGGGCTGGGAGCCGCTCTCCATGCCCACGATCCAGGTGGCGGTAGAGTGGGGCCTGAGCAGCGGCCGCCTGGAGGAGATCGACCTGCGAGGCGCTTCCCTGGCCGATCTGCGCTTCCATGGCTTTCGTCCCGGCAGCGCGACGGCGGTGGACCCGGGGCTGGTGCCGCGTAGGCTCGTGCGCTTGCTGCAGCCCACCATTGCTGTGCGCACCCCTGATGGCCACTCGGCGACGGAAGACGATATCGCGGCGGGCGCTGTGGATGTGGGCAGTGTGCCGCTGTTCATCCGGCGCTGGGCCACCCGCCAGTTGGTCGTTTCGCCCGTCGCAGGTCCGCGGTGCACGGGCTGCCGCTATTGCGTTGAGCATTGCCCCGTGCAGGCCATCACCATTGTCAACGGCCGCGCCGTCATGGATCCCGACCGGTGCATCCGCTGCTATTGCTGCCACGAGTTGTGCCCGAACCTGGCCGTCGAGCTGCAGCGCCCCTGGCTGGGCCGGCTTCTGTTCGGAAGTAATGCGTAAAAATCGCACCGCGGATTGCTTGCTGCTCTCGATTCACTTGTCCAGTGCGGGCAGCATGGAGCAGCAGACGCTCCGCAATAGCAACTTTACGCATTACGTATTACTTATTACGGTTGGCACACTTCTTGCTTCATCCCTGGCGGTAGAGACTCCGTTCTTGGCCAGGCGCGCGTCGGGGCCGGATGAGCTATCGGGCTCGGGCCCGCGCGGCTGCTAACGTGCAAACCCTCCCAAACCCTGGCCGGCCCTCACCTCTGCCCGTGCCCTCCACATCATCTGGCTTGGCAGGGGTGAGGCCGCCTTTGGCGCTAGGCCCTGTGTCGGGGCGCCCCGCGGGGCGTCCCCGTGGGAAACCTACAAACCGGGCGCCGCAAGCGCCTTGTAGGCCGATCACGACACACAGGATTACCTGCATGGAGGAGGCAACCTGCTCAACAGAGTGGGTTGCCTCCCTTAGCGTTAGCAACTCTGCTATCCAAAGCCAGCAACGCCCATTTGCCCCGCTGGCGGATGGCGCCGATTGTGCGCCCGGTGAGCGCGCGCGCCAGATCCTCCGGCGGCAGGTTCAGGCAGCGGGGCTGGTTGACGATGACCGAGCCTATCGTACGCCCGGCCAGAGCCTGGTTGAAGCTGGCTACCAGGACATGAATATCGGGCCATTCAGGCATGGGACCCTCCTACAAGGTGGCAGGGGAGGCATATGACACACCTCAGAGCTTTTCGCCCGCAGGATAGCGCCAGCCTGCTGGCCATCCGCGCCGCCAATGCAGCAGTGGATGCAGAGCAGAACGCCAACGCGGGCATGCAATTGCAGAACGACCTGCGTCAGGGAAGCGCCGCGCACAACCTGTGGGTCATCGAGCAGGGGCAAGAGATCCTGGCCTATGGCGGCCTGCGGCCCTGGCACAGCCTGGGTTGGCTGCAGGTCGAAGTGTTTGTGCACCCGGCGTGGCGCAACCGTGGCCTGGGCAACATGCTCCTCGAGCAACTCCTGGCTGAAGCGGCCCGGCGCGGCGCTCCCTATGTGGGCACCACCGTAAGCGACCGCGACGCCGCAGCAGGCGCTTTCTTGCGGCGTCATGGCTTTGACCTGTTTGTGCCTCGCCAGCATATGCGCCTGCAGCCCATCATCGTGCCCCCGGCGCCGGCGGTGGCCGGCTATTGGCTGCGCGAAGCCAGGGCCTCGGAAAGCACCCAACTCGCTCTACTGACCAATAGAGTCTATTCCAGCGAGCGGGTAGGCCGTGCCGACGGGCCGGGGTACCGCCTCTACATGGAGCAGACGGGCGCGCGCGTCTGGGTGGTAGAGCGGCTGGGTGAGGGCCAGCCTGTTGGCCTGTGTGAGGTCAGAGCGCGCGAGATCACCCTCGGCGGCGCCACCGTTCAGAGCGGCCACATCGCGTCGCTGGGCATCCACCCCGAGCGGCGCGGGCTTGGTCTGGGGCGTTGGCTGCTGGCCTGCGGCATTCGCCAGTGCCTGGAGAACCGCTGGCCCACCGTCGAGCTCAACGTCGATCGCGACAACGAGCCCGCCCTGCGCCTCTACACCAGCGTCGGGTTCAAGCCGGTCTATGCGTACAACCTGTATCGGCGGGAAGTAAAACGTAAAAGGTGAAACGTCAGATCTCCATGGCGGCAGGCCTGCTGCTCCACATTGGGATGCTGGCAGGCACCACGAGAAGCAGTGACCTACGCCATGGCGGCCATTACGTTTGACGTTTCACGTCTTACGCCTCACCTCGCCAGCCACCCTCCATCGACCGGCAGGGCGATGCCATGCACATAATCCGCAGCATGGGAAGCGAGGAACACGACCGCGCCCTGCAGGTCTTGCGGCGTGCCCCAACGATTGGCAGGGATGCGGTCAAGGATGGCCCGGTTGCGCGCCGCATCAGCTTTGAGGGGCGCACAGAGGGCCGTATCCATATAGCCGGGGATGATGCAGTTCACATTGATCCCCAGCGGGGCCCACTCATTGGCCAGCAGGCGGGTCAGCCCCAAGAGCCCACTCTTGGAGGAGGTATAGCCACTGTTCAGGATGCCTCCCTGCAGGCTCAGCAGGGAGCCGATGTTGATGATCTTGCCCCCACCGCCCCGGGCCACAAAATGACGGGCTGCGGCCTGCGCCAGGAAAAAGGCGGCTTTGAGGTTCACCCGCAGCAGCGCATCCCAATCTTCCTCACGATAGTCGAGTGCCGGCGCACGGGCGGTGATACCCGCGCAGTTGACGAGGATATCGAGCCGACCCATCTGCGCCACCACCTGCTGCACGGCCGCCCCCAGATCTTCGACCGAGGCCGTGGCCAGATCGAGCGGCACGCCGATGCAGCGGCGCCCCAGAGCACCCACGGCCTGCCGGGTTTCTGCAAAATGGGTACGGTGGAGGATGGCAATATCGGCGCCCGCTTCCGCCAGGCCCACAGCCATGCCCTGCCCCAGCCCTGTGCCACCTCCCGTGACCAATGCGACCTGCCCGTCAAGACGGAAAGCATCGAGGATCATACACCTTGCTCCTTGCGTATAAGGATTTTTCGGCGCTCATTCTAGGTCGCCCGGCACAGGTGTCAAAGAGGCATCCCGGCATGGCGGGCCTGGCACAGTTATTGCTTAAGGTCAGGTGGGCGCATTGCCCAAAGAACCGTATACCCTGGATTCCAGGAGGATTACACGTGCAACAGCCAAAGGGATTGGTAACCGATCCGGTGTGTGGGTTGGAAGTCAACCCGCGAGAGGCGAGGTTCACGTCGACCTACGAAGGCATCACCTACTACTTCACTGACCCAGACTGCAAGCGTATGTTTGACGAGGACCCCGAAGCCTACGTGGGAGAGGGCTCCCTTGAAGAAAGGGAGCCATCCGGAGGATCGATAGGATCGACGGGGCGCTACAGCTGACAGGTAGAGGGACCTATCGGCTGTAGTAGGGGCAACAGGGGAGACAGGTCTGGGGGGGGCCTGTCTCCCCGTTGTTTGTCAGGCAATGTGCAGGCCACCATTCACGTCGATCTGGACGCCGGTGAGGAAAGAGGCCGCTGAGGAAGCCAGGAAGATAACCGCGCCGGCCACGTCCTCGGGCGTACCCAGGCGGCCGAGGGGGGTTTGAGCGATGAAATCCTGCAGCCACTCTGCCGGCCAGGCCTGGGTCATAGGTGTATCGATCACGCCGGGGTTGATGCAGTTGGCCGTAATGCCATAGGGTCCTTCACTTTTGGCCAATGCTTTGGTGAGGCAGATCACCCCCGCTTTGGCTGCAGCGTAATGAGCGCCCGCCTTGATGCCGCCGACCTCACCGGCCATGGAAGCGATATTAATGATGCGGCCCCGGCGGCGGGCTTTCATGGCCGGAAGGACGGCCTGCGCACAGAGAAGGACAGCGCGCAGGTTGATATCCAGCATACGGTCCCAGGCAGCCACAGTGAGGTCCTCGATGGCGACCGATTGGAAGATGCCGGCATTGTTGACCAGCACATCAACCGGGCCAAAGCGCTCTGTCACCTGGGCCACCAGCACCCGGGCGGCCTCGGGGTCCGCCAGATCCACCCGGAAGGCCTCCGCTTCGGCGCCGAGGGCCTGGGCCTGCGCAGCCACGGCCTGTGCGGCGGCCAGGTTAATATCAGCCAATGCGATGCGGGCGCCCTCACGGGCAAACGCCAGGGCTGCAGCGGCGCCGATACCCCCGCCGGCCCCAGTAATCAGCACGACTTGACCCGAGAGACCTGTTTCCACAGTTGCCTGCTCCTTGTAAAATGATGAAGGGCTGGCAGAGATTGTAGGCGCAACCGGCGTGCCATGTCAAAAACCCATGGTGGGCACGATTCTTGCCGGGGAGCCCGTGGTAAGGCCGGATCAGAGACTGGCGGCCTGCTCCCCCGGCAGGCAGGCAACCCAGCCCTGGGGGCGTAGAGCAGGCAGGTTGCCTGTGCAAATGGGCGGAGAGACAGCCCGGTGGCCGTCAGGGCCACGGGCCAAGCGTAGCCCCTCGTGGGCATTCTGGGAGGTGTTTCTTCATGCGCGAGCGTGAGAAAATGGTTACCGACCCGGTGTGCGGGCTCGAGATGCGGGCCGATGAAGCCCGGTACAAGTCCGTCTATGAGGGTCAAACCTACTATTTCAGCAGCGCCGAATGCAAGCGAGCCTTTGATGAAGACCCAGACCTCTACGCTGAAGAGCTGGGTGAGTTCGAGGAAGAGGAAGAGGAAGAGCCCTGGCGCGTGTAGGAGCGCCGGAAGGGGCAAGGCCGGGGCCCACGCAGAGGCATGGAGGGCGCGGAGGTTTTTGCACTGGCCCCTGTGCCCTCCATGTTTCGTGTCCCTAACGGAAGTGATGGATGCCGTCGGTAATGGGCCAGACCGAGTGGCACCGGCGGCACACCAGGCGTTCGGGCGTATCAGCGGCCAGGTCCGTGGCATGGCAGCGCGGGCAGCGAAAGAGCGGCCGCTCACCCTGACCGGTGGCCAGAGCCTCTGGGCCCACGGCCCGGCAGCGCAGCATGATGCTGGGGCTCAGGGCCAGGGGGGCCAGGGGCCGCTGGAGCAAGCCGTCGAGCGCCGCCAGGCCCTGCGGCGGCAGCAGGCGCTTGAACAGCGGCAGGCGGAAGAGGGAAACGGCGCGCGCCTCCTCTACCTCGAACCCGGCGGTGCGCAGCGCCTGACGGATATAAGCCGGGTGAAAGTCAAAGTTCAGGCGGGCGAACTCCAGGGGCTCAAGGGAAAAGGGGTTGGGGCCGCGGCCCAGCCAGTAGCGCAGCACCGCCTTGAGGTGGCGTTTGTTGGCATGCTCCAGCACCAACGCGCCGCCCGGGCGCAGGATGCGGCGCAATTCTGCCAGCACGGCGGGCACATCGGCGGCATGGTGCAACGCGCGCACCATCACCGCCGTATCGCAGGCGCCATCGGCCAGAGGAATGTCGTAGAAACTGGCAGCCAGGGTCAGCGGGGGCCGGTGGGCCAGGCGCTTGCGGGCATCGCGCAGCAGGTCGGGGGAATAATCAAGGAGAATGGACTGCCGGTAGCCGCTGTAGAGGTCAGCCAGGCGCCCAAAACCGGCGCCCACATCCACCAGACGGTCGCCCGTGGGCGGCAGCAGGCGCCGCAGAGCCCGGCGCTCCGCGGCATCCTCATAATCACGATTGCGGCCCCGCCAGAAATCCTGCTCGTAGGTGCTCTCGCCATAGTCCAAGACAGGAGGGTGGCCCCTCTTATCCCTGCCCTCTAATCGCCCCACTCCCTGCATCACCGACCTCCGTGTGGCCTGAGGCCCTCGCAGACCATTGTTTCACGTGAAACATCGCCGTCTGCCCCTCAGCCCCATGTTTCACGTGAAACACGGGCCATCCCTCCCGTTGTCCAAGTTGACAGCGATCCGGCCCTCCAGTAAAATCGCCCCATTACCATCTCAGATTATGCAATGACTACAGTCCTCTCGACCCGCTTGGGCCAGATAGAACACCCTCGTGGCCGCATCGACGCGCACTCCAAACCGCAGGAGCGGCAAGGCGGCCCCGGGCGAGAGCCGAGTATAGTGGAAAGGGAAGGGGCTGTCAAAGCCTCACTGTGCAGAGAGGCCCTCCGGGCCAGGCATCGTCGCCCTCTGCCGGGGGAACGGGCAAGCACGCCACGGGGCCATCGTCGCGCCCCCGCCGTTTCGCCCGCCGCTCGCGCCGCCGCGCTTGGCGCCACCTGAGCGGCGGGCTCATTTGTCTCAAGGAGCGTCGTATGGAGAAGAAACCCATCCGCAAAGTCGTCCTGGCCTATTCCGGTGGCCTCGATACCTCGTGCATCGTCCCCTGGCTGCGCGAAAACTATGACGGCTGTGAGGTGATCTGCTTCACCGCCGACATCGGCCAATGCGAGGAGATCGATGGCCTGGAGGAAAAAGCCCTCGCCTCTGGCGCCAGCAAGATTTACATCGAGGACCTGCGCCAGGAGTTCCTCACCGATTATGTCTACCCCACCATGATGGCCGGCGCTGTCTACGAGCGCGAGTACCTGCTCGGCACCTCCTTCGCCCGCCCGCTGATCGCCCGCCGCCAGGTCGAGATCGCCGAGCTGGAAGGCGCCGATGCCGTGGCTCATGGCTGCACCGGCAAGGGCAATGATCAGGTGCGCTTTGAACTGACCGTGCAGGCCCTCAACCCCACCCTGCAGATCATCGCCCCCTGGCGCGAGTGGCACATCCGCTCACGCGAGGATGCCCTGGAATATGCGGCCGCCCATAACGTGCCAGTCAAGCAGTCGACCCGCTCCATCTATAGCCGCGACCGCAATCTCTGGCACATCAGCCATGAGGGCGGCCCACTGGAGGATCCCTGGCACGAGCCGGAAGAGGATATGTTCGTCCTCAGTGTTGCCCCGGAAAAAGCGCCCGACGAGCCCGAGTACCTGGAGATCGACTTTAAATCGGGCCGGCCCCACCGCCTGAATGGCGTGGCCTATGGCCCCGTGGAGCTGGTGACCGAGCTCAACCGCCTGGGCGGCAAACACGGCATCGGCCGCGTCGATATCGTCGAGAACCGCCTGGTCGGCATGAAATCGCGGGGCGTCTATGAGACCCCGGGCGGCACAATCCTCTACGCCGCCCATCGCGCCCTGGAGACGCTGACCCTCGACCGCGAGACCCTGCACTACAAAGAGCTGGTGGCACAGCGCTACGCCGAGCTGGTCTACTACGGCCAGTGGTATACCCCCCTCAAGGAAGCGCTCGATGCCTTTGTCGCCGCCACACAGGACCGGGTGACCGGCACAGTCCGCTGCAAGCTCTACAAGGGCAGTTGTACTGTGGTAGGCCGCAAGTCGCCCAACTCGCTCTACCGCGAGGATTACGCGACCTTTGGCGCCGAAGATGTCTACGACCAGAAGGATGCGGCCGGGTTTATCCGCCTTTTCGGCCTACCCATGAAGGTGCGCGCCCTGCTGGATATCGAGGGCCTGGGCCAGTCCAGCTATCGTGCGCCCAACTATTCGACGTTCAAGCGCGACTAGTGGGCCCCCGCACTGGTTTTGATGGGTACCCGTTGTCTAAAGGAAGGCGACTCCGACCCATCAAAACCAGTGCGGGAAGCCACTAGAGCACGCAGGACACGAAGACACACGAAGAACTCGAAGCGTTATGTACTGCATGGTGGATCTTGGCAGTCGCAGCACCGCCATAAGGATGCATGCAAAGCAGTGGGCATGCACGAGCACTCAATCCTTCGCGTCCTTCGCGCTCGCTTCGTGTCCTTCGTGCTCCAAAACCTTGAGGAGGACAGATGAAGCTCTGGGGGGGCCGCTTTGGCAGCGCCACAACCGACGATATGGCGGCCTTTAACGATTCCTTGCCGTTCGACCGGCGGCTGGGCGATTGCGACGTGCGCGGCAGCCTGGCCTGGGCGCAGGCGCTGGCCGCTGCCGGCGTGCTGACCCCGGCAGAAGGCGAGGCGATCCGCGCCGGGCTGGAGGCGATTCGCGCTGAGCTGAGCGCCGGCCGCTTTGCCTTCCAGCCCAGCGACGAGGATATCCACACGGCCGTCGAGCGCCGCCTGCGTGAGCTCATCGGCCCTACCGCCGGCAAGCTCCACACCGGCCGCAGCCGCAACGATCAGGTGGCCACCGACGTGCGCCTCTACGTCATGGACCGCCTCCCCGCCCTGCGCCAGGGCCTGCACGCCTTGCAGTCAGCCCTGGTCGCCCAGGCCGAGGCCCATCCGCAGACGCCGCTGCCAGGCTACACCCACGTCCAGCGCGCCCAACCGGTTCTCCTGGCCCACTGGCTCCTCTCCCACTTCTGGCCGCTGCAGCGCGACCGCGAGCGCCTGGATGAGTCCGCGCGCCGTGTGGCCGTCTGCCCGCTCGGATCAGCCGCCCTGGCCGGCACAACCCTCGCCATCGACCGCGAGGCGCTGGCCCACAGCCTGGGCTTCCGGCGCGCCTCCGAGAACAGCCTCGACGCCGTCTCGGACCGCGACTTTATTGTCGAGTTGCTGGCCTGGGGGGCGCTCTGTGGCAGCCATCTGAGTCGCTTGGCTGCCGACCTCGTCACCTGGTCCGCCGCCGAGTTTGGCTTTGTGGAGCTCGATGACCGCTATGCCACCGGCTCCAGCATCATGCCGCAGAAAAAGAACCCCGATTCCATGGAGCTGCTGCGCGGCAAGGCGGGCCGGCTGACGGGCAACCTGGTGAGCCTGCTCGTCACCCTCAAGGGGCTGCCCTCCGCCTATAACAAGGACCTGCAGGAGGATAAGGAGCCCCTCTTCGACACCCTCGATACCCTGGAGCTGGCCCTGAAGATCGCCGCCGGGGCCGTCGCCAGCCTGCACGTGCGCGCCGAGCGCATGCGTGAGGCCGCCGCTGACGACATGCTCCTGGCCACCGAGCTGGCCGACTATCTCGCGGCAAAGGGCGTGCCCTTCCGCGAGGCGCACGCGCTCGTCGGCCAGGCCGTGCGCCTGGCCCTCTCGCGTGGCGTCGGCCTGCGGGACCTGCCCCTGGCCGACTATCAAGCCCTCTCCCCCGCCTTTGCCGAGGACCTCTACGCCGCCCTCGACCTCGAGCGCGCACTTATCCGGCGCGCCGTGGTCGGCGGCACCGCGCCTGAGGCCGTAGCCAGGCAGCTGGCACGGGCGAAAGAGCTGCTCCAGGAATCGGAGCTGAGGGGTGGACCATAGGGAGGGGAGCTAGCTTGCAGGCCAGACTGAAATGTGGAACTGCTCCGGGCCTCCTCGGCTAAGCACGCAAGACACTCGAACTCCCTCCGTGCCCTCCCTATCTCCGTGTCTCCGTTTTCTCGCTCCGGGTGGCGGGTTGACGGCAAGCCCGTTTTATGCGATAATCTATGCAGTGATAACAGCACAAGGTACCACCGGGCCCGCGTTGGTCGCGGGCCTTTTTGTGGCACAGGTCAAATACGTTAATCATGGAAAACAAGTATCTCGAAACGCTAGAGTATCCCAAGATCCTCGAGCGCTTGGCGCAGTACACGTCCTTCTCCGCCGGCGAGGCGCTGGCTTTGGCCCTCGAGCCCGCTACCGACCCGGCTGAGGTGCGGCGCCGCCAGCAGGAGACGACCGAGGCGCGCGCACTGCTGGATATCCGTCCCGATATTACCCTGGGCGGGGCGCGCGATGTGCGCCCGCTGCTGGGTCGAGCGCGCCTGGGCGTCTCGCTGCTGCCTGCTGAGCTGCTCGAGCTGCGCGATACGCTGGTGAGTGGGCGCACGCTCAAGCGCACCATCACCCGCCTGGGCAACCAGTTCCCGCTGCTGTCCACGCTGGCCCAATGGCTGGAGGAATGCACCGACCTGGTCAATGAGATCAGCCGCTGCATTAACGACCGTGGCGAGATAGTCGACACCGCCAGCCCGCAACTGGCGCGCATCCGCCAGGAGCTGGCCGGGGCCCGCGACCGCCTGATGGAGCGGCTGCAGCGCCTGATTGCCACCAGCGATGTGGCGCCGCACCTGCAGGAGGCGTTGATCACCCAGCGCAACGGCCGCTATGTGATCCCCATCCGCGCCGAGGCCAAGGGCCGCGTGCAGGGCATCGTGCACGATGAATCGGCCTCGGGGGCCACCGTCTTTATCGAGCCGCTGGCGACCGTGGAGCTGAACAACCGCTGGCGCGAGCTGGAGCTGGAGGAGCAGCACGAGGTCGAGCGCATCCTGCGCGAGCTGGCCGAACAGGTCGCCGAGAATGCCGACCTGATTGAGCGCACGGTGGAGATCCTGGCGCAACTGGACCTGGCTCTCGCCAAAGGCGAGTACAGCTACGAGTTGCGCGCCGTGCAGCCCCGGCTCTGGGCGCATGGGCAGCCGGTAGCAGAGCCCAAGCCCAGGGCGCCGCTCACCCTGTTGCGCGCCCGCCATCCGCTCTTGCCGGCTGACACGGTCGTGCCCATCGACGTATGGCTTGGGGGCGATTTCTCGGTGCTGGTGATTACCGGCCCCAATACGGGCGGCAAGACGGTGGCCTTGAGGACGGTGGGGTTGTTGGCCCTGATGCATCAGGCCGGCCTGCACCTGCCAGTGGATGCCGACTCGATCCTGCCCGTCTTTAGCAGCATTTTCGCCGATATCGGCGATGAGCAGTCCATCGAACAGAGCCTATCGACCTTTTCATCGCACATGGGGACCATCATTGACATCCTGCGCCAAGCCGGCGAGGGGTCGCTCGTCCTGCTCGATGAGCTGGGCGCCGGCACCGACCCCATCGAGGGTGCGGCGCTGGCCCAGGCGATCATCCGCACGCTGCTGGAGCGCAAGCTACTGGCCATAGCCACGACGCACTATTCGGACCTGAAGCTCTTCGCCTACTCGACGCCGGGCGTGACCAACGCCTCGGTCGAGTTTGATGTGCAGACGCTCTCGCCAACCTACAAGCTGACCATCGGCCTGCCGGGCCGCTCCAACGCGCTGGCGATTGCCGAGCGCCTGGGGCTGCCCGACGAGATCATCAAGGCAGCCTCGGCGCTCGTCTCGCCGGAGGACCGCCAGGCCGATGTGCTGCTGGCCGAGATCAAGGATGCGCGCGAGCAGGCGCTGGAGTCGCTCAACCGCGCGCGCCAGGCGCAGGCCGAGGCCGAGGAGCTCAGGCAATCGCTGGCCCGTGAGCTGGCCAATATCGATCAGACACGCCGGCAGGCCATCGAGGAGGCCCGCTCCCAGGTGCAGCGCGAGTTGGAGGGCGTGCGCGCTGAGTTGCGCACCATCAGCGCCGGTCTGGTCACCGAGACCATCACGCACGACTGGCTGCGCCACGCAGCCGAGCGAGTGCGACAACTGGAAAAGGAAGCCCTGCCCACGCCGCCCCCAGCCCCACCCGCACCGGCGACCGGCCCCGTCAGCCTGGGCGATACGGTCTACATCACCAACCTGGGTCAGACAGGCGAGCTGGTCGCACTCGCGGGCGACGAGGCCGAGGTGCAGGTCGGCGCCTTCCGCCTGCGCACGCGCGCCTCATCGCTGGAGCTGCGCCATCGTGCAGCCAAGCAAGCGGCGCCGGCGCAGGTCGCAGCGCGCGGGCCGGCGATGGCCTCGCCAGGGATGGAGCTGGATATGCGCGGCCAGCGCGTAGAAGACGCTCTGCCCCAGCTCGACAAGTATATTGACAACGCTTACCTGGCCGGCCTGCCCTGTGTGCGCATCATCCATGGCAAGGGCACCGGCACCCTCCGCCAGGTTGTGCGCGAGGCCCTGGCCGAAAACCCACTCGTCACCTCGTTCAAGCCAGGCGCCCGCGAAGAGGGCGGCGACGGCGTCACCATCGCCCAGCTCGCCTCCCTTGCCTAGATTGAATAGGGGGATGTAAGGGGCGGGTGGCTGCGCCGCGGCGCAGCCACCCGCCCCTTACATCCCCCTATCCCTTATTCCTGCGGCGGA
>Ga0123519_10003654_pt1 | contig 25374 bp, 9 predicted proteins | sample YelNatPaOPRAMG02_FD_87396 | JGI IMG/M metagenome (GOLD analysis project Ga0123519, IMG submission 87396) | Hot spring microbial communities from Yellowstone National Park - Yellowstone National Park OP-RAMG-02 (version 2) | ecosystem: Environmental > Aquatic > Thermal springs > Hot (42-90C) ...
CAGTCTTTAGCCATCCGGAGAAATTGTATATAGAATTTGGAGCCACATCCACAATCAGCTCCCAGTTTGTCCAGGTGGTTGTTGCCTGGGTGTTGTGGACTTTTGCGCTCTTCTGTCCCGAATGGGAGTTTGTGGAATCCCATAAATAATTTGAGTCAAGCTGGTTTCTTGTCCAGTTGTCAGGCCAGGTAGTACCTTTTTCAAAAGAAGGATTTACCAGGAGATTTTCGGTAATTGTATTTCCTTCCACCAGAGCTGTAATGGTGTCTCCACCCGGGGTATTTGTCCTTATTGTACCTGTTGCCTGTCCGTTTACATTTGTAATGCTATTTATCATTGTCACAGTGTCAACTGTCGGACCCCTTATGGTCTGCACTGTCACCTGTTTTCCAACAACAGCATTTCCGTTTGCATCCAGAACATACACACTTATTGTACAGGTTGCTATTCCATTTGCAAGTATTGCAATAGTGTTTGCCCTTAAATAAGAAGCGGCTTCTGAAACAGAGGGAAGCACAACCCTGATTGTCTGGGTATCTGGCCTGAGCCCCTGTCTGGATACAGTAATCGTATATGTGCCCTGGGTGCTATCTTTATAATAGAATACCCCTGCTCCCTGAGAAAGGAAAATATTTGTTGTATCCTTCCAGGTTGTAGAACTTATTGAAAACTTTCCTGTCGGAGAAGAAGTTAAAAGAGTTACAGTATTGTTGAAATCTGTTTTCTTTTCTCCATAATTATTTTGAACTTCAACTGAAATTAAGTCAGAAGGCAATTCAACATTTGTTGTCCTTTCAGGACTTGTTATTACTATCTGTGATGCTGCACCTGAATTTATCCTGTAGGTGAGATAGCTTACCACACTCATCATATGTGCCTGATTTCCATCAGCAGTAGTGGTTATATTTGTGGAGATATTATACTGTCCTTCCCCCGTTATCTTGCCAGTTGCATCATAAATCCTTTCTGCATAAAGCGCCTCTCCATCATTGGCAGTTGTAATGTAATCTGCATTTGCAGGGACGCCTATCTTAAACCTGTTGTTTGCAACTGCTGAGGTGCCCATCTTTCCATATATGCAGGCACAGATTATTGAACCGAGGTTTGTATCAGGAAGAAAAACACTTGTCTGCAGTGTTCTGGTTCCGGCAAATGTAGTTGAATCCTGTATCGCAAATCCTGCTATTGCCCCATACCAAACAGTTTTCTGTGAAGATTGTGGGTTCTTTGGATATTCATAGGTATAAATAAGTTCTGCGCTCCTGCTTCCCCCTCCTGCTGCAGACCAGTACGCACCAACATTTACAATTGTGCCATCATTTGCAGAGCCATACTGCGGGGTCAGGTCATAGAGTATTGTGGCTCCTTCTGCTACAGAAGTTCCTTCCAGTGCAAATGCAGTTGTGTTCTGTCCATTCTGAGAAAGGTTTAAGTCTAAGGTTGTAGAGTTAGAGGTATAGACCTTTGCATATATAGACCTTATAGCAGGAGAAGATGGATTTTCAGGAAAGTATATTGTCCGGGAATAAACAACAGGTGCTTCTGCTGCAGTAGAAACAACATCTGTTTGCCCGAGATACCTCCTGATTGTCTGGCTCAGGTTTGTGGAGGAGGCATAGTCAAAGCTATAGGTTATTACAAGTTCTGCGCTTAAACAGTATACAGAACCACTGGTGGCGGAGATATAGAACTTCAGGTCATTTGTAGAACCTATGTTAGGGTTTGTTGAAGGTCTGTAAAGATAGAGGAATTCGTCGTTGGTTATATTTCCTCCTTCAACCAGTTTTACATTGTTCTGGAAACTTCCATTATTCAGGCTTATGTTGGAAACAAGATCATCGCCTGCAAGTGGAGGAGAATATCTTCCCCTTATTTCATACCAGGCACTTCTTATATTGTAGGTTGCCTCAGGAATGTATGGAGTATGTGTGAAGGTCTGGGTATTGTCTGCTGCAAGAGCAGTATTCCTGGAACCCACAAAATACCTAACGGTCTTCAGCTGTTCATAAGAAGCTTCATCATACTCATATGTCAAATAGAGTTTTACACTCTCATTAAAGCGCTTTGCTAGTGGCACACCAACCCCTACAGTATATGGACCATTGTTTGTGCCCGAACCTGACATTCCAGAAAATGCCTGGGTTGCGTTGTATCGCAGGCAGTAGTTCAGGTCTTCTCCAGAATTTGCTATAAGCGCACCGAATGTCTGTGTATTTGCACCATTTACTCCTATCCCTGTTCCTGCTGGAATACTCACATTGGTGCACTGGAATGTAACTTCTATATATGCGGTGCGCAACTGGAAACCTGATTCAGGAATATAAATGTAAAAAGGCGCAGAATAATAAGTTTCTCCTCCATTCCTGTCAGTGGCTGCCTGGTCAACAAAGAATTCTACTGTTTTTATTGCTTTTCCAGGGTATGGAGGTGGGCCAGGAGTAACTACAATTTGCTGGGTATCAGCAGAAAGACCGGTTCTTGAAACAGTAATTGTGGGGGTGCCAACTGAGGTATCCTTGTAATAGAAGGTACCTGCTCCTGAAGAAAGTTGAATAAATGTAATATCAGACCAGGGTGCGCTGTTGAGAGAGAACCTGCCTCCTGGAGAACTGGAGAAAAGGGATACAGTATCATTGAAGGAAACATCCCTTCCGCCGCTTCTTCCCTGAACTTCCACGCTTATCGCTGTTGAAGGAGTTCCCTGCTGAACAGTGCCTGGAAAAGAGGTAAATTTAAGTTTTATGCCGGTGAAATTAACAGGAAAACCTCTTTTTTCATACCTTGCTTTTACTTCAGAAGCGCTGAGGCAATATGTACAGATACGCACTTCATCTATTGCTCCATTGAAATCGTCTCCAGGTCCCCTTCCTATCTTCAGGGGAAATGTATTGCTTATGTCTCCTATTGTGGAGTCATTTGCTTCACCATCAAAATTGCCATCCACATATAAGACAATCTTGTCATTAGCAGCATCCCTCACACCCACAATATGATGCCAGTTTCCATCACTAAGATTGTTTGTGGACTGAACAACCGGGTTGTTTGAACCATCCCAGAGTCTGAATTGAATCTTTCCATCTCCCTGCTGAACCATCTGCCCTGGATAGGTTTGATACATCTTGTCAAAGAAATGGGCATCAGGAGTTGGAAATGTTGAACATCTATACCAGAATTCTATTGAATAGCTCTGTCCGACCTTTCCTATGTCCAGGCTCGGAGACCATGGAATCTCCACAAAGTCATCCACACCTTCAAAACTCAAGCCATGGCCCTGTGCTCCAGGTATCCATCGTGGAGCATTTGTAATGGTACCTGCATTGCTCCTGCCTGAAACATCATATGCAATTGTTCCTGTACACTCTTCAAAATTCCAGATTCCCACTTCCCTGTCCTGGAAGTATATATTCGTAATTGTATTTGAAGGAAAGCCCGAAACAACTGCCTGAGGAGTATCCCTGCCTGCATATGAAGAAACTAATACAGCAGTGCAGTATCCATTTGTATCAGTTATCTGTCCTTTCGGATAGGTAATTGTGTCATAGCCACCAGGATTTGTAGTTTTGAGTGTCACAGTATTTCCTTTAAGGGGATTGCGGTAGCAGTCAGCCACAACAACTGTAATGGTTGTTGCCGTTGTACCGTCAGCAGGCAGGCTGGAATTTCTTGCAAGCATGTAAGAAGAAGTCTCTGAAAAAGAACCAGGAATTATAGATTGTATCTGGCTTGTTTCCAGCACTGTGCTGGAAACAGTAATTACAGGAGAACCTGCTTTTGTATCCTTATAATATACATATGTTTCTCCTGCAACCATATGCAGGGTTATGGAATGTGGACTCCAGTTTGTAGCAGTTTTTGTGTCTGCAAACATACCCAGCTCAGAAGAAGAAGTAAACACGCAGTCTCCATAGTAATTTGTATCCTTTGCCCCACCCGGAAGAAAGGCCTGCACGCATATAGATTCAGAAGCACTACCTGCAGTTGTTGTGCGCGGCGGGGTTACAATCTTAAGTGTTGAAGCAGAAGATATAAAGTTTATGGGAATGGAGCTGGAGTAGTATCGTGCAGCAATCTCTGCTGCTGAGAGAACGCGATTGTATATACGCACTTCATCTATGTATCCATTGAAGCATGCATCGCTCAGATCTCCAGAGATTGTAATATCCTCCTGGTTTCCAAAACTTGGAGTGTTAAAATTTGTGCTTGCAGCAAGCGAGCCATTCCTGTAAATTCTGACTGTTTGTCCATCATAGGTTCCCACAAGATGATACCACTGGTTATTCTGGATACTTCCTGCCCCGCTTATAGCATTGTACTGCGTTGGAGTGCCATTTGCCCAGTTATAAATTCCAAACATTGCCCTGTTAGAATAGACCATCAATAGCCAGGAGCCCTGAGATGTCCATCCCTTGTGCAGAATCCTGTTATAGTTCTTTGCTGCATCCTTTGGGTAGACCCATGCCTCAACAGTTATTGCCTTTGTGTTGTTTAAACTTGCAGAGTGAGGAATAATTCCATAGTCGTTTATGCCATCAGAGTAAATTCCATATCCGCATCTTCCTGTGTCAGACCAGGTAAGGCCATTGTAAAAGGTGGCGATGTTGTTCCAGTCCAGAACATCAAATGCCTGGGAACCTGAATTCTCTTCAAAATTCCACATTCCGGGTTCTATGTCCCTGAAGTGAATGTTTGTAATTGTATTTGGGTCTCCTGAGACCTTTGCAGTGACAGTATCCTGTCCTGCCCTGGTTGAGAACAGGAGTGCAATACACTGCCCGTTGTTATCTGTCAGCTGTCCGTTTGGATATGTAATGGTGTCCCAGGCTGCGCCATTGGTTGTATATATGGCTACTGTATCACCTGCTCTTCTATTCCTGTAGCAGTCTTCAACCACAACTACAAGTGTACAGGGCGTAATACCATTTGCTAAAGCAGTATAATTGCTGGATTTTATATAAGAGCAGGTATTTGAAACAACATTTGGTCTCACATATATACTCTGCTCATTCCATATCGGCTGGGAACCAGAGGAGGCAGTGATTGTGTAGGTTGCTGATTTTATATCCCTGTAATAAACCCTTGTCTCTCCGTTTACAAAATTTACTGTTATTGTTGGGGTCCAGGTATTAGAAGTGGAGCTTGTAGCAAACCTTCCTGTTGGAGAGGAAGAAGAAAATATGCAGGGAGTATTATACCAGGTTGCAACCACCCCTGTGTCAGTTGTCACAACCACTGAGATTGAATTTGAAACTGTTCCTGCTGAAACTGTCCGGGGTGGAGTTAAAAATTTCAGTCTGTAGGAACGATAGATATTTATGGGCCTTGCCCTTCCTTCATAGAGAACCCTTATTTCATCTGCACTATATGCCCTGTTGTAAATGTGCAGTTCATCAATAATACCATCAAAGCATTCTCCTGGAGAAGAACCACTTATTATTATGTTTGAGTTATTTCCAAAACTCTTTGCATAATTTGTTGTTGCAACCAGGTTTCCATTTATATAAAGTGCTATTGTATTTCCATTATAAGTTCCTGCTATATGATACCACTGATTATTGTTTATTGTTCCGCCTGTAGCATTCCGCTGTGCACCATCCAGTACAAGCCCAAAACTTGCCTGGTTATTGTAAATCATCAGCAGATATGAACCTTCATTGGGCCAGCCCTTATTTACAATCCTGTTGTATAACTTTGCTGCACTCTCAGGATATACCCAGGCTTCCACAGTGATGCTGTCTGTGAAGTTAACTGTTGAAGAGTGATAGACCTCTGCATAATCATCTGTTCCATCAGAATCTAAGGCATAGCCGTACTTTCCGAGTCTCCAGCCCATTCCTTTTAACAATCTCACAGTATTGTCGTTTCCTGAGATGTCCTCTGAGATGCTGCCCTGTCCTTCGTCAAATGGCCAGATGCACTGCCTTTCGTCCTGGAAATAGATATTTGTAATTGTGTCTGAGCCACCAAGTACAAAAGCAGTGGGAGTATCCAGGCCATATTTTGTAGAAACAAGCTTTGCCTGGCACCTGCCCCAGGCATCAGAAACCTGGCCATATGGATAGGTAATTGTATCATCTCCTGGCAGGTTTGTGGTATAAAGTGTAGCTGTCCTTCCTGAAACTGGCTGGCGGTATTTGTCAGTCACAAAAATAGTTATATTGCACGGAGTTACTCCATCATTTGGAATGGATGAACTGGATGCCACTATGTAGGAAGTGGTGGTTGTATAGACATCAGGGGTAATGGACTGGAGTTGCCAGGTATCAGAAATTGCTATGCTATCACTTACTGCTGTGAGGGTTGGTGAGCCAACTCTTGTATCCCTGTAATAAATCCTTGTTTCTCCATTTGTGAACTTTATTACAACAGGACCTGAGTTCCAGTTTCCACCTGACTGAAGTGCTGAGAATTGCCCTGTTGGAGAAGAAGTGAACAGTGCACAGGTTCCATTGAAGGAGGTGACGCGCACACCTGTGTCTGTAACAAGCTCAATTCCAATGGACTCAGACGCAGTGCCTGCGATAGTACTCCTGGGAGGGGTATAGAAACGAAAACTATATTTTGGAATAGGAGAAACTGTAATTGTATCTGCTTGAAGGGTTGAGGTATCTCCATCAAAGCTATACACCCTGAGCATTACTGACATACCTCCTACCTGCGGAATATAGTTGATGTTTGTCTGGGTTCCTCTTAACACATTGTCAATATAGTATTCTATTTTATACGGATACCACTTTATTTTAAAAGTGCGCCAGGTAGGCGAGCTATCATATGCCTGCAGGTAAATACTGTTAAAACTCAGTCCATCTGCTGTGCTTATTCCATAATATCCACTTGTTCCTTCCTGGCGAATTGTTATTTCACCTGCCCCGGATAATGTCAGATACTGCCAGTTTCCTGAGTAAGCATCAAATCTCAGACGCGCTTCTACCTGCACATAAGGAGAGAATGTCACATTGGTAATAATGCCCCCTCCTCCTTGATTGGCAGTGGTTCTCATTGTAAGAATACCGGAGGAAACAGAATGCCAGTAGGAAGTAGAACCGGGTATATAGGACCACTTCTCTTCATTATAGAAGGAAAATGTATCATAAAAATATATGTTCTGGGGAAACCCGGTGGCTGTTCCGCCCTGGTATTGCCCGCCCACAACCCAGCTGGTAAAGAGATTCTGTGTTCCATTTACAGTCACATATATATCTGTCTCCTGCTCAGTAGCAGTGAAAGGCACATATAATTCCATTGTAATAATCTTGGATTCATCCGGGTTGAGGCTGAAACTTTGCTGTTTTGAGCCCCAGGGAGTGGAAATCGTAATGTTGTAGGTCTTTGCAGAAGTCTCTATATTATCTATGTTCAGTGCAAAAAGGTTATTTGCACCGCGTGTTAAAACAGGGGTTGAGACCCTTGTGAGTTCATATTTTTTGGTCTTTGCAAAATATAAAAGAGAAGAAGCAAGTTGCGCTGGAATTGTCAGATTTACCTGGTTTCCTGAAGAAGAGAAATCCAGTTTATTTACTCCCCTGTAATCCCCTGAAAGGAGATAACAGTATTTTAATACAGAAGGGTCTATGCCCCTGACTACCACAGGGATGTTATAGGTAAAAGCACTTGCAGGGGAGACCTGTGTTTTATTCATATTTACTATAGCAACAAGGGTTTCGCCCTGAGGAGAATAGAAAACATTTCCAGCCAGGCCTGAAGGAATGGTAAGGCAGTTTGGATAGAGGGACCATTTCTTGTTTTTCAGGAGAGCAAAAACAGGCTTGTATTTATTTTCAAGGTCCTTGCAACTCTGCCCACCATATGTGACAGAAGGAAAATAACCGTATACAAGAGCTACCTTCAATTTCAACTCTGTGGCTGTGGGACCTCTGTCATAGGGCAAAAGAATCAGGGGGCGAGCAATTCCTGTATATTGCAAATTCTGGGCAAGACTTATTGCCTCAGCCATTATGCCATCCATTCCCCTGCATACCTCAATACTTGTGGGCCCATTTGCCCAGATTGCCATATTGTTTGCATGTATTATCTGCTCAACTGTCCTGTTTATCTTCTCCTGTGCAAACCCGATCATATACATTGGAGTTGTAGAATTCATTGAAACGCCATCGTCGTGCGCGTAGTCATAGTTCCAGTAATCATCCCTGTCATAGAATATGCCAGCCATACTGGGATATTTCTGCACAAGCTTCTGTATCTGCTGGGTCATATGAGCTCCCCAGCCACTTCCTCCTGTTGCTTCTGTGTCAGCGTTCATAAGCCAGCAAAGTCTCCAGGCAGGAATGCTATTTCCCGCTGAATCCTTTGCAACAGATGAAGGATAATATTTCCTTGCATACTGGTACCAGCATTCAGGGGTCTGGTAATAAACATATGAGGCAATGGAATAGGTGTTCCAACTGTCAATTTCTGCCTGCATATGCGCATAAGAATTGGAGTCTCCGCTTGTCACAGGAACAGAAGCTTCCCACTGGTCAATGCTCATATCGTCCCTGTCTATGATTACCTTCCAGGGGTCCTGGTCAGGGCTGGATTCTGAAGGTGCATAGAGCCCGTAGAATGGGAAATGCCCGTGCATCTCTTCCCAGGTAACACTATCTTCTTTCAACTGCTGCTTTGTAACCTGTGGTACATAAGGATTGCCCATTGCATACCATCCTTCATCCTGCCAGACCCTTGTTCCAGAAGGAATGAAATACTCAGGATATTTATTGAGCATCCATGCAAGCCCTGGCCTGAAACATCCATCATGCGCAATAATATAAACTGCTGCCTGTGCATTTATACTACTGCTCATCCGCAGATAATAGTTGGATATGGTCTCACTTGTAGTGGAGAAGTTGAAATCAAGACCCGGCTTTTTGAGCTCAAAGGGTGCCACAAAACTCAAGCCGTCATTGTTTGAAAGACTGTAAAGGGAAACCCAGGGTAAAATAGCCATTGAACGGTATGTAACAGATGAAGGAACATTGCCTGGAACTTTGGGCATATCTGAACCTGCATAGTGTATATACTGCATACTGGAAAGCACTCCGGGAAATACAAAATTGACCCTTATTTCCCTTGTTGAAAGTGTTGTGGTGCAGGAAACCTCCCACCTGAAGGAAGTGGCATCTATTATCATCCTCTCAGTGGAATAGACATACTGGAGACCTGTTGTATATCTCTTATACTGCACAAGAACATCTGAATCAGAATAGTCAAGAATCTGGGTATTGAGAATGGTGGCATCGCTGGGTATGCGCGTATAACTGCCGGAAGGAATATAAAGGGTAACCCCTGCATTTCCAGTCAGTGTCTCTCTTCCCTTTGTCTTTATGGATGTAATCCAGCCCACTGGCTTTGACACAATTACCTCAATACTGGAGTTCCATATCCTGTACTGTGTGCCCTGGTCCTGCACTGTCTGGGAATGTGCAGTGCCCGCAGACAATAACAATAATATAATAAGGAAAGTAACAAAAAAATGGGACGGGTTCATTTTTTGGTTCATTTTTTATCTTTTCTGGGTCTCCCTTTTCCCCTTAGTTCTATCTTTCTCCCTAAAACTTCTTCAATCTGTTTCTTGAATTCATCGTTTCCAAACACTCCATTTTTATTAATGCACTCCCGGATTATTTTCCATTCATCTTCGGGAATGCTTTCTTTGAAAAATTTCTGATATTGCCTCTGTCTCTCAGTATTATCAGCCCCCAGAGAGAGATACCAGGGGTCAAAATCCAAGATTTTATCTTCTCTTAACCCTATTTTTGCAGCATAGCTGGTATATTTATAATCTTCAGGACTGGATACCAAACCTGCCCTTACAGGATTCATCTCTATATATCTTGAGCAAGCAATCAAATAGCTGTCTGCGGACACGGGTGAACTTTTAAATCTTCCTTCCCATAATGTACCTGTTCTTTTATAAACGTGGTTAATATACTGGGCATGTCTTTGAGCAATGAACTTCATGAACTTCGCAAGGTGTTCTGCAACACAGGATTTAAGTAAGAAATGAATATGGTTTATCATCAGCGCATAGGAGTAAATACTGACCATATATTTCTTCTTTGCTTCTTTTATTAGTTTAAGAAAATACGAGTAATCGTTGGGAGAATAAAATATTGCCTGTTTGTTATTGCCTCTGTGGATAATGTGATATATCACATCAGGGGCAGCGCATCTTGCATATCTTGGCATTTTATGCAACTCCCTTCAATTCCTGCTTATTTTTCTATCTTACTTAAAACTGTAAAAGATGAACCCGTCCCATTTATTGAGCGTGTGCTTTTATCTCATCAGCAGAAAGTACACGATTATATATCTTCACCTCATCAATAGTGCCCTGAAAATATCCACCATCAAACCAGCTTGCCTTTCCTATAAAAAGAGAGATTCCTTCATCATGTGTAATCTCTGCCTCAGCACTGTTCTGCAGTACTCCGTTGACATAAATGCTTGCTTTCTTTCCATCATAAGTGCCAGCAATGTGGTACCAGGTTCCAACCTTCACAGGTTCTTTTGCCACAGCTGCAATTTCATTCTCAGGAGTATCAATATGAATGCTGGGTTTGCCTGACCCACCTTCTAACAGCAGTATATAGCCCTTCCAGTTTCCACCATATTTTGAAAGAATCATGGGTCCGCGGTCAAGGATTTTTGGGTCAGTGCTTGCAGGAGTAAGCCCTGCGGGATTTATCCATGCCTCAATCGTGAATTCATCAGGAACCAGAACTTCGCTGTGTGAAACCTCCACAAAGGCATCTTCTCCATTAAACTTCAGCGCCTTGCCGATTTTTCCTGCAACCCACTGGCAATTGGTTATCTCTCCATCATTGCCGTTTCCTGAAGAATCCTTTGCAACCTCTCCACTTCCTTCGTCAAACCTCCACCATCCTACAAGCCCCTTCTCTGCTGAGAAACAACAGACACCAGATAGCAAACAGCAGACCGCTAAAGTCAAAACCCAGATATTACTTACTCTCATCTTGCCTCCTGTAAAGAAATTTTTACTTGCATTTGGAGTAGGGACCTTAGCCCCGCTCTACTTTGCTAATAAAAAAATGAACCCGTCCCATTTTTCATTTTTTACTTTGTTAAGACAACTGTGCCGGTTTTAACAGTGTTGCCTGTTTTCACCTGAAATATGTAAAGCCCCACGGGACACATTTCCCCTTTTTCATCTTTTCCATCCCAGGTCAGGGAAACATTGCCATATTTTTCTTCATTTTCAACAAGTGTCCTTACAAGAGTTCCCTTCAGATTATAAATCCTCGCTGTCAGGTTTGCGGGCTGAGAAATTGTAAACATAAGCCTTGCCTCCTCTGCCCTTCCATCTCCGTTTGGAGAAAATGGGTTCGGAAAGAATTCAATCTTATCCCCGGGACCGATGCTGTCATTGTCAATCAACAGAATGCCTGGCATGGTAGCAAAAACTTCATTCCCTCCCTGAATTTTTGCACCCCTGATTTGTACTGAAGCAAACCCATTCACAAGTGAGACGAAATTCACTGGATTGGAAATGAAGGTATTGCCTGACCAGGTACCTGTGGAAATGCTCTGCGTGTTAGTGCCAACTTCAGGAACAATAGTTATCGTACATTTTGAGGTCTGGTCCATTGTCTCATTGAAATTTATAGCAAAAGAAAGGGCATCTCCATTTTTTATATTATAAGACGGCCTTACAGTAATTCCGGCTAAAGGTGATGTTATGCTGACTTCCTTGAGGAGCGGGGTCCTGGAAGAATCCGTTGTGTAAAAGTTTGCCCTGTACTGAATATACCTCTGGGGTAAACTTTTTATCAATGAACCGCTTGTTGTATAGGTATCAGACCAGGCACTCCATGTTGAGCCGTCAGGGGATGTCCTGGTATTGAATGTAATAGTGCATCCTGAAGGTATATCTGCTTTCCAGAAGATTCTTCCATAGGTAGTCTTATTTCCGCAGTCAAAAATAGTTGATTCAAAGGTCCCTTCTGAAACATAAACATTCTGGGTGATATCTTCAAGGTATACATCATCAAACCAGGCTGTGGAACCTTTGCCTGAAGGCTGATAAACAGAACAGCCCAGGCGAACCCGCACAATGTTGGATGCCACAGCAAAGGAGATTGTGTACCTGGTCCAGTCCTGATTGCTTGCATAGATATAAGGGCCCCAGCTCTGGCTTATTATAGTGTTGCTTGAATCCAGATGATGGAAAAAGAAAGCTACTCCTGCACCATTTGCAAGCTGTCCGGTCTTAATCCAGCAGGAGGCAGAATAGCTGTGCCCTGGTATTACGTCAATGATCTGCTCCCAGTTATTCCAATCCTGTTGCTGGCTATTCTCTGTTTTCCCACTGTATAAACCTGAGTGTTTTACTGTGGAATCCCACACCCCGCCTGAAGGAACAGTCCATCCAGAATTGTTTTCAAAAGATGAATTTTTGACAAGATTTTTTGAAAGCGTCACTCCCTCTGGCGATGCACTTGTTCCATCCAGAACCCCTGTGGAAAAATCACTGCCGGACTGTTTCCAGGGAAGACCTCCAGCAGAGCAGGAGTATGCAGCGAACAACAAAATCAGGGTCAGGTCTATTTTCAAATAGATTCTTTTCATAAACTCCCCTTTCAATCAAGTTTTTTAACAATGACATCCTTATAATATGTCACCATTGCATCTTCAAGCACTCCTATACCTATCCCTCCACTGGTAAAGGCTTCATCCTTTGCTTTTATTGCAAGTTTTCCATCTATATATCCCTTAATGTTTTTCCCCTTGACTTCTACCTTGAGGATATACCACCTGTTTTTTTCAGGGGTAAAGGGATAAGTCCCCAGTGAAATCCAGTTATTATTTTCACATTTGTACAGGTCAATTATGTTCCCGTCCCCGTGAATCCCGAACCTGTAGAAATTGGTTGAATCCTGAACCCTGAAAAACACATAGGACTTCAGCCAGGTGATATTTGGATTTTCACTCCCTTCAATCTTTGTTGTAACCTGGAGTGCATAATCCTGCCAGGAGGAGTCTCCTGTAATTGCAAAGTGTCCGCCCCCGCTTCCTCTTGCAGCCCCATCTTTCACTTCCCAATCTCCCTGAATTACATTCCATTTATCCATATTTCCTGAGCTGAAATTGTCGTTAAACAGATCGCTTCCGGAGAAAAGCATTGCACTCTCTACAGGGAATGATGCCTCTATACTTCTGCTCTCTCCAGGAGAATCAGTTCGGGCAATCTCACAGGATATCTTCAGCACAGCCTTTTCCTTTGCAGGTGCCACATTCACCACAAATTCTTTTTCCTCAAACGGCTCCAGGCTCAATCCTGGAAGAATTTTTACCCTGCCTCCATCATCCATCTCTCCTTTTAACTTCATTCTTAATTCTCTTTCTGTATTATTGACTATCCTTACAGGAATGTCCTCTCCTGCAGGAGATTTCACAAAAATCTTTGGAACCTCAATCTGAATTGCTTCCACTATCCTGGCATTCATTCTTTCTTCTTTTCCATCCAGACTCACCTTAAACTCAATCTCTCCTTTTTCCTGCTCTTCTGGAATAAATATCTCCACAGACATAGCCTTTGACTCTCCACAGGCAAGCACTACACTCTCTGCCTTCTCCTGCCAGGGAAGCGAAACTAAAAGATTATAACTTTTTTTTGAATCTGTCATATTCTGCAGATTCAGTAGAAGCCTGTTCTTCTCCCCTTTTGTAAAAACAGGCAGGCTTGTCCTTGCAATTTCAAACTTTGGCTTTTTTGATAGCACCACAAGGGAGGAAACAAGATGATATGGAAGAGAAATATCAATTATTTCACCTCTGCTTGAAAAATCAATCTTATTCACTCCCATGCAGTCTGCAGAAATAAGGTAGCAGAATTTAATTTCTTTTGCATCCGGAACCCTGACCTTTACAGGTATATCCCTGCTGAATACACCGGAAGTAATCTGGGATTTCTGTGGATTTACAACCGCAATAAGATAGTCGCCTGCTGGAGACTGATATATATTTCCTTTAAATCCTTCTGGCAGGGTGAGTGCATGGGGATAGAGTACCCATTTTTTGTTTTTCAGGAGAGAAAAAAGTGGCCTGTACTTATCCTCAATCTTCCTGCTCTTCCCGCCTCCGTATGTAATGGATGGAAAATGGCCTGTCCAGAGGGCAAGCCTTAATTTTTCTTCTGTCTGCTCGGGACTCCTGTCATAAGGGAGTAATATGAGCGGGCGCACAATTCCCAGGTACTGAAGGTATGGTGCCTGACCAACTGCTTCTGACATTATTCCATCTATCTCCCTGCAGACCTCTATACTTGTTGGACCATTTGTCCAGATTCCCATTCCAAGAGGATGCAGGGTATCTGCAATTATTTTGTTTATCTGCTCCTGTGCAAAACCAAGCATATAGCAGGGATTGTCCTCCATCCTTGTCACTCCATCGTCATGGGAAAAGTCATAGTTGCAGTAGTCATCCCTGTCATAGAATATACCATCAACTTTTGGATAAACCTCTGTCAGTTTCTTTATCTGAGCTGCAATGTGCTTTCCCCAGGGAAATGCAGGGTCAGGGTTCATAAGCCGGCAATAATACCAGGCCCCGTGTGGAGCTCCAGAGGCATCCCTTGCTATGTCATCAGGAAAGTATTTTTCTGCATAAGGGTTCCAGGCTTCAAAGGACTGAAAATAGAGATAAACCTGAATGTTGTATTTATGCCAGAGGTCAATCAGCTCCCTGGTATTTTTATAACTGTTCTTTCGTGTCTGTGCCAACACACCTTCGGTGGGTACCTGCTTTTCCCATACATCCAGTCCTATCTTATCCTGGTCCATGACTATTGCCCACTCTTCTATGTCGGGAACATAAAGTCCATAAAACGGGAAGTGTCCGTGGAATTCCTGCCAGGCTACATTCTGGCTTGCCATTTTCTTTATCTCTGACTCCTTGTTTCCCGGATCGCCCATTCCATACCATCCCTCTCCATCAATTGTGTGCTTTGCAACCGGATAGAAATATGAAGGGTATGTCTTCAGCATCCATGCAAGTCCAGGCCTCCAGTCTCCCTCATGCGGCACTATGTATAAAGCCTGCCTTGCTGGTTCATTCTTAGCAGTATGCAGGTAAAAATTTGAAACCACAAGGGGCCTGCCTTCCTTGTTTATATAGAAAGCGAAAGAAAGTCCTGGCTTTGGAAGGTCAAACGGACCTGCAAATGTAAATCCAAAATCCTGGCTTGAATTGTAAACACTTATACCAGGAATTACTACATTCTGCCTGTATATAATCTTCTGAACTGGCAGGGCTGCAAGTTCAAAAGGAGCGTTGTCAGATGTCCACCATGCCTTCTCCATCTTTGAAAGAAGCGGTAATGAAAAATCAATATTTACCTCTCTTGCTGAAAGTTCTGTGCTCAGCTCTATATCCCAGCAGAGCGCCTGGTTATCAATTGTGTATCTAACTATAAGGGTGTAGTCCTTAAAACTCTTTTTAAAACTTACCCCTGCACAACCCTGCATATCAGTCTTTAGCTGAAAGTTGCTCATACTACCGTCTTTCATAGAAAACTCTTTTCCGGCATTCACATCTCTAATAATAACTCCTGCAGGTCTATCCAGAACATTTTTCCCTTTTACTGCAATGGAAGTAATTTCTCCTGTCTGGTCTGAAATCACCAGCTCCATCCAGTTATTGCGTAGCTTAATTGTTTCCCCTTCTCTCACTGCTTCTGGCTTTCCTGAGGCATCCATCACTGGCTTCCATTCCATCAATCTCTTTCTTGTCACAGGTATTCCCTCTGCCCTTTTTACACCCATACTCACCTCTGCTTTCTTTTCCGGAAGTTTTCCTCCTAAGGCCTCATAATGAGCCCTTATCTCATCCTCTGTGAGAAGCCTGTTATATATCTTTGCCTCATCAATAGCACCGCTGAAATCATCTCCCATACTCCTTCCTATCTTTATGGAGCCCTGGTTATTTACATTTCCTGCTGTGCGATCCGCTCCCTTTATATTGAGTAGTCCATCAATGTACATCATCAATTTTTTATTCTTCCCATCCCTCATACAAACTACAAAATGCCATTTCCCATCCATAATACTTTCCTTTGAACAAACTGAGGGGTTGGAAGAGCCATCGTATATCCTGAAATCAATCTTACCATCTTTGTACTGTGTTATTGTAAAGGGATATGGAAATGTCTCTTTTGTAAAAAAGTGTGCATCGGGATATTTCTCAAAGTTTGCCTTTGTGCACTTAATCCAGAACTCAATTGAATAGCTCTGTCCCTCTGCTCCTAAATCCAGACTATCAGAGTGTGGAATTTCCACACAGTCATCTGTCCCTTCAAATGAGAGTGCATTTCCTTTTATTCCCTTTATCCACACAGGTCCATTTACAAGAGTGCCGTCATTGTCGTTTCCTGAAGAATCCTTTACTGTATCACCAGAGCCCTCATCAAAGCTCCAGTACGCAACCAGTCCTGTTTCTTTTGCAATCCTGGGAGGTTCTGCCTTTACAACCTCTTTCTTTTCCTCTTTTTTCTTTTCTTCTGTTTTTGCCTGTACCTGTTTTCCACCGCCCCCGACTACTGCATTATACTGCTCTCCGATTTCTTTTTCAGAAAGTGCCCTGTCGTATATCTTTACCTCATCAATAAGCCCTGTAAAAAGACCCAGTTCTTTATTCCAGGACTGTGCACCTATTACAAGGACTCCATTCTCATCTATGTCAAAGGAGCCCTGTGCTGAAGCCTTCAGAACTCCGTCTACATAAATACACAATTTTGAGCCATCAAAGGTACCTGCAATAAAATGCCATTCGTTTGTGGAAATTGGCTTTGGAGCAATTGCCCTGTACCTATCGCCCTTCATATCCTGATTGTCAGCAGTGTGCAATGCTGGCTTTCCGGTTGTTCCTTCCTGAAGAAGCAGGTATCCATTATATGCTGGCGGACCATATTTTGAAACAATTATGGGTCCCCTGTCCTGTGCTTCAAAGGAAACAGGTTTTATCCAGGCCGAAATTGTAAACTTCTCCGGCATAAGTTTTTCATCGTGCTGAACCTCCACATAAGAACCTGTGCCATTAAACTTAAGTGCCTTTCCAATAATTCCCTTTTCAAATTCACAGTTGTTTATTGTGCCATTAAAACCGTTTCCTGAAACATCCTCAGCTTCATCCCCTTCCCTGTCAAAATTCCAGTAAGCGATCAGTCCCTTCTCTCCTGCATAGCAAAAATCAAGCCACAGGAAAAATACAAAAACGAGCAATACTGCTTTTTTCATAAGAAACTCCTTCCCCTAAATCCACATAAGGAAATTGCCCTTGGCTCCTGTAATTAAATCCACAATAACCCAGGCACCTATTATTACAAATTCTCCCAATATTAAACCCATAAATAAAGGCATAAGTTTCTGATAAACCTTTATTCCGCCCAGTTTTAGAATCAGTGTCTTGCTCAGCCATCCCAGCATTGTTGAAAACCACAGGTGATGCCCTGCGTATCCACCTCCCACTATGTAACCCAGCGGATGAAATGGCCACCAGAGGAATATGCGTGTCATCCAGAAAAGGAAAGTCACAATCCCTGCACCTGCAACCATTGTCATTGCGTCTTTCAGGTTGGGTAAAACAGGAGAAGAGATGTAGTGCGCTGCACGAGCAGCAACCAGTTGATTGGGAAGGTAATTTGTAAACCAGTTCAGAAGATTTACTCCCCCAAATTTATACATAAGGTTTAAGATTGTAACATAAGAAACTACAAGTATCACAAGAATTGCAAGCCACATGGAAATGAACAGTTTTTTCTTGTTCACGCCTCCTACCTCGGCTATTTTTATATTGTTCAGGAAAAATGGCATCAGGGAAACCCTGAATTCCCTTGCAAATATCTGGTTGAAGGCTGCAAGCATTGGAATACTGGAGGTACCCATAGCAGCACTACCTGTAAAGGGCATTATCAATTCAAGGGGATAGAACTCATGGTGAATATAAAAAACACCACCTTCAGCCACAATCCTGGTTGTGACAATCACAACAAAGAAGAATATAAGTGCCCAGACAAAAATCGCCCAGAAACGCACTCCTGCTGTCATTGCCCAGAAACAGATAAAGAGGAAACCTCCCACAAGTCCAAGCAGTGCCAGGCGTAAGTTAAGCGCCTCTTTTCTGTCTTCATTGCTGGATGCTGTGCTCCAGGCTCTCACAAATATTTGTTTCAATTCGTGCCTCATCGCCCAGAAAAGAAGTACTGCAAGTGCAATAATTCCACCAGCAACCTGATAGGAGTGGAATGCCTTTATGAATGCCCCTGGAAAATCTGGCATAGGAAATCCCATGGTAGCACCTATAACTGTCTCCATCTGGAAAAGCAGATAAAAGAACCAGATGCTGAAGGAAAGGGTTGTGGGAATGAGATACATAAATCCCAACACACAGAAATAGATTTTCAACCAGAAAACTGAGAGGGAATTCCAGGGTTTTTCCGTGAAGAACTTCTCCATTCGGAAATCTAAATTGATACCTGGTACAATGGGAAAATAGAAATGCAGTGCCTTTATTGAATACACAATCACAGGGATAAGAAATGCTATCCACATCAATCTGTTTTTGAAAAACGGGGGAACTGGAGAGCCGGAGCCTTCTTCCTTCACCATATCTACAGGAAGGTGAGCAAGTGGAAACACAAGCCTTTCATTCTCAACCCACTGCTTGCGCACTATTATTGAAAGGCAAAACATCACCAAATAAATCGCGAGGGCAAGCAATGTCCACCAGAAAAGCGGACCAACCCAGTCCCTGTATGGGATACCTGTTCCCTGCGGAAGACCCTCATAAAGCCATTTTATTGTATCTGGATTTTTTGGAACGGTCCATTTTGGAATTAAGGGATGGAGTATTTCAGCATATCTATTGGTAGGTGTGGCATAATAAAAAGGAGCAGTGATTATGGGTATAAGATGCACGCTGAACCCAAAAGATGGAATACCTGCTGCCACAGCCATCATTGCATAAATGAGAAGCAGTTCAGCAGAACTGAAAGGAATCTTCAATGCCTTCAGGATAGTGTTTAAGATAAACACAAAAAAGAAAAACAGAAATATTGCACCCACAGGCATATATGTTGCTCCAATCAAACTGCCAATCCACAGCAGGTCACAGAAGGGAGTTACAATTCCAAGTGCTGCAACTGCCACCAGCCCTATCAATACTGCTCTCAATCTAATCATCTTGCCCCCTCTCACTTCCCCCTCGTAAATGGGGTAAGTGATAGATTTGTTGATTCTCTTATCATCAGTTCTGAATCCAGTACCTTACTGCTCTGTTCCGGGTTTGTGCCATTTCCATTCAGAAGCCCGATAAGTATTTCCACTGCCTTCTCTGCAAGCGCACTGGCAGGAATATTCACTGTGGTTAAAGGTGGGTCGTAATGCTGTGAAAGGGATGTATTGTTAAATCCAACAACTGCAATCTCCTCAGGTATTTTAAACCCTTTCTCCTTTAAGAAATTCATAGCACCTATTGCCATCAGGTCATTGCCTGCAACAAGCCCATCAGGAAAATCCAGATTCATTATCTCTGCCATAGCAGTATAACCGCTTTCTATGCTTAAGTCCCCTTCCCGAATCATTCCGGGATTTACCACAATCCCGTACCGGGCAAGTGCATTCTTATATCCTTTTAATCTATCCAGTGCATTTTTGAATACAAGGGGCCCGCTTATAAAGCAGATATTCTTTTTCCCTGATTTAATCAGATGCTCTGTTGCCCTGTATCCAGCATCCACATTGTCCACATCCACAAAAGGGATTTTCTTAGCATCCGGATGCCTCCCTATTAACACAGCAGGAATTTTCTTTTTCTCAAGTTCAAGAATAAGGGGGTCTTTTAAAGGCGGGGCTTCAATAATAAGGCCATCAAGAAGGGATACCTGCTCGTTCATTTCAAGAAGGTGGCTGTTGCCTTCCTGCGGGCTTAGAGTGAAAAAGAGAAGTGAATAATCATATTCCTTTAATTTCTTTTCCATTGTAATTATTGTATCATGGAAATACGGGTCGGAAAAAACATACATAGAGGGAAGGGAAATAGTGTAGCCAATTATCTCGCTCTTCTGTAGTTTCAGGGCCCTTCCATATCTGTGCGGGGTATATCCAAGTTTCTTGACTGCCTCTAAGATACGAATCCGTTTTTCCTCACTTATCTGTCCCTTGTATTTCTGGTTTATTACCATTGAAACCGAGGCAGTGGAAACGCGGGCAAGCCTTGCCACTTCTTTGATAGTGGGTGCCATTTTACCCTCTTCTAACTTAAGATTTATTCCTGAGGTACATTCCCTAAATCGTTTAAGGTTACAGAATAATTATAACATAAAAATATAAAAAGTCAAGAAGAAAATATAAAACCTGTAATTTTTTTAATTGTCTTGCAAAAGGCGGGTTCAATTTTTATGCAAGCGTTTGCTGGAACCAGGAAAGAAACAGGCTCATCCTCTCAAGCTCTGGAGGCAAAGGCTTCAGTGCAGAAGGAAAATCTGCAATCAGGCAGGAACAGGCTCGCCCATCTTCACAGATACCACCTTGGAAACACCCTCCTCCTCCATTGTTATGCCATAGAGGATGTTTGCAGCCTCCATGGTGCGCTTGTTATGGGTAATCACAATAAACTGTGAGATGGAAGAAAATTCTTTTAAGAGTTTTGTAAATCTCAATATGTTTGCATCGTCCAGCGGCGCATCTATCTCGTCCAGGAAACAGAATGGACTGGGCTTCACAAGAAAAATCGCAAACAGGAGTGCAATGGCTGTGAGTGTCTGCTCTCCCTCTGAAAGAAGCAGGATACTCTGCAGTTTTTTTCCTGGAGGCTGTACCACAATTTCAATCCCTGTTTCCAGGGGGTCTTCAGGATTGGTCAGACAGAGACTTGCCTCTCCTCCTTCAAACAATCTCTCAAAAATATCTTCAAAATTCTTTTTGATTTTATTAAAAGCTTCCATAAATCTGGTCCTGCAGGTCTTTTCAATTTCTTCAATAACCTTTTTCAGGTGTTCTTCTGACCTTGTAAGGTCCTCTGTCTGTTTTTTTAGAAACAGATATCTATCCTTGAGCCTCTGGTATTCTTCTGTAGCCACAAGGTTCACCTCTCCCATGCTTTCTATCTTCTGCCTTAATATCCCTGTTTCTCTTTCTATCTCTTCCCTGGAAATAATTTCGGACGGTTCATTATCAGGTGTCTCTAAAGACTCAGGAGATTGTCCCATTTCTTTTAACTTCTGCAGGATATTTTCGGTCTGAAGTTTAAACTCAATCTCTTTGATTTCAAGTTCTTTCAGCCTTTCCTCATTTCCCCTTGCCCTGCGCATCTCCTTGAGCCTCTCCTCCTCATTCATCAAAACATCCCTTGCCCTGCTATAAGCTTCTTCATACCTTAAAAGCTCTTCCCTTTCCTTCCTGTCCTGCTTCAAAATCTTCTCTATTTGTGCCTTTACTTCCTCAAGCTGGGATTCCAGATTCTCTGAAGCCCGTGGAATCTCAGACATCTCCTTTTTCCATTCTTCAAGCATATGCAGCAGTTCTTTTTTGCTCTCCTGTTGCCTTGCCTGCTCATTCTGCCTTACCTGAAGCCTTTCTTCCAGCAGTGCAAGATTCAACCTCTCTTCATTTAACTTCTTTAAAAGTTCCTCCTTTTTCTGCTCCAGTTTTTTAATATTTTCATGTATTGATTTTACCGGACCGGAAATGCCTTCTCCTATCTTTTCAATTTCCCTGAATCTTTTCCCTTCAAGAAAACATCCATTTTTGTCCCTGTCTTCTCGCCAGACACAGACCGTGCAGCACAGGCATATAGAATCCTTTTCCATAGATTCTGCCTCTTTCAGTTCTAATTCTGTCTTTTTCAGTTCAGACTCCAGTGTCTGAATATTTGCCCTGCTTTTTACAATTTCCCCTTCTATAGCCTTCATCTCCACTTCTGCCTGTCGAATCTCTTCATCTATTAATCCTGTCCTTTTTTCAATCCTTTCAAGTTCTTCCTTAATCTCAGATTCCCTTTGAGATAAATTTCTCTTTCGTTCCTCCAGTATAAAAATCTGTGAATTAGCCCTTTCCTTAGAAGAAACAGCCTCATAGTGTTTTTCCCTGCGCTCCCTCAATTCCTTCTCTTTTTGAAGAAGCTCTTCCCTCAATCTTTCAACCTCTGCCTCAGCAATTGAAAAATCCTTTTTAAATTTTTCTTCATTCTGCCTGCAGGCCTCCAGTTCTTCCTTAATGGCATCCCGCTCCTTCTTAATTCTGCAGAGGTCAGCAATCAATAATTTTGCCTCCAGCTCCTTCAACTGCTGTCTGTACCTCCTGTATCTCTCAGCCTTGCTCACCTGTCGCCTTATAGCATTTATGGAACGCTTTACCTCCTGAATTATGTCGTTTACGCGCAGGAGATTTGTCTGTGTATCTTCTAACTTCCTCATGGCTTCTATTTTGCGAACCCTGTATTTCATAATACCTGCTGCTTCCTCAAACAGAAACCGTCTGTCCTCCGGCTTGCTGGTCAGCACCAGATTCACCTTATCTCTTTCTATGAGGGAATATGCATTCCCGCCCAATCCTGTATCCAGAAACAGATCCACAATATCCTTCAGACGCACAGGCTGTTTGTTTATATAATACTCACTTTCACCCGAGCGATAGTATCGCCTTGTCACTGTAATTTCAGGAAGATCCTTCAAATTCCTGAGAGCAATCCCTGAGTCAGGAGATGTCTCACTGATTACAACCGGATTGCCCTTACCATTCTTTAAGGTTATGGATGTTGGAACAGAAAAGCCATTGCCTCCAAAATGAACCTCTTCAGAAGCCTCCTCTTCCTCTTTTTTATCTCTGTCCTTACATTCCGGGTTTTCAATGGTAAGGGAAACCTGGGCATATCCCTGGGATTTTCTGGACCTGCTTCCATTAAACACAAGGTCCTCCAGGCGATTCACGCGCAGGGCCCTGGAACTCTGTTCACCCAGGGCCCACTGGATTGCATCTGCTATGTTTGACTTTCCACAGCCATTGGGACCAACTATGGCTGTAATACCCTGTTCAAACTTGAATGTTGTCTTATCAGCAAAAGACTTAAAGCCATTCAACTGTAATTTTTTCAAATACATTTTAACCTCCATATTTTAACGCTTTTATGCCAATATCTTTACGGTAATGCATCCCTTCAAAATAAATATCTTCAATAGCGCCATACGCTTTATCTCTTGCATCCCTGAGGTCTCTACCTGTAGCTGTAACCCCCAGGACCCTTCCTCCTGAAGTCAGAAGCTTACAATTTTTTATTGTGGTTCCTGCATGGAATACAAATACATCAATTTTATTTTTAACTTTTTCAAGTCCTTTAATCTCAAAACCCTTTTCATATGAGTCAGGATAGCCCCTGGAAGCAAGCACAACACATACACAGGCACCCTTTTTCCATTCAATGGAAATCTCCTTTAGCCTGTTTTTAACACATGCATCTATGAGCTCTACAAGATCTGAATCCAGGAGTGGAAGAATTGCCTGGGTTTCAGGGTCTCCAAATCGCACATTGAATTCAAGCACATATGGCAATCCCTTGCTAACCATAATTCCTGCATAGAGAATGCCATTATAGGTTATTCCCTCCTCATTCAGTCCCCCTATCAATCTTTCAAATATCTCCTGAGATATTTTCTTTTGCAGCTCCTGCGTAATAAGTGGCGCAGGTGAATATGCTCCCATTCCACCCGTATTTGGTCCTTTATCCCCGTCATAAACCTGTTTGTGGTCCTGGCTTGAAATCAGAGGAAGAAAGGCTTTTCCGTCCACAAATGCAAGTATGGAGGCCTCTTCCCCTTCAAGATAATCTTCAACTACAATCTGATTCCCTGCCTCTCCAAAAATCTTTTGATCTAAAATCTTATGCACCGACTGCTCTGCTTCCTCCATTGTCCTTGCAACAATTGCTCCCTTCCCTGCTGCAAGCCCATCTGCCTTTATCACAACAGGGGCACCTTTTTTCTTTATATATTTAATGGCAGAGATTGAATCTGAAAATATCTCAAAAGGGGCAGTTGGAATGCCATACTTCCTCATCAATCTTTTTGCAAACACCTTGCTTCCCTCCAGCCTGCTTGCCTCTTTTGATGGCCCGAAGATTGGAAGCCCCTGATGTGTAAAATGGTCAGCAATACCTTTTACAAGAGGCGCCTCAGGTCCGACAATAGTGAGCGTGATTTTTTCCTTTTTAACAAAATCTGCAATGCCTGCAAAATCGTCTGTGGAGATATTGCGGCAGTCTGCGATCTCGGAAATTCCTGCATTGCCCGGAATGCAATATATCTTTTTTACTTTTGAACTTCGGGATATCTTCCAAACAATACAATGTTCCCTTCCGCCACTGCCAATAACAAGAACCTTCATAAAATCCTCACCCTTTTTCCCTCAATCTTCAATCTACCTTCAGCAAATAACCTTACTGCCTCAGGATAAATCCTGTGTTCAAATTTCAGTATTCGCTTTGCAAGGGTTTGCGGTGTATCATTTTCATATACAGGTACTACCTTCTGAAGCACTATGGGTCCTGTATCCACTCCCTCATTTACAAAATGCACAGTGCAGCCGGAAAATCTCACCCCGCTCTCAAGCACAGCCTTATGCACATAATGTCCGTACATTCCCTTTCCTCCAAAACTCGGAAGGAGTGCAGGATGGATGTTCAGAATCCGATTCTTAAAATTCCTGACAAAATAGGGATGAAGAATCACCATAAATCCTGCCAGGCAAACAAGATTAATTTTCCTTTTCTTCAATTCTCTTACCAGCGCCTTTGCATATTCAAGCCTGTTCTTATAGTCTTTATCATTCAGAACCAGTGTTTCAATGCCTGCCTTTTGCGCCCTTACAAGCGCATATGCCCCGGGATTATTGCTTATCACCAGTTGTATCTTAACCCTGGACCCTGGACCTTGAACTTTGAACCTGTCTATCAATGCCTGCAGGTTTGTTCCACTTCCAGAAACAAGTACTGCCACCCTCACTCCCACTTCACCACCCTCCCTTCTCTTATCCACTGTAGCCTTGTCAGGGCATCCTGATTTGCAGGTTCCAGTTTCAGAACAGTCTCATACTGGGTAATTGCCTCCGGAATCCTGCCAAGCCTGTAGTATATGTTTCCCATATTCAGGTGTGCAGCCGGATAATATATCTGCGGGTTATCATCCAGTTGAAGAATTCCACTGCACCTCCTGGATATCACTGCCTTTTCAAAAGCCTCCAGGGCTTTCTGAAACTCCTTTTTTGCTGAATAGCATACTCCGAGCATAAAGAAGGCTACGCTGTTGGACCAGTCCAGCTTCACTGTCTTTTCAAACTCAGGGATTGCAAGGTCTATCCTGCCCAGGTTATAATA
>Ga0123519_10003656_pt1 | contig 25374 bp, 23 predicted proteins | sample YelNatPaOPRAMG02_FD_87396 | JGI IMG/M metagenome (GOLD analysis project Ga0123519, IMG submission 87396) | Hot spring microbial communities from Yellowstone National Park - Yellowstone National Park OP-RAMG-02 (version 2) | ecosystem: Environmental > Aquatic > Thermal springs > Hot (42-90C) ...
CAGGGAACGATGTCGGTACCGCCGCGTGTGGTACCAATAGCGTATTTATAGCCGGTTATACCGGATTCAGCGTCGGCGGAGGTCCATGTCGCGTGAAGTTCGGTCAGGGACGCCGTATATGCGCCGTCATCGATAACGGCAGGAGTGCTCGGCGGGGTAGCGTCGAGCGTTGCGCCATCGGATGAACCGACCGCACTGACGATTCCGGCTCCGTTGGTCGCGCGGACATTGATGAAGTATGTGCCGCCGTTGGTCAGATTTAGGCCGCTGATAGTAAGATCGGTGCTGGTGCCGGCGCTGGTCCAAGATTTGATCTGGGTTCCACCAGCGCTGGTCCCGACGGAATATTCATACTGACTTATCCCTGAATCGGTATCTGAAGCAGCCCACCTGGCATGGATGGAATGAGGATCGGAGATATACTGCCCATCGTCGGTCACCACAGGCGCATCGGGCGGCGTGGTATCGACAGTGGTCCCCGCGGTAGAACCAATTGAGCTGATTCCACCGGCATTATTATACGCTTTGACGTTGATATAGTAAGTCGTGCCGCTGTTTAACGAAAGGCCGACTTTGGTAACTGAAGTGCTCGCATTCACGTTGGTCCAGTCCAGAATATTGTTACCGCCCCGTGTGGTGCTTATCGAATAGGAGTAACTCTTGATTCCAGACTCCGGATCGACAGACGACCAGGAAGCGCTGAGGCTTGTCGGGTCGGAGGTAAATGGACCAGCGCCGATGACCGCGGGTGTGCTCGGCGGAGTCAGGTCGACGGTGATCCCACCGGAACTGACGGCGGGACCGGTCAATCCTGCGCCGTTGATTGCACGGATGCCGATGTAATAGGTCTGCTTATCCTGAAGGGCAAGGCCCCACAGCGTTGCGCTGGTTGCGGATCCGACTTTAGTCCAGTCGGCTATATTATTCGATCCGGCAGATGTGCCTACGCACATTTCGTAGTTCGAAATGCCGGATTCAGAATCTTGAGCAGAATCCCAGGTGGCATACAGGTGATTGGAATAGCATGTATACCGGTCGGCAGTAATAGGACCAGGCGCGGAAGGAGGAGTTTTATCGGCGCCGAAGCAGTAGATTTTACCATTATCGGCCCCGATTAAAAGCTCGCCGCCAGGGCCGATTGCCGGGGAGGAGTAGATGGGCGAACCGGCGTTATATGACCAGCGCTGATTGCCGGCGGAATCGAATGAATAGATAGTTCCGTCGGTGGAGGCGATGGATACACTGTCATCACCGCATACAGCCGGTGATCCATTCACATAGGTGCCGATCGGTTTCGACCAGGACATGGATCCGTTGAGAGTATTGATGGCGTAAAGTTTTCCATCGTTAGCGCCTGCGTATATAGTGTTGCTTGCGGTAATTGCTATCGATGATACTATCCCACCATAAAGTGAGGTCAATCGCTTTCCTACTCCAGTAGGTTTGATAACATATACATTACCACTTGTAGAGCCTATATAGACTGACCCGTCATTCTTATAATCAATGGTGGGAGAAGCGATAAAATTACCACCCTCGGCTGTTGTTGATGGATACTTCCATTTCTGGGTGCCATCCGACGCTTTAATGGCGAAGACAAAGCCGGTCTGGCTGCCAACGTATAAGGTTGAACCATCAGAGCTGAACGCCGGAGTAGAGGTCACGACACCACCGACTGACGAATTAGTCCATATCGGATTCCCCCCGGAGTCAAATGCACGCAACTTGCCATCCGTACATCCAAAGTACAGGTTTCCGTTTACGATAATGATGGACGACGTGATTTGACTCTGCGAACTCTTCTTCCACTTAATACTTTTATCAGGATTGTAGGCATATAAAAAGTTATCCGTCCCTCCGATATAGATAGTCCCATCCGGTCCAACAGCGGGTGAGATTTTTCCCGAGCAGTTGCAGAGGGTTGGCCATTTCAGCATTTCTCCACCTGCAATAGCGTAGAGATAACCATCGCTGCAGGCAAAGTAGATGCTTCCGTCGATTCCTATTACCGGAGCTGATTTTATCGCTCCTCCGGCTGTATAGGACCAACTGAGTTCCTGACCTGGACCAGCGTATGCGCTTCGCCCTGAGTTATAGCAGTCCTTACGGAACATGGGCCAGTCGGACTGCGCCGGGGCAAGCTGTGCACAGGTCACAATGACGAGTGTTAGCAAGCAGGCATAGATCACGCGCTTCATTTTGCTTCATCCCTCCCGGTAGTGATAGAGCCAAGAATGCCGACGGGGTCTAGGAGTAATGCGTGAGGGTTCCCACCCTGTGTAGAAACCTATCAAACGGCCCCGGGTCCCACGCGCGTAGCGAGCAGGCAGCGATTTAATACCCTGTGCTTACTCGCTTCAAACATGTCACACCTCGGCTATACTTATAGCTGAGTATCTAAGCCCAGAGGCTGTTTATGTGGCTCAGCTACCACAATTGCCGACCTGATACTCGTCATTATGTGATATTTATGGTAGAGATTTTGGAGAGAGGAAAGAAAGAGGCATTGTACACACAACGACGAGGACCGCCTCATGGAAGCTGCAGACTCCCTTGCGGTCCTCGTCAGATCTACGGCTCAGACACCCTGTACAGAGCTACTGGTTATATGGTGCAAGGCGCGATTTAGTAGGATCCGCTGGTTGTACCACTGCTAGTACCACTGGTTCCACCACCCATTGTCGGGCAAGGCGCACCAGCGCCGGCGCCAGCTCTGCGGGCTCTGCTGTATTTCTTGTACATGCGATAGTGCTTGTGATAAGTTGATGGTCCTTTCGCATATCGCTTGGACGGAACACACATCCACGTACGGCCTTTGTAATACATGTACTTCCCATGCATGGTCGGTCCCGCACCGTAGCGGCGGCTGTAGGAATACGATTTCGCGCTGCGGCGATGGTACTTACTGGACCAGCCGGTGCTTGTTCGGTAAGTTCGAGCACAGGAAGGCCCCGCGCCTGCTCTTGCTTTATAAGACCGGCTGTATTTCCTATACGTGCGATAATGCTTGCGCTGAACGGATGGCCCTTTAGCATAACGCTTGGACGGAACACACATCCATGTGCGGCCTTGGTAATGCATATACTTCTTTTGTATGCTCGGTCCCGCGCCGGCGCGCTTAGCCGGAGTACAAACAACGGCTGCACGCTTCTTGTGATATATGCGCTTGTGAGTTATGCGATAAGCTTTCTTCGTTGTTGAACTTGGAGGGCAAGCAGCGGAAGTCTTCTTACCCATCGTTGTCTTTGTTCCAGGTGCTGCCTTGGTCCCGCCTGTTGTCTTCGGCTGCTTGGTCATAGACCCCATCTTCTTGGATGTAGCACCGGGTGTTTTTGTCACTGTGTTAGGATGTGTAGGACCGGCGCCATAACTCGACTGGTTAGTGCCAGACTTATATTTTTGATTGGTCTGGTTCGTCTGGGCATACGCCGCAGTTAATACCGCCGCGATAAACGCCAGAACAGTAAGTGAAACGATAACCTTCTTCATCGCGCTGATCTCCTTTCCATTTGCTGAAAATATACCCACTTTATAGTTCCTATAGTGCAGAACCGGGCTTACACGTGACATCTTTTTCAGCATCTACACACTATTTGTATGGTCGGCCGCTCATTACTTAACACGACTTCGCAGGGTAACCAAAGAAGTTCGGGTAACGTCTGAAGTCTATGAGGCGGTAGAGCAAGGAGTTTTACCGCTCGATCTTGAAGTTCCTATAAGATATCAACTTAAGGCGGAGCCCGATGAATGATTTGATAAGCGCGGCTGTCGAAAAGAAAGCCGATGAAGCACATGAGTTCCTTAAAGATTTGATTCACTTCGAAAGCACATCAGGCAATGAAACCGAAGCGATTTATTTCTGCAACGGCAAGTTCGCGCAAGCCGGCTGCGAATGTAAACTGGTCCCTATCTCCGACAACATAAAGAAAGATCCCGAATACAGCCATCCGGCGGAGCCGGTATTCTATAACGGCCGCTCGAACCTGGTCGCATATCGACGTGGAATCGGCGGTGGAAGAAGTGTTATTCTGCAGAGTCACTCGGATGTTGTGCCCGCGGCAGACTGGGAAGACGCGTTTATACCACACGAGGAAGACGGTGTGATTTACGGCCGCGGCGCATGCGATGCGAAGGGACACATTGCTACGATATGGCTTGCGATGAGCGCGCTGGATGAACTGGGCATCGAGCTCAAGGGGGATGTGCAGGCGCAGGTCGTGGTAGAGGAAGAGTTTGGCGGAAACGGAGCACTCGCGCTCATCAGAAACGGATATACGGCAGATGCGGCTTTCATAATGGAGAGCTCGGAGCTCAATATCCATCCGGCAAACCGCGGAGCTATATGGTTCAGGATAGAGATTGAAGGCCTTCCACGGCACATGGGGCGCAAGCACGAGGGGATATCGGCTATTGACCTGTCATATAAAGTGATCCAGGCGCTTTATAAGTATGAAGATAAAATAGTCGCGGACAGCGCTAATTACCCGGGTTTCGAGAGTTATGATAGGCCTGTGCAGGTAAACATCGGCATGCTTCACTCGGGCGAATGGCCGTCGATGGTCGCCGCGAGCGCTGTGATCGAAGGTGGAGTCGGGTTCCTGCCCAATAGATCGATGGAGCAAGTAAAGCGCGAGGTAAAAGAGGCGATCGAGAGTATCGATGATAAATGGCTCCGCGAGCATTACAAGCTCAGCTTCCCCAGGCTGCATAACGACTCCTATGAAACCAATTATTCGCACCCGGCGGTGGTTGCAATGGAGAAGGCGTGCAGGGAGGCAGGGCTCAGCTCGGAAGTGTTCGGGTGGAATGTGAGCTGCGATGCGCGGCTGTATGCGAAGCTGGGAAAGATGCCGACATTCGTTTTCGGAGCCGGTTCGATAATCGATGCGCATGCGAAGAACGAAAAGGTCGTGTTCGCCGATATCGTAAAGGCAGCTGAGGCTGCGGTAAGGTTCATCATTGAGTGGTGCGGGGAGTGAAGGGATAGCTGACAGCTGAAAACTGTCAGCTATCAGTGCTATTACAGCTAGCTTTCATTATCACAGGCAATAGGTACTATCATTCCTCTTTTACCTGTCATTCCCACCTTCGCGGGAATGACAGGTATTGCTAATCTGCATGATGAAGTATGGCTCAAGGCAGCCGCAGTTGAGAATTACTCCCACGCATCAGCGAAGTTAGCCAGGCGGATGTTGTTTTCTTTAACATAACGAAGCACGGATTCGGACTGCAACGCGGCGGCTTCGGCGTTCCAGGAATAGCCCCAGGAGTAGTGGGCTTCGGTTTCGGGGTCGCTCTGGCCGGGGTGACACATTATCTCGTTTACGCCGGGGCGCAAGCGCTGCAGTGTTTTCATAAGATTTGCTTCGTTCATCTTGCCCGAGACACCCAGCCCCCAGAACCAGTCAGCTGTGCGGAGACCAGAAGCCTGAACCTGCTGCAATCGAGACCTAGCGATGCGCGAGAGCACCCAGGTCTGAATGAGGCGAGCGCTGATGCCGCGCGGACCAGGGCCGTCGCGCTCCAGTGGAACACGTATAACGGAGATCCCCGCCCACTTCGCAACCTCAATGACTATGTCAAAGACACCGGGGAGCATGTGCAGGTGCTGGTGCGAATCGATGTGCGTCGGCTTGATCCCGGCGGCGAGGGCTTTTTCGACCTGCGCATGGATTTCGGTACGGACCTGTCCCGGGGTAAATTTCCTGCCTACGAACTGTCGCGTAAACACGGGATAAGATGAGGGCAGCAAGCCGTTTTCATCTGCAAGCGCGCCGAGTTCACTCGCCGGAGCGACGCTCTTTTCTCCGACGAGTGAAAGATGAATGCCTACACCAAGCCCCGGGGTTTCGAGCGCGTTTTTCACTGCATGCTCGAAAGCGGAACCGTTAGGCATAAGACTCGTGCTACGGAGAATTCCGTGATGAAACGCCGACAGGATCCCGCTGTTGATCCCTTCGCTCAGTCCAAAGTCGTCCGCGTTCACCACCAAGATTTTCGCCTGTTCTGCCATACGCCTCCCTGCGATATCTTATCATCTCCTGTAAAATTTTCAAAACCACACTGTTGCTCGCGAGCGTCGATACCCCGGCCACACGCGGATAATAATCCATACCGATCTCAGCGAATTTAGCGCCCTCACGCTGCATCTCCAGAAGCAGTTCCGCATCGATGAACGAGCCTTCGGATGTGAGGATGATTCGGTCGAGGAATGATCGCTTAAAGAGCTTGAATGCGAAATTTACATCCCTTACATGCAGGCCGAACATCATCCGAATCATCTTATTATAGACCTTGGACATTACCTCGCGTCGCCAGGATTCGGCGCGTGATATCCTCCAGCCTATAACGATATCCGCGTTTTCGGTCAGGGGCACGGCGTTAAGAGCGTCATCCATCTTAATCGGGAGGTCGCTGTCCATATAAAGGACCCACTCCTTGGTAGCCGCTGCAAAGCCAGTCTTTAAGGCTCCGCCAAGCTTGCGGTTTCGCTCGTGGTGGATCACTTTGAGTTCGAGATGCTGCTCGGCGAGTCTGTCAGCGATGGCTCCGCAGCCGTCGGTGCTCGCATCGTCGACCACAATCACTTCGACTTCCGGCGCGATCTTGTAGCCGACACGGATAGCCTCGGATATGGCGATAGGGATATTATCTTTTTCGTTATACATCGGGTAGACGATGCTCAAGCTTTTGATCAATTGCTTTTTGTTCCTTTCCGGCCCAGTGCCGATGCGTTCGCGACGATCGACAGGCCGCCACTCCTGGCCAGCTCAACAGAACCCGGAATCCGTATGCCTGCTGCCTCTGCATCCTTACATATTATACAGGTTGATACCTCCTCGGCAAGCATTCGCCTGGCATCGGAGGGATCCGAAATATGCTTGGGCAAACGGTTCATATAGAAGAGCAGGCTCGGACGCCGCAGGTTCAGCTCCGCTACGCGCGTGCTGCTCGCAATCGGCGTATTCCGAATGATATCGCAGGCGCTTAGCCTCGAAGTTATCTTTGGAATAAGTCCAACCATCAGAATTAACGTAAAGAATGCCATTCCAGTTCCAATTATCCACATCGATCTGCCGGTATTTTGCGCCTCCCTGCGGATATACACCAGAGCGGCAGTAAGCGATACCACCAGGATCAGCCCAAGCTCCAGCGCAGCTGTTCTCGCTTCCGGGTAGCTCCTGTGAGCGACCTTAACAAGAGCGATCGCTATGAGAAGAGATATTACGATATCGACAATAAGAGCACTCTTTACGCTCTTCAAAGACCTGATGTCCTTAGACGCAGCGGAGTGCCATAAAGCGCCAACCAGAACAGCCGCCATGGGATAGAGCGGAAAAATATAGGTAGGAAGCTGGGTCTTAGAGACCGAGAAAAAGATGAAGACCACCCCGATCCACACAGCCGCAAGCTTCGCTCCATCGTTCACATTTCTAAACCGTATGAAAGCCGCGGGCAGAAATACGCTCCAGGGGAAAAAGAAGAGCAGGAGCACCGGAATGTTAAGGAAGACCGACCACCACCTGCCAGTCGTCGCCGAATGCTCAGCTTTCGTGATCCGGGTGATGTTATTCAGCACGATAAATTGGTTATAGAATGCATCGTGGTTGATAGCATACATTGCAATGAACCATGGCAAGCCAACGATCAGGCATGCCGCAACGCCGGTAAGCGCATCGAAGCTTGCGAGGCGCTTTAACCGCCTGGTCCAATATAAGTGGATCGCAAAGGCTATGAATAGAAGCAGAGGCGCGACAGGCCCTTTGGTAAGCATCGCAAGGCCTGTCATCACACCGCAGAGAGCCATCCAGCCGAAGCGGCTCGGCCCGGAAGCATCGAGCCACCTTCTGTAGGCATATAGCGCGAAAAGAAGGAAGAAAGCGAAGGTCATATCGGTTACAGCCGCGCGAGCGAGAATGATCTGCTGCAGGCATGTAGCCATAACGATCGACGCAATTATCCCAGTGCGTTTGCCGAAGTCATAGGACGCAATAAAGTATAGCAGAAAAACGAGCGCGACGGCGATCACAGCCGACGGAATACGCTGCGCGAGCTCAGTCGGACCAAGGACACGCGAGCAGCCTGCTGTGAGCCAATAAAACATCGGCGGCTTATCGAACCAGGGCTGGCCATTGTAGTGCGGTGTGAGCCAACCCGCTCCGGCAGCCATTTCTTTCGCAACCTGCCCGTAAATCGGTTCATCGGGATCAGTCAGAGGGTAGCTGCCGAGACGGGCAAAGTAAAGCGCGAATAAACCCAGCGCTATAAGAACCACATATATGATAGAAAAACGGCGAGGTGTTTGTTCGGATTTACTGCTCATACCACCACCGGATAAAGATCAACAACGTGTCCGCCTCCAATAAAACAACAAACTGATGGTTACAGGACTCTTATTATGATACCGGCGCGGAAGTAATGGCGCAAGTATCAACGATCCGAAGATGCAGGTTGAGGCTTAGACTCCATATCAAGGAGCTGATCTACCGTAACGAAGCGATAGCCCATTTTCTGAAGTCCCTGGATAATGAGCGGGGTTGCGGCAATGTCTTTTGATCGGTCGGGGAGCTTGCCTGTTTTCAGGTCGCGAATGCTGCCATCGTGAGCGAGCACTATCGCGCCTGGGATGATATGATCGAGCACGCGCTTAGCCATAAGCTCCGGAGTAGGAGCGTCGTGGTGATCGGCGCAAATTGTCCATAAAATCGTCTTGTAGCCCGCCGCGCTTGCAACAGTGGTTACGCCTCCTCCGACAAGCCCTCTCGGAGGACGGAAGAGATGCGCGCGTTTACTGGTCAGTTTGAGGATCGTAGCCTGGCATCTTTTCATCTCTGAAGCCATCTGCGCGGCGGAATCGCGCTTGATGTCCCAGGGATGGGTGTAGGTATGGTTGGCGATGAGATGCCCATGGTTCAGCACCTCTTTAACGATATCGGGATACTTCTCCATCCTGCTGCCCACCATAAAGAAAGTCGCCTTGATGTGGTAATGATCAAGAATTTTGATCAGCTTGGGCGTAGTGACGGGATCGGGGCCGTCATCATAGGTAAGAGCAACGACTTTTTCGTTCGTCGATATCGATTTGATCGCTCCGAACGGATACGAAGAGACTTCCAGGCAAGGGCTGGGAGAGCCGAGCAGAGCCACCACGGCGAGGAGAGCCGCGTAAATGACAGGCTTTATGCAGAATCGTGCGGAAGCATGGTTGGTCATTTCCAATGTAAAGACAGTGTAGCAGAGCAAGGGGGCTATATGCAAGGTTTGCCTATTCATCATCTTCTTTCCCACGGGGCCAGATGTAAGGAAGATCGGGAGGGACACCGGGAAATTTGTGGCTGTAGTAGGCGGGATCCTTGCGGATCAGATTTGATTGGTGCGCGCGGTGGAAGTCGGGATCGCCAAGCCATGGCGGCATCTCGGGGTTTGGTGGGTGTTCCATTTTAAGCATATTGTTGCGGAATCCTCGCGCGACCCATTCGTCGATGATCGCGTTCATATACATTTTAAGAGCATCTTCGTAACCGCGCCACATTCTCACTGCAGGATGATGGCGCCAGCCGCGGCGGATGCCGGCTAGGGTAAGGAGGAGCGTAAGAGCTTCGGAGCGCTGCTTACCCAACCGGCGCGAGTCGAGAGCTTTTGCTGTTTTTACAAAATCCGGATACGGAAGAAACGTCTGCATTTATACCTCCTGTAAGTATTGTATTGTGTTTATCCAGCTTTCTATTCATATAGATGAGTTTTATTATCTGCCTGGCAGGGTAATAGTAATCCAATTACTCCACACTACATCCGACAGGAGGTTTATCTTGAGCGAGCAACACTTTCCACTGCTTACTATTCATCATGGTAATCCATCGACTTTTACAGGCCCACTGGCCAGGGTGCTCGGACCACGCCTGCAGAACAACAAGATGATAAAAGCGATGTCGTCCGTATCCAGGCTTGCAAGAGGCGGCGAAATGGAGCTGCTGGGCATGACCACCGATATCGATCAGGAAGGCACTTTCTCGGCATGGGCTACAGGACCGATGGGAAAGCTACCTGATGCGAAGAAAGCGGTAGAAGGTGTGCAGAAAGCGATCAGGAACCGGGGAAAGCCTATCATCCAAAGAGATAATACACTAATCTATACATCGTACCAGCCCCCGATCCCAACGAAAGCATCGATGAAACTTTTAGGGAGCAGGCTGTCGGTAGAGCTGAACGGGCATCCTCAGCCTACGGTATGCACGCTTCAGGTCACTACGCGATGCCAGGCAAATTGCATCCATTGCAGCGCCGCACGCCACAAAAGGCCCAATGAAGCCGAGTTGACGACGGATGATTGGAAGCGAATCATCAGGGAGTCCGAGCAGCTCGGAGCAGTGACGATTGTATTTACGGGTGGAGAGCCGCTTCTACGGCCTGATATATACGAGCTTATTGAATGGGTAGATAAAGATGAGGCCATAGCACTGATGTTCTGCAATGGTCTGATGCTGAATGAAGAGAACGTTCGGAAGCTGGCAAAGGCCGGGTTGTGGTGTATACACGTTTCGATCGATTCCCCCGATCCGAACGCGCACGACGAGATGAGGCGGGTGCCGGGATCGTTCCAGAAAGCGGTAGATGGCTTAAAACGCTGTAAAGACGCCGGGATACTTACCGGAATTTCCACCTATGCGACCCCGGAAAGGCTTCATAACGGGCAAGTGGTGGAACTGATCGAGTTGGCGAAAACGATCGGGACAGATGAAGTGACGATTTTCGATGTGGTACCGACCGGAAGACTGCTTACAGAAGATAGAAAGCACCTGCTCAGCGATGAAGATAAAGATGAGCTGTGCCGGATTGAGCAGCAGTATAACGATAGCAGCCCACTCCCGCATATTATCACGCAGGCTCATGTGAATGGTCCGACAGGCGCGGGCTGCTATGCGGGATGGTGCCAGTTCTATATGACAGCTTATGGCGAAGTGACTCCATGCGACTTCACCCCTCTCTGCTTCGGAAACGCGCGCGAGGAGAGCTTGGAGACGATATGGAGCCGGATGTCCTGCCATGAGGGCTATTGTGGGCATAAGGAAAGCTGCCGGATGCAGGATCAGCACTTCCGCGCGCGGTGGATCGATCGAATTCCTCTTTCGGGACCATTCCCCTACCCTGTCTCAGAGCTCGATAAGCTGAATGAAGCCGAGATAGAGGATGTAGAGGTCGAGGAAACCGGTGGATTTTCATCGATTGGGATCAAGGGATAGGAGCATACAGCGGGTTCGGTTTTGTATCTCTCGCACAATTCGTGATATAATTAAGCTCAGCTGATAATCCCTGCATGTGCTGAGGTGAGATACAATGCCGACTTATGTATATGAGTGCAAAGACTGTGGACACCAGTTCGAGACAGTCCAGAAAATGACTGAGGAACCGTTGAAAGAGTGTCCGAAGTGCAAAGGCAAGGTGGCGAGGGTCCTGTTCCCGGTCGGAATAGTGTTCAAGGGCTCGGGCTTTCATATCAACGATTATCCGAGTTCCGGAACTACTTCAACTTCGGGCAACGGTAAGAAAGCCGAGGCGCCTTCCGAGACAAAAACGGAGACCACGGCGTCCGCTAAAAGTTAATCCGATCCGCTCAGATGAGGTTACAAAAAAGCCAGGCCAACCGGCCTGGCTTTTTTATTTAAATGGTAAATACCTCGACTTCAATTGATCCTATGGCACATCGACAACCGGATTAGTTGACCTTGGCTGACCCCACGGTCTGCATATGACTGAGCATATTGCAGGCCTGGATATAAGTGCGGGCGTCGATGATTGTTCTGCCGTGAGCCAGATACGGAGCCATCGTCAATTCCATCTCATGCCCGTTCACCCTGGCTATCCTGCTGCCGATCTGCATCTCCAGAACCATATTGCCTACACATGCGGTCACTGTGTGAGTGCTCGGATCCCAGAACAGGACTCCTCCGAGTTCCTCGAAAAGGCGCCTCGCCTTGATCTTGCCGGACGCGGGCACTGCCACCTTCTCGATGCGGGCTTTGCTCGATCTCGGGATCGGAGGCGGGCAAGCGATCGAAGACGCCGTATGAGCGGCTGAGGAGCAATTGCGCATATCCGGCGCAAGAGCGACCTGCACCCGCTTCAGGGTGGAAACCGAGATCTTATGTGATGTGGGATTAGCCGGAACGGCAAGAGCGCCGGCTCTTTCCGCGGTTCTCTCAGCCCTTACGCCGCGCAGGCTGCCAAGGTGCTTGGAGAGTGTAAGATTCTTCGCTGAAGAAGCGACCGGCTCATCTCTGACTTCGTCAGGAACCGTCGCGGCTCCATTGGCAATATCCGATCTGCTTGCGCCGCGGAGCGAAGTCCTCGGCGCCATCGCCATCCGGGTGAGCTCACTCTGTTTCGGGGCGGGAAGCTCGGACCTGATTTCAGCAGCCTTAGACGCGGGAACAAGAGCCATTCTCGTCTCATTCGACGGCTCCGCGACAGCGCCGGCAATCTGGGTAGATCTGGCGGAAAGCCTCGTCTCAGGCAATCGGGATGCGCTCATTGAGCGAGGGCTGCTTGTGCGGGCATCGTTCATCACAACCGGCGCATCCGGCTCGCTCAGTCTGGCGGAAGCACTGATAATCGGCTTCGCGCCTGACTTGCGAACTTCAGCTCGCGGTGAATCGGGAGTGATATCGAAGAGCTTCGCGCTTATGGCGGGAGCGTGCTTTTCGGACGCGGAAGCCTGCCTGGATTCAACGACCGCCGACGGCTCAGCGAGCGATTCGGAATCAATGGTCCTCGATTCACTCCGGGCCGCTGAGCTCTTCCTGATCGAAGGCCGGGCATAGGTAAGCGCCGGCGGAATGGTGCTCGAAACAGTTGCGTCAGCGCGGGACCGCTCCGGGGTGTGGTTTACAGTCATCGTGGTCACCACGGGCCGGTCAGTACCGTTGTTGAAAACCACCTTGACGACCGAGGGGTCGCTCTTGTTACCGGCGGCATCGTAAGCATAAGTCTTAAGCTGATGATCGCCGTCTTTGTAGGTGGTCGTATCGAGATCGTAGTTATATGGTGGGGTGTTCTTGAGAAGCTTCAGAGTATCATCGACAAGCAGGCTGACCATCGGAGCCTGGCCGCTGTCATCAGAGGCATTGAGCTTGATAGTGGTCGTGCCCTTCAAAACATCACCGGATCTGATGTTAGCAAACGTCACCACGGGCGGGCGAACGTCGAGCATACCATTGCCTGCCGCTCCACCTATCGTGCCGGTGCCGTAGACCTTGGAGATCATCTGGTCATCCGCATAGACCTTTACCACAAGATTATGCGACCCCTGCTCGTAACCGGTAGTATCCCACCACAGCGAGCACACGCCGCGCGTCGCGGATTCGCGGAGGATCTTTCTACTGTAGAACTGGCCATCAATATAAAGCTCGAGCATGGTTACTCTCAGCTTGCTCTGGGTGTTAAATCCGATAGCCACTTCGACTTTACCGCCACCAAGGACCTGCCCCGCTGCCGGAGAAAGCCAGGTCGCTACAGCTGCTTCAGCAATCGAAGCGACCGACGGTATCATCATCGCTACTGCAACAGCCAAAGATATCCAGCGTCTCATATTCTCCCCCTAAATTACCTGTACATAGTACAGGCAAACTCTACCATAGAGGTGGTCAAAAGTCAATGATGAGCTATGGGATTTTTGACGGTATGATTAGCCGACAAAACTGCTAAAGCTCTCGTAAGATGCTGTCGATACGTGCATTGGAGACAAATTATGATTAGAGCTTTATATACGGCTGCGAGTGGGATGATTACCCAGTCGCTTAAGCAGGATGTGATCGCAAATAACATAGCCAATGCGCAGACGCCCGGATTCAGGCGGCAGCGCGTGGTTTCAGCATCGTTTTATGATACTCTTCGGAACTCGACTGCAACTCTTCTCGATAAGCAAAAACCACCCTACCCAGACTCCACGGCACAGACAGTGGTCGTGAACGCCGAAGAAGGCGTCGATACGAGCCAGGGACCGGTTCACCAGACCGATAACCCGTGCAATTTCGCTATAGACGGGCCCGGAGCATTCGAAGTCGGAACAGGCGCGAGTACCCGCCAGACCCGTAACGGCAGTTTTGTCATAGATAAAGATGGCGAGCTGGCTACAACGGATGGCGAGAAGGTAATGGGGCGCAGCGGTCCTATTCGCATTCCCAAGGGATCGTGGAGCGTGAATAGCACCGGCGCGGTTATATCGAATGGAGCTGTGGTCGATCAGATCAAGATAGTGGGCGGAGACCCGGCAAAGACACAGGTTATGCAAGGTTATATCGAGGATTCCAATGTCAACATAATCCGCGAAATGGTCGATATGATCGCGAACGTGCGATCATTCGAAGCGAACCAGAAAGTGGTTACGGATATCGACCATACCCTCGATAAGCTGATTAACGAAGCCGGAAAAGTATAGGTGTGTTTAAGTATTATGTTGTTTCTATTACAGGAGGCGAGTAGATGATTCGGAGTTTATATACCGCGGCGACGGGAATGGAAGCCCAGCAGCTTAACCTAGATGTCACTGCCAACAACCTTGCAAATGTTGGCACTACGGGATTCAAAAAGAGCCGGGTGGACTTCCAGGACCTTCTCTACCAGACCATCCGCACCGCTGGCGCAACCCAGGCGCAGGGGGTGCAGGTGCCCACAGGCATCCAGGTTGGTCTTGGGACGCGGACCGGAGCTACTCAGAAAATTTTCACTCCCGGCGATCTTCAGCAGACAGGAAATTCACTCGACGTTGCAATCGAAGGAGACGGATTCTTCCAGGTAATGCTCCCCTCCGGCGAAATCGCTTACACCCGAGATGGATCCTTTAAGAAGGACGGAACAGGTAAGATGGTTACCTCGGATGGTTACCCAGTACAGCCTGAGATAACCATCCCCGCCGAAGCAAGCGATATAACGGTCGGCGAAGATGGAACTGTCACAGCTATGGTTGCAGGACAGAAAGACCCACAGCAGCTCGGGCAGATTCAGCTGGTAAAGTTCCTGAATCCCGCCGGCCTTATGAACCAGGGAAGAAACATCGTGATGGCGTCAGCCTCTTCCGGAGAGCCAATCACCGGCACTCCGGGGCAGGATGGCTTGGGCACTCTGGCCGGAGGCTACGTTGAAATGTCGAACGTGAAGGTGGTCGAGGAGATGGTTAACCTGATCACCGCACAGCGAGCTTACGAAGTTAACTCGAAGAGCATCCAGACCGCAGACGAAATGCTCAGCATAGCCAACAATATACGCAGGTAAGTCACTATGAAGCGATCCATCATAATCTTGACAGTCCTGGCAGGAGTTCTGATCGCAAGGGTGGCACACTCGGCCGCGGTCACAGTCACGCTTCGGCAATCGTGTGAAGTACGGAGTTCGCAGAGCGTAACGCTTCAGGATATCGCAAAAATTAACGCTCCTAAAGAGCTGGCGCAGAAAATCGGCGAGATAGTCGTTGGCGCAGCCCCCATGCCCGGCGAGCAGAGAACGGTGGATACGGAATACGTGCGGGCGAAGCTGAGCGCTGTTAACCCCGGATGCGCGGTTAAGATCGTGGGACCCGAGAAGATCACCCTTACCGGAAAGTGCGTGCGGGTAGGAGTAGATGAGCTCGAAGGCGAGGTTAAAGCGTTCATCGACAATCAACTCCCTCACGATAATCGGACTTATGACGTTGTCATAGGCCGAAGCCCTAGAGAGATAATCTTGCCGGGTGATTCGAAGTATGAGATCAAGCCTCGCACATTCGGCAGCGCAATCCGCCCCGGCGCCAACACAATCGCGATAGATGCGGTGGTCGATGGCAGGACAGTCGCAACCCGAAGCTGCACGGTCGAGATAAAAGCCGTAGCCGATGTGCTCGTGGCGACGGCGATGATATCCCAGGGCGAAGCGATAAGCTCAAAAAATACGACATGGGAACAGCGCGATGTAACACGAATGTGCAATGCCATCTTCATGCAGCAGGGTGGTGAGCTTGGCGACTGGGTCGCACGGAGAACGATAATCAGCGGAGCAGTGTTGACATCATCCGATCTTACAACACCTGCGGCTGTAAAGTCAGGCGAATCGGTCACTCTGCTTGTGAAGTGTGGAAGCGTAGTGCTCAGTACAACAGCGGAAGCGAAGCAGGACGGCAGGATCGGAGACAGCATCAAGGTGCATTCATCTGTGTCGGAAGAAGATGTGCGAGCAAGGGTCACAGGCCCAGGCGCCGTTGAGATCAACAGGTAAAAGAGGTTCAATCATGTATAAGATTATTGCTATTAGTTGTATTCTCATAACAGCATTAGCCGGGGCAGTGTGCGCGGAATCGCTCTGGGTAGATTCAAAGGCCAGCTCGACATCAATCTATACGGATAAGAAAGCCGCCAAGGCCGGGGATATAGTAACGATCATAATAGTGGAATCGGCAGTCTCCACACAAGCCGCATCAACCGATGCCAAGAAAGACAGCAGCATCAAAACAGGACCGGGGGTCGGGCCGGTGATCAAGAACATCCCCTTCTTCCAGTACTCAGGTGGAGATAGCATGCAGGCATCGGGAAGCACAACGCGATCAAGCAACTTTACAGCGAAGATGACCGCTGTGGTTACAAAAGTCCTCGATAACGGCAACCTGGAGATTGAGGGGACACGAATAGTCCAGACCAACAAAGAGAAAGAAGAGATCAAGCTGACCGGAACGATACGCCAGCAAGACATAGCCACGGACAATACAGTGCTCTCCACTTATATAGCGAATGCGCAGATCACTCATCAGGGGAGCGGACCGGTCGGCAGCAGGCAGAAGGAAGGCATCGTAAGCAGAATTCTGAAGATGCTGTTCTAGCGGTGAAACCGAAACACCAATCTTCGGCTTCGGCCAGAATAACAGAATTGAAGGCTTGTTTATGAGGAATCATATCAGATTTGCAATCATAACGACTTTGATATTGGCAGTCGTAGGGACCGCTGCAGCAGCGCAAACCGTGCGGATCAAAGATATCGCGACTATCGAGGGCGTACGTTCTAACCAGCTCGTTGGTTATGGACTGGTGGTCGGACTGGAGGGAAGCGGCGACAGCCAGCAGACCCTGTTCACCTCGCAATCCGTAGCCAATATGCTGAACACCTACGGGATCAGTGTGGCTGGAGATAAGATGAAGATCAAGAACGTTGCCGCTGTGATGGTTACCGCGTCTTTGCCTCCTTTCGCGCGTTCCGGGTCGACGATAGATGTCGTGGTATCCTCCCTGGGAGATGCACGAAGTCTGCAGGGGGGCACACTTCTGCAGACTCCTCTGCGAGCGGCAAATGGTGAGGTATATGCAGTCGCTCAGGGCCCGATCACGATAGGCGGATTCAATATGGGCGGCGGCGGTTCCTCGGTCTCAAAGAATCATCCGACAGCAGGCAGAATCCCGAGCGGAGCGCTTGTAGAAAAAGAGACCAAGACCGATATTGCGCCTCAGGACGCAATCAACGTTACACTCGACACAAATGATTTTACGACAGCCTCAAACGTTGCCGATGCTATCAACAAGAAACTCGGCGCGCACTACGCCAGCGCGATCGACGGTAATGCCGTGACGGTCAATTTGCCCAAGGAATATCAAGGCAATGTGGTACCGCTTATCGCGGAGATCGAGGGAACTCAGGTCGCAACCGATACGACCGCTAAAGTAATCGTAAACGAGCGCACCGGGACTGTCATAATCGGCGGCCAGGTGCATATATCGCCGGTCGCGGTATCACACGGGGCGCTTACGGTGCAGATATCGACCGAGACCGTAGTATCGCAGCCTGCTCCTATGGCTAACGGCAAAACTGTGACCGCTCCGAACACGAGCGTAACGGTAAACGAGGAACCTAGCCATCTTATCGCGATCAAGGGCGGCGCTACTATCGAAGAGCTCGTGACGGCGCTCAATGCCCTTAAAGTGACACCCAGAGACCTGATAGCTATCCTGCAGGCGATAAAAGAAGCAGGAGCGCTGCAGGCTCAGTTGGAGGTTATTTAGTGAAAGTCGAATCGGCAGCATCTACAGCGGCTCTAACCGGGCTTAACAAGCAGCAGGATAAGCGCCTGAAAGATGCCTGCAAGGATTTCGAAGCAATCTTTATGAGCACTGTCCTTAAAGCGATGCGCAAGACGGTGCAGAAATCCGACCTGTTCGGGTCGGATCAGGGTGAGGAGATGTTCCAGGACATGATGGACTCGGAAGTGTGTAAATCCGCCGCCAATACATCTCCCACGGGTATAGCGGATATGCTTTATAAGCAGCTCAGCAACCAGCTCGAGCACCAGCAGCAAACCACGGGAAAGGAAGTCCGAGGTACAGATAAATGATCATTCGTGCAGATGGAATAGATAAAGCTCTGGGAGTTCAGCTCCCGACAATATACAAAACAAACGGCGTCCTCGGGACGGATCGGGCCGCCAGGAGGGATGCAGTGACGATATCGAAATTTTCGGCATTGGTCGAGCATGGCAGAGCATGTGCTATGGCACTGCCGGACTTAAGATCCGACCGGGTCTCCCAGGCTCGCCGCTCAATCGAGACGGGAGACATCGCAAACACGGGCGATATAGCATCCGCTATGATCAATGGCGCCCTGAAAGGTCAGGTGTAAGATATGCCTTCGCGTGAAGAACTTGCAAGCGCGCTCGCGGAGTGCCTGAGAGAAGTTGGTTCACTGTTGGAACACGCTCACATGGTCGCTCTGCAGCAGCAGGACGCGCTGATAAAAAACGATGCCGAAGCGCTCACAGCGAGCTGCGCCGCGCAGGAAGAAGTGGTCAGAATGATCACACAGACGGATCAGCGAGCCGCGGCTCTGGCTGATCAGATCGCTGAGGACGCAGGGCTCGGTGAAGCTGATGTTACTCCGGAAGCGATTGCGGAGGCAGCCGGCGTCCCCTACTCCGTCGTCATCTTGCGGGAGCTTACAAGGATTCCCGATCTCGCACAACGCGTGCGAGAAGCGAATGAGATCAACTCTCACCTTCTGCGCAACGGGCTCGAAATAATCGCGTCCTGCCTACGCATTGTAGCGGGTGAATCGGAACCAAGCACCTATTCGAAGGATGCAAGCAAGCCTTCGGCGCCAGGCTCCGCAATCAGTCTGAACTCGCTGGCTTAGCTCTGAGGTAGAACCGTGGGAACCAGCACATTCTTTGGATTAGATCTCGCACAGTCCGGTCTATTTGCTCAAAAGCGAGCGATGGACGTACTCGGCTATAATATCGCCCATGCCAATGATCCGACGTATAAGCGGCAAAGGATCATAATGAGCGAAGGGTCGGTCTTCGCCTCATCTCAGGAAGCAACCGCGGTAGGCAGCTCAGTATTCGGCTCGGGTGTAACGTCAGGCGATGTTGAGCGAGTGCGAGATATACTGATCGAAAACAGGCTGAGGCAGTCATACGAATCGGCTGCCGAATGGTCGTATAAATCGAGCACACTGAACCAGGTTCAAACAAACCTGGGTGAGCCGAGCGATTCGGGACTACAGGCGGATCTCGATCAGTTCTGGGCATCGTGGCAGAAAGTAGCAACGACTCCGAATTCGATGCCTATTAGAAGCGCTCTGATTGAAGATTCCTCGGCGCTCTGCCAGCGTATTCAGTTCGTTTATAACCAGATGGGCAATACAGTCCAGGACCTCGATCAGTCTAACATAGAGCGTGTAGATAAGGTAAACCAGATATCAGATGAGATCGCGCGCCTCAGTTCCCAGATAGGTGCGCTGGAATCGGGCCAAATGCCGGTTAATGACCTGTTAAACCGCCGCGACGCGCTCGTAGGCGAGCTTTCAAAGCTCGTATCGGTAACAGTCCATGGCGATTCCACGAATAACTTTGTCATATCTATCGGCGGCAGAATCCTTGTACAGGGAATGCATGCAAACAAGCTTACTACCACCATCGATGCCCACAACAACCATGTCACAGCCTGGGCCGATGATGGAGCGCCCGTGGTGATGGGGAGCGGCGAAATGCAGGCAATCGCCGACCTTAGAGACAACGTAATACCCGACTATATGTCAAAACTGGACGATATAGCTACTTCGCTCGTCTCTACTGTTAACGCTCTGCACCACACCGGTATGATCGATACCACGACGAACGGCGGCGACTTTTTCAAAGCAGGCACTACAGCCGCCAATATATCGCTCGATCCGTCGATAATCGACCATCCTGAGTTGGTTGCCGCATCTACATCAGGAGCACAAAGTGACGGCAGCATCGCCCAGAAAATCGCATCACTAAAAGTTCAGCAACTACCATCCGGCAAGACCATTAACCAGATGTATGTAGACCTTGTTGGTGAAATAGGTGTAGCCGCGGCTACCGCCGACAGGCAGACACAGGCCCATCAATTATCGGTAGATCAGTTCACCACACAGGAGCAATCGGTCTCCGGTGTCTCGCTGGATGAAGAAATGACGAACATGATCAAGTTTCAGCAGGCTTACAACGCATCAGCTAGGTTGATTACCGTGATGGACGAAATGCTGAAGACACTGATGCAGACAGGATCCATTGGAGGGTAAAGTGAATGAGAACATCACTTAGCCAGCAAATACAAAATTCACTAATCCATATAAGCAATGCAAGCAACGCGTTGATGATCGCTCAGAATAAGGCTGTGAGTGGAAAACGCATTTCGAAGCCATCGGATGACGTTCTTGGAACAAGCCAGGCAATGTCTTTACGTTCCACTATAAAGACAAACGATCAATTTGCCGATAACATGACCGTCAGCAAGCCGATGCTCAGCGCGACGGAGCAGTCGCTGCAGAATTTAGTGAAGATAGTCCAGAGTGTAAAGACTATCGCACTCGCGGCAAATACCCCGGATACGACGGGTTCAACGAATCCTACGCGCGCGGCACAGCTCGATGACATTATGGGCCAGTTGGTGGATGTAGCCAATACGCAGCACCTGGACCAGTATATTTTCAGCGGAACGATGGGTAACGTTGCACCCGTGAAAGCGCAGGCTGGACCTCAGCCTTACCAGTATATGGGAGACTCAGGGACCAGGTCGGCACAGGTCTTATCATGGGTGAGCCTGCCGCTGAATATTCCTGGAGACAAGGTGTTCAACTTCGATGGCAGCGCCGGCGCGGGTACAACCGATCTGTTCACGATGGTGAAAAACCTGCGCGACGCAATTGCAGCCGGAGATTCAAACGCAATAACGGCTCAGTATAAAAACATCGATAGCAATCTTGATAATTTGCTCTCGTGTACTGCCCGTGTAGGGAATTGGCTGAGTCGAATGGACAATGCTCAAGGCGTGCTGGATGATGCTAAACCCAGGTTACAGCAGATGTTGTCCGACCAGGAAGATATCGATCTTCCACAGGCGATAATCGATCTGAAAACACAGGAAAATGTGTATCAGAGCGCGCTTATGGTGAGTTCTCAGATTTTGAATATTTCACTTGCGAGCATGAACAACAAATAGGAGAGAAGGATCGAAAAATGGAGATAAGTACGACACGTTTTGGCGCAATGGAAGTGGATAAAAAATCGATTATACGGATGCCTCGGGGACCACTCGGTTTCGAAGACGAGAAGGAGTTCTTCCTGATGCAGCACCGCGACAGCACCAGGTTCTGGTGGCTTCAGTCAGCGACCGAGCCCAGCCTTGCATTTGTGGTGGTTGACCCGTGCCAGTTCTTCAGCGACTACGAGATCGAGATAAGCGACTCCGACGTTGAAAAGCTCAACCTCAAGGACGCCGCCGATGCCATGGTATTGACCATCGTCAGCATAGACAGGAAGTCTGGTGAGATAACTGCCAATCTGGCGGCGCCGGTTGTCATCAATGCCAAAGAACTGATCGGAATGCAAATTGTTCTGCAGGATGATCGATATCGGGTTAAGCATAAGCTCGAAACACGGCAGAATGAAGATAGTGCGGATAAGGTTGTCGCAAAGGCAGCTTAAGCCGATCCGGCAGCAGGTTCGGATACCGCAAGAAATTTACTCTCAGCAAAGACTGAGTGAAAGGATGCACTCACCATGCTGGTTTTAGCAAGAAAAGTTGGACAATCGATCGTAATTAACGACACGATAGAGCTTTTGGTCATTGAGGTAAGAGGCGACCAGGTCAGGCTGGGAATCGAGGCTCCAAGATCGATCCCCGTCCACCGCAAGGAGCTCCTCGAGCAGATCAGGGCGGAGAACGTAAAGGCAGCAACCAGTTCCGATACGGATACCATAGTGCAGACCCTCGGTGGGCTTCACGACGATCAGCCGTCATCATAGGCGCTGCCGAGTCGGTATTTACACAAAATCGATTGCCATGCGGTTAACGCCCATGGCAAATATTCTTATGTACCTGGAATAAGCCCGGCTCATAATCAGCCGGTATTGCATTACTGAGGATTGCCATTTAACCTAAACTAGTAGCTATGGTGTTTTGGGAACTTGCTCCCGAAACTTCACCTGCTGAGTTTCAGGTAGTGTAGTGGCAATCTGCCAGAAGGTTTCGCACACAGTCTGAACTGCCATTACGTCACATGACTGTATGAAACTCATTAGGCATCGGGGATAAATTCCCGATGCACCGGTTACGGCTGGCTGATAAACCAATATCTGAAGATCAATAACAATGGTAGTATTCCTCTCTCCAATTCAGTGCTCCCAGTTTTACCATATATTTATGCGCCTCCACTAAACTTTTTTTCAATAATGCAAAAAAAGGGCTAAACCTCCGCTGAGTTGCTGTCGATAACTGATCTAGGAAGAGATTAGTGCACAGAGCGCTAAAGGATGCGCTGCCAGTAAAAGGCTCGATAGGAACTTTCAAGGAGGGAAACCTGACGTGAGTTTGAGGATTAATCTGAATTCTGCCGCGCTGACCGCGCACAGAATGTTAGCACAGACAGATACCGCGCTGGGCAAAACAATTGAGCGGCTGTCTTCGGGCTTTAAGATCAATAGTGCGGCGGACGATCCGGCGGGACTTGTAATATCGGAGAAGCTGCGCGCGCAGGTCAGCGGCCTCAACCAGGCTATCTCGAATGCGGGAGACGCCGTCAATATGGTGAAGACTGCCGAAGGAGCTCTCAGCCAGGTCAGCTCTCTGCTGACTTCGATGAGAGACCTTGCCGTTCACGCCGCAAACACAGGCGCTACGGACCCCGCATCTGCTCAGGCAGACCAGGCGCAGATCAGATCGGCTCTCGATTCTATTAATAAGATAGGAAGCGAGACCCAGTTCGGCAACAAGAAGCTACTGGATGGGACCGCCGGTCTTACCGCCCAGATCACGGGAACAAGCGTAGTAGCCGCGGATATATCCAAGGCTAACATAACAACCAGCCTGGTGGGTGTTACAATCACCGTGACCCAAGTCGCCACCAAAGCCAGTCTGGCCGCGGGAACCGTCGACATTAGCGGTGATATGAGTGGAAATACCATCACGATCAATGGCGTTCAGATCCAGGGTGGCACAAACGGCGCCAATACCATTGCCAACATTAATGCCAAATCGAGTCAGACTGGTGTTGTAGCCTCACTCAGCGGCAACAACCTTAAACTGGACCAGTTGAACTACGGTTCCGATCAGAAGATTATAGTTACAGGCGGCACGGCTATCCTGGGTTCCGCCACGGCATCGGCCATCGGTCAGGATGTGCAAGCACAGGTAAGAAACGGTGTGAATAACATTTCTGACGCTACATGGGCATCAGGTGATGGAACAGTCCTTAGGGACTCGCTGGGTAATGCTATTCAGTTGACTGATGTCGCGGCATCCACCGGTCCTCCTCCTTCCGCGCTTGGCGCTCAGTTCGATGTTACAGCCGGCACGCTGACTTTCCAGCTCGGCGCTTACGCAGGGCAGACCAGGTCACTTAACATCGCCGCAGTAGCGGCTAGCCAGCTCGGCCTGGCAAACGGGACCACTGTAACCAGCCTTGCGAATATCGATGTCACTCTCGATGCTCAATCGGCTATTAAAGTCCTTGATAAAGCTATTTCCGATGTATCGAGCTTGCGAGCTAACCTTGGCGCTGTCCAGACGAACGTTCTGGAAAGCAGCATCAGCAGTTTGACTATCGCACAGGAAAACATCGCGGCTTCCGAATCCACGATCCGCGACACGGATATGGCTTCGGAGATGGTCGAACTTACAAAGAACCAGATCCTCGAGCAGGCCGGCACCGCAATGCTTGCTCAAGCGAACCAGGCTCCGCAGACACTGCTCAAGCTGCTGCAGGGGTAGTATAATTACCGATCCACAGGTCCTGTGAAAGCATAACATCGCTGACACAGGGCCTTTTTTGTATGTAAGCCACTATTCCAGCATTTCTACCAGACTAATATAGCTAAGCTTTACGATTTCATGGAACAACCCTGTATGAGCCAATACTGCTGCCTGAAAAATGGCAGTAAAGAGAGGCTAAAGTAGTCTGCAGTAAAGGTCGATAGGTAATTTGGACCTGACTCTGCTCTGACTATGCTCGGGAGGTGGTTCAAGGAAGTAGACGGCGTGAGTCGTTGCGAATTATCAGCGGCTCGTGTTATGACCAACGAGCATGGCCTGATAGAGGCCCCAGTGCCGGAGGCGGGGCGTGTACCCGGCAGAACTGGTACCGGTCTAGATACGCCCAGAGTCTTAGGTTGCGCCAAGGATAGGCGAATCAAATCATGGAGGAACATTAAAACATGAGTCTCAGAATCAATCTCAACAGTGCTGCTCTGACTGCACACAGAAATTTGGCGGGTACGGACAGTTCCTTGAGCAAGAGCATCGAGCGGTTATCCTCGGGCTTCAAGATCAACAACGCCGGCGATGACCCGGCAGGTCTGGTTATTTCCGAGAAACTGCGTGCTCAGGTCAGCGGTCTCGGTCAGGCTATCTCGAACGCGGGAGACGCCGTCAACATGGTGAAGACCGCTGAAGGCGCTCTTAGCCAGGTTAACAGCCTTCTGCGCTCGATGAGAGACCTTGCCATTCACGCAGCCAACAGCGGTGCGACTGACTCTGCGTCCATTCAGGCAGACCAGGCGCAGATCAGATCGGCCATCGACTCGATCAATAAGATCTCTTCGGAGACCCAGTTCGGTAACAAGAAACTGTTGGACGGCTCCGCAGGTCTTACAACTAATGTCACCGCCGCTGAGGTAGTCGCAGCGGACCTTTCCAAGTCTGCTATCACTGTTAATTCGACCAACCTGAAGATCACAACGACTCAGGCTGCAACCAAAGCCAGTCTGGCCGCGGGAACCGTCGACATTAGCGGTGATATGAGTGGAAATACCATCACGATCAATGGCGTTCAGATCCAGGGTGGCACAAACGGCGCCAATACCATTGCCAACATCAATGCCAAGTCGAGTCAGACTGGTGTTGTAGCCTC
>Ga0123519_10003657_pt1 | contig 25374 bp, 20 predicted proteins | sample YelNatPaOPRAMG02_FD_87396 | JGI IMG/M metagenome (GOLD analysis project Ga0123519, IMG submission 87396) | Hot spring microbial communities from Yellowstone National Park - Yellowstone National Park OP-RAMG-02 (version 2) | ecosystem: Environmental > Aquatic > Thermal springs > Hot (42-90C) ...
CGCGTACTTTACCTTCACCAAGTAGCCCCACGCATCGCTGCCCCAGGGCAGGGATGCGCCCACAGGCAGGGGGACCCCCTACCGTTCCCCCCACGGGGGGAATTCAGGCTCACGGCCGCGGCCTGGCCTATCCCCCCACGGGGGGAATTCAGGCTCACGGCCGCGGCCTGGCCTATCCCCCCGTTCGGGGGGACGGTGGGGGGTCCTACCGTTCCCCCCACGGGGGGAATTCAGGCTCACGGCCGCGGCCTGGCCGATTCCTGCGGTTCGGGGGACAGCCTGCCCTGAGCCGGGCGAAGGGGCGGGGGGCGCGAGACCCGCAAGAACGGCCGCCCGCTCATGTGCACCAGGCTCGTCGCTGCGCGTGAAGCCGGGGCCGGCGGGACGGCGGCGCTCCCAGGCGTTGGATGGAGCGCCGCCGTCTCGGCGGCATGGGCCGGGGCCTACGGGACGCCGGCGCTCCCCTTCGGTCAGCCCCTGCGCCTGAGGGCGACGTAGCCGATGCAGGCCAGCACGCCAGTGCCCACGAGCGCCGGCAGCAGCCAGCGGCCCGTGCTGCCGCCCCCGGTGGCCGCTGCGACGGGCGTGGCGGTGGCGGGCGGAGGGCTGGCGCTGGGTGCCGGGCTGGGCGTGGCCGCGGGCCGGGCCTGCGCCGTACGGGCCTCCTCGGTGGCCAGCTTGAACGCGCGGTCGGGCGTGGGGGAGGGCTCCAGGGCCGCGCCCGGCCCCAGGACGCCCTCCAGGAACCGCTGCGCCTGCAGGGCACGGGCATTCTGCGGATCGAGGGCCAGGGCCGCTTGCAGCTCGGCGCGGATGCGCGGCAGGCTGGGGTCGGCCAGCGTGGCGCCGTAGGGCAGACGCCACACGAGGACCCTCGCCAGCTCTCCGTGCAGGTCGGCCGAGCCGGGGGCGTGGGCCAGGGCCTGCTCGATGGCCGACTGGGCCTCGCCGGCCAGCGAGGCGATGGCCACAAAACCCTTCACGTCGCTGCCCGCCGTGCGGCAGGCCTCGGCCAGGGCCAGGGCCGCCTGCGCGTCGGCCGGCCGGGCCTCGAGGGCCGCACGGGCATGTAGGAGGCGCTGCCAGTCTTCCGGCCAGACGAGGCGTACCCAAAAGTTGTGCTGGCGAGTCGGCTCCAGGTTCTCCCATCGCCAGCGCGCTTGGTGGCCCGCGTAAGCCGCGCCGGAAGCCGTCGCAGCGGACGACCATACATTGTCGGGTCCGGCCGGGTAGGGCAGGTGCACGATGATGTCGGCCCGGCCGATGGGGCCGTACCAGCCGGCGCCGGTCTCCAGAATGTAGAGCACCGAGGCCGGACCCTGGCCGGGGCCGTAGCCGGTGAGCGCCGTCTCGTAGGTGACGGCGAGCTGCACATCCTGCCCGGACGGGAAGGCGACGTCGAAAGCGGCCCAGCGGATGGGCGGGTTGCCATCACGGAAAGGTTCCTGGATCTCGCGCCAGGGCACGGCCTGGCCGCCGATGGCGACCGCCAGGTTCTGCACCTGCGCGCGCCTGCCGTAGCCATCGCCCATGCCTGAGGGCTCTTCGAGCGGGAAGCGCACGGCCATGCGCTCCTCGGCCGTGCCCTGGTTGCGCAGGGTGAAATCGGCGCGGATGTGCACGCCCTCCGGCGGCACGACCTCGATGAGCACCGTCTCGGCCACCATCTGCACCTGCGTCTCGCCGCCGGGGGCCAGGTTGCTGCCGGGCGGCCGCAGGGGCGGCGCGGCATCGGCCAGGGCCGGGCCAGCGAGGGCGAGGGCCAGCAGGGCGATGAGGGCATACCGGATAGCACGGCGAGCACTCGGCATCAGAGACCTCCTCAGTTCGGGAACAGCCGCGGCACATGCCGGGCGCAGGCCTCGGAGGGAGGGCGCCGCCACCTCAGGCCCTGCGGCCGCTGTTCGACGACCTCCCCAGGAGCAGGTACAGCCCGGCGCCGATGGGCAGCAGGACCAGAGTCAGGAGCGCCCAGCCGAGCGCCTGAGCGTAGGAGGCGCCACGCCGGCGCGCGTCGCGGAGGACGAGCGCGGGCACGACGACGGCCACAAGCACGAGAGTCGCCAGGGTGAGCCAGTTCAGGGCCTGGGCTAGGCGTTCGCCGGCGTCGATCATGAGACGGGCCTCCTTGTGCGGGCGTTTCGGCAGGGCCGATGCCTCTGCCCTCGCACGACCGCAGTGCTTACGGCCATCATACAGCGCTGCCAGGCAGCCGTCAACGACGAGGCCCTGCGCTGCAGGGCTTTTTCAAAGTCGGCGTTATGTGTAGCCCGGACCCTTCGCAGGCCACCGTTCGCCACGTTGGAAGGCCCGCAGAACCTGCTCAGGGTGACATAAGCGGGACTTTGAAAAGGCCCTGCCTGCGCTGCGGGCCCAACACCATGCGACGGATGGCGGCTACAGAGCGAAGCGGCAGGCTCGCCCGCTCACGCCCTGCGCTGGGGCGGGGCCGCTCAACTGACCCACTGGTAGCCGGTGTTGCCCGTGACCTCCCAGGTGCCGCCGGCCTTCTCGATCACGTAGGTCTGGCCGCGGCCCGACAGGCTGGCGATGTAGACGCCGGCGGGCACGAGGGCAGCGCCATCCTGGCGCAAGCGGATGTTGCCCAGGGTAATGGCCGCCCCGTGGCCGGCCACCGCCTTGCCCGCTCCTTCCTCCAGCGGCACGCCGGCCCAGGTATCGACCCATACCAGGCGCACCGGCAGGTCCGGCAGGGCTGCGGCGAGCCCCTGCTGCACCGCCTCTGGGATGGCTGAGGGCGGGCTGGGAGCCCCGAGTGGGTTGCCGCCTCTGTCGTCGGTTGTGCGCAGCAGGTAGAGTGTGGGCGCGCCGCACTGGCTGCCCAGGGAGTCGCCGGCGAAGCAGAGGCTGCGGATGACTGCGGCGTAGATGGCCACGGTGTCGGCCTCTGAGAGGCCCGAGGGGCCGGGCGTGTCGGAGAGCGGTGCCGGGTGCTCATCGGCGTGGAAGACGATGCGCACCGCTGCCGCGCCGCGCAGGTTGTGCGCCAACACCAGGTCGTTGGGCACCCACCAGGCGCGCCAGCCCATGAAGAGCGCTGCCGCGAGCGCCAGCAGAGAGGCTGCATACCGGCGCATGATCGCCCTCAACTTCCACACCTCCGACCCGTCGAGGCGTAGCCGCCCGCCACCGCCGCCACGCTGACGACCAGGCCATCGGGGCCGGAGTGGTGGCCGCGGGCCCCCGGCGGTGGGCGCGATGATGCGACTCTCGTACACCTGTATGACGCTGGAGTGCGCAGCCAGGTTCCACGCGAGGCGTGAGGTTCACCTTCTACCTCAGAGAGGGGCCTGCCCAGAGTGCGGGTGAAGGCGAAAAGCGCGCCGAGAGGAGGAATCCCCCCTCACCCCTTCGCGTTGCTCAGGGCAGGCTCCAACCCTCTCCCTCACGGGGGAGAGGGGATGGGGGGGCTACAGCCGGGTGTTGGTACGCCCCCTCGCCCTAATAGTACTTTGTCACCAGGCGCAGTCTGCGTGGAGACAGGCCCTTCGTAGTGACGGCCTTGGCCGTTCGGGGCCCAGTGCGGTGCCGCCTTGCAGCCAGCGGCAAGCGGCTCAAGCCGCCACTACGAAGGTGCCAGGGCGCTCCGTGAGGATACTGACAGAGTACTACTAACCCCAATGCCGTTCAAACAAGACAGGGCTGGCCGTCTGCAGCCCGACTCCGGGAGACGCGGAGAGCGCGGAGAGGCGCAGAGGGGCCAGGAAATGCCCCGCTTGTGTTCCCTCTGCGGTCCTCTGCGCCTCTGCGGCCCTCAGCGTGCCTCGGAGCCCGGCTATTTGAACGGCATTGCTACTAACCCTCTCGCCTACAGGGGAGAGGGGATGGGGCGGGGCGCCGATGATGAAGGGTTCGACGTCAGCCAATGACCCGCTGCGCCAGGTCGTAGAGGAGCGGCGAGAGGAGCAGCATGCCGAGCAGGACCAGGAGCGGCAGCGCTTCGGCCGGGCTCTGGGCGCTCTCCACAACCGGCTGGTCGGCCTCTCTGGTGATCACGGTCATCTTGCCCCTCCCGCTGGTGACTGGCGGCGTAGCGCGAGAAGTTGCGACGTCCTCTACCCTTATAACGAATCTCTGTACTTGTGGGTTCCCTTCATGGAGGCCGAGCATGCGGCGGGTGCGTAAAACCCGGGTAAAAATGTCTGGCGGCGGTTTGTAGCGCGCACTGCGAACGGGAAGGCGCGCCCATTACGGGCTTGTGCTCACAGCAGCCGCTTGATCAAGAAAAAGGCCAGAAAGCCCGCTCCAACCACCGTGCTCAGGCTGAACACGGTCATGGCCACCGCACGGGCGCGGCGCTCGCTGATGGGAGTGGCGTCGCCGGCGATGGCTTCGCCCGCCAGGTTGGCTCCAGCGCCGCCCGAGCCGGGCCGGATCGCAGCCGGCACGCCGGCCGAAAGGCCCCCCTCGGGCGGAAGGGCCTGCAGCGGCAGCAGGCCGGCAGGCGGCCCGGGCCTGGGCAGAGGGGTGGCCTCGGCGCGCTGTGCCGCCGGGCGATGGGCCAGGGGCAGGAACAAGAGCAGGCTGAGCAGCAGTGCATGCCCCAGCTTGGCAAGGCTCAACGCCATGATTTCGCCTCCTTTGGATGGATGACTACCGGGTCCGGCGAGGAGGCAGCAAAAAACATGCCAGTACGTGAGGCGTGAAAGGTGATGCGTGGCACGTACTGCGTGGTGCGTACTGCGTATTGCGTACTGCGTGCTACGTACTGCCTACTGCGTGTTGCGTGTTCCGTCTGCTCGGCCCCCCGAAACGGAACACGCAATACGCAGTACGCATCACGTTCTACCCTGCGGCCCAGCGGATGAGGTGCAGCTCGTACGGCGTGACGAGCTCGGTGTTGCGCGGGAGGAGGCGCACGGTGTAGCCGTTGGAGCCGCTCGAGCGGGCGGGGATGGCGCCGGTGTACTCGTACACTCCGGGCGCCACCTGCCCTTTGCTCTCCATGATCACGGTGCCGGCGTTGCGCGGGTCGATGGTGCCGTCGGCGCCCAGGGGGCCATAGTAGGCCTCGACCCACACATCATCGGGGGTGAGGTTGCCCAGGCGCACGCGGACGGTGATGGGCATGGCGGTGCCGACGGCCAGGCTCTCGGGCGCCTCGACGTGGACCTCCTCGAAGCCCAGATGGGCCCACTCGGCGCGCACCCGCTCGACCCACTCGGCCAGTGCCCGGGCGCCGGCCATGTCATCGAGCATGAGCTCCCACACGTGCTCGGCAGCGGGCAGGTAGAAGCGCTCGACATACTCGGTGACCATGCGGTTCGAGTTGTAGATGGGGCAGAGGGCCTGGATCGACGCCTTCATGCGCGCGATCCAGCGGCGTGGCAGGCCATCGCGCCCACGGTCGTAGAAGAGGGGGATCACCTCGCGCTCGAGCACCTCGTAGAGCGATTCGGCGTCGGCCGCATCCTGCTTTTCCTCGCTGGGGTACTGCTCTGTGCGCCCCACCGCCCAGCCGATCTCCGGCTGGTAGGCCTCGGCCCACCAGCCATCGAGGATGCTGACGTTGAGCGAGCCGTTGGCGGCCGCCTTCATGCCGCTGGTGCCGCTGGCCTCCAGGGGCCGGCGTGGGGTGTTGAGCCACACGTCGCAACCCTGCACCATGTAGCGGGCGATGCCGATGTCATAGTCTTCGAGGAAGACCAGGCGGTTGCGGAACTCGGGCCGGCGGCTCAGCTCCACAATATCGCGGATCAGCCGCTTGGCGGGCTCATCGGCCGGGTGAGCCTTGCCTGCGTAGATGATCTGCACCGGCTGGCCCGGCCGGTTGAGCAGGGTGGCCAGGCGCTCCGGGTCGTGGAGCGCCAGGGTGCTGCGCTTGTAGGTGGCGAAGCGGCGCGCAAAGCCGATGGTCAGCGCTTCCGGGTCGAGCACCTCGTCGGCGCGCTCGATCTCGTCGGGGCTCGCCCCCTGCCGGCGCAATTGGGCACGCAGGTGGCGGCGGGCAAAGGCCACCAGCCGCTCGCGGGCGCGCTCGTGGCTGCGCCACAACTCCTCCTCGGGGATCGTCTCGGCCTCCACCCACACCGTCTGGTCACCAGGGTCCTCGCGCCAGCGGGGCCCCAGGTAGCGCTCGTAGAGGCTGCTGATCTCGGGCGAGATGAAAGAGAGGTCATGGATGCCGTTGGTCACCGAGCCGATGGGGATCTCGTTGGGTGGCACGCCCGGCCACAAAGGGGCGAACATGCGCCGCGAGACGATGCCGTGCAGCCGGCTCACGCCGTTGGAGTGAGTCGCCAGGCGCAGGGCGAGCATCGTCGGCGACCAGGGCGAGTTGCGGTCGTCGGGGGTCTCACGGCCCAGCGCCAGGAGCTCTTCCATCGAGACGCCACACTCCTGGCAGTAGGGCGCAAAGTAGTGCTCCATCAGGAAGGGCGGAAAGCGGTCGATGCCCGCCGGCACGGGGGTGTGGGTGGTGAACACCGTGCCGGCCCGGACCACCTCGCGCGCCTCGGCAAAGGAGTGCTTGTGCTCCTGCATCAGGGTGCGGATGCGCTCCAGGATCAGGAACGCCGAGTGGCCCTCGTTCAGGTGGCAGATGTCGGGGCGCAGGCCCAGGAGGTCCAGCGCCCGCAGGCCGCCCATGCCCAGGACGATCTCCTGGCGGATGCGCATGTCGAGGTCCCCGCCGTAGAGGCGGCCGGTGATCGCCTGGTCCTCCGGCGAGTTCTCGGGGATGTGGGTGTCCAGGAGGATCAGGCCCACCCGCCCCACATCGACGCGCCACACCCGCGCCAGTACCTGGCGGCCCGGAAAGGTGAGCGAGACCAGGAGCGGGCCTCCTTTGGGGTCCTCAAGGGGGGTTACGGGCATGGTGGCAAAGTCGTTGATGGGGTAGTACTCCTCCTGCCAGCCATCGGCGTTCAGCCGCTGGCGGAAGTACCCTTCCTGGTAGAGGAGCCCCACGCCTACCAGGTCGACCCCGAGATCGCTGGCCGACTTGAGGTGGTCGCCGGCCAGGATGCCCAGCCCGCCGGAGTAGATGGGCAGCGCCTCGGTGAGGCCGAACTCCATGGAGAAGTAGGCAATGGCCGGCCGCGGCGGCTCCGGCAGCAGTTTGCGGTACCAGGTGTGGGGCCAGGTCAGGTAGCGGTCCAGGGAGGTCCACACCCGGTCGAGGTGGGCCAGAAAGGCCTCATCGGCGGCTGCCTGGTCCAGGCGCTCCTGGGAGAGCATGCCCAGGAACTTGACCGGGTTGTGGCCGGAGGCCTCCCACAGCTCGCCCGAGAGGCGCCGGAAGAGCTCGACGGTCTCTTCCTCCCACGACCACTGCAGGTTGAAGGCCAGGTCGCGCAGGCGGCTGAGCCTGGGCGGCAGGGCGGGCACGACCGTGAAGGTACCGATCGGCTGAACCATGCGACTACTCTCCCTTGGCGCGTTGTCGGTGGCCAGCAGTCAGTTGAGGGCAGCTCGATGGCAGGCGCGGCGCTGCTCCTGGCCACGGGTGGCGGGCAACTGACCACCGACCACGGACAACTGACCCATCAATGATCCGCCGGTGCAAAGGGGCGCTCGCCAAAGTTGAGGATGGCCGTCTCCTCGTAGGCCTGTGCCAGGTCGGTGGCGCGGTCGAAGGCCGGCGCGCCCTGCACCTGTTCTGCCGTAGCCTGGCTGCGCACCACCCTGCCCTCGGCGTCCCAGCAGCAGAGGTCCGGCGTCAGGAGCACGAAGGGCAGGTTCAGGGTGAACTCGGCGCTGGCGGTGTTGACGACCAGGTAGCGCACGGCCAGGCTGTCATCGTCGACCAGGATGTCGTCGACGGTGCCAATGCGCCGGCCGTCGACGGTCTGTAGCGCGTAGCCGATGACCTCGGCCGTGAGGTTGTTCCGGCAACAGCGCCGGAGTTGGTCAGGGGTCAACATGTGCGAGCTGATCAGGCCCATGGCGATCTATCTGGCCTCCACAGTTTGCTCCCGGGGCGCTGGGGGAGCCGCCGCCGTCTCCACACTGCAGGCTGCCAGCGGCTCGGCCGTATGCTCGTGGCAGCGGAAGCTCAGCCGCACCTGGCGCACCTCGGGGCCGAAGGGGCCCAGGGTCGCCTCGTAGCGCGCAGTGACCTGCCCAAAGCCGGCCACCGGCTGCATCACCGCTTCGCCCTCCTCGCCGCCCGGGTCCAGGCGCCAGGTCACCGTGCCGAAGCAGTTGGAGCGCACGGTAAGCTGCTCCAGGGGGCGCGCGTACTCGGGGCGGCTCTCAAAGGTCCACTCCAGCGACCAGGGGATGAGGGGATGGGCCAGGCTCGGCGGCGGCTCGAGCCCCGCCAGGCGGTAGGCGTTGGTCAGGTGCAGGCGGAAGAGGGCCTCGAAATCGGCATTCTGGGGCCCGGCATGGTCGGTGCCCAGCCACCAGAACCAGTCGGACCCTTCGGCCGCATAGAGCGACTCCAGGGCGCGCGGATGCGTATCGGGCGTCACTGCAGCCTCGGCCAGGGCCTCGCGTGCTTCGCCCAAGAGGGCCCAAGCGCGGTTCTCGTCGGGCTCGCCCACCCAGGTGCCCAGGTCGACCCCCGGCGCCGACCCCAGCTCGTCGATCCAACTGCCGGTGAAGAGCTCCGCCACCTGCTCCTGGGCCGCCGGGGGGTGTGCGGCCAGGTGCTGGCCGGGGTCGCCGCGCAGGTACTGCGAGAAGGTGACCGTCTGCACCTCGGCGCTCTCGACCAGACGGCGGTAGAGGGCCTGGAAGAAGGAAGGCGCTTTGGCCCCGTAGGCGTTCCAGGTGTTCTCGCCGTCGAGGGCGATGGTGACGACGCGGTCTTCCTGGCCCGAGAAGCGCTCGGCGGTGTTGGCGAGCACCTGATGGAGCCAGTCCGCGGCGGCTGCCTCCATGTCTTCGAAGGCCTGATGGTAACGAAAGGCGAGCAGGTTCGAGAGCCCGGCGTCGCGGAAGAAGGCGGCCAACGCGCGCCCGTCGCCCCGAAGCTGATAGGGGTGGTCGAGCACATCAGGGTTCGTGGTGTCATAGCCGTAGGCGCCCGACTTGTGCAGCACGCCCTGGTCGGTGGCGATCCACTCCACCCCGGCGCGGCCCAGGATGGGGAGGACCTCGGGGCTCACGGCACCCTCCGCCGGCCACATGCCCCGAGGCGGGCGACCAAAGGAGTGCCGGTAGGCCTCCACCGCGCGGGCGACCTGGGCTTCGGCGTCGTCCGGGTGATGGAAGCGTGGCGGCTTGCAACTGCCAGGCCGGTCGATGGTGGCCGAGTTGGTATCGTAGAGCAGGGGCAGGATGGGGTGGTAGTAGGGGCTGGTGCTCACCTCGATCAGGCCCTGCTCCTGCAGCTCGCGATGCAGGGGCACGATGGCGCGCAAGAGCTTGTACTGCTCGGCGAGCATCTCCTCGATGTCGGCCTCGCGGAATGCGCCCTCCTGGTCGACCCAGCGCGCTACCGAAGCCGTGTCGCCGCCGGGCAGGCGCACTTCGCCCTGCTGCAACTGGGGCGCGAACCAGGCCAGGTTGTGCCACATCTGCAGGTCGCGCAGGTCCTGCTCGGAGAAGGGCTGGCGGGCGCGCCGGCGCTCGTAGAGCTCCAGGTAGCGGGGAAATGGGAGGATCTGGCTCTTCCAGTCGGCGGCGAAGAAGGTCGCCAGCACCTCTTCCTGCTCGGCGGCGCTCAGGCGCCGGGCCGGCGTGCGCGTCAGTTCCAGCCAGCGGTCGCTTGCGCCCTGGGTGACGTATTGCTCGATCTGCCACAGAAGGACGGGCGTCAGGTTGTAGGTCACGCGCAGGGCGGGGAAGGTGGCCCCAAGGGCGGGCATGGCATAGTAGCCGCGCAGGGCGTGCAGGCGTACCCAAGGCGCAGCGACCGCCCCTTCAGGCGGCTGGGCCAGGTTGATGTAGCAGGGCTGGTGCTGGTGCCACAGGAGGGCCAGATACAGGCGCGGGCCCACATTGAAGTGGATCGGTGGCATTTCCACCCGCTGATCGCCAACGATGCCGTGCACTCGATAGGTCACCCGGTCACCTCGATGGAAGGGGCCAAGGTTGGCCACCCAGTAGCTGGCATTGTGGACATTGTGGTGCCAGGGTACATTCAGCATCCCGCGCTCGACGCTGCCGCTGGGATGGATGACCTCATAGGTGACGCGGACCGCCTGGCCCGGCTCCACCGGCGCGGTGCCCACCACCACCCTCACCGGCTGCCCGGGGGCCACCCGCATCGGCTCGCGGGGCGCATCCGCCGTCAAGTGCCAGATCCTCATCCCCACTCCTTGCCACGGCCTCGTGGATACAACTTGGGCGAGCCAGCAATAAGCGTACCAGACTGGCCTACTTCACCAGGCGCTCCCAGTCGCGGTCGAGGCGCTCGGCAAGGGCGGGGGGCGGCTGGGGCAGGCGCCGGGTGCGCAGGATGGTGGATGCAGTGGTGGCCGCAGCCGGAATGACCGAGGCGTGGGAGCCGCTGGCGCTCTGCACCGCCTGGGCGCCGATGACCGGCAGGTCGCCCCAGATGTCGATGCGGGCCTTGTCGGCCTGGACCTCGGCCGACTCCAGCCAGTTGGCGACCACCATCGCCGCAGCTTTGTGGGGCGCATTGAACGGAATGGCCAGGTAGTGGGTGTGGGCCAGCGTGCCATGCTCCAGGAAGTAGATCGCCGTGGTGCGTGGCACTTCGCCTGCCTGCACGCGGCGCCACACCTGGGCCGGGTTATAGGTGAGGGAAAAGTCCACCTCGCCACGGGCGTAGAGCTCCTCGAGCTGCAGGGCACTGACGGGGTACTCGCGCCCCTCGTGCCAGAGCAAAGGTGCCAGGCGCTGCAAATAGCCCCATACGGGGCCAGCTTTCGCAGCATAGGCCGCCTCGTCGAACTCGCCCTGCCACTGCTGGTAGCCGCCCGTCAGCTCATAGAAGGCCTGCCAGAGGAAGGCGCGGCCCTCCGGGCTGGGTGGCTGAGGATAGGTGAAGCGGCCCGCATGGTCGCGCAGCCAGGCCTCCAGCGCGGCCATGGTGGTCGGCGGGCTCGGCACGCGCGCCGTGTCGTAGAGCAGAGCCAGGGCCTGCTGGCCCCAGGGCGCGCCGTAGCCATCCACCGGCCGGCCCGCATCCTGGGCAATGGAGGGCTGCGGCCATTCCACCAGGCGCGCATTCGGCAGGTCGCGCGACCAGGGGCCGTACAATGCGCCTGCCTCCCGCGCCTGCTGGAACTCGGCGCCACGGATCCAGAGCAGGTCCACCCTGCCGCTCGGTGGCCTTGCCGAGCGGCGCTGGTTCACCAGGTCCTGCACCACGGCAGCTACATCGCGCATCGGCAAGCGACGGATGGCGATGCCGTAGCGCTTTTGCATCTCGGGCGCCACGAACTCGTCCACGTAGCGGTTCACCAAACCGCTCGAATCGACCATCAGCCAGGCCACTTCGGTGCCCCGGGCCGCGGCCTCTACACGGCTCCAGTCGGCGCCCGCCAGGCCCGGCCCAGACGATACGGGCGTCGGCCGGGGGTGGGCGCAGCCCGAGAGCAGCAGTGCGATGAAGAGGCAGGCAGATATGCGCCTGATCATACATCCTCCTTCTGCGGAGTGCAGAGTACAGCAAGAGCTGTGCCACTTCCTTAACCTGCCCTTAACTTGGTTCACAACCTCTTTATCAGGGTGTGCTATCATGGCACGTGTTGGGGGGCAGGTGTAGAATCGTACTCAGGATGAGGCTCCCGCCGGTGCCGGCAGGTGGCACCGTTGGGTATACACGGAGAGGGAGGGGCTTCATATGATCGCCAAATACCGCAGACCATTGGCACTGGCCATTGCTCTGGTGGTTGTCGTCACGCTCGTCGCTTGCGCCTGGCCGCTGGGGCAACTGGCGCTGCGGGCTGTGCCGACGCTGCTCGCGGCGCCGACGCAGGCGGCGCAGGAGGCTCAGCCGACTCCGGTGGCGCAGTCGCAGCCCACCCAGGCGCCGGCCATGCCCGTATCGGCCTCCGACACGTTGCCCGGAGTGTCCATCAGTGCTGTGGCGCGTGAAGTGCGGCCGGCGGTGGTGCAGATTGTCAACAAGCAACTCGTCGGTGCCGGCTACTACAGCCAGCCGGTGGAGCAGCAGGCGGGCATCGGTTCCGGCGTGATCTATGATGCGAAAGGGTACATCCTCACCAACTATCACGTCATCGAGGGGGCCGACAGCGTCACCGTGGCCCTGCCTGATGGCCGCAGCTTTGACAATGTCAAGATCGTCGGCAGCGACCGCGACACCGACCTGGCCGTGCTGCAGATCCCGGCCGGCAACCTGCCGGTGGCCAGGCTGGGCAGCTCGAGCCGGCTGGAAGTGGGCGACTGGGTGGTGGCCATCGGCAACGCCCTGGGGCTCAAAGGCGGCCCCACGGTCACGGTGGGCGTCGTCAGCGCCCTGGGGCGGGCCGAGCAGGAGCCGCCCTCGTCCGACGGGACGCCCGGACCCTACCTGTATGACCTGATCCAGACCGACGCCGCTATCAACCCCGGCAACTCGGGCGGGCCGCTGATCAACCTGCAGGGCCAGGTGGTGGGCATCAACACTCTGGTGGCCGGCGTGACCGACTACTCGGGCTACCAGGCCCAGGGCATCGGCTTTGCCATCGCCATCGATACGGCCAAGCCCATCGCCGATGAGATCGTGGCGACGGGCCACGTCACCCATCCCTACATCGGCATCTCGTACCAGTGGCTGAGCCCGGCGCTGGCCAGGCGCCTGGGCATCAATCAGTCGTATGGTCTGATCATCGCCCAGGTGGGGACGGGCTCGCCCGCTGCGCGCGCCGGCCTGCGCCCGCGCGACGTCATCGTGGCGCTCGATGGCAATGAGCTCACCGATGAGTCGTCGCTGGGGCGCTATCTGAAGGAGCACAAACCCGGGGACACGGTGACCCTCCGGGTGCTGCGCAACAACCAGGAGATGACGGTCAAGGTCACGCTGGGCGAAAAGACGTTGGATTAGGGAGTGGAGGCCCGGAGCTGAAAGTGGGCCGGCAGGTGTGGGGTGTGTTGGCTGGCGCTCCGGGCTGAGAGCAGGTAGCCCACGGCGCCGGCCTCGAGCATGCTCCGCACATGGAGCTCGTCAGTCGAAGACGAGCATTGCACCTCAGCGGGTGTTGGCGGCGCTCGGCCAGCCCGGGCGTAGCCACAAGGGCGCATTGGGGCCACGGAGGATGTCATTATGCTGCGGGCTGTGCGCAAGGTCGAGAAGGGGGCGGCGCAGGGCTTTTGCCAAGTCGGCGTTATATGTAGCCCGGACCCTTCGCAGGCCAGCGTTCGCCACGTTGGAAGGCCCGCAGAACCTGCTCAGGGTGACATAGGCGGGACTTGGAAAAAGCCCTGGGGGGTGGCGGTCTGTGAGCTACGAGAAGGGCCTCTGGTTCGGAGCGTTGCACCGTAGCATTGCCAGGCAGGTGAAGCGTTCTCCAACCGGCGATGGATGGCGAGCAGGGGCGTGCGCACGTCCGTCCCCTCGAACTCGCCTTCCGCGCGCCTGAGCGCCCCAAGGGGGAGACCCTGAGGTGGGGGTTGGGGCGGCCGCACTATCTGTACAGTACTGTAGCCGGCGCCATGGTTGCCGTGTCAATCGACCGTCGGGGTGACGGTGGCCTTGAGCCTGCCCCACGGCCAGAACCAGGGCCGGGTCGGCTTGGCCTGCGGCGCATCCTTGGGCCTGCCCGGCCCAGGGGTGGTCTGGCTCTGGGAGCCGTGTTCCTCCTCGGGCCGGGCTTTGGGTGTGGGCGTGATATCCGGGCCGCGGCCGGGTTTGACCGGCACGGAAGTTGCGGCCGGTGGGTTTGGTGCCTGGGGCGTGGCCTCGGGCGTTGGCTGATAGTTGTGCTTGGGCGCCGGAGTGGGTCTGTTGGGAGCCACCTTTACCTCGCCCTCCGCTACGCGACCGTGCTCGCCGGCGGCCAGGCTGGCCTTGCTGTGGCCCGCACTCACCGCTACCTGCCCCTTGCCGGCCGCGACCTCGGTCTCTTCGCCCTCGACCCACACGTCGTAGCTGGCCTCGCTGGCCTGGGCCACGGCTCCGGCCGTCTCCACCTGGATCGAGCTGTGCGCGGAGGCGACCTCGTGCTGGGTGTGGCCGGCCTGTTGGCTGAGGCGGATGTTGCTGGCGCGCCCGTCGCGGCGCCCGTCGATGGCCAGGATGCGCACTTCGGCGCCGGCGGCCAGCGTGGTGCGGCTGCCGTCGGGGTACTGTACCACTGCGGCTGCCCCGGCGCCCACGCGCAGGGCCGAGCCTGCTTCGAGCCGGAGGCCGGGCGTGGCGGGCTCCCACTCGCTGCTGCCTGGCTGCAACACTTCGACCTGACCGGTCACGCTGGCGAGCGCGGCAGCCTGGGCCACGGGCATGGTGCCCCATGCCCAGAGCGCACCCATGAGCAGGAGCGCGGTCAACACCACGGCGCCTGCCCGCCGCCATTGTGGCGCCCCCAAGCCGCGCCAGAGCATGGTGAGGCGGGCCAGCGGCCGGGCCTGCGGCGCCCGGTAGAGGCCTTGCGCGCGGGCGACAGCCTGATGCGGAGCGTCGACCAGGTGGTCGGCCGCCATCAGGCCCATGACACGGCGCAGCCAGGCCACGTTGGCCGTGCATTCAGCACAGTTGGTGATGTGCGCCTGGAGGGCTTCCGCCTCGCTTGCCTGCAGGCGGCCCTCAACGAGATCGACCAGGTCCTCAAAAGGCACTTCGTGCGGCATCTCCGTGCCTGTTCTCCAATCGTACTGAGGCCGGGGCCCGAACCGTCATCCCCTCGGCCCCTTGCTCTCGCTTCTACTCACTAGAGGTGAGCGACCCTCAACAAAATACGTTGCTGCCCGGGCTGCGTGCCGGGCTACACGCTCCGCGCCCGCCTGGCATGGGGCCGTTATGCCTCACCGGAAACCCAGCTGCGCCAGGATGGCCTTGAGCTGCTCCAGGCAGCGGGCACGGGTCGGGCCAATCGACCCCTCGGGCATGCCGAGCTCACGGGCGATATCGGCATAGGAAGGGCGTTCCTGAGTGTAGAAGAGCTGCCAGAGCAGGCGGCGGCAGCGCGTGCCCAGGCGCTCCATCGCCTGGCGGATCAGGTCCTGCTCCTCCAGCTCCTGAAGAGCTGCCTCGGGCGGGGGCTCGGCGGCCGCCTGAGCGGCCAACTCCTGTTCATCGCCGGCGGCGCCTGCGTGGGCCGCCCGTTCTCGCAACACGCGCCAGGCCTCGCGGCGGGTGATGGTCGTCAGCCAACTGCCCAGGCGCTCGCGGTCGCGACAGGTATCGAGCTTGCCCAGGAGGATGACAAAGACAGCCTGGAAGACGTCGTCGGCGTCCTCGGCGCTCAGGCCCTGGCGCAGCGCCACGGAGTAGACCAGGCGCTGGTAGCGCTCCACCAGGCGGTCCCAGGCCGCGCGATCGCCAGCCAGGCAGGCATCGATCAGTTGCGTATCCGTGCGGTAGTCAGTCATGGCACCATGTACATGCAGAGGGCCTGCACTCGTTGTCCGTTGTCAGTGGCCAGTTGTTCGTTGCACCGGAATACTACAGCCGCGCTTGGCCCGAGCCGCACCCGGCAACCGCCGGCAGACCTGCTCCGCGCCTGCCCGGGTCTGACCCCGGGGCGGGGTTTTGGCGGGTTGCCCGCAGCCGGGCCGCCCGCGGGCAGCCCGGCTGCGGGCAACCCGCCAAAACCCCAAACAAGGCCGACTTGTCAGGGTGAGCGGTCCGCCTATAATAGAACCCCCGCATTTCTGGGCAGGGATAGGACCCATAGACAAGGATGCAGGATCGATGAGCGAGATAGGGCCTGGCGCGGCAAAGGTCTGGCCTGCGGCCCCGCGCACCACCGTGCAGGCTCGCTTCCCCGACGGTCGCATCTTTGAGGCCCCACTGGGCACACCGCTGGCCGAGTTCGTCCGCGCGGCCGACCCGGCGCCGGCCATCCCCGTTGTGGCCGCCATGGTGAACGGCAAACTCCGCGAGTTGAGCTGCCCCATCGAGAGCGATTGTGCCGTCGTGCCCATCTCCATCACCGCTTCCGACGGGCTGCGCATCTACCAGCGCGCGCTGTCGTTCCTCCTGGTTGTGGCCGCCCACGAGCTCTTTCCGGGAGCTCAGGTGGTCGTGGACCACTCGCTCACCCTGAGCGGCCTCTACTGTGAAGTGCGCAACCGGCCGCCGCTGACGGCGCGCGAGGTGCGCGAGCTCGAGGAGCGCATGCGCGAGATTGTGCAGGCCGACGAGCCCATCGAGCGCTGCCGCATTCCTCTGGAGGAGGCACGCGCCATCTTTGAGCGCCAGGGCTACCAGGATAAGGTCCGCCTGCTGCGCTTCCGGCAGAAGAATTACCTGCACGTCTACCGGCTGCGTGGCCTCTATGACTATTACTATGGCTACATGGTGCCCTCGACCGGCTATCTCGGCAAGTTCGGCCTCAGCCTGTGCCCGCCGGGGCTGATCCTGCTCTTCCCACGTCGCGAGGCGCCTACCACCCTGCCGGTGTTGCGCGAGTATCCCCGCCTGGCGGGGGTGTTCCGCGAGTATGAGGAATGGCTGGAACTGCTGCACGTCGGCGATGTGGGCGGGCTGAACGAGGCCATCCAAAGCGGCCGCATGCGCGAAGTGATCCTGGTAGCCGAAGCGCTCCACTCGCAGCGCATCGCCGAGATCGCCCGGGAGATCGCCTGGCGCCGCCAGCAGGCACGCCTGGTCCTCATTGCCGGGCCCTCCTCCTCGGGCAAGACGACCCTGGCCAAGCGCCTGGCTATTCAGCTCATTGCCAATGGGGTACGGCCGTTGGCCCTGGCCATCGACGACTATTTCGTCGATCGCGATGAGACGCCCCGCGACGAGAACGGCGAGTATGATTTCGAATGCCTGCAGGCTGTGGACCTGGAGCTCCTCAACCGGCAGGTGGCCGATCTGCTGGCGGGCAAGCGGGTGCAGTTGCCCACCTACAATTTTGCTCAGGGCAAGCGCTGCCCGGGCCCCGAGGTTGCCATCAGCAGCGACCAGGTTATCCTGGCCGAAGGCATTCACGGGCTCAACCCCGACCTGCTGCCGGGGCTGCCGCCCGAGCGCGTCTTCCGCATCTACGTGTCGGCGTTGACCCAGCTCAACATCGATGCCCACAACCGTGTGCCCACCACCGATACACGCCTGCTGCGGCGCATCGTGCGCGATGCCCAGTACCGGGGCTACAGCGCGCAGGCCACGATCTCGCGCTGGGATGCCGTTACCCGTGGCGAACGGCACAACATCTTTCCTTACCAGGAGACCGCCGATGTGATGTTCAACTCGGCCCTGGTCTACGAGCTGGCGGTGCTCAAGCCCCTGGTCGAGCCGCTCCTGGCCCAGATCGAGCCGGGCACGATGGAGTATGCCGAGGCGCGAAGGCTCCTCTCCTTCCTGGAGTGGATCCTGCCCTGGCCTGCCGAGGCCGTGCCCGACAACTCGCTGCTGCGCGAGTTCATCGGCGGCTCCAGTTTACGGGAATTTGTGTTGTAACACAAATGCAACCTACAGTGCGGCGAAGCGTCGGGGCGGGTTGAGTGTTGTAGTGACTGCCAGTGGACAGTTGCCTTCTCCTCGCCTATAATGCATGTTCGTTGCACGTGTCGGTCGTTGGGAGGGACTCTCAGGAGGGGGTATGCCAAGTCGTGTGCTCTTGCAGATCGGCCCCATCGCCATCTACTGGTATGGGGTGCTGATCGTTACCGGCGCCCTCGCTGCGGCCTGGCTGGCAGCGCGGCAGGCGCAGCGGGAGGGTGACGACCCCGAGCACGTGTGGAACGCACTCTTGCTCTGTCTGCTTCTGGGCGTGATTGGTGCCCGGCTCTACCACGTGGTCTCGAGCCTGCCCTACTACATGGCTCACCCCGGCGAGATCTTTGGCCTGCGCATGCAGGGCTTTGGCATCTATGGGGCGGTGGCGGGCGGCGCGCTGGGCCTGTGGATCTACTGTCGCTGGCAGAAGCTGAGCTTCCTCCGCTGGGCCGACTATGCGGCGCCCGGCCTGGCCCTGGCCCAGGCGATCGGCCGGTGGGGCAACTTTTTCAACCAGGAGCTCTACGGCTATCCGTGCAACCTGCCCTGGTGCATCTACATCGCTCCTGAGAACCGCCTGCCCGGGTTTGAGCAGTACGAACGCTTCCATCCCACCTTCCTTTATGAGTCGCTGTGGAACCTGGCAGCGTTTGGCCTCCTGTTCTTCCTGAGCCGCAAGGCGCGGAAGCGCCTGATGAGCGGCGATCTGTTCCTGCTGTACGGCGTGCTCTATGCCCTGGGCCGCTTCTTCGTCGAGTTCCAGCGCCCCGACGCCTGGAAGATCGGCGGCGTGCCCACGGCGCAGTGGGTGGCGATCGGCGTCGTGCTCCTCTTCGGCAGTATCCTCATCTACCGCCATCAGCGCGGCGGTGCGGCTGTGGCTGCTGAGGGAGAGGAAGAGCCGGCCACACAGGAGTGAGGAGGATTCCATGGCTTCGACGGATGTGCCAGAGATCGTCGTCCGCCGCTTGCCGCTCTACCTGCGGGCCCTCACCAGGCTGATCGAGGCGAACCACCTGATCACGTCGTCGCAAGAGCTCGGCGAGATGTTGGGCATGAGCTCCGCCCAGATCCGCAAGGACCTCTCGTACTTTGGCGAATTCGGCAAGCAGGGGATGGGCTACGAGGTACCATACCTGCGCGACCAGTTGCGGCGCATCCTGCAGGTGGATCGGCACTGGGATATGGTGCTGGTGGGCGCCGGCGACCTGGGCCACGCCATCGCCAATTACGCCGGGTTCAAGCGCTGGGGCTACCGGGTGGTGGCGGTGTTCGACAATGACCCGGCCAAGATCGGCAAGCCCATGGGCGAGCTGACGATCCGCAATGTGGCCGAGCTGGAGGAGACGATCCAGGCCGGGCACGTGCGCATCGGCATCCTCGCCGTACCGGCGCCCCACGCCCAGGCCGTGGCCGAGCGCATGGTCCGCGGCGGCATCCGCGCCATCCTCAACTATGCGCCGATCAACCTCAACCTGCCGCCTGAGGTGCGCGTGCACTCCATCGACCCGGTGGTGGGCCTGCAGAGCATGAGCTATTACCTGGACCTGGTGGGGGAGTAGCGCCCCGGGCGTCATGGCGAGCGAAGCGGAGCAATCCCCAACTCGCGATTTGGAGATTGCTTCGTCGGCGGCGGAGCTTGTCCTGAGCTGGGGCGAAGGAGCCGCCTCCTCGCAATGACGGCGCGGGGAGGGTGCCATTTGGAAAGCGAGGGGGGATGGGGTGTGCACCCCATCCCCCCCTCGTTCTGCCTGTTCAGGCGGCGGGCAAGGTGCGCCGCAGGATATCGATCATCTCCAGGGCTTTGCCGGCGCCCAGAGCCACACAGGCGATAGGGTTCTCGGCCACGTGGCAGGGCACGCCGGTGTGGCGGGTCAGGAAGCGGTCGATGTTGCGCAGCAGCGAACCGCCTCCGGTCATGACCATGCCGCGGTCGATGATGTCGGAGGCCAGCTCGGGGGGCGTTTTTTCCAACACGGCGCGCACGTTGTTGACGATGGCGGCGAGCGGCTCAGCAATGGCCTCGGTGATCTCGGACGAGGTGACCTGGATGGTGCGGGGCAAGCCGGCCACCTGATCGCGCCCGCGCACCTCCATGGTGAGCTCCTGCTCCAGCGGCAGGGCGCTGCCGATGGCGATTTTGATCTCTTCGGCCGTCTGGTCGCCGATGAGCAGGTTGTACTTGCGCCGGACAAAGGCGGCCACGGCGTCGTCGAGCTTGCAGCCGCCGGTGCGCACCGAGCTGGCCACCACAATGCCGTTGACCGAGATGACGGCGGCTTCGCAGGTGCCACCGCCGATATCGACGACCATATTGCCGGTAGGCGTGCCCACCGGCAGACCGGCGCCCAGGGCCGCCGCTAAGGGCTCGGGGATGAGGAAGGCCTCGCGCGCGCCGGCTGCAAGGGCGGCGTCACGCACGGCACGGCTCTCGACGCTCGTCACGCCCACCGGCACGCTCACCATGACCGTCGGCTTGAAATGCACGCGGCCGCAGACCTTGCGGATGAAGTGGTTCAGCATCTTCTCGGTGACGATATAGTCGGCGATGACGCCTTCGCGCATCGGCCGCAGGACCTCGATCGTCTCGGGCGTGCGCCCCAGCATGCTGTGGGCCTCGTTGCCGACGGCCATGATGCGGTTGTCGCGCACGGAAATGGCCACGACTGAGGGCTCTTGGAGCACGATGCCTTTGCCGCGCACATAGACGAGGATGCTAACCGTCCCCAGATCGATGCCGACTTGCCGAGCGAACATCAGTCCTCCCACTGTGAACCGGAGCGTCAAGCCCTATCCGTCAGGCTGCAGGGATGGCCCTCGGCCGGCCGGAGCGGCGGCGGGGGTTCATCCCCTTGGGTGTCGGACGGGCTCTCAGGCGTCAGAGGTGGCAGCCCCTGGCTGAGGCAAGGTTCGATAGACAGCTCTTTCCGTGCGGTGGGCAGTGGCCAGCCGGGGCCCTGCCCGTCGTGGAGCAGGCGTCAAGCTGCTGCGCCCCCCGGTCAGTATGCCAATGCGCCGGGCTGCGCATCGCGCGGCCGCTCGAGCGGGGCCTCGCGTGGGGGCACACCGGCCTCGCGCCTGTTGGCCAGAGGCACGTCATCGAGTGGCTCGTCTTTGTTGTCGGTGCGCTTGACCCGGGCGCCCAGGCCCACCAGCTTGCGGTCGATCCCCTCGTAGCCGCGGTCGATGTAGTGCACGTCGGAGATCGTTGTCCGCCCTTCGGCCGCCAGTGCGGCCAACACCACCGCGGCGCCGGAGCGGATATCAAGCGCCCGCACCTCGGCCCCTTTCAGGGGGGTCGGGCCCTGCACAATGGCCGTCTGCCCGCGCACCTGGATGCGTGCGCCCATGCGGCGCAACTCGTCGACGTAATGCAGGCGGTCGTCGTACATCGTCTCGTGGATCGTGCTCTCGCCCTCCGCCTGCGTGGCCATGACGGCAAACGGCGCCTGGAGATCGGTCGGGAAGCCGGGGTAGGGGAAGGTTTGGATGTCGACGGCCTTGAGGCGGCCGGCGCTGCGCACCACATAGTGCTCGGCGTCGATTCTAACATCAACGCCCGCTTCCTGCAACTTGCTGGTCAGCGCCCCCAGGTAGGGGCCGACTGCAGCATTCATGACCACAGTGCCCCCCGTCACCGCGCAGCCGAGGGCGAAAGTGCCGGCCTCCAGGCGGTCGGGCATCACGCGGAAGGCTGTGCCGTGGAGCTTTTCGACCCCTTCCACCTGGATGATGCCGGTCCCGGCGCCGTAAATGCGCGCGCCCAGCGAGTTGAGAAAGTGGGCCAGGTCCACCACTTCGGGTTCGACCGAGGCGTTCTCGATGACGGTCGTGCCGCGGGCGAGCGTTGCAGCCATCAGCAGGTTCTCGGTGCCGGTGTGGCTCGGATAGTCCAGCGAAAGCCGTTCGCCCCAGAGATGGGGGGCGCGTGCCCGGTATGCGCCGTCCTGCCGTTCCACCTGGGCGCCCATCGCCTGGAAGCCTTTGAGGTCCACGCTCACCGGCCGGGTACCGATGGCGCAGCCGCCGGGGTGCGGCGCTTCGGCCTGCCCGAAGCGTGCCAGGAGCGGGCCCATGACCAGGAAACTGCCGCGCATGCGGGTGGCCAGAGCCGCGGGAACCTGGGGGGAATTGAGGTCCCGCGCGCGCACGAGCAGGGTGTTGTTGTCGAGCCAACGCAGTTCAGCGCCCAGGGCCGTCAGCACCTGGGCCATCGACAGAATATCCTGAATGTGCGGTACGTTCTCGATATAGCATTCGTCGGCGGTCAGCAGCGTCGCAGCCAGAATGGGCAGCGCGGCATTCTTGGCCCCTCCGACGATGACCTCACCTTGAAGGGGAACTCGCCCCTCAACGATAATATACGACATGGCTACCCAGGACACCCCTTCCCTCTTCAGTAGGCCGCCAATTGCCCCGCCGCGAAGCCGAGGGCGCCGCAACGCCCTGCTTTGCCCCTCGCGGGGCCCGCGCAGCAGCCCACCAGTGTGCGATACACGGGCAGGGTCAGTGTTCCCAGAGCCTGTCCGGATGGTCTCAGGGGCTCCAGAGCGCCCGGGCGATCCCGCCACCGGGCCCGTCAGGCGGTGCCGGCCGGCCCGGCCGGTGCTCTTAATCGTCGCCGAGAGTCTCGCCGGTCAGCGGCCTCGTCTTGGGCGCACGCCGCCGCGCCACGCGCAAACGGGTCAGAGAGCGTCGCAACGCCGCCTCGGCCCGGACGTAATCGACTCGTTCCAGCCGCTGCCGCATCAGCTCGACCGCACGCTGGCGGGCTGCCTCGGCACGCCGCACATCGATCTCGGCTGCCGCCTCGGCGCTGTCGGCCAGCACCACGACCCGATCCGGCAAGACTTCCATCAGGCCCCCACCGATGGCGAAGGCCTCCTCGTGGCCCCCCTTGCGGGCCACCAGCTCCCCACAGCTCAGGCGGGTGATCAGCGGCGCATGTTTGGGCAGGATGCCCAACTGCCCCATGACGCCCGGCGCCAGGACCACATCCACATCGTCGGCATAGACCAGGCGCTCCATGGTCACAATTTCCACCCGCATTTGAGCCATGTAATGATACTCCAGTTTGCGTCATGCGTAAAACGTGGCGCGTTCTACGCCGTCCAAAGTCGGCGTTATGTGTAGCCCGGACCCTTCGCAGGCCAGCATACGCCGCGTTGTGAAGCCCGCAGAACCTGCTCAGGGTGACGTAGACGGGATTTTGAAAAAGCCCTGTTCTACGCCGCCATCTTCCGCCCGGACTCGATCACTTCGTCGATGGTGCCGGCCATGTAGAACGCCTGCTCTGGGATATCGTCGAGCTGCCCTTCCAGGATCATCTTGAAGCCACGCACGGTTTCGCGGATGGGCACATAGCGCCCGGGCCGCCCGGTGAACTGCTCGGCCACGAACATGGGCTGCGACAGGAAACGCTGGATGCGCCGTGCCCGGCCCACGGTGCGCCGGTCTTCCTCGCTCAGTTCCTCGATGCCCAGGATGGCGATGATATCCTGCAGCTCCTTGTATCGCTGCAGCACCTGCTGCACACCCCGTGCCACCAGGTAATGCTCCTCCCCGACAATCCTGGGGTCGAGGATGCGCGAGGTCGAGGCCAGCGGGTCGACGGCAGGGTAGAGGCCCTGCTCGACAATGGCCCGGTCGAGGGCCACGGTAGCATCGAGGTGGGCGAAGGTTGTGGCCGGGGCGGGGTCGGTGTAGTCATCGGCAGGCACATAGACCGCCTGCACCGAGGTGATCGAGCCGCGCCGGGTGGAGGTGATGCGCTCCTGCAGGGCGCCCATCTCGGTGGCCAGGGTGGGCTGGTAGCCCACAGCGGAGGGCATGCGCCCCAAGAGGGCCGACACCTCCATGCCCGCCATCACGAAGCGGTAGATGTTGTCGATAAAGAGGAGGACGTCCTTGCCCTGGTCGCGGAAGTACTCGGCCATGGTCAGCCCGGTCAGGCCCACCCGCAGGCGTACGCCGGAGGGCTCGTTCATCTGGCCAAAGACCAGGGCCGTCTTGTCGAGCACGCCGGCCTCGCGGATCTCGTGCCACAGGTCGTTGCCCTCGCGGCTGCGCTCGCCCACGCCCGCAAAGACGGAGAAGCCGCCGTGCTCGTAGGCGATGTTGCGGATGAGTTCGTAGATGATGACTGTCTTGCCGGTGCCGGCGCCGCCAAAGACGCCGGTTTTGCCACCCTTGGTGAAGGGGGCGATGAGGTCGATGACCTTGAGGCCGGTCTCGAACATCTGCGTCTCGGTGGCCTGTTCTTCGAAGGCGGGCGCCGGTCGGTGGATCGGGTAGTACTCCTGGGCCTGCACCGGCCCCTGTTCGTCGCGGGGCTGGCCAAGGACGTTGAACAGCCGGCCCAGGGTGGCGGGGCCCACGGGCACCTTGATCGGCTCACCCGTGTCGATCGCCTCCATGCCCCGGCGCAGGCCGTCGGTGGTATCCATCGCCACGCAGCGCACCCAGCCGTTCTCCAGTTGCTGCTCTACCTCTACCACCAGCGGCGCCGAGTTGGGCCGCGGGATCTCGACGGCGCTGTAAATGGCAGGCAGAGCCTCAGGCGGAAAGGCGAGGTCAACCACCGGTCCAACGACCTGCTTGATGCTACCGCGCGTTCCCTTGGCCATCCGTATTCCTCCAGAAGCAGTCAGTGATCAGGGCGTCGTGGCGCGTCGCGTTTGCCCGCGATGTGCGGCCCCGCGGCAACATGCCGCGCCTACGGTTGGGGGCATGGCGCCGCATTCTGCGGCAGGGTGCGCATCCCCGGTCGGGGCAGTGCGGCCCCGCGGCAACATGCCGCGCCTACACTCTCGTCTGCGCCAGAGCCGCGGCGCCGCCGACGATGTCGATCAACTCCTTGGTGATGGCTTCCTGGCGGGCCTTGTTGTAGCCCAGCGTCAGTTCGTCGATCAGGCGCAGCGCGTTGTCGGTGGCGCTGCGCATGGCGACCATACGCGCCGAGTGCTCGCTCGCCAGCGCCTCGAGCAGGGCGCGGTAGACCTGCAGGTCCAGGAAGCGCCGCAGCATGGGCTCGAGGATCGACTCCGCGTCGGGCTCAAAGATGTACGGCACGCCTGCAGAGGCCGTTTCGGCGCCGCCAACAGCCTGGATGGGCAGGAGGAGCCGCACCTGAGGCCGCTGGGTCATGGTGCTCACGAACTGGGTGCTGGCCAGCCAGACCTGGTCGGCGGCGCCGCGCTCCAGGTCATCGCACACCAGACGGGCGATGGGGCGGGCATCGTCGGCGCTGGGCGGGTCGGGCAGGTCGAAATCGGCCACAATCTCACGGCCATAGCGCGCCAGGTACTCGCGCGCTTTGCGCCCCACGGTGACAAAGCGCACCGGGACCGTCTGCTGGGCGGCAAAATCGATCGCCGCATTGACCACATTGTGGTTGTAGCCGCCGCAGAGGCCACGGCTGCCCGCGATGAGCAGCACTTCGATGGCGTGCACGGGCCGGGGCGCCAGGAGCGGCAGCGCCCGCCGCTGCTCGGGCGACAGGCGGCCGGCCAGGTGGCCCAACACCTCCCACGATTTGTCGGCGTAGGGCCGCGTGGCCAGGGTCATGAGCTGGGCCCGGCGCATGCGCGATGCCGAGACCGTCTGCATGGCCCTGGTCACTTTGGAGATGTTCTGGACGCTCCGGATGCGTTTGCGGATCTCGCGCAGCGTGGCCAAAGGCTAGCTCCCAATCGTCTTGAACTCTTGGATGGCCGCCTGCAACGCAGCCTCCACCTCGGCGGTCATGGCCTGGCCGGTGGCGATGGCTCGCAGCAGGTCGGTCTGCTGGCTATCCAGGTAGCGGTGGAAGGCAGCCTCGAAGGCGCGGACTTGTTCGACCGGCACGTCGTCGAGAAAGCCGTGGGTCACGGCGTAGACGATGGCCA